>WNGA01024196.1_pt1 | contig 12490 bp, 10 predicted proteins | sample 5400061 | NCBI WGS metagenome assembly WNGA01 (sample SAMN13153366, study PRJNA577476) | soil metagenome | isolation source: 100 cm soil or saprolite under grassland replicate 2 | place: USA:California | collected 2016-06-15
TCTCGATGTCGAGATGCCGTCAGGCGAGATGATGAATCGAAAGAACCTCGTTCCGGCCATTCAGCAGGGCAAAGTGAGCCAGGCGACGATCGACGACAAGGTGCGGCGCATACTGCGTCTGGCCGTTCGCTTCGGCTGGATCGATCGCGATCAAACCGATGCGTCGATACCAAAGGAAAATCCGCAGGGGCGGGAAGCGGCACTGCAGGGAGCGCGTGAGGGGATGGTACTGCTGAAGAACGACGCATCTCTCCTTCCGATCGATCGCGCGGCTGTGAAGAAGATTGCGATCATCGGACCGCTCGCGCATCCCGCGGTGCCTGTCGGCGGTGGCAGTGCTGCAGTTCAGCCGCACGCGGCAGTGAGCTTCCGTGATGGTCTCACGAGCGTCGCGGGACCAGGGGTGAGCGTTTCATATCACCGAGGGGTTGCGCCAGTCACCGAGCTCGCCGATCGGATGAAGTTCTCCCGAGATGATGGCGGCCGCAGCGCCGGCCTCGACTTCGAAGGGTTTTCGAATACCACTCTGTCCGGACGCCCGGCTGTCACTCGCGTCGATCCTCGCATCAACCTCGCGGGGCCGTTCTTCAAAGGGTCCGATAGCGGGGAAGGATCCTCGGCGCGATGGAGCGGCTACTTCACGGCGGAAAAGCCGGGACCACATCGGGTTGCCATTCAGACGACACGTGGCGATGGCGGGTATCGCGTTTACATCGACGACAAGCTCCTGCTGGATAACTGGAGGCTTGGCAAGCCGCTCGTTGCCGCTCGGTCAGGACGACTTGATTCGCACGCTGGTCGATGCGAATCGAAAGATCATCGTCACTATCACGTCCGGAGGCGGCGTCGACATGACGCGCTGGATCGATCGCGTTCCCGCCCTCGTGCAGACCTGGTATCCGGGACAAGAAGGCGGGATGGCATTGGCGCAACTGCTGTTCGGCGTGGCGAATTTCTCCGGGCACCTCCCCGTCACGTTCGAGCGGCGCCTCGAAGACAATCCGAGCCTCGACAGCTACTACCCGCCGGAAGGCTCATCGCGCGTGGTTTTCAAGAACGGTGTGTTCGTGGGCTATCGAGGGTTTCAGCAGACGAAGATTTCGCCGCTGTTCCCATTCGGATTTGCATTGTCGTACACGCAATTCGAGTACAGCAATTTGCGGGTCGCTCGGCGCGCCGAGGGCGGGGCTAAAGCCCCGCCACTCCCCAACCACTCCCGTACCGCCGCCGACGCGATCTACACCGTCACGTTTGATGTGAAAAACGTCGGTCATCGCGCTGGCGCTGATGTGCCGCAGATCTACGTGGCCGAACTGAGACCGACAGTGCCTCGTCCGCCCATGGAGCTCAAAGGCTTCGCGAAGGTCACGCTGGAAGCAGGCGCGAAAAGAACGCTGTCCGTGCCGCTCGATCAACGCGCGTTTGCCTATTTCGATTCCGCAACGCACCAATGGCGAACCAACCGAGGCGATTTCGATATTCTCCTCGGCTCCTCATCAGCGCATACGCCGCTCAAGACGAGGGTCACGCGATAGCAGGTTCGAGGTTCGAGGTTCGAGGTTCGAGGTTCGACGTTCCGGGTTCGACGTTCCGAGTTCGAAGTTCGACGTTCCGGGTTCGACGTTCCGCGTTCGAAGTTCGATCGCGTCGAATTCCGAATTCCGAATTCCGAATACCGAATCCGAACGACGAACCTCCCGCCCGAACTTCGAACCCCGAACCTCGAACGTCGAACCTCGAACCTCGAACCTGGAATCCGCTACTTTTTGATCGCCGGATGAACGTACCCGGCGGCCAGCACACGATCCGGGTCGGGCCGCACGCTCAGATAGTCCACGTGATCGGTGATATCGGTCCATCCATGCGGCACACCGGCCGGAATGATGACGATGTCGCCCGTCTTCACCACCTTCTTCACCACGTCGGCTCCGGCGATCACTCCGCTGCAGGAGGGACCGTTCAACACTTTCGTGACTTCGCTGTCAGGCGCGGACTTGCGGCCGTTGACGATGTGCCCGCCGGTGACCAGCGTGCCGCCGCCGGAAACGATGATGTAGGTTTCGGTCTGGTGGTCGTGCGAGATTCCGCTCGCGGATCCCGCAGGCGGCGGAGTGCTCGCTGTCTCGCCGCATGGTTCGGCCGGGGGCGCTGCACCGCGTCCACCTGCGCCGCCTCCAGCTGCTCCCGCGCCGGCCGCACCGCGACCGGCGGCGGCAGCTGCGCCCGTTGGTCCACGATGAATGATGCCGACCGCTTCGTTCAGCTTGCCGATGTCGACGCTCACAATTTGTCGATCGACGCCCGGCGTCGAGTTGACCGCCTTGACCTGTTCATCGGTGATGTAGGTCGCAGCTTTGGGCGACTGGGCTAACGCTGCGAGCGGCAGCGCAATCACCATGAGCGTTGCGCTCAAACTCAACAGTGATTTCTTCATGTCGGCTCCCTTTTTTCGTGCCGCTCACTATACCCGGTTGTGATACGGTTGCAACGAGCGGTGACCACGGGTCCAAGTACTGGGTGAGAGGTCATAGTCCCAGGGCGTCAGGACGGTTCTCAGAACCTTCATCCTGTTTCAGGAGCGCCGACCTCATTTTGTGGCACCGCTCATTCTTTGTACGGTCGACACTTCACCGTCGACGATCCGGCGCGTAGTCCCGGCCGGCACACTCCAGTGACGTGACGCAGTACGTCAGCGTGCACCACCTCGAAGACATCGACAGCCCTGCCGGCCAGACATCATCTGTCGGTGTCTAAAACAGCATGCCGGCGCTTCGCGAAGGCGTCGCGGCCCGTGGAGCTTTTCGCACGGGTTGACAGGCTCCTTGCGTCGCGCTCCTTCCACGCCTGCCCAGGAGAGCCGCTATGCGCACGCGCATAGGTCTGTCGTTGTTTGTCCTGTCACTGTTCTCTGCTCTCGGCACCGCCGCACAAACACGCGGCGACATCACTGGCGTGATCAGCGACCCTGGAGGCACTCCACTCCCAGGCGTCGCGGTATCGCTGTCTGGACCTGAACGACGCAACACAACGACGAACGATCGCGGCGAGTTTGCGTTTCGTCACCTTCTTCCCGGCACGTACGAAGTCCACGTTGCAGTTACTGGATTCGCAGCGGTGGCGCAGAAGGTCGTGCTCCGTAACGGCGCAAACGAGAACCTGCATGTGCGGCTCCATGCCGCAACGCTGCAGGAGAACGCTGCTGCAGCGCCAGCCGTTCCGGAGACCAAGGGCGCAATTCTGGGCGCCGGGGTTGGCGGTGGAGCGGTTGGCGGAATCTACCGAGGCGCACCTGGCGTGGCTCCGTCAGGTCCACCCTACTCCTGCTGTTACAACGCTCCGTTCAACACTGAAGCGTACGACCATCTCGATGAGAACCCGTTCCGGCGCGTCACGGCGGACCCGCTGTCGACCTTTTCAATCGACGTCGATACCGCGCGTACGCGAACGTTCGCCGGTTCCTCAACGAAGGGACGGTGCCGCCGCCTGGCGCGGTGCGCATCGAAGAGCTGATCAACTACTTTCGATTCAACTACCCGCAGCCGGCAGCGGATCAGCCGTTCTCGATCACGACGGAGTTGGCGGAGTGTCCATGGAACCCGGCACATCGCCTCGCGCTCATCGGGTTGCAGGGACGCGAGATCCCCGAGAAGGAACTGCCGCCGCGCAATCTCGTGTTTCTCATCGACGTGTCAGGTTCGATGATGCCGCCCGACAAGCTCCCGCTGGTTCGTCACGCACTGCGCATGCTGGCCGACACGCTCACCGCTCGCGATCGCATCGCGATCGTTGTCTATGCGGGGGCGAGCGGCCTCGTGCTGCCGTCGACGCCCGGCGATCACAAAGCCGCGATCGATCAGGCGATCGGCCGGCTCGAAGCTGGCGGCTCGACAAACGGCGCCGCCGGCATCACGCTCGCCTACAGCGTCGCGCGCAAGCACTTCGCGCGCGGGGGCATCAATCGGGTGATTCTTGCCACCGACGGCGATTTCAACGTTGGAGTCACGAGCCAGGACGAGCTCGTGCGGCTCATCGAGGAAGAGCGTGCCAGCGGCGTCTTTCTTTCAGTTCTTGGCGTGGGCACCGGCAATCTCAAAGACTCGACGATGGAGAAGCTGGCGGACAAGGGCAATGGGAACTACGCGTATTTGGACTCACTGCATGAGGCGCGCAAAGTGCTCGTGCGCGAAGCAGGCAGCACGCTTGTCACGATTGCCAAGGATGTCAAGATCCAGGTGGAGTTCAATCCGGCGGCGGTGACCGGCTATCGTTTAATCGGCTACGAGAACCGGATACTTCGACGCGAGGACTTCAATGACGACAAGAAAGACGCCGGCGAAATTGGCGCCGGCCATTCCGTTACTGCGATCTACGAGATTGTGCCGGCAGGTGTGGAGATTGAGACGTCGACTGTCGATCCGCTGAAATATCAACGCGGTCCTCAGCAAACCGCCGCGGCATCATCGGGCGAATTGATGACGGTGAAGCTGCGATACAAGGCACCTGATGGTGAGGAGAGTCGCTTATTGTCGGTGACGCTGGATGATCGGCCGCGCCCGCTGGCGCCGAATCTCGGCTTCGCGTCCGCTGTTGCTGAAGTCGGGATGCTGCTGGCGCAGTCGAAGCATGCCGGTTCGGGGAGTTTTGAATCTGCCGTCGCGCGCGCGCGGCGCTTTCGCGGCGAGGATGAGGATGGCTACCGTGCGGAGTTCATCAGACTTGCGGAGCTCGCTTCGAGCTTGCAGCGCATTAGCCGTAGATGAACGCAGATAAAGCCGCAGATGGACGCAGATAAGCCGCAGATGGACGCAGATGGCATCTGTTGTTGGTTCTGACTATAGAAGGACTGAAAATGGAGTCGAGCTCGTGTTTCAAAATCGTGGCGGTTGCGCTCCTCTGCTTCGCCGTGGCGTGTTCGAGAACAGCGACGCCATCGGCGCCTTTTCCCAACGGTGACCTCGTCGATCTCTCGCACGCCTATGGAGACGACACCATCTTCTGGCCCACCGCCGAGCGATTCCGCCTCGAGAAAGTTGCCGACGGCGTGACGCCGGGCGGCTACTACTACGCCGCGAACAACTTTTTTTCAGCGGAGCATGGCGGCACGCATATCGACGCTCCCGTGCACTTTGCCGCGAATCACCAGGCGGTCGATGCGATACCGCTCGATCGGCTGGTCGCCCCAGCCGTCGTGATCGATGTGACCGCGAGCTCCGATCAGAATGCCGACTATCAGATCACGACGAATGATCTCGAGAAGTGGGAACGCGAGCACGGGACCATCGAGAGCAACGCGATTGTGCTCCTTCGCACCGGCTATTCGCGCCGGTGGCCCGACGCGGCAAAGTATCTGGGCACGGCGGAACGCGGCGAGGCCGCGGTCGCGAAACTGCACTTTCCGGGGTTACATCCGGACGCCGCGCGCTGGATTGTCGCCAACCGTCCGGTCAAAGCCATCGGACTCGATACGGCAAGCATCGACTACGGACAGTCCACCGCCTTCGAATCGCATCGGGTGCTGTACGAGCGCGACATTCCGGCGTTCGAGAACCTGACCGCGCTCGATCGCTTGCCGGCTCGCGGCGCGTTTGTCGTGGCGCTGCCGATGAAGATAAAAGGGGGCAGCGGCGCCCCGCTGCGAGCGATTGCGATCGTGCCGCGGGGATGAATGAGCTCGTGTGACGTCACGGCAGCGGCGGCGCGATTCGACGCTTGGAGGCCTGCTCAAACGCGTATGCCAGCGCGACGAGACGCGGCTCGCTGCACCGTGCGCCCGTGAATCCGACTCCAAACGGGGCAGGCTTGGCTTTGAAACTTTCTGGAAATGGCGGTGTGGGTGCGTTCGGCACCAGGCCGAACGGCACCACGATGATGGGATAGCCCGCGCGCGCCGCCAGACCCGCACCCGATCCTCCGGGAGTGAGGATCGCATCGAGCTTGTGGGCGTTCAGCACGCCGTCGATGCCGTTCGTGCGGCTCAGCAGCAGATCCTTCTTGTGATCGGCGTCAAATCGCGCACGATCTTTATCGAGATCCATCTCGTCTGAAATATCGAGCCGGGACTGTCCGAAGCGAATGGCCCCAGCCTTCGCGTGTTGTGTGTTCCATTCGCGAAGTTCCGTGAGCGTTTTCACGGGCGCCGAGGGACCGAGGCTTTTCAGCCAGAGATTGAAGTCACGCTTCATGCCGTACTTGAAATTGACCGAGCAGTTCTCGTCTTTGCCTTTCGCCTGGTCGGCACCGGAGCAGTAATCCCACAGGGTGAAATTGCTCTTCGGATCCTTGTCAACAAAGCTCGGCACGTCCGCTGGATCCACGACCACCGCGCCCTGCTGCTTCAGCACGGCAATGGCTTCCTCCATCACCTTGGCTTGATCGGGGGTTATCCCGCCACGCCCCTCTGTGCGCTCGGGGCGGCCTGGGCCTGTCGAAGGGCGCGGGCGATCTTCTCCGGGCGATGTGACGCGGTCGTAATAAAACGCGCGGGGAATGCCGATGCGCGCGCCCTTGAGCGCGCCAGCCGTCAAGAACTTCGTGTAGTCACGTCCCGACGGCGGTGTGCACGTGCGCGTCGCGGGATCGTTCGGATCCGGCGCCGCGCTTTCGAGCGCGCCCAGCATGATTGCGGCGTCGGTCACGCTGCGCGTCATCGGACCTGCCGTGTCGTGATCAGCAGTGATCGGAATGACGCCGTACCGGCTGATGCGGCCGATGGTCGGGCGGATGCCGACGAGCATGTTTGCGTTCGATGGGCTGATGACCGACCCGCCGGTGTCGCTACCGACGTTTGCCGCCCAGAAGCTTGCGGCCGTGCCGACACCCGAGCTCGATCCGCCGGTCTGAAGCGCGGGTCGCCCGTCGAATGTTGCTTCCCGTGGATCGGGCCGCGGATCGTACGGGTTGTATGCGAATCCACCCACCGCGTTGTAATTGCCGGGCATCGGATTCGGCGCGCCCGCTACCCAGTTGGCAAGCTCTGTCAGACCTGCCTTTGCAATGATGATCACGCCGGCATCACGCAGGTTCTTCGTCAGCGTCGCTTCGTAGGGCGGGACGTAGCCGGCAAAGGCGAGCGCGCCGCCTGTCGTCGGCAGATGCGTCGTGTGAATGTTGTCTTTGAGCGCCACTGGAATGCCGTGCAGCGGCCCGCGCACGCGGCCGGCCGCGTGTTCGCGGTCGAGCGCGTCGGCTTCTTCGAGCGCGTGCGGGTTGATTGCCAGCACGGCGTTCAAGCGATCTTCGTAGGTCGCGATTCGGAGGAGATAGGCCGTGACCAGCTGGCGTGAGGTGAGCTGCCCTTTTGCCATTGCCGTCTGGATGGCGGGTATCGTCGCCTCCACGACGTCGAATGTCGCGGAAGGCGGCGGCGCGGCGCCGGCGGGCGCGATGTTCGATCGACTTTGCCCCGCGGAGACGAGCGTTCCGGCGACGACGGCGACGGATAAAACGACTAGGGTGCCCTTCATAGGGCCGCTATGTTACGCCATGAGCAAGCCGGGCGACACACTGGCCATTCTCGTTGATGATGATGGACCGGGATTGAACCGTCGCTGCGCGAAGCGGTCCTGCAACGAGGCATTCGGGCGGATGAGGCCGCGCCGGGATCTGGTCTCGGGCTTGCGATTGTCCGCGGCCTGGTGGAGCTGTATGCCGGATCCGTTGCGTTGGAAGGCTCACCGCTTGGCGGGATACGTGCACGATTGCAACTCCACAACCTGATCGAAACAAACCGGAGCTCAGACAATGACGACCGAACTGCGCCACGCGTGGCGCTCCATCCGCAGCAGCCCGATCGTCGCGGCGGTGATTGTGATCTCACTTGGCGTCGGCATCGGCGTGAACACCGCCGTCTTTTCCTGGATCCAGCGCGTCATTTCACGTGATTGAGCCTCACGGCGAGGCGGGCACCCGGCCTGGCGCGTCGTGGCTGGAATACCGCGATCTGCAGGAGCGGATGCACGCGCTCAGCGACCTCATCGCGTTTCGAATGGTTCCGCTGAATGTTGGCGACACCCCGCGCACCGAGCGCGCATATGCACTGCTTGTCAGCGGCAACTACTTCGCGAGCCTTGGACTCCGCCCCGCAGCCGGACGCTTTTTCGCAGCCGAGGAAGCCACGCGACCTGGCCGGGAGCCTGTCGTGGTGATTTCGTATGACTTTTCGCAAACGCGCTTCGGCGGAGCCGCGAACGCTATCGGACAAGCGCTGCGCGTGAACGACCGCGATCTCACGATCGTTGGTGTCACGCCTGACGGCTTTCAGGGAACCGTCCTCGGGCTGCAATTCGATCTCTGGGTACCCGCCACAATGGCTCCCGCGCTCCTCGCTGGATCGCGAGAGCTCGAAGACCGAAGCCTCCGTGGCTATTACGTTCTCGGACGGCTTCAGCCGCGGCTGACGCCACAAGATGCCCAAAGGGAAGTGGATGCCGCCATGCGCGAGCTTGCGATGCTCTATCCCGAGAGCAATAAAGAGATTGGCGGCGAGGTGCTCGCGTTCTGGCGCGCGGGCCGTGGACCGCAGGGTTTTCTGCTGCAGGCCCTTGGGATTCTTCAGGGAGTGATGCTGCTGCTTCTGCTGGCCGTGTGCGGCAACACCGCGAACCTGATGCTCGCTCGAGCGAGTCTGCGCCGGCGCGAAATAGGGGTGCACCTCGCGATGGGCGCCGGCGGGCGGCGCATCTTCCGGCTGCTCATGATCGAGTACGCAATTCTCGGCTTTGCGGCCGCTGCTCTCGGCGTGCTTATCGCCACATGGGGAACCGAGGCGCTTCGCGCCGTTCCCGTGCTCGACACCGCGTTTCCGGTGCGATTTCAGACGAGCATGAACGGGGGATCGATTCTGTTTGCCGTTCTGCTCGGCTTTACGAGCGCCGTGCTCTTTGGCCTCGCGCCCGCCGTGCACCTGGCGCGCATCGATCCTCAGTACGTGCTTCGATTCGGTACGGGTACTCGTGTGCGGCCGACGATGCGAAATGCGTTGATGGCCGCGGAGGTGGCGCTCGCGTTGACGGTGTTGATCAGCGCGGGGCTGTTCCTTCGAAGCATGCAGGAAACGCGAGATGATCCTGGTTTCGTACGCGAGGGGTTGTTGCTCGCGGCTTACGATCTGACGGGCCGTCAGCTCGACGCATCGGCAACACGCGACTTCGCCCGTCGTCTGCTCGAGGAGCTCCGAGGCGTTCCGGACATCGAAGTGGCGGCGATCTCGGCCTCCGTGCCGCTCGATATTCACGGTCTGCCGCTTCGCTCGTTCCTGCTCGAAGGACGCGCCCGGACCGACGGCGCTCGCGATCGGGCACTTTCGAATACGGTCACGCCGGGGTACTTCAAAGCGATGCGGATTCCGCTCGTGTCCGGGAGGGATTTCGCGGAGCTGAGCGACACGACCGCGCCCGCGCAGGTGATCGTGAACGAAGAGTTCGTGCGCCGGTATCTCGATGGCGCGGAGCCTCTCGGCCGGCGGCTGGAGAACAACGGCCGCAATTACGTGATTTCCGGTGTTGTTCGAAACTCGCTCTACGAATCGTACGGTGAGCCGCCCAAGCCGATCATTTACTTCTCGTATCGCGATCGTCCGGCGACTGGCGGAGAGATCCATGTGCGTGCACGTGTGGGGGAAGAGACGCTGCTCGCTCCGGCGGTGCGCCGAGCGGTTCGAGCCATCGATCCGTCACTCCCGGTTTACAACGTGCGGACCATGATGAGTCACGTGGAGACGAATCTTGCCCTTCGGCGCATTCCTGCACGGATGTTTCTCGTGCTCGGGCCGCTGCTGTTGGTGCTTGCCGCCATCGGCATCTACGCCGTGGTCGCCTATACGATTGCCAGCCGGACGATCGAAATTGGCGTGCGCATGGCTCTGGGCGCCACACGCCGGCAGGTGACGCGTCAGATGATTGGTGAAACCCTGCGTGTGGTCGTGGCGGGCGCGGCGCTCGGCTGGGTCGCGGTGTTCATGGTGTACACCCACCTCGTGCGCGGTGCGCTCGACGTGCCGTCCTTTGTGGGTGTGCCTCTGTTCCTACTGTTCGTGGCGGCGATTGCCTGCTGGATCCCGGCGCGACGAGCCGCAAGCGTGGATCCGATGACCGCTCTAAGGCACGAATAGCGTTTCACCGAGCTATCGACGAACGCGCACGTACACGTCTTTGCCCGCGCCGTAGTTCTTCGCCTTCGCGAGCGTGTAGCCGTGCTGTACCTCGAGCACCGAATCGACGATCATCTCATCGCCGTCGGCACCCAACCTTCGCGTCTGTTGAATCGTCACCGCCACGCCGCGGATGTCACGCAAGACATTCGTGAGGAGCGTGTCGCTCGCCCAACGAGCAACCGCGAGATCGTTTGTCGCCTGAGATGCCGAGTCCAGCTGGAAGCTTTCGACCAGCGCGCCGCTCGGGCTGGTGGTCTCGAACTTGATCTCCGTCGGCGTCTGCGTGATGACGACCGTCACGGGACCGATTGGCTCGCCCCACATTGCCGTTTCGCTGCGAGTGGGATCCATCCGCCACGTGCCGGAGAAATCCGGCCGCGTTTGGGCGAATGCATATGACGGAATCAACAGAAGCAGGCCGACCAAACCCATCACGACGCGCTTCATGGTTGCCTCCAGTACCGGCGGAGGAGCACGAGCTATGCCGTCTGACTCATCCGAATTGACAGGAGTTCCGCCTCAATTGCCTTGAGCCCGCGAACGCAGGTCTTGCACATTGGCTGTTAGACCGTAGCGGTTTCATCCGGTGGAGGTTCGCATGCAACTCGTTAAAGCTCGGCCCGTGGCCGCATCGATGGCCGAGTGCCCAGTACCCAGTGCCGAGTGCCAAGTGCCAAGTGCCAAGTGCCCAGTGCTCAGTGCCACGTGCCGAGTGTGGCGAGTGCCAGGTGCGGAGTCGCAAGAGTTCGGCGTCCTCTGGCGACATCCGCTGTGTATCGAGCCGACCGCGATCCGCACCGGGTGGCGCGGTTCGATAAGAAGGTACGGTACCTGTGTGGTCTATTTGGGCATCGAGTGGAGGCTGTGGCTCTGCGCCACGGGTTCGTCGAACATGCACTGCGGTCACTCGTTTCTGAACCTTCGGAGAGCACCGGCACAATCCGGCATCCCCTGATCGGCGTCCTTACCGGGGCATTTGGTGCGCTATGTGACGGGGCGGGGTGGGTTTGACGAATTCGTCTGCGTGAACTGCGGGCACCCGTTCTGTTTTGCCGCTCGCTAACTCGCGGTGCCGCGCGCTAGCGAGCGGCAAACGTCCTAGAAGAGGAAAGCCGCTGCCGCGACCACAACGGCGCCAACCGTGGCGCCGATCCCGAGCGAGGCGGCTGCGGTCAACGAAATGAGCCTGAAAAATTTCAAATCCTGAGCCGACATTACGGAATTCACCCCCACGGCCTTTAGTCGACCGCTTTTAGGAACCTATGCTGCAGCGAACGTGCCAATCCGAAGCGCGCTGCGATGCGCAGTTCCGGAAGGAAAAACGGCCTGCGGGCGCTTGCCCGATAAGGAGATGCAAATCTTTGCCAAGGGCAATCGACAGATTTCGTTTTCTTCACCTATTCTTGTATCGCCTGATGGGTCTGAGTCGTCGAACCGAAGCTTGGCTCGCCACAGCTCGCTCAAAATGGACGCGAGCAAAGGCGGGCTCGTCCGCCGTAGCTCAAAGAACATCACGAGCGGAGGCGGGACGTTTTTACACGTTACACACCGCCGCACCACCACACGGCGCGAGTTCGCAGGCCATCGAGGCAAGCTCAACTGGCGAGCGACTTGCTCGCGCCGGGCTGGCAATGCCTGCACGTACGGAATTCGAACACTTTCCGAGCTCTCCTCGGTACGGCGACAACTTCGGCGCGCGCATGCGCGACGAACGCGAGCGACGCAACATCTCGATTGCATCAATCGCCGACTCCACCAAGATTCTCGGCGCATTGCTCGAGGGACTTGAGCGCAACGATCTCTCTCGGTGGCCGTCAGGCTTGTATCGCCGCGCGTTCATGCGCGCCTACGCTTCGGCCATCGGATTGGATCCGGATGCCGTCGTGCGCGAGTTCGTCGAGCGGTTTCCCGATCCCGACGAACACACGTGCGCGCCGGCACTGCCAAGAGCGGTCGTGGGAGGCACGATGCTTCGCCTCACGCTCGCCGATACGCGGCCGTGGTTTTCGCGCGGGCGCGTCATCCGGCGCATCCCGCGCCGCTGCGCCGCGGTTGCTTTTGATGCGACGATGCTGGGCGCGGTGAACGTTTCCCTGTTTGTTGCGTTCGGCGCGCTGTGGGCGCCACTGAGCGTCTCGGCTCTGTCGTATTACTTCGTGAGCATCCTCGTGCTGGGCAACACGCCAGGCGTTTGTCTTTTTGCGTCGCGCGACGGCGGCAATTCGGGGGGAAAGACCTGGAGCAGACTCCGCGGCCTGTTGTCGAAGCTTTCCGACTATAAAGAGTTGAAGATTCTCGGCGTGCCGATCGAAGACTGATCGCCCGCAGATGGCCGCAGAT
>WNGA01010198.1_pt1 | contig 12488 bp, 8 predicted proteins | sample 5400061 | NCBI WGS metagenome assembly WNGA01 (sample SAMN13153366, study PRJNA577476) | soil metagenome | isolation source: 100 cm soil or saprolite under grassland replicate 2 | place: USA:California | collected 2016-06-15
AACGTGCTGCGATCGGCCACGCGAAAGTCGGGACGCGCCACTTCGATGATGATGATCCCCACCTTCTTCTCGCGCGCGGCGATCTCCGCCGCGGCAAAGTACCCGGGGGCCACATCGTTGTAGTCCCAGAAACTCAGATTGATGACCTGATCACGCGGAAACAGCTTCCACACCTGCGGCGAGAAGATCCCGAAGTGCGTGCGCGCGTCGGCGGCCGTTTCGGGGCCGGAATGCCCCGCGAGGATGTGCAGGACGCCCGTACGAAACTTGCTGTCCTGGTTTTGCTGGCTCCAGACGCGCGCGGGGAGGTACATCAACGGCGTGAAGGCGCCGTACGTGCCGCTGAACGCCCACACCCCAGCGAAATGGTCAGGGTCCAGTGACGCGTTCTGGCCTACCAGGCCGATGGCGCTGGAGGCGTTACCCGCTTCCTGGATCGCGGCCTTGAGCCGCGTCCCCAGCGGATTGCTCTCGGGATCATAGTGTCCCCAGATACTGCCATGCTCGAGGTTGACCGATTCCGACAGATCGGCGGCCAGCGTCAGCACGCGATTGTCCGTAACGTAGTTCAGCCACTTGACGATTTCGGACACGGCCCGACGGGCACCCGCCACCTCGCCAGCCTTGCGGAACAACGCGAGCTTCAGCTGTTTTTCCGCGCCCGAGGCCGAATTCCTTACCGTGAGCGCCTGCGGGTCCTCGGGGAGATTGGCGACGCGGAGCCGATCGTCCAGGAATGGATCGTGCTTCACGTCGATGCGAAGCGGGAGGTTCTCCGCGACTGAATCTCCGATCTCCACCAGGCGATCGGCCAGCCAGTCCCCCAGGCCATTTCGATCGAGCACGGACATGGCAACGTCGATATTCGTCTTGAACTGCACCAGCCGCTCGCGTGCGTCGGTTACCGGTCCCTGTCGGATACCTGAGAACTCCACGCCGTAACGTTCCTCGAAGGTTCGGGCGAGGGCGACAAAATACTCCGAGTTCATCTTCATGGCGTACGGATGGCTCGGATAGCCCACCACTTGATCACCCGCTCCGGGGATCTTCCCGTTCGCCGCGGCGGGCCAGTACCCCTTGATGGTCGTGCCGATCACGATCATCGGACGGCGATCCCCCGGGTCCCATTCCTCCATGGTCTTGAGCGCACCCACGATCTGGTCGTAGTCGTGGCCATCCGGAAGATGGAACACGTTCCACCCATAGGAGGTCCACTGATCGATCAACCGGTAGCCGTCGAACTTCTTGTGAACGACGCCACCGATGAGCGAATCGTCGATGCCGGCGTTGTTGTCGGACAGGAAGATCCGGAGCCGCTTGCCAACCTGAAGTGCGATCGCCTGGGTCTTGACCTCCTGGGCGTGCCCCTCGGTCATGGCGAACTCGCCCTCGAACGCGATGATCTTCGGCGTACCCATGGGAGCGCCCACGATGTCCCAGAATGCGCCCTTCCCCGCTGCCGACGCGATCCCCACGCCCGACGGGCCGCCGTTGACGTCGTTGGTAACGTCGGTGGATTCGATGTGCCCGGCAAGGGAGCGGATGCCACGTCCCTTGGCCTGAGCAAACAGCGGATGATCCGACAGACCCTGATCCGCGAGGAGCGTTTTGAGCGCCCCGGCGCCGCGGCGGAATCCCAGGGCATCGACCGGCAGCATCGCGACGTCGGGCGCGACGTAGTAACGACGGTCACCCGTCGCCTGATACTTGCGGTAGAGTGCCTGGCCCAGGATCATCCACAACGCATAGCAGGTGGGCGCGCAGTGGCCCGCCGCCAGCATGAGCTTGTCGCCATACGGATGCTTGGGGCGCCGGTAATCGTAACGGAGTCCGCCCAGATCGGGCCCGGCGAGATGCGCGGCGACGTTGAACGGCGTATAGGCCAGCGGGCCGCCGAAATGCCCGGTCTGGGCATAGTTGCCGAGCAGCGTGAGAGCCATACAGGTCATGAAGCCAATGTCTTCCAGTCGCTCCCGCTCATATGGAAGCTTTGACGCCGTGACCGACAATGGCGAAGCGTGAACGCTCATCTTGAAATTCCCACCTTCCTGGACCCGCGGTCCGCGCGGCCTGCCCCGCGCATTCTAACCGTTGACGGGGGAAGAAGGGAAGCGGCCCGGCAAGAATGCCACCGGAACGATTCCCGTGGTCATCATCGGGGTTGGCGATCCTGTCGGACAGGGGATCGTCGCCAGCCTTGCCCGTCCCGGCGGCAATGTCACGGGGCTGAGCGCCGTCGTGACGGAGCTATACGCGAAAAAGGGTCCAGCTCCTCCGAGACTTGGCTCCACGGGTTGCGCGAATCGCGGCCCTCTTCCATATGAGCAACCCTGCCATTCCGGCTTGAGACTCTCACGCTAGCGAGCCAACAGACCATCGTCGACCTTGCGGCAAAGCATCGGCTACCCGCGATGTACGCATCCACGGAGTTTGCCGGGGGGTTGATCGTCTACGGCGTGCACTACCCGGAGCAGTATCGCCTCGCCGCGAGCTTCGCAGACAAAATCTTCAAGGGGGCAAAGCCCGCGGATCTTCCCGTCGAGCAGCCCACGAAGTTCGAGCTGGTGATCAATTTGAAGGCGGCCAACGCCCTCGGCCTGACGATCCCGGTGGGGTCCGGAGATCCCGATCAGTGGCGATGCTCGGACGGAAGCCCGAAGCGCTGGGCCGTCTCTCCCGCGGCGTCGAACTGGATGAGCACTGCCGGCTCGCGACCCACCACCCAGGCATCGTGACCAGGCTCGAGCACGACAACCTCCGGCGCCGTGAACTCGAAGGCGCAGCCGTCTCCGTACTGGCCCCGCACATGCCCTGAGCTCAGGAAGCCCACGTGCCCGTGCATGCACAGCGCAGTGCCGACGACCGGCTTCATATGGGTGGACCAGCGGAATCCGGGCGGGTACACGACGCGCTTGACCTGACCGTTGGCCGCGGCGACCACCTCGATCGTCACGCCTCCCACCTCGTGGTGCCGGGCATTCTTGATCGGCCGATGCCCCGTCGCACCCCCGCTCGCCGGCTTGGGCCGACCAGCCACCAGCGCCTTCTCGTGCTTTGCCTTTGCCTTGCTCCCGACTACACGCTTCTTCATTTGAGTACCCTCCCTCGCCTTTTCCCGGCGGGCTGGACCAGCAGGGCTCCTGTGGATCTGCGCATTCCCCGAGCCCGCTCGGACCCTCGGCGGTCAGGATTTGCGCGACGTCCGCGAGAAGAACGTGCTCACCACTGGCCGCAACGCGGTGCTGCCGCACTGTGGGCATGCGACCTTGGCCTTGTCGTGCTCGCTGATCGAGAGGGTCACCGTCACATCGCCTCGGCACCTGTCACAGTAATACTCATATGCGGGCATGGCTGCTCCTCCTTGAGCTTCCAGGGCCCGTCGACCATCCCTCCGAAAGGCTCGGGGGATCAAAAGAGTACTGCGGTCAAGTTCCCGCGGCTAGACGCATTGCTCCATCCCGAAGTCGGGGAATGGCCTTCGTGGAGGCTCAGGCGGCATCCAAGTCTACCTGCTACCACACCCCCTTGATCTTCACATCGCGGTAGTCCTCCAAAGCAGCAAGGGCTTCGGAGGGATTCTCCGTAGCCCCCGTTTCCTTGGTTGCGGGGGACCGCAATCATGAATGCTACACGGGGCCGGATACGTTCTGGATTGATCCTATTTCGTAACCATTTCGGTCATTGTGTCGCGCCCAATCGTGCCCGGCACCCGAGGCGCCGGTATCGATTAGCACCCGGCGGGCAGGAGCAAAAGCATCGCGCTCGTCCGAGTTCGCCTCGTTCGCCCACGCACCGACCTGTGGGCATGATGCGCGTTCCTGGCCAGAGCGCAATCGCGATTCTCCGGCTCAGCATGTGTACTCGCCCGCCCGCCGCACCCCCAACCGTCGTCCATGTTTTCCTGGCCCGACGAGGGCCTCGCCGGGCTATGCTGCGCCGTCCGGGCGTGGGATGATGAGCCTGCCGCACTCGTTCGCGGGATTTGGGAGAGATACCGCCCATGAGGAACGACATCAAATACGCCAGGAGTGGCGACGTCCACATCGCCTACCGAGTCTTTGGCGACGGGCCGCGCGATCTCGTTCTCATCCCAGGAACTCTTTCCCACGCCGAACTCTACTGGGAGTTCCCCATCAACCAGTACCTGCTGAAGAGACTCACATCCTTCGCGCGCGTCATCGTCTTCGACAAGCGTGGCCAAGGCCTCTCCGATCGTGTCGGCGAGCAGACCGTCGAAGAGCGCATCGGCGATGTGCGGGCCGTGATGGACGCGGCCGGCTCCCCCCGTGCAACGATCTTTGGCTGGTCGGAAGGCGGGCCGATGTCGCTGATGTTCTCCGCCACCTACCCAGAGCGGACATCGGCTCTCGTGCTGTGCGGCAGTTTCGCCAGCATCACGGCCGAGCCGTGGGCCGTGAGCCAGGAGCGATGGGACCAATTCCTTCGCCAGATCGAGATCCAGTGGGGCCAGGGCGTGCTCGTCCCGATCAACGCACCGAGCCGTCGAGACGATGAGGCGTTCGTTCAGTGGTTTGGCCGGCTGGAGCGCGCCTCGGCCAGCCCTGGGGCCATCCTTGCATTGATGCGGGCCAACTACGGGATCGATGTCCGGCACGTTCTGCCAGCCATTCAGGCGCCGACGCTGATCCTCCATCGCGTCGGGGACAGGGCCGTCCCCGTCGAGGCCGGACGCTACCTGGCGCAGCACATCCGCGGCGCCAAGTATGTCGAGCTTCCGGGTGACGACCATCTGCTCCAAGCCTTCGATCAGGAGACTCTGGATCTGCTGATCGGCGAGATCGAAGAGTTCGTCACTGGCGCGCGATCGGGCCCCGATCCGGATCGCGTGCTCGTCACCGTGATGTTCACTGACATTGTGAGCTCGACCGAGCGGGCGGCCGCGGTCGGTGACCGACGCTGGCGGGAATTTCTCGACGGTTATGTCGGCGTCGCCCGCCGGCAGCTCGAACGGTTCCGCGGGCGGGAGGTGGACGTGGCGGGCGACGGTCTCTTCGCCATCTTCGACGGCCCCGCGCGAGCGGTTCGCTGCGCCTGCGCCATCCGCGACGCGGTCCATCAGCTCGGCCTCGAGGTTCGGGCGGGGCTTCACACCGGGGAATGCGAGGTTGCGGGATCAAGGGTCAGCGGCATCGCTGTACATACCGGCGCGCGAATCGCTGCGGCGGCGCGGCCCCAAGAGGTCTTGGCGTCGGCGACCGTCAGGGACCTCGTGGCAGGCTCAGGCATCCGGTTCGACGACCGCGGGAGCCACGTGCTGAAGGGTGTGCCCGGCGACTGGCGGCTCTTCGCGGTCACGTCGACCTAGGGTGGCCCTTCATCATGGGCGCGCCTCCGTACGCCCAACCGCGAAGTGCCAGCCTTTCGTGACAGAGAGTCAGGTACGGGTAACACCGTGCTCCCCATGTGGTGCTGGCGGCTGAGAACCCTTGCCCTTCCTGGATCGTTCGCTCATGCGTTCCAAGAGCACATAGAACACCGGCACAAATGGAATAGCCAGAAGGGTCGAGGCGATCATCCCGCCGAAGACCACCGTGCCGATGGCCTGCTGGCTGGCGGCGCCCGCCCCGAAGGCGACCACCAGCGGCACCACTCCCAGGATGAAGGCGAACGACGTCATCACGATGGGGCGGAATCGGCGGCGGGTGGCTTCGACGGCGGCCTCCGTTATGGACATGCCTTCCCGGTGCAGATCGCGGGCGAATTCCACGATGAGAATGGCGTTCTTGCTCGCCAGGGCGATCATCAATACCAGACCTACCTGAGTGTACAGGTTGCTGTCGTAGCCGCGGCTCATGAGCGCCAGGAGGACCCCTACCAAGGCCAAGGGGACGACCAGGATGACGGCGCCGGGAGAGGTCCAGCTCTCGTACAGCGCGGCCAGCACCATGTAGACGAGGATGATGGAGAGGGCATAGATGAGGTAAGCCTGATAGCCAACCTGTTTCTCCTGGTAGCTCGTTGAGGTCCAGTCATAGGCCATGCCCTCGGGCAACGTTTCGGCGGCCAACTGCTCCATGAGGCTGAGGGCCTCTCCGGAGCTGAACCCCGGAGCGGCGGAGCCGAAAATGGGCGCCGCCGGGTAGAGATTGTAGCGGGTGACCAACTCCGAGCCCTGGATCCGCTTGACCTCGAGCAAGGCGTTCAGGGGGACCATCTCCCCGTTCTGGTTTCGCGCATAGAGATTTCTCATGTCCTTGGCTTGGAGACGGTAGCGGCTGTCGGCCTGGATATACACCTGGAAGATCTGATTGAATCTGTTGAACAGGTTGACAAACGACGAACCCAGATAGCCTTGGAGTGTGTCGAACACGCTCGAGGGAAGCACTTGCAGCGACTCCGCCTTGGTCCGGTCGATGTTCAGGTAGATCTGGGGGCTGTGGGCGCTGAAGGTGGTGGCCAGCCGCTGCAGATTGGGATGGGAATTCCCCTTTTGGACGAGCTCGTCCGCGTTGCGCTGGAGTTCCGCCAGACCGAGGCTTGCGCGGTCTTCCACCATCATCTGGAAGCCGCCCGTCTGGCCCAGGCCTCGGATCGGCGGCGGGATGACGACAAAGGCCAGGGCTTCCTGAATCCCGGCCAGCTCGCGGTTGAGGCCGGAGACGATCCGGTCCTGATTAAGAGTTTTGCCCCGTTCTTTCCAGCTCTTGTAAACGACAAACGTCGTGGAGATATTGGGGACGTTGGCGAAATCCAGCACCGAGAAGCCCCCGATGTGGACCCAGCCCGAGATCCCCTCGGTTCTCTGCAGGATGGCGTTGACCTTCCCCGCAACCTCCATAGATCGAGGCTGGGAGGCGCCTTCGGGCAGGACGGACACCAGAATGGCATAGCCTTGATCTTCGGTGGGGAGAAAGCCCGTGGGCCGGCGCGCGAATTCCCAGACGGTCACGCCGATGATGATGACAAACACGAGGAACATGATGACCGGCCGCCTCACCATCCGGCGGACGACGCCTATGTAGACATTGGTTGTCGCCTCGAAGAGCCGGTTGAATCCTCGGTAAAACCAGTTGGGAGGTCCCTCCCCACGCGGTCTCAACCATAACGCGCACTGGACCGGCTTCAAGGTGAGCGCGTTGAGGGCGCTGATAACGGCGGTGGCGGCGATGACGAGCGCGAATTGTCGAAAGATCTGTCCGGTGATTCCCGGCAGGAAGGCGGCGGGCAGGAAAACGGACACCAGGGCCAAGGTGATCCCCATCACCGGCCCGGTCAGCTCCTGCATCGCTTTGATGGTCGCCTCTTTGGGGGGCATTCCCCTCTCGATGTAGTAGGAGCTGTTCTCCACGATGATGATGGCGTCGTCCACCACGATGCCGATGGCCAGGATCAGGGCAAACAGGGTCATGAGGTTTATGGTGAAGCCGAGCCCGGCCATGGCAATGAAAGCGCCGATGATGGTGACGGGAACGGTGGTGGCCGGAACCAGCATCCCTCGGAAGTTCTGCAGGAAGAGCAGGATCACGATGAGCACCAGGATGCCGGCGATGAGGAGAGTCAGGTACACGCCGGAGATGGCTTCCCGGACAAACAGGGTGGTGTCGTATCGGATGGCGTATTTCATGCCCTCGGGAAAGTGCCGGCTCATCTCCGCCATGGCCTGATACAAACGATCGGCAACGGCGATGGCGTTGGCTCCCGGCAGGGCGAACACCAAGATCTGGGTCGATTTGTGACCGGTGAATAGCGAATAGTTGCTGAAGCTCTGCTGGCTCAGGTCCACCCGGGCGATATCGCGCAGCCGCACGATCTGCGGGGCCGTACCGGTTGTGGCCTTGATGATGATCTCTTCGAACTGGCGCGCATCCGATAGCCGGCCAAGAGCGTTGATGGTGAACTGGAAGGGCTGATCCTCCGGCACCGGCGGCGCGCCGAGCGCCCCGGCGACCACCTGGACGTTTTGCCCCTGAACGGCGGCCAGGACATCCGCAGTCGAGAGCCCAAAAGTCTGCAGCCGCTTCGGGTCCAGCCAGACCCTCATGCTGTAGGGACCTGCCCCGAAGACCCTCACCTGGCCGACACCCGGAAGCCGGGCCAGGGGGTTCTGCAGGTTGATGATGGCGTAGTTGGAGAGGAAGATCTCCTCGAACCGGTCATCATCGGAGTAGAGACTGGCCACCAGCAGGATGTTGGGGGAGACCTTCCGGACCGTGACGCCCTGCACCTGAACGCCCCCCGGAAGCTGGGACAATGCGGTGTTGGCGAAGTTCTGGACCAAGGCCAGAGACGTGTCGATGTCCGTCCCCACGTCGAAGGTGACGGTCAGGGTATAGGAGCCGTCGCTGGCGCTGGTGGAGGACATGTAGATGGCACCTTCCACGCCGTTGATCGCCTGCTCGAGCGGCACCCCGATCGTCGCCGCGACGACCTCGGCGCTCGCCCCGGGGTAACGCGTGCTCACCTGGATGGTCGGCGGGACGATCTCGGGATACTGGGCCACGGGGAGACGATAGAAGAACACGACCCCGATAATGATGGTGATGAGGGCGATGACGTTGGCGAAGATCGGCCGCTCGATGAAGAACTCGGAGATCACGGCCCGACCTTCCGCGGTGGAAGCGATGGAGACGCGCCTTGCTCCGGCAGGCGTGCGCTCCCTTCCTGCTCAGGAGTCACTTGGCGTCCGGGAGCGGCCCTCAGGAGACCCTTGACGATCACCCACTCCGTCCCTTTGAGGCCCTCATCGATGGCTTGGAGGCTGTCCACCGCGGGGCCGGTCTTGACACCGCGGCGCTCCACGACGTTCTTCTCGTTCACCACGAACACATAGGGGCCCTGCTGGTCATGACCGATCGCCACGTCGGGGACCAGGAACGCAGCTTTCTGCTCGACGGGCACCCGCACGCGGGCATACAAGCCTGACAGGATCTGTCCGTCCGGGTTGGAGAAGACGCCCCGCATGAGCAGGGTGCCCGTGGTGGTCGTCAGACTGATGGCGGCAAAGTCGAGGTACCCCCGGTGAGGGTAACCTTTTTCACTGGGCAGGCCCAAGAAGACCGGCCACTTCTGAGCATCGGTGGGTCCGGGGATCCCGCGTCTGCTTTTGAGGAGGCGGGCCAAGTCAACGTCGCTGATGTTGAAGTAGACATACATCGGATCGATCTGGTTGATCTGGGCCAGGACCGTGTTTTCCCCTGCCCCAACGAGGTTGCCGGGATCCTTCAATCTACGGTCCATTCGTCCATCGAACGGAGCCCGGACATCCGTGTAGCTCAGATTGAGTTGGGCCAGATCACGCTGTGCCTCGGCCGAGTGGAGGTTGGCCTGAGCGTTGTCCCTCTGGAAGTGCCAGTTGTCGACGTCGGACTGCGAACCGGCCTTCTCCAGAACCAAGTTGGAGTAGCGAGTGAATTGGGCTTCGGCATACGCCAGCTGCGCCCGGTACTGCAAGATGGCTGCTTCAGCCTGCCGCAAGTTGTCCTGATAAGTGTTTTGCTGGATGAGAAAGAGCGGCTGGCCCTTCTTGACGATTTGCCCATCCTGAAAGAGAACTTTTTCCAGATAGCCAGCGACTCGGGCGACAAGTTGTACCGTGTAGATGGCCTGGGTGTTGCCGGTGAGCTCCAGATCATCGGTCACCACCCGCTGCACCGGCTGTGCGACCGTCACCTTGGGGGGAGGCGGGGGCTGCTGCTTGGGTTTTTCCTTGCAGCCCGATAGGGTGAGGAACAGCACGGGAACCATGAGCCAGGCCTGGCGGAGCCAGTGAGCGGTTTTTTTTCGGGAGGCCATCAAGTTCCGGCTACCAATCCGGAAGCCGCGGAGCAGATTTGGGCTCACGGGAGACTGGCAGATTGTAGGTAGCCGGGGCCAGCAAATGGCCCCAATTCGTGCGCTTTTCCATTTCGGCCCTGATTTCAGGAGGTACTAAATCCTGGCCCTCTCGGATCTCCCAGCCACCCCCCAGCGCGCGGTACACGCCAACGAGGCTTGTGGAAATGGTGCCCAGGGTACTGGCCAGGCTGTCCTGTTGATTCAGCAGAGCCTGCTGGGCGGTCAGGACCGTCGTGAAGTCCGTCACGCCCTCCCTGTACTGCCGAATGGCGAGAGTGACGGCGGTTTGGGCGGACGTGACGCTCTGGGCCAAGAACTGCGCCCGATCCTGAGCGCGCAGGAAGGCGGCCAGATTGTCCTCCACATTCTGCTGGGCCGACAGGACTGCATTCTGATAGGTGAGCAGTAGCGCCTGGAGCTTGGCGTCCTGCACGCGGACGTTATTTGTGATCTGCCCATAGTTGAAGATGTTCCACTGGACGGTTGGACCGACCTGGACCGAGCGGCTTCCCCACCTGAACATATCGCTGAGGCTGAAGCTGCCCAGGTTCGTCGAGAGGAAAACGAAATTGCCGGTGAGGGAGAAGGCCGGGAAAAGATCCGCCTTGGCCACTCCGATCTGGGCGGATTGAGCGGCCGCCTGAAGCTCGGCGCTCCGGATATCCGGTCTGCGGCGCAGCAGGTCGGTCGGGATGCCTACGATGATCTGAGGTGGTGAAACGGGTATTGCCGAAGAGCCTCCCAACAGGTCGCTGAGATCGCTCGGTGGCATGCCCAGCAGAACGCTGAGAGCATCTCGGGCCTGGCGGAGTTGCGTCTCCAGAGGCGGAATGGTGGCCTTGGTGTTCAAGAGCGACGTCCGGGCCTGCTCGACATCCAACTGCGTCACCGTGCCGTACTTGAACCGGGCTTCGGCGATTTTCAGGCTCTCTTCCTGGGTCCCCACATTCTCGCGGGCGATGCGGATGCGTTCTTCAGCGGTCCGGATCGTGATGTAGGAGTTCGCCACATCCGCCGTAAGCGTCACCAGCGTGTTGTCGTAGTCCGCCAGGCTCGAAAGCAGGCTGGCGTCGGCCGATTGGATCGTCCGCCGGAACTTCCCCCAGAAATCCAATTCCCAGCTGGCCTGAAGACCGAGCTGGGATTGCCAGTAGTCGATGCCGCCGAAGCCGGCGGCTATTGCGCCTCGATCGCTTGTTCGGATGTATTGAACGGACCCGATACCCTGCTGCGTCTGCGGGAAGAAGTCGCCGATGGCGATGCCCAGTTGGGCGCGGGCTTGCAGGACCCGCACGCCCGCGCTTCGCAGCGAGAGGTTTCCCCGGTAGGCTCGCTCGATGAGACGGTCCAGGGCGGGATCGTTGAAGGCCGTCCACCAGTTGCGGTATTCTGACGGCCCTGTCTTGACCCGCTGATCGCCCGCATCCAGCCAGTTTGGTGAGACCGTGGTCTTGGGGCGCACGAAGTCCGGTCCGATCATGCATCCGGAAAAGGCCAGGAGCGCAGGGACGAGCACGATGATCTCAAATCTGGGACGCTTCCTGCGCTGTGGCACGCTCATGTCAACCCCCGGCCGTTCTTGCCCTCGTGCGGCGCAGCAGGAGCGGCAGTTGGAATCCTCAAATTCTACCTGAAAAGCGAACTGGCCTCTGTCCTCCGTCAGGATCACTCCCCCACCCAGGCTGAAGGCCTAGTAGAGTTGCCCCGATTTGGTGGATGGTGGACGCTTGAGGTGTGCACCGTAGACGATGAACACCGACGGCTCATGCTCAACCACGGTCGATGAGACGGGTGGTGCCAGAGCGCCGAGTGGCGTCGCCGCGGAGCGTACCACCCTTCGATGTAGTCGAACCCGATTCCCAATATGGACCGCTGGCCGCCCCCCTGGCGGCGCCCACCGAGCCAACCGTCCCGTCGGTCAGCTCGTTCATCGTTTCCGGCACGCTGACGGGCGTCATTCTCGCGGCGCCTCGCGCGTTCGCGGCCCCGTCCTTGTAAGTTTGGCCGTTTGGACCCTGCTGTTCAGAGACACCTCCTCCGCTTCGACTCCGATGCTCATTGAGCCCCCTCCTGCTGTGGGGCCCGCGATCACGTCGGATGCCACGCGAGTCGCTCGATGCGCCCGAGCATCTGGCGAAAGAGGCTCCCGGTCAAGTGACTTTCGGCCAGCTGGAGGACGAAGTACCGGGCATGCCGGATGAGGTGTCCGCCCGTCTTGCATGACCAACGTGCCTCTCTTTCGAGGATGTTTCACGGTGGTATGGGAGCAAAACGGGAGCAGATGACCTTGGGTTTTGCCCAGACCTGTGCTGGTGCTGTCTCCGGTGAGAAGTCCAGATCGGTTGCTGGCGACAACGGCCTTCTCCGGTTCCGGCTACGATGGCGTCATCACGCCCTCTGGTTGGCTGGCGAAATGGGCTCGCCGCGCGCCTGCCGGAGCTGGAGCAGCGACGCGCAATGGATGATGATCCACAGCGGGACCATGAAGGTCGGGACCAGGCTCAGCGGCAGCATCCCCATCGACGGCATCGGCGTCGCCGGAGCGAACAACCCGAGCGAGGAATTGCTGGTCAGCACGCCGGTCGCGACCGCGCCGGCGAAATCGAGCAGCCCGCCCAGGTTGAGCAGCAGCACGCGCCGGCGCCAATTCGGGTGACCGTCGATCATGGCAAGCAGCACGAATACCGCCGCGA
>WNGA01010200.1_pt1 | contig 12486 bp, 10 predicted proteins | sample 5400061 | NCBI WGS metagenome assembly WNGA01 (sample SAMN13153366, study PRJNA577476) | soil metagenome | isolation source: 100 cm soil or saprolite under grassland replicate 2 | place: USA:California | collected 2016-06-15
CACCGCGTCTCCTGACGGGCCGCGTCCCCTACACCTACGTGAAGATCGCGGAGGGGTGCGACATGGGCTGCACCTTCTGCGCGATTCCCCAGTTCCGCGGCCGTCACCGGAGCCGGCCGCTCGCCGACGTCGTGAAGGAGGTCGAAGGCCTGGCGGCGCGCGGCGTGCAGGAAGCGATCCTGGTCTCGCAGGACACGCTTGCCTACGGCCGCGATCTGCCGGGCAACGGGGACATCGCCGAGCTCCTGCTGGCGCTCGGCGACACGCGGATGCCCTGGATCCGCCCGATGTACCTGCATCCCGCGCACGTCAACGACCGGCTCATCGAGCGATGGGCGCGCGCGCGCGTCGTCCCATACCTGGACATGCCCGTGCAGCACGGCGACGACGGGGTGCTGAAGGCCATGCGACGCGCCGTGACCGCGACGCGGATGAAAGAGATCGTGCGCGCCTTCCGCGAGGCGATCCCGAGACTCACTGTCCGCACGACTGTGCTTGTCGGCTTCCCCGGCGAATCGGAGGCCGCGTTCCAGAATCTCCTCGAATTTCTCGACGAGGTCCGCTTCGACCGCCTCGGCGTTTTCACCTACTCGGCCGAAGAGGGGACGCCGTCGCCCGCGTATCCCGACCAGGTCGCGGCCGAGGTCGCGGCGGAACGCGCCGCGCTCGTGCAGGAATATCAGGACCGCCTCGCCTGGGAGCGCGGCGCCGCGCTCGCCGGCGCCGTGACGGACGTCCTGGTCGACGGCCCCAGCGAGGATCCTGCGTTCGCGTGGGAGGGGCGGACCGCAGGCCAAGCGCCCGAGATCGACGGGGTCGTGTACCTCCGGGACCGGAGCTTGACGCCGGGCCACTTCGCGCGCATTCGCATCGTCGAGGTCGAGGGATACGAGCTCGTCGGCGAGCGCGCCTAGGCAGGCCGCGGCGGTCGACCGTGTAGCGCTCGTCATCGCGACCGGTTGCGGCACCGGCTACGCGCCACTGGCTCCGGGTACGGTCGGCAGCGTCCTCGCTGCCTTCATCGTGTGGATCATTCCGTTCTCGCGCTCCGGTCTGCTGTTGTTTTTCGTCGCCATCACGCTCGCCGGGACCTGGGCGGCTCACCGCGCCGAGCGCCTGCTCGGCGTCAAGGATCCGGGCGCGATCGTCATCGACGAGGTGGCCGGGATGACGCTCACCGTTCTCCCGTTTCCGCCGACGGTCGCGGTGCTGGCGGTGGGCTTGGTCCTGTTCAGGATTTTCGACATCACCAAGCCGTTCCCCGCGCGTGCAAGTCAGCGGATCGTCGGCGGCATCGGCGTCATGGTGGATGACCTGATCGCGGCGTTGTACGCTCTCGCCGTGATCGCGATCGGCCGCGCCATCCTCGCCTGGCCATGACGGCGAGCGCCCATATCGTGACGGTCGGAGGGATACCGTCCGCCGGCGCGGACGGTGCGGCCGTCGCCGCCGCCCTCGCCGCCGCGGGCATTGCCGTCGCGAGTCGCGGCTTCATCGAGGACGATGAAGCCGCGCTGGAACGGGCGCTCGGGCCCGACGAGGCGTTGACGGTGGTGCTCGCGGGCGGCGGAGGCTCGGCCGGTGACATCGTGCGCCGCGTGCTCGCGCGCGTGAGCGGCACGCGGCTCGTGCTCAACGAGCGCCTCCTTGCCGCGCTCCAGGAGCGCTACCGGCGGCTCGACCGACCGCTGCCCCGACGGGCGGAACGCCTGGCGCTCCTGCCGCAGGGCACGACGGTGTGGGTCACGGCCGATGGCGAAGCCGGGTGGGCCCTCGAGAGCGGCCCGCGCGCCTTCGCGGTCCTTGCCCGCGACGCCGGCGTCCAGTCGATGATCGAGCAGCATCTGGCGCCCTTCGCGCGCGCGTGGGCGAGCGGGCGCGGGGCCGCGCTCGTTCGGACACTCCGGACGGCCGGCCTCAGCCTCGCCGATGTCGAGGAGCGGCTCGTCGACTGGCTGGGCCGGGAAGGCGAGGTGACCGTGTCCACCATCCCCGCCGACGGCGAGGTGTGGGTGAGGCTGCGCGCGCGCGCCTCGACGACGGCCGAGGCCGCACGGAGCCTCGCCAAGGCCGAAGCAGCGATCGTCGCCCTCCTCGGCGGCGACTGTTTCGGGCGCGACAGCGACATCCTGGAGCTGGTCGTTGGCCGCATGCTGCTCGAGCGGAGGCTGACGCTGGCCGTGGCGGAGTCATGCACGGGCGGGCTCCTGGGCCACCGCCTGACCAACGTTCCGGGCTCTTCGGCGTACTTCGAGCGGGGCGTTCTGGTGTACTCGAACCGAGCGAAGGAGGAGCTGCTCGGCGTCCCCGAGTCGATCCTGAAAACGCACGGGGCCGTCAGCGCGCCGTGTGCCGAAGCGATGGCGCGCGGGATCGCCACGCGCGCAGGCGCGCCGTGCGGGCTTGCCATCACAGGAATCGTCGGCCCCGACGGCGGTACGCCGACGAAGCCCGTCGGCACGGTCTTCGTCGGTCTGGCCGTCCAGGGCGACGCCCTCGCGCGACACTTTCACTTCGCCGGCGACCGGGCGGCGGTGAAGTGGCAGTCGACCCAGGCGGCGCTCGACATGCTCCGGCGGTCCCTGAAGGGACAACCGTGAGAGCGTGGAGTCTCGTGCTGATCGTCGCGGCCGCGGCGTGCTCGACCATCACGCCCTTCGACCGTGGGCTCTCGTTTGCCCAGCGAGGCCAGGATCTGGCTGCGAAGGAGGCCTTCGACGAGGCGATCCGCCTCTCGCCAGAGTCGGCTCCCGCGTACGCGAACCGCGGCATCGTCCGGGCGCGCCTAGGCGACCTGGACGGCGCGAACGAGGACTACATGAAGGCGCTCGCGCTGGGGTCGCGCGACGGCGACGTCCTCTTCAACCGAGGCCTGGTACTGATCGCGAAGCGCGACTACCAGGGCGCCATCACCGATTTCTCGACAGCCCTCTCGGTGAACCCTCGTCACGCCGAGGCCCTCTTCGCGCGCGGTAGCGCGCGGTGGCTCGCCGGCGACACGGACCCGGCCCGGGCCGACTGGCTCCTGGCGATCGAGCTCGAGCCGGAGCCGCGACAGAAGGCGCGGATGCGCGCCGCCGTCGACAGCGCACCGCCGGTGGCGCGGCCCGCCGTGCTGACATCGTCGCCGACGGCGCCCGCTGCCGCCGCCCCGGGTCGGGGGACCGGCCCGCCCGCCTCGGCGCCGGCATCAACCTCGATCCCCCCGGCGCGGGCTCCGCTCGATTCGCGGGCGCTGGCGGCGCGCGGCCTCGAGCGGGAGCTCAAGGGCGACCGCCCCGGCGCGATCAGCGATCTGCGCGCCGCGCTCGCCGCCGAGACCGATCCGGAGCGGCGGCAGGGCATTCAGAACCTGCTGCAGCTGTTGGACGCCCGATAGACGGCATCCGCGCATTCGTCGCGATCCTGCTCGACGACGCCATCCGAAGAGAGATCGGGGCGGCGATCGAGCGGCTGCGACCTATGGCGCGCGACGTCGCCTGGGTGGCTCCTGGGAATCTCCATCTCACCATGAAGTTCCTCGGCGAGGTCGCCGAGGGCCGGATCGGCGCCATCGTCAGCGCGCTCACGGGGGCGGCCTCGGACGTGAACGCTTTCGACGTTAATTGTGCGGGACTCGGCGCCTTCCCATCGCTGACGCGTCCGCGGGTCGTCTGGGCGGGGGTGACGGCAGGCGCCGGCGCGATGGTCGATCTGGCCGGCCGCGTGGACGAGGCCCTCGCGGGGCTTGGCTTCGCCCGCGACGAGCGGCCATTCTCCCCGCACATCACGCTCGGCCGGGCCCGCCAACCCGGGCGAAACCCGACCCTCACCGAGGCCCTGCGGGGCGCCGCGGGGTGCGAGTTCGGCCGGATCCGCGTCGCGGGCGCCTCGCTCATGTGCAGCGAGCTGTCCCCGCGGGGCGCCCGATACACGGAGCTGGCTACCGTGAGCCTTGGCGGAGATCTCGGGCGCCGTGTCTGAATGTCCGGACATTGACGCCCCCGCCGGGCCCCCCCTAGAATGCTCGAAAGCGGTAACGCAACGTGCAGCGAGCGTGCGAGGATGATTCAAGGAGAGACGCATGGCTGAGGCGAAGAGCGAGCGACGGCAGGCCCTAGAGCTGGCGATCGCGCAGATCGAGCGGCAGTTTGGCAAGGGCTCGGTCATGCGCCTCGGCGCGAACGGGCCCCTCGAGGAGATCGCCGTCATTCCGACCGGCGCCATCACGCTCGACGTGGCGCTCGGGGTCGGCGGCCTGCCGCGGGGGCGGGTCACCGAGATCTACGGTCCCGAGTCCTCGGGCAAGACCACGCTCGCGTTGCACGTCGTCGCGGAAGCCCAGCGCCTGGGCGGTATCGCCGCATTCATCGACGCCGAGCACGCGCTCGACCCGATCTACGCCAAGAGGCTTGGCGTCAACACCGACGAGCTGCTCATCTCCCAGCCGGACACCGGCGAGCAGGCGCTCGAGATCACCGAGACGCTCGTCCGCTCCAACGCCGTCGACGTGATCGTGATCGATTCGGTCGCGGCGCTGGTTCCCCGCGCCGAGCTCGACGGCGACATGGGCGACTCGCTGCCGGGCCTGCAGGCGCGCCTCATGTCCCAGGCGCTCCGCAAGCTCACCGCCGCCATCTCGCGCTCGGGCGCGGTCGTGATCTTCATCAACCAGATCCGCGAGAAGATCGGGGTAATGTTTGGGTCGCCTGAAACGACCTCGGGCGGGCGCGCCTTGAAGTTCTATGCCTCCATGCGGCTCGACATCCGGCGGCAGGACGCGATCAAGCAGGGGACCGAGTCGCTCGGAGTGAGGACCAAGGTCAAGGTGGTCAAGAACAAGCTCGCGCCGCCCTTCCGGGAGGCGGAGTTCGACGTCCTCTACGGCGAGGGCATTTCGAAGGCAGGCAGCGTGCTGGACGCTGGCGTCGACCACGGCCTCATCGAGAAGTCCGGGACCTGGTACACGTACAAGAGCGAACGGATCGGGCAGGGACGCGAGAACGCCAAGAAGTGGTTCCAGGAAAATGCGGCGACGCTCGCCGACCTCGAAGCGAAACTCCGTGACGCTCTTGGGCTTCGCCAGGCCGTGCCGATCAAATAGGAGTCGCTCATGGCGATGGAATTCGACAAGCTCCTGGTCACCGGCGTCGAGCGCGGCGCCTCGGACCTCCACCTGAAGGCGAACTCGCCGGTGATCCTCCGGATCCATGGGCGCCTGGTGCCCCAGGGGGATCTCGGCGTGCTCACCGCCGACGACATGGACGCGATCGCGCGCCGGTGTCTCACCGAGCGGATGTACACCCAGCTCAAGGACGGACGCGAGGTCGACTCGGCGTACGCGGTGCCGAACTACGGCCGGTTCCGCGTCAACATGTTCCTGGCGCTCGGCGCCGTGCGGGCCGTGCTGCGCTCGATCCCGTCGAAGAAGCCGAAGTTCGAGGAGCTCGGGCTGCCGGAGGTGCTCGAGCAGCTTTCCATGGAGCGCCGCGGCATGGTGCTGGTCACCGGCATCACGGGCTCGGGCAAGTCGACGACGCTCGCGTCGATGATCGACTACATCAACCGCACGCGGAACGACCACATCATCACGATCGAGGATCCGATCGAGTTCACCCACGATGACATCGGCTGCGTGGTCAGCCAGCGCGAGATCGGTCACGACTCGTCGAGCTTCGCCACCGCGTTGCGCGCGGCCCTGCGCGAGGACCCGGACGTGATCCTCGTGGGCGAAATGCGCGACCCGGAGACCATGTCGGTCGCGCTCCACGCCGCGGAGACGGGCCATCTGGTCTTCTCGACGCTCCACACGCTCAACTCCAGCGAGACCGTCAACCGGATCATCGGCACCTTCCCGCCCCATCAGGAGCAACAGATCCGTGACCAGCTGGCGGCCGTCATGGTCGGCATCGTGTCCCAGCGGCTCATCCCGAAGATCGGAGGGGAGGGGCGCATTCCGGCCGTGGAGGTGCTCGTCGGCACCGGCGCCATCAGGGACTGCATCCGGGAGCCCAAGCGGACGCCGGAGATCCCCGTGTTCATCGCCCAGGGCCAATCGCAGTACGGCATGCAGACCTTCGACCAGTGTCTGCTGAAGCTCTATCGAGAGGGCACCATTTCGTACGAGACTGCCCGGGAAGCGGCGACCAACGCCGACGACTTCGACCTCAAGGTCCGGGGCATCTTCTCGACGGGCGAACAGTCGTTCGAGCAGAAGCGGGAGGAGCGGGCGCCCGTCTCCCCCGCCGGCAGCTCTTTCTTCAAGAGATCGTAACGGGTCCGCGCGGTCCGCGCCGAGCTCTCGACGCGCGGACCGCGCGGCTCGCCGCCGCCGATCTCCTTTCGCGACGCGCCTGGACCACGCGCGAGCTGGCGGAGCGCTTGGGCCGGCGCGGTGCACCGGCGTCGGTCGCCGCCGAGGTCCTCGCCGATCTCACCGCGCGTGGCTATCTCGACGACGCTGCCTTCGCCCGCCACTGGGTCGCCACTCGCTCGGCGCGCGGCTACGGCCCCGCGCGCCTGCGCGCGGAGCTGCGGGCGCGTGGGGTCGCCGGGTCCCTGGTCGACGCGGCGCTCGCCGCCCAGGGCGACGACGAGGTCGAGCGGGCGCGCGCCGTCGCCCGCCGCCGCCTGCCGGCGCTCCAGCGTGCGGATCGCACCCGGGCCGCTGCGCGGCTGCGCGACCATCTCGTGCGTCGCGGTTACTCCGCGGCGATAGTGTCGCGCGTCGTTCGCGAGAGCTTCGGCCTCCAGCTCGAGGACTGAGTCGCGAGTGATACAATGGGCCTTCCGTAGGACGCGTCGCAGGTCCTCGCGGGGGTGAAGTGCGAGCCGTAGGGCTGCCCGGATGCCGGGGCCCCCAGCCCGAGGCGAGCGATCCGAGAAGCCCCCGCCGGCCGAGGCGCGACTATGAACGTATGACCGGCGCCGAGCTCCGCGAGAAGTTTCTGCAGTACTTCGAGCGCAACGGGCACACGCGCGTGCGCTCGTCGTCGCTCGTCCCCGGCGACGACCCGACACTCCTCTTCACCAACGCGGGCATGGTCCAGTTCAAGTCCGTCTTCCTCGGCGAGGAGCGGCGCGACTACGTGCGCGCGACGTCCAGCCAGAAGTGCGTGCGCGCCGGCGGCAAGCACAACGACCTCGAGAACGTCGGCCGCACGGCACGGCACCATACCTTCTTCGAGATGCTTGGCAACTTCTCGTTTGGCGACTATTTCAAGGCGGAAGCGATCGCTTTCGCCTGGGAGTTCCTCACGCGCGACCTCGGGCTCGATCGTCGCCGACTCATCGCGACCGTGTATACCGACGACGACGACGCGTTCGCCCTCTGGAAGCGCGTGGCCGGATTCGGTGACGACCGCGTGCTGCGCCTTGGCGAGAAGGACAACTTCTGGGCGATGGGCGACACGGGACCGTGCGGCCCGTGCTCCGAGGTCCACTTCCACCAGGGCGATCAGATTCCGTGCGCCGAGGTCGCCGCGGGCCGGCCGTGTCTCGGGCCTGCGTGTGAGTGCGACCGCTGGGTCGAGGTGTGGAACCTGGTCTTCATGCAGTTCAGCCGCGACGCGCGCGGCACGCTCACGCCGCTGCCGCGGCCGTCGATCGACACCGGCATGGGGCTCGAGCGCATCACTGCCGTCGTGCAGGGGAAAGCGTCGGTCTACGACACCGACCTCCTGGCCCCGTTGATCGAGGCGGTGGCCGCACTCGCCCGGCGCCGCTATGGCGCCAGCGAGGCCGACGACGTGTCCATGCGCGTCATCACCGATCATGCGCGGGCGACCACGTTCCTGATCGCCGACGGCGTGACGCCCTCGAACGAATGGCGCGGCTACGTACTCCGGCGCATCATGCGCCGGGCCATGCGCCATGGGCGGATGCTCGGGCTCACGGAGCCGTTCCTCTGGAAGACAATCGACTGGGTCGCGGCGCTCATGGGCGACGCGTACCCGGAGCTCGTCGCCGAGCGCGCGCGGATTCAGGACGCGGTCCGGGGCGAGGAGGAGCGCTTCGCCGAGACGCTCGACACCGGCACGCTCAAGATCAAGGACTTCCTCGACGCCCACGCGGGCGACACGCGACGGGTGGTGGACGGCCGCCTGCTGTTCACGCTCTACGACACCTATGGATTTCCCATGGACCTCGCCGAGGAGGTCTTTCAGGACGCGGGCTGGCGAGTGACGGACGCGACGCGCGCGGCCGCGGACGCCGAGATGGAAGCGCAGCGCGCGCGTGCGCGCGCCGGTGCGGCGTTCGGCGCCGACGAAGGCACCGAGGCCGCGGGGGTCTACCAGCGGCTCGGCGCCGAGATTCCGTCGACCGAGTTCGTCGGGTACGACTCGCTCACATCGCCGGCCCGAATCCTGGCGATCGTCGACGCGGGCCCCGCAGGGCCGCGGCGGCTCCCCGAGGTGGCCGAGGGCGCCGAGGTCGAGATGATCCTCGACCGCACGCCGGCCTACGCCGAATCAGGCGGCCAGGTGGGCGATACGGGCACCCTCGCCGGCCGGACCGGCCGCGGGCAGATCGTCGACACGTACTACCGAGGCGCCAAGCTGATCGTGCACCGGGTCCGGATCGTCAGTGGCGGCTTTCACGAGAACGAGGATGTTGCGGTCAGCGTCGAGACGCCACGGCGCCAGGGCCTGCGCCGGCATCACACCGGCACACACCTGCTCCACGCGGCGCTGCGCCGGGTCCTGGGCACGCACGTGAACCAGGCTGGTTCGCTCGTGGCGCCGGACCACCTGCGCTTCGACTTCTCCCACGGGGCCTCACTGAAGGACCGCGACGTGGAGCAGATCGAGGAGCTCGTGAACGAGCAGGTGCAGGCCAACGTGCCGGTCGGCCGGATGGAGATGGACCTCGACGAGGCGCTCCGGATGGGCGCCATGGCGCTGTTCGGGGAGAAGTACGGCAGCCGGGTGCGCGTCGTCAAGATCGGTGATTTCTCGACCGAGCTATGCGGCGGCACTCATCTGGACCAGACCGGTGAGCTCGGCCTCCTCAAGGTCGCCGCCGAGGGCGCCGTCGCCTCCGGCGTGCGCCGTATCGAAGCCGTCGCGGGGCCGGCGGCGCTCGAGAGCATCGCCAGGAAGGAGGCGGCGCTTCGCGAAGCGGCAGAGCTGCTGAAGATCGGGCCTCTGGAGGTCCCGAAGCGACTCCAGAAGCTCCTCGACGAGCAGCGTGCCCTCGAGAAGCAGCTGGCGGAGCTCGAGGCACGGCTCGCGCGCTCGCGCGCGGAGGACCTCGTCAAGGCGGCGCGCCAGGTCAACGGTGTCGCCGTGATCGCCGGCCGGATCGACGGGCTCGATGCGGATGGACTTCGTTCGGTCGCGGACACCCTGCGCAACCGGCTCGGCTCCGGGGTCGTCTGCGTGGGGAGCGTCATTGACGGCAAGGTGAACCTCATCGCCGCGGTGACGAAGGACCTCACCGCCCGCTTCCAGGCGGGCCGGCTGGTCCAGGAGGTTGCCAGGGCGGTCGGCGGCGGGGGCGGGGGCCGTCCCGATCTCGCCCAGGCGGGGGGAAAGGATCCGGCCCGTCTTGACGCGGCTTTAGAGCTCGTCTACGCATTCGTGGAACGCGCCGCGGGGGGTGAGGGCCGGGAGCATGGCCTGGGTTAAAATACTAGGTGATGGCCCTTGGGCGGATCCTGGTCGTTGATGACGAAGCCCCCGTGCGCGAGGTCCTGACCGAGTACTTCGCCACCGAGGGCTATGCCGTCGAGGTAGCGGGGAGCGGGATCGAGGCGCTCACCGCGATTCGCGACGGGCGCGCCGACCTCGTTCTGCTGGACGTGCGCATGCCCGGGCTTGACGGCGTACAAGTTCTCCGCCGGATCCGCGAGTTGACCGAGAGTGTTCCCGTCATCATGGTGACTGCAAACGAGGACGTCGGCCTCGCAAGGGAGACGCTCAAGCTCGGCGCCTTCGATTACGTCGCCAAGCCCTTCGACTTCGACTATCTCGATCGCGCCGTGGCCGCGGCCCTCGCGCGCGTGGCGGAGAAGGCTGCCGCCGGCCCCGTTCCGGACGACGACCCGTGGAAGCGTCTCACCCACACGGTGTTCCGCGTCGTGCGCGCTATGGGGCAGACGGCGCGGACATCCACCGGCGAGCGGCTGGAGACCGCAGCCCTCGCCGCAGCGCGTGGCGCGGCGGCCGGCAGGGGCGCAGGCGCCGGTGAGGACCTTGCCGAGATCGCGATGCTTCTTGACCTCGCCGCCGAGTTCGGTGATCTCCCGGACGCAGACCGGGCGCTCGTGGAGTCCGCGATTGAAGCGGCGCGCCGGTCGCTCCCCGTCCCGCGCTGACCGGCGGCGCCGTGCGCCCGGCCGGTCAGACGTCGAGCCGCACCTCAAGATCCTCCACACCGTCGCGGAGGCCGTCAGCCGCACGCTCGACGTCGAGGAAGTCCTGCGCACCGCGGTCGACGCGCTCACGGGCGTCACCGGTCACGAGATCTCGAGCCTCCATCTCCTCTCCGAGGACGGCAGGATGCTCGAGCTCCGGGCCGAGCGCGGAATGTCCGCGCGCCTGCGCGAGGTGAACCGGACGCTGCCCGTCGGCGAAGGGCTCATCGGCCGCGTGGCCGTCACGGGCAAGACAGTCCGGATCGACAAGAACTACGCTGACCCGAACGTCCTGCCGACCGCCAGGGCCGCGGTCCGGCGCGAGCAGATCCAGGGGTTCGTCTGCGTGCCGATCCGTAGCCGGGGGCGGATCCTCGGCACTCTCTCGCTCGGCCGCAAGACCCTCGACCCGTTCCACCGGCAGGAGCTCGCCCTCCTCGAGGCGGCCGCCGATCAGATCGGCGTCGCCCTGCACAATGCGCAGCTCTACTCCGAGCTGCTGCGCGAGCGCGACGAGATCAAGCGCGCCCACGCGCAGCGCATCCGCGCCGAGACACAGCTCGTCCACGCCGAGAAGCTCTCGGCCGTCGGCGAGCTCGCTTCGGGAGTCGCGCACGAGATCAACAACCCGCTGACGACGATCCTCGGCCAGACGCACCTCCTGCTGACGCACCCGGAAACGACCTCGCACGTGCGTGACCGCCTCGGGATCGTCGCCGAGGAGGCGGGCCGCGCGGCGCGCATCGTCCAGAACTTGTTGTTGTTCGCCCGTCACTACACGCCCGAACGGCGCCCGTGCTCGGTCGCCGACCAGGCGCGGCGGGTGCTCGAGCTGAAGGGCTATCAGCTCCAGCAGGACAACATCCGCGTGGTTACCGACTTCGCCGCGTGCCCGTTCGTGTGGGCCGACGAGAACCAGCTCCAGCAGGTGCTGCTCAACCTCGTCCAGAATGCGCATCAGGCGATGGCCATGTACCCGGCGAATCGGGTGCTGACGGTGCGGGTCTGGCCGTCGGATCGCCACGCCCACGTCGAGGTACGCGACACGGGCCCGGGGATCCCGCCCGAGGCGCTGCCGAAGATCTTCGATCCCTTCTTCACCACGAAGCCACCCGGCGAGGGAAGCGGCCTGGGGCTCTCCGTCTCCTACGGCATTGTGACCGGGCTGGGGGGTACGCTCCGGGCGGAGAACTGCGCCGAGGGCGGCGCCTCGTTCATCATCGTGCTGCCGCTCGGGGAGCCCGCCGCCTGACGTCCTGGCGGGCTGTCGCGCTCGTGCTGGCCCTCCTGGCGACCGGCTGCGCCGGCGTCGGAGCTCCCGTGGCTGGTGCCCCGGCCCATCACCGCGAGCGCGGGTACGCGAACCTGAATCCGTCGCATGTGACCGCCGGCGCCTGGACACGCTTCACGTTCTTCGTCTCACGCGTCTGGGCCAGCACCTTCACGCCGCGGACCGCGAACTTTCCCCAGGTCGCGAGCGACCTCGGGACGATCCATGACAACCGCGGCGCCGTGACCGTGACCTGGGTCGGTCATGCGACCCTGTTGATCCAGCTGGACGGCGTCAACATTCTCACCGACCCCCACTGGTCGGCCCGAGCGAGCCCGGTGTCGTTCGCGGGGTCGCGGCGGGTGTCGGCCCCCGGTGTCAAGTTCGAAGATCTCCCGCCGATCCACGTGGTCGTGATCTCGCATGACCACTACGATCACCTGGACGAGGCGACGGTCAGACGGCTCGCCGTAGAGCATCGGCCCCGGTTCTTCGTCCCGCTCGGGCTCAAACAGTGGTTCGCAGACGTCGGCATCACCGATGTCGACGAGCTCGACTGGTGGGGCAAGCGCGAATTGCGAGGGCTGATGTTCACCTGTGTCCCGGCCCAGCACTTCTCGGGGCGCACTCTCTGGGATCGGAACCGCCGCCTCTGGAGCGGCTGGGTCGTCGCCGGCCGAGCCAAGCGTCTCTACTTCGCAGGGGACTCGGCCTACTTCGACGGGTTCAAGGAGATTGGAGCCCGGCTCGGCCCGTTCGACCTCGCAGCGGTGCCGATCGGCGCCTACGTGCCCGCGGTCATCATGCAGGCCAGCCACACGACGCCCGAGGAGGCGCTCCGGGCCTTCGACGACGTCCGGGGGCATCGATTGGTCCCGAT
>WNGA01010202.1_pt1 | contig 12484 bp, 15 predicted proteins | sample 5400061 | NCBI WGS metagenome assembly WNGA01 (sample SAMN13153366, study PRJNA577476) | soil metagenome | isolation source: 100 cm soil or saprolite under grassland replicate 2 | place: USA:California | collected 2016-06-15
GATGGCCTAAATGCGAAAGCGGGCAGCGGTCTACAGCAGCTCGCGGCGAGCGCCGCTCGCGGTGCCTGCCGCGCCCACGCCGCCGAAGCAGGCTGAAACTCCTCGCGAACCCGCAAAGCGGCGGCGGCGTTCGCCATGGGTCGCAGCCGGCGCGACCTTGGTGCTGCTGCTGGGATTGGCGGCATGGGTGATCGGCCCGTCTCAGCGCGGAATGCAGGAAGACGTCGAGGCGGCGCCGCCCGAGAAACAGATGACCGCGGCGGATGCCTACGAGCGCATTCGCGGTTCGGTCGTGCTCGTGCGCGGCCTGCCCTATGACGGTACCGAAGAGGTGGAGGGGACCGTCAAGGAGAACACGGGTACCGGGGTGGTCATCGTCGACGACGGCACCATCCTCACCAATCTCCATGTCGTGCACGGGTCGAAGCGGGTGAAGGTCGTGTTCGCCGACGGCTTCGAGGCCGATGCCGAGGTGATCGGCATGCGGCCCGAGCACGATCTGGCTGTGCTGCGCGCCAAAGCCGTTCCGGACGACCTGGAGCCCGCCACGATGCGCTCAACCAGTGGCCTCAGGGTCGGCGACGAGGTCGTCGCGGTCGGCTTCCCGTTCGGCATCGGCCCGTCGGCGTCGGCGGGCGTGGTATCCGGCCTGGGCCGGGAATACCAATCGGTGTCGGGCACGCGCGTGCTGACCAACCTGATCCAGTTCGATGCTGCGGTCAATCCGGGAAACTCGGGCGGCCCGCTCGTGACCTCGGAGGGTGAGGTGGTCGGCATCGTGACCGGGCTGCTGAACCCGACCGAGCAGCGCGTGTTCATCGGCATCGGCTTCGCGGTGCCGATCGAGAATGCCGCCGCGGCGGTAGGCCTGTCGCCGTTTTAGGGAGCTCACATGGAAATCTCGGCACCGATGGAACGCCTGCTCTACGAGGTCAAGAAGATGGTCGTCGGCCAGGATCATTTCCTGGAGCGCGTGCTGGTCGCGGTGCTCGCGCAGGGCCACCTGCTGGTCGAAGGCGTCCCCGGCCTCGCCAAGACGCTCACCGTGAAAACCCTTGCCGCGGCGCTGCGCGGCTCGTTTCGCCGCATCCAGTTCACGCCCGACCTGGTGCCCGCCGACTTGGTCGGCACGCGCATCTACAACCAGAAGACCGGCGAGTTCTCCACCTCGCTCGGCCCGGTATTCTGCAACCTGCTGCTCGCCGACGAGATCAACCGCGCGCCGGCCAAAGTGCAGAGCGCGCTGCTCGAGGTGATGCAGGAGCGCCAGGTCACGATTGCGGGCGAAACGCACCGCGTACCCGAGCCGTTCCTGGTGATGGCCACTCAGAATCCGATCGAAACGGAAGGCACCTACCCGCTGCCCGAGGCGCAGGTCGACCGCTTCATGATGAAGGTCCTGGTGGACTACCCGAGCGAGGAGGAGGAGTTCGTCATCGTCGAGCGGGTCACCGGGGACCTCCATGAAACCGCCGCCGTTGCGACGATGGAACAACTGGGAGCCCTGCAGCGCGAGTGTCGCAAGGCGTATGTCGAGCCCGCGCTGATCCAGTACGCGGTGCGGCTCGCCGCCGCAACGCGCGATCCGGAGCGTTGCGGCATCAAGGGCATCGAGAAATATCTCACTTACGGCGCCAGCCCGCGCGCCCCGATCCACGTCATCGAGGGTGCGCGCGCGCTCGCCTTCCTGCGCGGGCGCGATTATGCGCTGCCGCAGGACGTGACCGACCTGGTGCCCGACGTCTTCCGCCATCGCCTGGTGCTGTCCTACGAGGCGCTCGCCGAAGGACTGACGCCCGATGCCCTGATCGGGCGCATCATGCAGCACGTGCGCGCGCCCGAGAAACCGCTCGACAGTCATGTCAGCGTTGCCGCAGGATCCTGAGCGGATTCTCCGCCGGCTGGAGTGGACGGCGCTGCGCCGGCTCGACGGCTTGCTGCAGGGCGACTACCGGACCCTGTTCCGCGGCTTCGGCCTCGACCTCGCCGATCTGCGCGAATACCAGTACGGCGACGACGTGCGCCACATCGACTGGAACGTGACCGCGCGGCTGCAGACGCCCTACGTGAGGGAATACCACGAGGACCGCGAGATCACCGCCTGGTTTCTGCTCGATCTGAGCGGCTCGGTGGATTTCGGCTCGAGGGAGGTGAAGAAACAATCGGTATCCGCAGAATTCGTCGGCGTGCTCGCGCGCATCCTGACGCGCCGCGGCAACCGCGTTGGCGCCCTGATGTACGGCTCGGCAGTCGATACGGTGATCCCGGCGCGCAGCGGGCGGCGACAGGTGCTGCAGATCCTGCACCGCATGATGGGACGCCGCGAAAATCCCGGGAACACGATGACCGACTTGAGGGAGCTGCTGGACGCGGCCGCGCACTTGATGCGCAGGCGCTCCCTAGTATTCGTCGTGTCCGATTTCTTCAGCGCTCCGGGCTGGACCGGGCTCATGGGCGAGCTCGCGCAGCGTCACGAGGTTGTCGCCGTGAGGCTGCACGACCCGATCGAGGCCGAGCTGCCCGACCTGGGGCTGCTCATGTTCAAGGACGCCGAGACCGGCGAGCAGCTGTTCGTCGATACGCACGATCGCGGTTTCCGCAGCCGCTTCGCCGCAGCCGCCGAGCGTCGCGAGGCGGACCTGAGGGCGGCGTTGCGCGATGCCGGCGTCGATGCGATGGAGCTCGCCACCGACGCCGACCTGGTGGACGAGATCCGCCGCTTCGTCGAGCTGCGCAAGCGGCGCAGCCATTCCACCGCAAGGGCCGCCCATTGAGCTTCCAATGGCCTGAAATGCTCTGGCTGATGCTCGCGCTGCCGCTGCTGGTGGCGGCCTACTTCGTTGCGCTGCGCCGCAAGAAGAAGCTGGCGCTGCGCTACGCCAGCCTGAGCCTGGTGAAGGAGGCGCTGAGCGCCGGCCAGACGTTCCGGCGGCACGTCCCGCCGCTGCTGCTGCTCGTCGCGCTCGCCATCATGATCGCCGCCGTGGCGCGTCCCGGCGCGGTGGTCACGCTGCCGTCGCAGCACGAAACCGTGATCCTGGCGATGGATGTCTCCGGCAGCATGCGCGCAACCGATGTCGAGCCCAACCGGCTGGTCGCCGCGCAGGTCGCCGCAAAGGCCTTCGTCGCCCAGCAGCCCGAGAACGTGCGCATCGGCGTGGTGGCTTTCGCCGGCACGGCGACGCTCGCGCAGGCGCCGACGCGCAACCGCGAGGAGGTGATCGCCGCCATCGACCGCTTCCAGATGCAGCGCGCCACCGCCATCGGCAGCGCGATCATCGTCTCGCTGGCGACGATTTTCCCCGACCACGGCCTCGACGTGGCGTCCTTCGCCTACGGCGCCGAGGCCGCGCGCAAGACGCAGAAGCAGACCGCGTTCAAGCCGGTGCCGCCGGGCTCGTATCAGTCTGCGGTCATCATCCTGCTCACCGACGGCCAGCGCACCACCGGCCCCGACTCGGTGCACGCGGCCAGGCTCGCCGCGGAGCGCGGCGTGCGTATCTATACCGTGGGCGTCGGCACGCCCGGGGGCGCGACCATAGGCTTCGAGGGCTGGTCGATGCATGTGCGCCTGGACGAGGAGACGCTGAAGACGATCGCCGACCTGACGCGCGGCGAGTACTTCTACGCAGGCACCGCGGTGGACCTGAAGAAAATCTACGAGGGCATGCGCTCGCGCATGGTTCTGGAAACGAAGAAAATCGAAGTGACGGCGCTGTTCGCCGCTGCCGGCGCGCTCCTGGTGGCGGTGGCGGCGCTGCTTTCGCTCGCCTGGTTCAATCGCATCCTGTAGGCCGCTACTTGCGTCGCCCGGCGCGGTAGGCTCTGCCGCGCAGCTTGCCGCGCGAAACCGCCCCCTTGCGCGACAATGAGCCGAAGTTGTCCCTGTTGTTGCCGGCCTCTTTGGCGCGTTCCCGCATATGCTGCTCGGCAATGGTTTCCCGCGCCAGTGCGGCGCCGTATTTGCGTTTCATGGATTCTCCAGACGAGGGGCGCAATAGTACCGTGAAAGCGCCTGGTGGCCGCGGCTCTCCCGCCGCAATCGCGAGAAGCTGCGCCACCTCGGCAGGGTCTTCCCGCGCGAGCGCCTCTCGGTGGCCGAGCCGCTCGCGCCGGCGGCCGCGACGCCCGAGCGGCTGCGCGCGGCGGTGCTGGAGCTGCGCGGCTCGTGGAAGCAGCCGGCCCGCATTGCAGGCATGTAAAACATTGTTTAACATAGAGGGATGGTCAAAACCATCTCCAAGATCGGCAATTCTCAGGGCCTCATTTTCGACACGGCGCTACGCGAGATCACCGGACTCAAGGCGGGCGACGAAGTGAATATCACGGTGCACGAAGGGGGGGCGGTGGTCATTACGCCGATGCGCAGTGAAATTCCTCCCCAGGAGAGTGGCCGCGCCGCACGCAAGCTGATCCGGCGCAACACAGCGCTTTTCAAGCGCCTTGCGTAGGCGAAGCTATCGGCACCTCGGAGCGGAGGCAGTCGAGGCAATTCACCGGGAGGTGCTTGCCGCGCATGGTGGCAGCCCGGGCCTGCGCGATCGGGCCCTGCTTGAATCCGCGGTCGCCGCCCCTCAAGCAACGTTCGGCGGCGAACCGCTGATCCGGCATCCCATCGAGATCGCGGCGGCGTATCTTTTCTACCTCTGCAGCAATCATCCGTTCGTTGACGGCAACAAGCGGACTGCGCTGGCATCCTGCCTGGTGTTCCTGGAATTGAATGGCCTGCTCCCCGATCCGAATCTCCCGAGTCGTCGGCTAAGCGAATGGGAAAAACTGGTCCTGGATGTCGCGGGCTCGCGAATCGACCGCGCCGAGACGACTTCGCGCCTGCGCCGTATTCTGCGTCGGCGGCGCTAACCATCGAATTTTTCTAGGAAATCCGGTAAACTGCGCGGCCTTTCGTGCTCGCACATGGCACTGATCGTTCAAAAATTCGGCGGCACCTCGGTCGGCTCGGTCGAGCGGATCCGCAACGTCGCGCGCCGCGTCGCGAAATGGCAGGCGGCGGGGCACCAGCTCGTGGTGGTGCCTTCCGCGATGGCGGGCGAGACCGATCGCCTGCTCGCGCTCGCGGCCGAGATCCAGCCGCATCCCGACCCGCGCGAGCTCGACGTGGTCGCCGCGACCGGCGAGCAGGTGACGATCGGGCTGCTCGCCATGGCGCTGCTCGAGCTCGGCGTCAAGGCGCGGAGCTACACCGGCTGGCAGGTGAAGGTGACGACCAACTCGGCGTTCAACAAGGCGAGAATCGTTTCGATCGACGACCAGAAGCTGAAAAAAGACCTGCAGGATGGATTCGTGGCGATCGTCGCCGGCTTCCAGGGCGTGGACCAGAACGGCAACCTCACCACGCTGGGGCGCGGCGGCTCCGACACTTCCGCCGTGGCGCTCGCCGCGGCGCTCAAGGCCGACGAGTGCCACATCTACACCGACGTCGACGGCGTCTACACCACCGATCCGCGGCTGGTGCCCGAGGCCCGCAGGCTGCGCCGCATCACCTTCGAGGAGATGCTCGAGATGGCCGGCGCGGGCTCCAAGGTGCTGCAGATCCGCTCGGTCGAGTTCGCCGGCAAGTACAAGGTGCCGACGCGCGTGCTCTCGAGCCTCACCGACCCGCAGCTGCCGGTCGCCGAGGAGGCGGGCTCGGGCACGCTCATCACTTTCGAGGAAGATCCGCACATGGCGATGGAGAAGGCAGTGATATCGGGCGTGGCGTTCAACCGCGACGAGGCCAAGATCACGGTGCACGACGTGCCCGACCGCCCGGGGATCGCGTACGCCATCCTCGGGCCGATCGCCGACGCCAGCATCGACGTCGACGTGATCGTGCAGAACGTCGGCCACGACGGCATGACCGACCTGTCGTTCACCGTGCACCGCCACGACGCCGCGCGCGCGATGAAGATCCTCAAGGGCCAGGTGCAGCCGCACATCCAGTGCAGGGATGTAACGAGCGACGAGCGCATCGCCAAGGTCTCCATCGTCGGCATGGGCATGCGCTCGCACGCCGGCATCGCGGCGCAGATGTTCCGCACGCTGGCCGAGGAGGGCATCAACATCCAGATGATCTCGACCTCCGAGATCAAGATCACCGTGGTGATCGAGGAGAAGTACACCGAGCTCGCGGTGCGCGTGCTGCACAAGGCCTTCGAGCTCGACCAGGCGTAGCAGTCGCATTTTCCGAAGTACAATCGGCTCCGGTCAGGAGAGATGCCCGAGTGGCCGAAGGGGGCGCCCTGCTAAGGCGTTATACGGGCTTAAACTCGTATCGAGGGTTCGAATCCCTCTCTCTCCGCCAAATCCCGCTTGATTCGATGGTGCATAACGGTCGAGGGTGAGGAAACCGGCGCGGTTTTCGAGCCCGCCGTCGAGAGCAGCCGGGCGCTGTTCGTGTTCGCCCATGGCGCCGGCGGTCACATGGCCGATGCCGGCATGCTGCGGCTGGCAGAGGCGCTGCGTGCGCGCGGCTTCGACATCGTGCGGTTCAATTTCCTGTATCGCGAGAAAGGCTCGCGCCGGCCCGACCGGATGCCGCGCCTCAAGACCTGCCTGGAGGCGGTGGTTTCGCGTTCGCGCGCGGAGCTCGGCCCGCGCCGGCTGATCGTCGGCGGGCGCTCTATGGGAGGACGCGCGGCGTCGATGCTCGCCGCCGACGGCTTCGCCTGCGACGGGCTGCTGCTGTTCGCCTATCCGCTGCATCCCGCGGACAAACCTGAGCAGCTGCGCGACGCTCACCTGTCGCAAATCAAGGTCCCGGTGCTCTGCTTCAACGGCACGCGCGATGCGCTGTGCCGGCGCGAGCTGATGGAGCGTGCCATAGACAGGCACCCCCATTGGGAGATGCACTGGCTGGAAGGCGCGGATCATTCCTTCCACGTCTTGAAGTCGAGCGGCAGAACCGACGCCGAGGTGCTGAACGAGCTCGGCGATGCAGCCGAGGCCTGGCTCGCTGATTCTTTTGCTTGAGCTCTTCGAGCCGATCGGTGGCCGGCGGCGGCGTGCGTGCATCCGGCACGTTGAAGAATCCGCAATTCCGCCGCATCAATTGAAAAACGGAATTGAGAGCGGCCGTCCTATGAGCGGTGCGCGAAACGAAGCGGGAGTCACCCGCCTTACAAGGAGTTCTTACTGCGGAAGCACGTACAAGACCACTAGCTCGGCGGAGATGACGGTGCTTTGATTCATAAACCTCGTGACCGTAACCACGATGAGATTCTCTAAGCCTGCTTGGGACAGGCACCCGGCGGGCCCCTTGCCCGGGAAGCGAATGCCTTCCAAGTCCGCCGCCCTCGTGGCGGCGGCCACATTGAAGGGGAGGGTTATGCTGAATGACGCGTCAATTTGATTTCCCTTGCATGGCCCTGTGAAAACAAAATCGGCATCCGTCGGATTTACGGCGTTTTGCGCTATTGCCATCGAGCCCACAAGCGCGGGACCGGATAGCCGCTCACCGGGGCCGACTTGCCCCTCGGCCGCCAGGCTGGACAGCAGCAGTAGTGTCGCGAGCGCTGGTGGAATGACTCGCGATGGTCGCTCGTTTGGTCGCTTGTTGGGGCCGAGGCCGGTTTGCCCCTCGGCCGCCAGGCTGAGCAGCAGCAGCAGCATCGCGAGCGCTGGTTGCATGACTCGCGACAGCCACGCATGGAGCTTGGCCGGGGCGCGGTACTGATCCCGTCTCTTCAGGTCGTCGTCACGCATTTGAAGCCGCGGGATGCTAGGCTTGGCTTCCCGCAAGTCTCAATAGTGCGTTCGGACTATCGCAAGGGGGAATTCCGCCGCATCAACTGAAACAGAAGCGAGCGTGAGATTCCAGGCGCTGCGGGGTTGTCAGGGAGCCAGGTTGCGCTGCAGCTCGATTTCATGCTCGCGGATCAGGTCGGCGGCGTCGTCGATCTGCCTCAGCTTCTCTTCGGACAATTTGTCGGCCTGCCTCGGCTCCTGGATGACGTAAGGGGTGATGACCACGATCGTCTCCGAGAAACTGGTCGATTCAACGGAATTCGAGAACAGCCACCCGAGCCCCGGGATGGCCCCCAGAATCGGCACGCCCGCTCTGTCCCGCAAGCTTCCGCTCTTGATCAGCCCGCCGATGAAAATCGACTGCCCGTCCTCGCACAGCAGCTCGGTGGTGACTTCGGTGCTCTTCTTCGACGGAATGCCGTCGGAGAGCGATGCGGAGCTGACCTCGGGGTGCACCTTCATCAGCACGCGCCCCCGCTGATCGACCGAAGCGGTGACTTTGAGGATGACGCCCGACTCCAGGAACTGGATGCTCTCGGTCGTCACCAGATTGATGGTGGTGGTGACTTTGAAGCCGGTGCTGTCGCCGATCACCGCCTTCGCCTCCTGGTTCTCCAATGCGAGGAGCTTGGGCGTCGCCAGCGTACGCACGCGCCCCTTGGTCGCCAGCGCGCTGAGAAACGCCTCCATGTTGTCGTTGAGGAAGCTGAAAAAAAAGCCTTGTCCGGGCACGGCGGCGCTGCCGAACGCGAGTCCAGTGGTGCCGAAGCTGCTGCGGGTGCCGGGCGCCGGGCCGAGCAGCCGCTTCCAGTCGATGCCGAAGCGTTCGGTATCGTCCAGCGAAATTTCCAGGATCTTCGCCTCGATCATGACCTGCCTGGGCTGGGCGTCGAGCTCCTCGAGCAGCCTGCCGATGCGCTCCGCGAATCCCGGCAGGTCCTCGACCACGATCAGCTTGCGTCCGACGAGCGGCGTGACCTTGCCCTGGCGCGAAACGTACTTGCTCAGGATATCGGCCACCTGCCTGGTGTCGGAATAGTGCACCTTGAACGTCTTGATCTGCGTGTTCGCGCCGGGGTAATCGAGGCTGGTTTCCTTGCCGAGGATGATGTAGTCGCCATCGCGCACCTCGACCCAGTAGCCGGCCGCCTGTGCCACGCTGAAGATCGCCTCCCTGACCGTCACGTTATAGAGATTCAGCGTCACCGTCCCGGTCACGCCCTTGCTGAGGATGATGTTGGTGCCGTCCTTTCGCGACAGCATATCGAAGGCTTCCTCGATGGGCGTCGCGCGAAAATTGAAGTTGACCCGGTCCTCGCTCGGCGTCGGGCGCGCCTGCGGCTTGCGCTCCTGTGCGTACAGCGGCGGCGCGGCCATCGGCATGCAGGCCAGCATGATTGCCGTCAGCGCCGCGAATCGTTTCATTGTCTCTCCACCGCGCCTTGCGGGGTTGGCGCCTCGCCGCGCAGCGCAGGCGCATCCGTGTCCCGCGCCGCGTTCGGAGCCCGCCCATCGCTGCGTATGAACAGGGTGAACCGCTTGTTGTTTTTCTCGAACACCGCCTGCCTCTCGTGCACCGCCACCAGGCGATAACCGTAAACCTGGTCGCCGATGCGGACCATCATGCCGTCCACATTGGCCATCGATCTCGGCCCTGCCATCATCACCGCCTGCAGGTTCAGCCTGCGCCCGGGCTCGGCTGCAGCCGCCTTGCCGCTCCCCGCCGGCCCTCCCTTCGACCCGCGTTGCAGGCTGGTGAGCGCCGGCCGTGCGAACGGATCGTGCTGCAGCTTTGCTTCCTCCGAGAACGACCATTCCGGCGCGCCGGCGAGAACCGTGGCGAGGACCAAAGCAGGCAGCGGCCATGCGCGGGTCATTTTTCCGCCCCGGCGCTCAGGGGACGATAAAGCGCCACTTTGAGCGTCAGTCCGACCTGACGGCCTTCATCGACCGACCTCATGGTGAAGTCCGTGACCGTGGCGATCTGCCCGAGCGTGCGCTCGAAATCCAGCAGCCACTCGCATAGCAGGAGATATTTGCCCCGCGCGCCGACGTCGAAGGCGATCTCCTCGAACGACAGCAACTGCCTCTGCGCTCCCGGCTTGACGCTCGTCAGCATGACGCCTTTGCGCGCGGCGTCACGGTCCAGCTCGCTCATGAACGAGACCGCCAGCTGGTCCTCCGGCGCCGGCGCGCGCAATTCACCGCTCAGCCGGTCCGAGAGCTCCTTGAGTTCCGTCGCCAGCCGGCTCTGCTCGGCCTGCTGGCTTGCCAATGTCGCCACCATTGCCGCCAGGGATGCTTTGGTCGCCGCCAGTTGCCGGTATTCCAGCAAGGGTTTTCGCAGCACCAGAAACCACCCTTCGAGCGCCGCCGCGCCCACGATCAGTATCATCGCAAGCAGCAAGAATCGGGGACTGACCCTGGAGAGCGCGTCGAGCATGCGCTGTATCACGGCCGCCCCCGCGCCTTTTCGTCGATCAACAGCGCGAGCTTCAAATCGATCACCACAACGTTGGGATATGAGCGCGCGCTGGTATCGAGCAGGCTCACCTCGGCGATGCCGCGCTGGCTCTCCAGCCTGCGCATGAATTGCGCCAGCGTGGCGTGATTGGCCGCGTGGCCGGTGATTTCGACGCGCTGCCCGATGTCGGGTGTCGCCGGCGCCGCGGCGTTCTTCTCGGGCAGCACGATGATTCCGGCGCGCGCGCCGCCCGGCAGCGAATCCAGGTTGCGCGCGGGCGCGTCATTGCGGCGGTAATATCTGATCTCGTCGAACCAGACGTTTTCGACATAGGCGGCATCCAGCGCCCTCAGGAAAAGCCGCAGGCGGTCCCGTCCCCGCAGCTCGTCGAGCGCAATGAGCTGCTTCTGCGTCGCCAGCTTGCGCTTCTGGTACTCCTCTATCCTGGCTTTGCCCTGCGCCCAGAGATCTGCCTGCCTCTGCAGCTCGGCGACCTGCCGTTTTTCGGCCGAGGTGAGGAGGTACAGCGCCGATCTCGCCAACAGGAGCAGGCAGGCGAGCGCGACCACGGCGTTGAATAACTGCCTGATCCGGCGGCGCAAGCCCTGGCGCCGGGCATAGTCCGCGGGAATCAGGTCTAGTTCTGCCATGACCCGGGGACGCCCCGCAACGCCAGGCCGGTGGCGATCGCTACGCCTGAATGCGGCCAGAGCTCCGCCAGTTCCGTTGGCGTCAGGCGGTGCGGGAATGCCGCGAAAGGGTTGAGCACCTCCACGGGTTTCCCGAGGTCCTCGCCCATCAATGCCGCGATGCCCGGATAGTGGGCGACGCCGCCGACGAGGAAGATCTTGTCCACGCTCTCGCCGCGCGTCTTCGAGGCGGCATAGACGAGGGTCTTGCTCACCTCCGCCTTCAGCGCCAGCAATTCGGGCCGCAGGACTTCCTTCGCCGCCGCGCTGAACTGGCCGATGCCGTCGGCGCCGCCGGCCGTGGTGTCGACCCCGCGCTCGAGCAGCAGCTGCTGCGCCATCGGTTCGGGCAGGTCCATCACCGTCTTCACGCGGGCAAGCAGCCGCTGCTCGGAGAATTCGACGGCCCGGTCGAGCATCAGGCGCCGTCCCCACATGACCGTGAGATAGCTGCACGCCGAGCCGAAGTTGATGAGCAGGACGTTGCGCATCTCGCCGCCCGCGCCCTTGCCGGCCCAGGGCACCACTCGCGTGAGGGCCATGGAGCCGATATCGAGCGCCGTGACCGTCAGCCCGGCCTCGGCAAGCAGCTCGAGGAAGGCCGTCACGTGCTCGCGGGTGGCGGCCGCCACCACGGCCTCTTTCACCGGGTCATCGGCATTCGCCTGTCGCACGGGCGCGAAATCGACCACCATGCCATCGACGTTTCCCTTCACGCGTTCCTTGATCTTGCGCGCGATGGCTTCCGCATCCGATTGCCCTTCGGCGCTGGTGTAGTCGACGCTGAAGATTTTCAGCTGGTCGTGCGGCATGCAGGCCACCACCTCCTTGCCGCTGAAAGGCTGCGCCGCCCAGACGCGTTTCACCACCTGCTTCAGCCGGCGCGGCTCGGCTTGCAGCGCATCCCAGGTGCATCCGAAGCTTGCGGAAGCGACGGCGCGGAAAGCGATGCCCGACGCGGTCTGCCGCATCTGCGCCACGTTCAGCCGTTCGTGGCCGAGCTGCAAGCCGATGCGGAAGCTCGCGCCGCGCGATCGCCCGGGCCAGAGCGAGCCGAGCGACTGCCGCAGCGCATCCCTCATGCGACCTCCTGGCGGAGGGTGGACTCGATCACCCGGCCCCGCCCCCCGGCTTTAGCGGCGTACAAGGACTTGTCTGCAAGCAGATACGCCTCCCTCAGCGGGATTGGAGCTTCGCGCGGCACGCGCGCCATGCCGATGCTGACGCTCGGCATCGCCGGCAGATCGGGGAAGCCTTTTTCGCGTTCCCCGAACCCTTTGAGCGCGCGTTCGAGGCGCGGCTTCGCCGTTTCCTCCTGCATGATCAGGACGAACTCGTCGCCGCCGATGCGAACCACGTATTCGTCGGCGCCCAGCGCCTGCGTGAGCGCTTTGACCAGGCGCTGCAGCACGCGGTCTCCGCAGGCGTGGCCGTAGCTGTCGTTCAGCCCCTTGAACTCGTCCACGTCCAGGACGCCCAGGGCACAGGCTTGACCGCGGGCGGCGTGGCGCGCGACGATTGCGCCGAAATGCTCGTCGAGAAAACGGCGGTTCCACGCGCCCGTGAGCGGGTCCTGGAGAGAGACCTC
>WNGA01036498.1_pt1 | contig 12482 bp, 10 predicted proteins | sample 5400061 | NCBI WGS metagenome assembly WNGA01 (sample SAMN13153366, study PRJNA577476) | soil metagenome | isolation source: 100 cm soil or saprolite under grassland replicate 2 | place: USA:California | collected 2016-06-15
TTTCGCCAACGCATATCATCAACTGCTCATGAAGAAACGTGTTGGTGAAAGCATTCTTGACGATTGCCCCGGTGTGAGTCAGAACCGGAAGAATTTACTACTGCGAAGGTTCGGTTCGGTGAATCGCCTGCGTAGAGCGACGGTGGACGAGATCGCTTCCACGGACGGGATAGGCCGAAAGTTGGCCGAAGAAGTGCATCAATTCCTGCAAAAGCATTGATTAATTCACAGATTTGAAACTCGCTTGCTTCCCAGCTCGCTCGCCGCTACCCATCGCGGCTTTACCTTCTATGTCGCTGATCCCACTGGCTCCATTGAAACTCGCTTGCTTCCCAGCTCGCTCGCCGCTACCCATCGCGGCTTTACCTTCTATGTCGCTGATCCCATTAGCTCCATTGAAACTCGCTCGCTTCCCAGCTCGCTCGCCGCTACCCATCACGGCTTTACCTTCTATGTCGCTGATCCCACTAGCTCCATTCGCAGATTCGCTTTTTCGAATGAAATCACTCTGGCGAACTTTTGGCGGTTTATGGATCGCATTCTCGATCCTGGCAACGCCGACTTCATTGTTTGCCCAGGCGCTCGCGCCATCGGCTGTGCCTGGCCTCAGCACCACTCCGCAAGCTGAAGAGGAAACAATCCAGCCCACCTTTGAGACGCAAAAACTCGCGCGCACTTACATCCTCGACGTTCCGGCACCGCGCGGCCAGATCACAGACCGCAATGGCGAGCCGCTCGCGCAAAATCGGCTCAGCTACAATCTCGCCATCAATTTCCCTACGCCGCTTGATTTTTCCGACGCGCAGGTGCTCAGCTTCGCCAGGGAAAAGATCGACAGGACCGCCAGGTTGATTGGTCGCAAACTTAAGATTTCCGATGAAGCGATCCTTCGTCATTACCATAACAGGGGAATCATGCCGATGGAGATCGCGCAGAATCTTAGCCAGTTGGAGTACGAACAGATCAAAAATGATCCGCCGCCCGGGGTTATTGTGCGCCCGATCTATGTGCGTGTTTATCCGAATGGAAAAGTGGCCGGCCAAATTATCGGTTACACCGGCAAGACCGGTCGAAATCCTGACGGCATCGTTGATAATCACGAGACGCTCTGGCCTGAAACCGAGGGCCGCGAAGGACTCGAGCAAACGTTCAACGAAATGCTGACTGGCAAGCATGGCGAATACAAACTCACCTTTGATAAAGATGGTCGGAAGACCTCCGATAAACTAATTACTCCGCCTGAGCCCGGGTACAACGTGGTCACTGCGCTTGACCTGCGTCTTCAGCAACTCGCTGAAAAGGCGCTGGAAGCAAAAGCAAAGCGCGGTGCCATTGTGATTATCGATCCGAACAATGGCGACATTCTGGCGTTGGCCTCCTGGCCTACCTTCGATCCAAATCTATTTGTACCGTCGATCTCGGCTGAGCAGCTCAAAATCTTGCAGAACGATCCAGACATTCCGCTTTTGCCGCGAGCGTATCGTTCCTCCTATCCACCGGGCTCGACATTCAAGGTTGCGGTTGGAATTGCCGCGCTCGAAAGCCGTGCCGTCCAGCCGGACGACCGATATGAATGCGTGCCGTCAATTCAGATTGGCAACGTCACTTTCCATAATTGGAAAAAGGGCAATCGCGGCGCGTTGAATTTCGTGCAAGCGCTCACCGAATCGTGCGACACATGGTTTTATCAGGTTGGGATCAGAACCGGCGCGCAACCCATCATCGATTGGGCGTTGCAATTGGGCTTTGGCGCGAAATGCGGCATCCCTTTACGCGGCGAAGCGGAAGGCCGCATTCCAAACGATGAATACATGAAGGCGACGCATGGTCGCAGGCTGCTCAACGGCGATATCGCAAACATGTCGATTGGCCAGGGAGACACGCAGGCCACTCCGTTGCAAATGGCCCAGGCGATGGGCGTCGTAGCAAATGGCGGGACATTGTACCAAACACGGCTGGTCCAACAGGTGCAGACATTCGATAACCAAATTGTTACTGCCTATCAGGTGCGCGCGAAGAGAACGCTAAACCTGTCATCCGAGACGCTGGACGAATTGCACACAGGAATGATCGACGTCGTGAATGGAGGGGGCGGTACCGCGCACCAAGCCAGCCTCGATAATACTGAGGTCGCCGGTAAAACTGGCACGGCGCAATGGGGACCCAAAAATAAAGAGCGCACGGCGGCATGGTTTGCCGGATTTTTGCCAGCCGACCAACCGCGATATGCGTTCGCGGCTCTTTACGAGGGCGACGTCGGCAGCAAAGTCCATGGCGGCTCTGCGGCTGCCCCAATGATCGCCGATATCTTCAAAGAAATTTACAAAGGTGAAAAGGTAGTCGGCCAGCGACAGCGTCGCGGGCGCGAACAACCAGAAATTCGCCGTGCTGAACCGGCAGAGGAAGAAGACGAGTCAGATTAATCGTCTTACAAAACGCGTGTCATCCCGAACAAAGTGAGGGACCTCACAATCACAGTGCACGGTTTCTCAGACCTTGGGTGATTAAGATATTTGTGCGAGATCCTTCGCTTGCGCTCAGGATGACGTGCTACGCGGCCGCAGTTTCCTTCGGCAGCTCCATCGTGCCTTTGAACTTCGGCGGCGCTTCTTCAACTCCGAAATTTTCGGCATAGAGGGCTTTGATTTTCGCCATGTTATCGGCAGTCAAGGTTGGACATTCTGGAGCTTTCGCAAATTCAACGAGCTGTTCTTCGTTGTAAATGTTCGGCAACGTCGACGCCACGCGATCGTCAGCAAGTAACCATTGCAACGCCGCTTGCCCAAGCGTGCGCTCGGAATTTTCGAGGAAAGGCGTTGGTAGCCGCATCGTGAATAGCGCGTCCGGGATGCTGCTCAAGCATGTTGTAGATGTGTTGCACACTTGTGACGTCTCGTTCGCGAATAGAATTTGTTCCCTCATAAAGCCAGCCAATGGCGGGTCCAAGTGCGATGCCGTAATAACGAATCTTCCCGGTGGATTTTAATTTCTCAAGAGTCGTCCAAAGCGCGTCCTCATAGACCTGCTCCATCCGGATGTTGTGCAGTTGCAGAAGATCGATCCGATCCGTCTTCAAACGCTTCAGGGCGGCGTCCGTCGCGCGGATCATGGCCTCCGGCGAAAAATCCTGCGGAATTTCCCGCTGCCCTCGCCCGCGTGCTTCGCCGTAATGAACAAAATCGTAACCGACCTTGGTCGCGATTACGATTTCGTCCCGCTGGTTCGGGAACGCCTTTGCGATCAACTCTTCGCTTAATCCGTTTCCGTACGTGTCAGCCGCGTCGAACAAAGTGACACCGCGATCGAATGCCTTGTGCATGAGCGCAATCGCTTCGCCCTCGGTAAATTTTCCCCACCAGCCGGTGGAAATGGTCCACAAACCGAAGCCGACTTCGCTAACCGTCAGATCGGTGTTCTTGTAGGTCCGAAAACGCATCCGAAAACAATATCAAGCTCCGTCACAAGCATGCAAGCAACCGCGAACCTTACTCCGCTTTTGTCATTCCGAGTGAAGTCGAGGAATCTCTTCCTGATCACGCCATCGGATGAAATAATGAGAGCGAGGTAGGGGCAATTGACTCAATCGCCCTAGAGCTAGCGCGCACATTCGCACCTACCTTTCGTCCCAGCGGTTTTTCCGAAGAAGGGCCCGCTGGGACGATTTACAACTGTGATCAGACCGGAGTCGTTCTCAGTTAATATCTGGGACAATTACCTGGGTCTGCCTCTGTCTGAATCAAGCGGCTGGAAGTAGTGCCTTGCCATGTAGTCGGCGACCTTCCTGCCGAGCACCGCTCCCTGTACGTCCGCGGTGCGGAAGTGCAGTCCCGCCAAGATGCGGGCGTCGATGATCTCTCTAAGCGCCAAGGAGAAGCGGTCGAAGTGGAGGACTTCGCCGGGGAAGCGGGTGCTTGTCACGTCGAACGCCGTCCTGTCGCCGAAGAACATCTGCAGCACTTCCACAACCGCGCCGTCAAGAGATAGGTGCCCCGAGGGATGCTCGGGATACGGCGCCGTCAGGAGCGCGGTCCACGTAGGGTCGGCCTCGGTGTCCGGGTTGCCGTCCTCGTCAGCCCGTTGAATCGCAGCCCACGGCCGCCAGAAGTCCCAGTAGTATTTGTCGTTCCAGCAGTTGATCACCGCATCGGCGGCACTAAGATTCATCGTCGCGAACAGGAACGCGCTGTCGCCGAGATCAATTGCGTATTGACCAACTAAGCTCCGTGCGAGTCGGTTCCAGATCAACGCAGGGCCCCCGGCGTTTTGCCCCCAGAAGAGCGCGATGTGCGTCTGCTCGGGTGTGCGGGTCTGGCTGTTTACCGAGCCGAGCACCTTGACCTCGTTAAAGTCCTCCGCGTACGCGGTGCTCGTGAGCGCGTTCGGCCCGTCGGTACGGAACTGCGAGGAGCTCTGTATCAGGAACGGGCGCACGTTCGCTACCCATGCCGTCGGATCGAGAATTGGCCTACCGTTGGCATCCAGCAGCGGTTGCCAATGCCCGGGTTCGTAATTCGGCACCCACGGCGACGGCGTGAAGCGTCCGTCGTCTTGCCGTGCGGCGATCATCGCGGCGGCTGCGGCGTTCCCCGCGTCGATCCCGTGGTCTTTGGGCGGGCCATCCGGTATGCCATCGAGCGAGTTGGTGTATTCAGTGGCCAGTGTATCCAATAACTGCTGCTTGTTAGGAAATGGGATACTGTCAGGCACCGTCGAGACAATGTTGGAGAGCACCCTGTAAGCGGCGGTGGCGGTAGCGGCTTCCTTCGAGGCGCCTGGATCGAAGCGCTCCTCGAGCAGGTAGGGTTGATACCTCGGCTCAATCGCATTGAGCGCGTCGTAAACCGCGCCCTGCGTCATCCCCATGTTTAACTGAAGCGCGGACGGTGCTCCACCCGCCGGGCCAGGGAAAGCGACGAGCGTGTCCGACGCAATCTGGTTCCAGTCGGTGACGGCGTTCGCGCGGGCGACGGTGGGAGACGCGAGCGCGAGGAGCGCCAGTGCGATCAGAACTGGTAGAATTTGTATTTTTTTGAACTGAGTCAGTGGATTCATGATTCTTCCTTTCTTTGGTGGTTGCTTTCGCTTTATGGGCAAGTAAGTGGTGGGCAATTGCCGGGATCCGGTTCGCCGATGGCTCTCGGCGCGCCGGGTGGAGTGAGCTGGATCACGAGATTCACCAGCGGGACGGCCTCTTCGTTTCGGACCATGTGCACGTCGCCGGCTGGCTCGAAGAACGTCCCAAGAGTTCCAATTCTCACCGGCGTGCAGGTGGGGTCGTCAGCCTCGTAGAAGCTCGCGGTGCCGGATTTGACAACCACAAAGCTCAGGCCCTGGATGACTGTGCCAGCCGAGCCAGCCGCCCGGCTGAATCGTGACCTCCACGACGTAGAGCTGGAATTGGTCGATAGAGAGTTTGGCTTTCCAGTCACCAATCTTGGCGTACGACATGATCTCAGCGAATTGCGCCGCCTGGTTCGGGTTGTTGGGGTCAATCAGCCCCGTGACGGTCAGGCCGCACGTTTGGGGGGCGCTGCGCGGGCCGGTAGCGCGGTTAGCGCGGCGACAACGACGAGCGCCGGTGCGATGAGAAGTGATAGAATTTTTTTGCAGTGAGTCAGTGGATTCATTGTTCTTGCTTTCTTTATTGAGGCTGGATTGTTGTTGGCACGTTTGTATTTCCGTGTTGGTTTTGAAATGATGTCCGTCGTCGGCGTCATTGGACTGGCTGGAAGTAGTGCCTCGCCATGTAGTGGACCACCTTCCTGCCGAGAATCTTCCCTTGTATGTCAGCAGCGCGGAAGTGCAGGCCCGCCCAGATGCGGGCCTCGATGATCTCTTTGAGAGCGTCCGAGAACCGGTCGAAGTAGCGCGTTTCGCCTGGGAAGCGGCTGCTCGTCACACCGAACCGGATCCTGTCCGTGCCGAAGAACATCTGCAGCACCTCGAGGTGCGCGCCGGAGAGAGAGCAGGCTCCCGACGGGTTCTCGGGGTACGGCGCCGTGATGAGCGCCGTCCACGACGGGTCTGGCTCGGTGTCCGGATTGCCGTCCTCGTCCGCCCGTTGGATCGCCGCCCACGGTCGCCAGAAATCCCAGTAGTACTTGTCGTTCCAAGCGTTGATCGCCGCGTCCGCGGTGCTCAGGTTCATCATCGCGAACAAGAGAGCGCTGTCGACGATGTCCACGGCGTATTGCGGGTCGGCGATTAGATTCCGGCCGACGGCGTTCCACGGCTGGGGGCTCTGCCAGAAGATCGCGATGTGCGTCTGCTCATCGGTCCTGATCGCGCTATCGATTCGGCCGAGCGCCTTGACCTCGTTAAAGTCCTCCGCGTACGCGGTGCTAGTGAGCGCGTTCGGGCCGTCGGTACGGAACTGCGAGGGGCTCTGGATCAGGAACGGGCGCACGTTCGCGACCCACGCCGTGGGATCAAGCTGCGGCTGGTGGGTGATCGGATCCAGCAGCGGCTGCCAATGCCCGGGTTCGTCGTTCGGCACCCACGGTGACGGCCCGAAGCGCCCGTCGGCGCACGGGCAGAAATCTTCCCCGTGCCGTGCCGCAATCATCGCGTCGGCCGCGGCGTTGCCTGCCGCGATGCCGGCATCCCGCGGACCTGGTGGTATCCCATTGAGCGAATTGTTGTATTCTGTCGTCAGCCTTTCCAGTAAGGTTGCCCTGTCGAACACGATGTTCTCGGGCACGGTCGAGACAATGTTGGAAAGAACGCGATACGCCGCTGTCGCGGTAGCGGCTTCCTTCGAGGCGCTCGAGTCAAAGCGCGTCTGGAGAAGATAGGGCTGATACCTCGGCTCAATCGCATTGAGCGCGTCGTAAACCGCACCCTGCGTCATCGCCATGTTGATCTGGAATGCGGGCGCTGCGCCGCCTGCTGCCAGCGGGAACGCGACCAACGTCGACGTCGCAATCTGGTTCCAGTGCGTGACCTCGTTGGCCTGCGCTGCTGCGGGTGTGGCGCGCACGAGGAGCGCCAGTGCGATGAGAAGTGGCAGGATTGATATTTTTTTGAACTGAGTCAGCGGATTCATTGTTTTTCCTTGCTTTTGCTTGGGGCTCGATTGTTGCTGTGATCTTTTTTTGGTTTCGTCGTTTTCCTTTCATCGCCATAAACGAAAACGGGCGACCAAAGTGATCATCTGAATTAGGGTTTTTTTAGAAAAGCTTCCGCGTGCAGAAAGTTTCTGTGGGTGATAGCCTAACAAGAGCACCTTATGGAAGAGCCTTCGGTGTCTCCGCACAGAGTGACGCAGCTCCTGCAGCAATGGAGTCACGGAGATGATGCTGCCCTCGCAGACTTAACCCCGTTGGTCTACGAAGAACTTCGACGCCTCGCTCATCATCATATGGGCGGACAACGCACGGACCACACACTGCAAACGACCGCGCTGGTTAACGAGGCGTATCTGCGTCTGGCCGACCAAACCAATCCAAACTGGCAGAGCCGGGCGCACTTCTTGGCCGTCGCCGCTCGTGCAATGCGTCAAATTCTGGTCAGTTACGCCAGAAGCAACCGCGCGCAAAAACGCGGTGGCGGCGGGGCCAGGATAGAGTTGGATGAATCAGCAATCCTCTCACCGCAACAATCTAAGGAAATTGTTGATCTGCAGGATTAAATACATTAGAGTGGTGATTACCCTCGGATAGCGGGTCGAATATGACGCCGGCGCAGCTAGAAAGGATTGAGGAAATCTTTTACGCAGCGCTGGAGCAAGACTCGGGCGACGTTGCTCAATTTCTGGAAACGGCCTGCAAAGGCGATGAGCTTTTGCGCCGCAAAGTTGAAGCGCTCCTCGCTTCGCGTCAACGAGCAGGCAGCTTCATCGAAACCTCAGCTGCCGGCATTGCGACGAGAATTATTGGAAATGGGCAAACTGACTTGCTCGTCGGTCAGACCTTCGGTCACTACAAAATTTCAAAACGAATCGGCAGTGGCGGGATGGGAGAGGTTTATCTGGCCGCCGACATGACAGCGGGTCGGAAGGCCGCGCTCAAACTTCTGCCGGCGCGCTTTACCGGAGATGCAGAGCGCCTGAAGCGGTTTCAACAGGAAGCGCACGCGGTAGTCGCGCTGAATCATCCAAACATCCTGACGGTTTACGAGATCGGCGAGGATCACTCGACCCACTATATCGCCAGTGAACTGATCGAGGGCGAGACACTGCGTCAACGTCTGATGCGCGGGCAAATGGAGCTCGGCGAAGCTGTCGATGTTGCCATCCAGGTGGCAAGCGCGCTCGCCGCTGCCCATGAAGCCGGGATTGTCCATCGTGACATCAATCCGGCGAACATCATGCTTCGGTCGGACGGATATGTGAAAGTGCTCGACTTCGGGATCGCAAAGCTTGCCGAACAGGAAGCAGCGGCAACGATGCCAAAAGACGAAGCGCTCTTGCTGGTTGAGACCAACCTGGGCTTGATACTGGGGACCGTTCATTACATGTCGCCGGAACAGGCGTCCGGCGCGCCGGTCGATAAACGGACCGATATCTGGAGTCTAGGCGCAGTCCTTTACGAAATGGTAACGAGGCACGCGCCATTCATCGGCGACACACCAAGAGAAGTCATGACTTCGATTCTGGAGAAGGAGCCATCGCCGCTCGCGAGTTATGTCAGGCACTCTCCGGCTGAGCTTCAGCAGATTATCAGCAGAACGCTGCGCAAAGATCGCAAGGAGCGGTACCAGAGTGCCGGCGAAATGCTTCAAGCGCTCAAGAATCTACGCCACAAACTGGAATTGAAAGCTGAGTTGGAGCGCTCGAGGACGCCTTCATGGCTACGCTGGGCACGATCGCCGATTGCTTTGGTGCTCGCATTCCTAGTGTTTGCCGTTGCGCTGGCGCTTCCATTCTACCGGCATCGGAACTTGGCGACGACCTTACCGCCGGAAAAAAGCATCGCTGTGCTTCCGTTCAGCAACCTGAGCAAAGAAGAAGAGAATGCGTTCTTCGCCGATGGCGTGCAGAACGAGATTCTAACCGATCTGGCCAGGATCGCCGATCTAAAAGTGATCAGCCGCGCCTCGACGATGCAATACAAGAGCGGAGTGGCGCGGAATTTGCACAAGATCGGCCAGCAACTCGGCGTGGCACATGTGGTGGAAGGAAGCGTACAGCGCGTTGGCAATCGCGTGCGCGTCAACGCGCAGTTGATTGATGCGCGCACTGACCGGCATCTCTGGGGAGAAACTTACGATCGCAATCTCTCTGATGTATTCGCGATTCAGAGTGAGATCGCAAAGGCGATTGCCGATCAGTTACAGGCGAAGCTTTCGCAAAGCGAAAAAAGCGAAATCGAGCGTCCGCCGACGGTCGATCTCACCGCTTTCGATCTTTACGCCCGCGCCCAAAATCTTCTTCTGACAAATCTTAGCAGCATCACGAGAACCAAATTGCTTCAGGCGGCCGATCTGCTGAATCAGGCTGTCACCCGGGACCCGTCGTTTTTCCAAGCGTACTGCCAGCTCGCCCACACTCACGGTCTCCTTTACTCCCTTGGCTTCGACCATACTCCTGGACGGCTGGCGTTAGCGGAAACGGCAGTACAGGCAGCATTCCGCCTCCGGCCGGATGCAGGTGAAGCGCACCTGGCGCGTGCTGAGACTCTTTACCGCGGGTACCTGGACTACGACGGCGCTTTGGGCGAATTAGAAATTGCTGGTCAAACCGTACCAAATAATCCCCAGCTATTCACCCTGAAAGGCTACATCCAGAGGCGTCAGGGGCGCTGGGAAGAATCCACGCGCAACCTGGAGCGTGCGATTGATCTCGACCCGCGCTATACCGATATGCTCCTTCAGATTGCGCTCAGTTACGGAGTTCTGCGGCGTTACGCTGAAGATATATCGGTATTGGAGCGCGCGTTGGCCATCGAGCCAAACGACATCAATACGAAAGTGGCGATTGCGGCCGTCCAATTTCATTGGAAAGGCGATACCAGGCCATTACATCAAACGATCGATTCCATTCGAGCCGCCAATCCCGGCGCGCTGCCGAATGTGGCCAATGATTGGCTGAGCTGCGCGCTCGCTGAGCGCGATCTGGCTGCGGCAACAAGTGCGTTGAACGCGTTGGGCGAAATACCCCTGACCGATTATGTTGTTCACATCAATCGGCCGCTAATAGAAGGCGTTCTTGCTCGGATGACGAAAGACGAAGGCAAAGCCCGCGCCGCATTTACCTCGGCACGCGCGCTCCAGGAAAAAGCGATTCAAGCCCAACCCAATTACGGCCCGGCATTGTGCGTGCTGGGTTTGATCGACGCCGCTCTCGGCCGAAAAGAGGAAGCTCTACGCGAAGGCCGCCGCGCGGTTGAACTTCTTTCCGCGAAAAAAGATGCACTCACTGGTCCGCTCATGATTGAGTATCTGGCGATGATTGCTGCGTGGGCTGGTGACAAGGATCTCGCGTGCGAACAACTGGCCATTGCTGTCCGACCCCCGAGCACCGTCAGTTATGGCCAATTGAAACTGCTGCCGTTTTGGGACCCGTTGCGCGGCGACCCGCGCTTCGAGCAAATCGTCGCGTCGCTCGCGCCGAAATCATTAGCGGCACCGACGAGCTTACGACCGGAGAAGAGCATCGCCGTCCTGCCGCTTGAAAACCTCAGCGACGAAAAGGAGAACGCGTTTTTGGCCGACGGCATTCAGGACGAACTGCTCTCGAACCTCTCCAAGATTGCCGACTTGAAAGTGATCAGTCGCACTTCGGTCATGCAGTATAAGAGCGGCATCAAACGCAATCTCAAAGAGATCGCGCAGCAACTGGGGGTGGGCCATTTAGTGGAGGGCAATGTCCGCCGAGCCGGTAACCGGGTACGGGTATCGGTGCAACTAATCGATGCGCGCACTGACACACACGTTTGGGCTGAGCATTATGATCGCGACGTCGCAGACGTATTTGCGATTGAGAGCGAAATCGCTGCCAGTATTGCAGAGCAGCTCGGAGCGCATCTCTCGGTGCGCGAGAAAGCGGCGATCGCCAAAGCGCCTACACGGGATGTTGTGGCCAATGATCTGTACGTCCGCGCCAAGGAGTTGGAGGCAGCAGCAGAGGCCGATCCTGGTGGGAAGGAAAGTTTGCTAAAGGCAGTGCATCTGCTGGAGGAAGCCGTCGCGCGTGATCCGGGCTTCGTCCTCGCTTACTGTCTAATATGCAGGGTTCACCTCGACATCTACTGGATAGGATTCGATCACACCCCTGGCCGCCGTGAGTTGGCTAACGTGGCACTCCAGAACGCGACCCGGCTTCAGCCCGATGCCGGCGAGGTTCACGTTGCCCGCGCAATTTATGCTTACCACGGCTTTCGAGATTACGACCGCGCACGTGCGGAGCTGGATCTCGCGCGCAGCACACTGCCGAACAACGCAGAAATTTACTGGTACACCGCCTCGATTGATCGTCGTCAGGGCCAATGGAATGAGGCAATACGAATTTTTGAGCGCGCGATCGAGCTCGACCCGCGTAACTACAGTATTATAGTGGAGGCGGCGTTTACCCATTCCACGCTGCGTCGCTTTGCCCGGTCGAGACAACTGCTCGAACGAGCGCTTTGGGTATCGCCAGGGGACCACTTTGTGCGGGCGGAGTTAGCTCGGTTAGATTTCTTAGAGCGCGGCGAGCTAGATTCCTGGCATAACCAGCTGTCAGCCATCGTAGCCGAGGGACCGGCAGAAGCCTCTCACGTCGCGCTTCAGCTGGTATTGTGCGCACTGGCCGCTCACGATCGTGAGGCAGCAGCACATGCGCTGACTTTTATCCCGCCGGAAGGGCTAATCGAGCCGCGCGGCAACGTTCTTTTTCCACGGGAGTGGCTCGTTGGTTTGGTAGCTTGGAGTTTTGGCGACAAAGCCGCTGCACAAACCGCCTTCAGCGCGGCGCGGCCAATTTTGGAGCGCGTTACTGTTGATCAACCAGAGTATGCGCCAGCATGGAGCCTGCTGGGGATCATCGACGCCGCGCTTGGCCGTAAAGAAAACGCAATTCGGGAAGGTCGACACGCGTGCGACCTAATTCCGATCTCAAAAGATTCGTCGGAGGGCCCTTGCTGGGTAACAAATCTGGCGACGATCTACGCGTGGACTGGTGACAACGATGCAGCGCTCCAGCAACTAGGAAATTCGGCGAGAAATTTTGGCGTCACCTACGGCGAACTGAAACTGTTTCCCATATGGAATTCCTTGCGCAGCGACCCACGGTTTGATCAAATTCTCGCCTCGCTCGCACCGAAGTGATCTCTGTGAAGAAGGCGCTCGAGCGTTCGTCTCACCTGCATGGAGACGGGTGCGCTCACTCAGGGTGAATCTCCTCGACTGCGAGGAGCCGCTACCAGCTGTCTTTGATTCGATGTTGGACGTCCGATGTCCGATGTTCGATGTTTCGTAGTGCAATCAAACGCTGCACTTCTTATTGTCGCGCATGGCTCGACGGTGAACCCGGATTCCAGCGCGCCGACGCTGGCGCACGCTGC
>WNGA01023595.1_pt1 | contig 12478 bp, 11 predicted proteins | sample 5400061 | NCBI WGS metagenome assembly WNGA01 (sample SAMN13153366, study PRJNA577476) | soil metagenome | isolation source: 100 cm soil or saprolite under grassland replicate 2 | place: USA:California | collected 2016-06-15
CCTACACCGTGGACGAAGCCGCGCAACGCCATGGCGCCGGCGTCGAGCGGGAGACGACCGACGCGGTCGAGGCGTATGCCCGATTCCCCAGAAGCGAACTAACCCGATATCGCGAGGGCTGGCTTCCCGAATAGACGCCCAACGCTGATCCGAGGCTTCGAATCTGAATGAAGGGACCCGCTCTCTGACGCCGAAGGCCAGTCGGCATCCGGCATCAAGCTAGGAGGGGTGCCGATGGCCGCTGCGCCGTGGATCGTTTCGGACGAGCTGTGGGAACTGGTCGAGCCGCTGCTCCCGATGAAGGAGCGGCGCTTCCGCTATCCGGGCCGTAAGCGGCTGCCCGATCGGCAGGCGTTGCAGGGGATTCTGTTCGTGTTGCACACCGGAATCGCTGGCAGCATCTGCCGAGCGAGCTCGGGTTCGGCTCGGGAGTGACCTGCTGGCGGCGCCTGGACGAGTGGCAGCGAGCGGGTGTGTGGGAAGAACTGCACGCGCTCTTGCTGGCTCGTTTGCGGGCCGCGGGCGAGCTGGAATGGTCGCGGGCGATCGCCGACTCGAGCCAGGTGCAGGCTAAAGGGGGCGCCGAGACATGTCCGAGCCCGGTCGACCGAGGCCGTCCCGGCTCCAACCACCATCTCCTCGTCGACGCGACGGGGATCCCGCTCGCCTTCTCGGTCACGGGCGGCAACCGCAACGACGTCACCCAACTGATCCCGCTCCTGGACGGCGTCCCCGCCGTCCGCGGTGCCGTTGGTCGGCCCCGCCGACGACCCGACAGCCTGATCGCCGACCGCGGCGACCATGACAAGTACCGGCGGCTCGTCCGGCAGCGTGGCGTCAAACCGCTGATCGCTCGCCGCCAGACCGAGCACGGCTCCGGCCTCGGCCGCTACCGCTGGGTGGTCGAACGCACCTTCGCCTGGCTGCACAACTTCAAGCGCCTACTCGTCCGCTTCGAACGCCGTGCCGATATCCAGCGCCGAGTCCAGCGCTAGGCAGGCTCGGCGAGGCTGTACGACCTGAAAGCCTGGCTGGAGCGCCTGCAAACGGTGAAGCGCGGCCCGTCGAGCGGCGGCCCCCACCGGCAGTTGCACTGGAACCCAGGGGTCGAGAAAGTCAGCCCGCGCCACGACACGAGTCGGAGCGCGGCCAGTCGCAAATGGCCAATGAAGCCGAGGCGCGGCGAGCACGAGCAGAAACAGCGTCGCTATCGCCGCGCCTAGTCTCGCTTCGGTTGCGTCGCCAAGGCCCCAGAGTTTCTCGCGAGATGCAAAGCCAGGCAGAAGGCGCCCTCAGGCGAGAGCATCGATTCCAGTCAGTAGCTTGGCCGCTTGATCTCTCCCGCCATCAAGCGTGACCTCAACCAGGCGCTGAGCGACCTTCTGAGCCTCGTTGACCATAGCCTTGTCCGCCTTCTGTTCGCCTCCGAGTTGGATGATCAGCTCGAGGTACGCGCGAGCGCATTCACGAGCCGGCGTGCGAGAGAGGTTTGGGAAGGCATGGAGCGTCCGGCGGAGCTGATTGATCGCAGCTTCGATTTGGCCCTCGTCCTTGAGAAGCCGTGCGTGCTCGTAGCATGCCCAGCCGTAGCTCCCGCCCTGTTCGAACTGCTGCTTGGCCTCTTTGAGCTGGCCGACCGAGGGGTCCGCATACACCTTGCCGAGCAGAAAGTGCGCACGTTCGTCAAGCGGGCTGATCTCGAGTGCTCGCAAAAGGTGATTCCTGGCGCGGCGACTCCAATTCATGTGCCGCGCCTTCAGCTTGATAAGCAACGAGGCAAGGTTCGCGTGGACATCGCCGAGATCCGGGATCATCGACAGCGCTCGCTCAAACGCGGCCATCGCTTCATCGTGATCTCCGAGAATCTGAGCGGCCCGTCCGAAGGCGCCCTGAACTGTCGCGCGCGCGTACACGTACGCAGCGAGATCGAGCTCCGGATGGGTGTCCGGAAGCGTCTCCACCCAGTCTCGAATCTGCGCGATCTGGGCCCGCGTCTCGCGTGCCTCGGGGCGGTCTGCAATCTCCCCCTCGGAGTGGAGTCGCCAATGCTCGAGCCGAAAGACGAGCGCAGCTGCCCACGCGCTCACGGTCAGCAGGTGAAGGCGAAGGGACGTCTGTGGGTCTAGCCGCTCATCCTCGAGAATCTCAGGGACGAGATGCCAGAGGATCTCCAGCGCTTTCTCGTGGCCTTCCCAGCTCCCTACCTTGGAGAGCGAGATCGCGCGGTTGTAGCGGGCGACGTGGACAAACTCCGGGTGCCGCTCGAGATAACCGTGAACGCCTGCTGTGGGTTCGGCGGGGGAAAGCTCGATTGGAATGAGTCTGCGTGACGGAGCGGGCAGGGGCAGCGTCGCCAAACGCTCGAGAAACACGAAGTGTTCCGAGGCGACCTCGTTCTCTCCGAGCTTGCGGAGGACGGTCGCGAGCTCGAATCGAGCGAGCACATTTCCCGGGTCCGCATTCAACGCATGCTCGAGGATGCGCCTGACTGACTCGAGCAGTTTTTCGCGATCATCTTCGCGATTCGCCGGCTCCTCCCCACTGCTCAGGCGAGCGCAGGCTTCCCGGTAATCGCGGACGCTACTCCACTTCGTAGAGATGTGCGAGCCTCCAAGGTCGATCGCGATCTTGGTTGCGACCGAAGCGACGACGCGCGCGCGGGAATTCTCGCCCTGCACTGTTTCCGTCCAGCGCTGAACCGGAAGCTTCTGCCCGGGGGCGAACTGCTGCACCATCATCTCGGCTGTTTGCTCCGAGGCCGTCAGGAAGCCGACGAGCTCGACTTCCGATCGCCGGCGGAAGAAGGCACTCCCGAAATAAAGGGCTTGCCTCGGGTTGAAGGAGAGCGGCCCGATCTTCACGGGTGTCTCGTCCGAAATGAGCGAATCGATAGTCGCGACTCCCTCGCCGGCCGCACGCAGGTTCACATGCAGCGTGCCGTCGAGGTCTCGTGTCTCGTCAATCTCGATGCCATGACGAGACTCGGAGGAGCCCGCTGATCGCATCGCCGAGATCAGCTCCCGGGTGAGCGCTTGATTACGCGCGTTCCGCTCCTTGGCGTCGGCGGTCAGGTCTTCCAGCGCTACCGTCGTGCGACCGCTCGCCGGAATCGCACGGATCAGCCGGCGCAGTGCGACGAGCCCGGCAACGACGAGCACTGCCAACCCGATATAGATCCCCCACCGGATCACTGCCTCGAGGGCGCCCCTCGCCTGTGTCCAGGCACGATCGCCCTCGGCCGAAGCCGCCGTGCTCGGGTACGCCAAGGACAGCACACACGCTGAAGCAAGGACAGCGGCGCCAGTACGCCGGGAGAGCAATGGAAGCTTGCCGATGAAACGCGTCGTGCTCACGTGCAGGCGGCGAACGGATGGCGAGACGGCAGCCCGGGGCGCGTCTCGAACGGCCGGGAGTCGACGAACGCGAGCAACACGCTCTTCGCGTACAGCTCGAAGCGGACGTACGAGTGGCCCGTCCGCTCCGGTGTCGGCACCCACACCTGGGCGATCTGGGTATTGATCGGTGCCTGCGGGTGGAAAATCGACGTCTCGTCGGTGCTCGAGCGCAGTCGCGGTCCCGGCAGACGCATGTCGTTTAACGCGTCGTACGTGAACCACTTGAGGTCGACGGAGCTGCGTTTGAATCCCTCGATCTCGGCGCGGATGTAGTAGACGTTCCCCATCTCGTCCAACCTGCTCCGGCCTTTGGGGTTGCGGCCGATTCGGCACAGGTACTCGCCGCGGCTGACCTCTCGGTCGACCGCGAGGCTCCTGATCTCCGCCCCCACCTTCTCTTTCGGATCCGGCTTCAGGCCCGGCCAGAGCGTGTAGACGAGCGTCGTGCTGCTGATCCCGGCGGCGAGCACGGCGCCGATAAGCGTCACGACCGGAGCTGCCGGGAAGCGCCAGCGACGGCGCTCCGCGACCGGAGCCTCGTCCTTCAGCAACCCCCGGTCGGCGGCCTCGCTCACAGCGAACCCTCGATCGAAACGAGCTTGTCGGGCGGAACGCCGTCGGAACGTGCGCGGTCGACCTGGCGTCCGGGTCCCCCCTTGTCAGTGTCCTTTCCCCCGCGGTCGCGCGAGACGATCCGATCCTTGCCGGCGCCGCCGACGATCTTGTCGCGGCCTTTCCCGCCGAAGAGATCGTCGCCTCCGCCGCCTCCGAAGATCTTGTCCTTGCCGCCGTCGCCGTAGATGACGTCGTTTCCTCCGTTGCCGTTGATCGTGTCGTTGCCACCCCGGCCGCAGATGACGTCGGCGCTCGGCGTCCCCTGGATCACGTTGGCGCCGTTCGTACCGGAGCGCGGGCCGCACACGGATGCCTGCGCTGCGGCCGGCGCCCTCACTCGAGACCGATAGCTCTTCGTCGAACCCGGAATCCACGCCGGCGCGATGTCGAAGATCGAGGAATGCTGCTCGGTGACGTTGCGCTGATCCTCGCCGTCCGTGCCCATGACGAAGACCTCGTAGTCGCGCCCCGTCAGGCGAACGAAGGCGATCTCGCTCCCGTCGGGGGACCAAGCGGGCTGCGAGTCCTCGGTGGGTTTCGAGGTCAGCCGCAGGAGGCCGGTCCCATCCCGCCGGATCGAGTAGATGTCGTAGTTGCCGTTCTGCCGGCGGGTGAACGCGAGGCGGCGGCCGTCCGGCGACCAGCTGGGGTCGAACTCCGCGCCCCGCAGGTGTGCAATCCGCCGCGAATGGCCCGACAGATCGACCAGCCAGAGGTCGTAGCCGTTCTGGCGGTTGCTCGCATACGCGATCACGCTCCCGTCCGGCGACCAGGCGGGAGTGGTGTCGTCGGACGGCGACGGCGTCAGCCGCTGTGCCGGGGCGGAACCCCCGAGATCGCGGAGGAAGATGTCGTTCGTTCGCTTCCGTCGGCTAACGAAGGCAATCGCGCTTCCGTCGGGTGACCAGGTCGGATCGAAGTCGGGGGAGGAGTTCTGCGTGACCGGGACCGTCCCCTCGCCGGATACGCGCACGAAGATCTCGAAGTCGCCGTCCCGGTCGCTGACGAAGGCAAGGTCGCCTGACGGTGCGACGGACGGCTGGAAGTTCTGGGATCCGCCCGGGGCCTCCAGGATCGGCTTCCCCTTTCTTGGCCCCGCGACGAAGATGTTGCTCTTGCCTAGGCGGTCACTCTCGAGAATCAGCGTTCCACCTTGCGCGGGTCCATGGCGCCCGGCGCCGACCGCGGCCGGCAACGCGAGCGGAGCGAGCAGCGCGAGAGAGAGCGCCGATAACCGCGCAAGTCGCTGGCTCATGAGCGAACAATGCCACCGCTGTTGACAGACCGCAACAAAGGCTTACTATTGGCAGAGTTCATCGGTCGTCACCTTGCACCGGAAGGAGCAGGCTCATGCACCGCCACTCGATCTTCTGCATCGTCCCTCCGATCGTCTTCGAGCGAGTTGCCCGGAACGGCAGCCCCAAGCAGCGCGATTGGGCGCTCGACACGCTCAGCCGTGACCATTCGCTCCGCACGGCACGGCTGCAGAACGCGGTTCTGCGCGCAGGCGGACCTCTGCACCCCGACGCGCTTGCGACCGCCGAGCCCGGCAAGCCCAAGCGAACGATCTACGACGCGCACGGAACAGAGCAGCTTCCCGGGGAACCGGTCTGCCACGAAGGCGACACCCCTGGCGATACCGACCCCGCGCTGAAGGAGGCCTACGAAGGGCTGGGTGAGACCTACGCGTACTACTGGACCATCCATGACCGCGACTCGATCGACGATGCCGGCATGCCCCTCGACGCCGTCATCCACTACGGGCAGAACTACGACAACGCCTTCTGGGACGGCCAGCGGATGATCTTCGGCGACGGCGACGGCGAGCTCTTCAACCGCTTCACGATCTCGCTCGACGTGATCGGCCACGAGCTCACGCACGGTGTCACGGAGGACGAGGCCGCCCTCAACTACTGGCAGCAGACGGGGGCACTCAACGAATCGGTCTCGGACGTCTTCGGCTCGCTGATCAAGCAGCACAAGCTTGGCCAGACGGCCGACGAGGCCGACTGGTTGATCGGCGAAGGACTGCTCGGGCCGGACGTGCAGGGCAAGGCCCTGCGCTCGATGGCCGAGCCCGGGACGGCCTATGACGACGACGTCCTCGGCAAGGACCCGCAGCCGGCGCACATGGACGACTACGTCCAGACGACCTCGGACAACGGCGGCGTCCACATCAACTCGGGGATCCCGAACCACGCCTTCTACCTGCTTGCGACCGAGCTCGGTGGGCACGCATGGGAGAAGGCGGGAGCGATCTGGTATTCGGCGCTCCGGGATCCCCGCTTGCAGCCCACCGCCCGCTTCAGCACGTTCGCGCGCACGACGGCGCGGGGGGCCAGGCGGCTCTTCGGCGATGAGAGCGAAGAGGCGCGGGCCGTCGCAACCGCCTGGGACAAGGTCGGCGTCCCCGTCAGCACCCAGGCGCTCGTCGCAGCGCACCGGTAATCCGGGGGCCGGGGGTCCAACCGAAGGCCGGGGCGCCCCGGCCTTCGGTTACGCTCGCGTTGTGGCGGGTGAGCCCTTTCGGATCGAGTTCGAGCGCAGCGGAGGCTTCGCGGGAATCACCCTGCGAACGACCGTCGACTCGACCGAGCTCGACCCCTCCCAGGCGACGGAGATGGAGGGGCTGCTTGCCTCGATCGAGACGACTCCGGTCCCCACGGCGGCGCCGCGCGGTGCGGATCGCTTCCAGTACGACCTGAAGATCACGCACGGCGACCGGCAGACCGTGGTCACCGTCGGCGAGGGCAGCCTGACCGAGGATCAGCGTCGGCTCGTCGACCTGCTGACGGACCTTGCCCGCCGCCCGCAGGCGCCACCGACGGACGACTCTTGACTCACGTACGCTGCCTTTCGTAAGCTACCGCTGTGGGAGCGCTCGAGCCGTCGGTTCCAGGCGCCGTTGCCGGCGCGGCGTCGATCGCCGCCGGCTACGACCCCGACTTCCTTCCGGGTCAGCGAATCGAGCTTCCCGCGCCGGCAAGCGCCGCGGTCGAGAAGGACCTCGCACCCACGAAGGCAGCGGAGCGCGTCCGCCGCTACACCCACTTCTCGCTCGCGATGAGCGCCTCGCGCCAGGTCGACGACAAGCTCTACAGCAAGAACCGACTCGACCGCGGTCACATCGCCAGGCGGGCAGACCTCCTCTGGGGCACCCGCGAGGAAGCCGAACAGGCAAACGTCGACTCCTTCTTCTTCACCAACATCACCCCGCAGCTCGACGACTTCAATCAGTCCCGCGAGCACGGCCTCTGGGGGGAGCTCGAGAACGCGATCTTCGAAGACGTCGACGTCGAAGACCTTCGGATCAGCGTCTTCGGGGGTCCGATCTTCAAGGACACGGACTTCCCCTACCGCGATACCCTGGTGCCTCGCTCCTTCTGGAAGGTGGTCGCCTACGTGGAGCAGGGAACACTGAAGGCGCAGGCCTTCGTGCTAACCCAGGACGACCTGGAGTCGAAGCTCCCATCGCTCGGGCTCGAGCAGTTCAAGCTCTACCAGGTCGCTCTGGGCGATCTCAGCGCGATGACGGGTCTCGACTTCGGCGATCTTGCGAAGGCTGACACGATCAGCGCTCATCCCGGGGCTCTCGCGCCCGAAGTGCGACGGATCGACGCACGCTCGCAGATCGCCGCCGGCTAGCGTCGCCGGCGCCCCGCCGTCAGCGTCCAGGCGAGGGCGCCAGCAGACCGGCAATAGCGCCCACTGCGGCCGTTCCGATCGCGACAAGAACGTCCGGTATCCGATGCCCCCTCAGGAACAGGGCGAAGGACGTCCCGACGACGGAGAGCATGGTCAAGCCGAGTGACAATACGACCATTCGGTAGACCCACTTGTCGGACTGAAACGCCGGAGCAGCAAGACGAGAAAGGGCGCTTACCGGATCATCCTTGACCTCTCGCTGGAGTGCCGGATCTTTGGCGACTGCTGCAGCCAAATCTGTCGCGTTCGACCACTGTTGTCCTGCGGCCATGGGGCCACCTCCTTCGTTGGGTCGGTTTGCGTGCCATTCACCGCGCTCACGCAGCCGCGGCCGGCGGCGGCACTCCCGCTCGGGCTCTCATTGCAAGCAGCTCGCGCTTCGCGGCCAGAAACTCCTCCTGGAAGTCGGTCAGCTCTGCCGGCTGCGCCGGCTTGCCCTCGGCCTGCTGCAGCATCGCGCGCTGCCAGAGCTGGGCCTGAAAGTGGCTCGCGCCGTCGATCAGGTGCTGGTACTCGGCCTGGGCCGGGGCCGCGCGCGCCTTTTCAGCTGTCAGGACCCCGCCCAGATGGTGCGCGGCTCGGACCCTCTTTCCCATGTCGGGGATGCTGCCGTCGCTCTTGCGGCAGAAGCGAAGCAGGATCGTCTTGATCAGCGAGGTGTGATCGAAGCGGACGCTCGAAACCTGTCCTTGCTCCACCCAGGGCGAGACGACGAGCGCGGGAACGCGCGGTCCGTAGCGGCGGAAGCCGGGATCATCGTCCTCGGCCGCCTCGGGCTCGACGTGGTCGTAGAAGCCGCCGTGCTCGTCGTAGGTGACGACGAGCATGGTGCTCTTCCACTGCGGGCTGCGGAACAGGGCATGGACAAGCTTGAGCACGAGCGCCTGCCCGGCACGCAGGTCCGAGGGCGGATGGTCGTCGTTCGAGCCCTCGGGGCCGAAGCTGACGTCGATGAAGTTGGGATCGATCCAGGAGACGGCGGGAAGCGTCCCTGCGGCTGCGTCCTGCAGAAAGCTGCGCGGCCCGAGCAGGTCCTGGCGATCGAAGTAGGCGGGCAAAGCCAGGTGGCCAACCGCGTAGAGCGGGTCGATCAGCCATAGCATCGGCACCTCGTCGTGCGAGTACCAGCGCCAGGAGACCCCGGCCCGGTCGAGGTGGCGCACGAACGCGTGCAAGTGGTAGATCGGCGGGTTGATGTTGTCGCGGCTTCCCTGCGCCCGGCCTGCAACCGAATAGCAGCGGTTCGGCATCGTGGCGCCCGGAACGGAGCAGAACCAGCGGTTGCAGACGCAGAACTTGTCGGCCAGGTAGGCATAGGCGGGCAGCTGCTCGGCCGTGTGGTAAGCAAGGACGGTGGCGGGCGTATCGCCCGGGAAGTGCTGCTTGCGCGTCTTCTTGTAGTTGCCGGCAAAACCACCCATCGCTCCTGACGCCTGCTCATCGACACACCAGCCCGAGTGACACGGGTCTTGCGCCTTGACGAGCTTCGTGCTCGTCGCCTGGTGCACCTTGTACTGCCTGCCATCGGCCTCGTTCGAGAGCCCGGGCGTGAGTCCGTCGACCTCAGCGCGGCCCTGGTCGATCGAGAGAAAGCCGAGCATGTGATCGAAGGAGCGGTTCTCCATCATCAGAACGACGATCTGGCTCACCTTGTGAAGGTTCTGCTCGGCGGCATTGGTGATCGCCGCCTGCTGCTGCGCCGGCCCAGCCTCGTACTCCACGATCGCTCTCCTCTCGCCGCGATCAAACACCAGCCGCAGTCAAAAGTCAATTATGAGGGTTTCGCTCAGGTTCGCGCTTGACTGCTGTTATCAAGAGTAGACCCTAGCCCACAGGAAGGAATCCGGGGCTTCGCCCTGTGAAGGATGCACGCGGAGGCGTTCACGATGGCACTGACGTACGAAAAGCTGCGCGAACTGATCCGTTGCCGAGGAGCTCGGCTGGGCGCCGCACCCTGAGCACCTGACGGGGAGCTGCCCGAGTACGCGCTCGGTGGAGACCCGAAGCCCGAATCGAGAAGCCCTTCGATTTCGGCGGGATCGATTGATTCGTCAGCACCGTGGGCGTGCAGACAGCTGTGCGGTACACGGACAGTCGCTGGCCGCCCTCGGTGACGCCACGGCGACGGCGTGGCGACGGGGCCCTGGCAGCCTGGGCGGTCCAAGGAGGCACGATGGCAGACGAAAGCTTCGAGCTCGACGTTTTCCGCGACCTTCTCGAAGAGGCACGGGTCGTTGCTCAGCTCGCCAGGGGCGAGAAGTCGTATGTGACCGCGCACGAGGCGCTTCGTGCGGGCGACCGCAAGGCGTTCCAGGCCGCCCTCAAGCGGCTGAAGCTGGTTCCGCACTGCCACCTCGTCTGCGAGTGGATCCGGATCAAGGAGTGCGCGCTCCTCTGCCTCGAGCTGTGCGGACCGCCAAAGGTCGTCGAGCGCCCCAACCCACGGGTGCTCGCCCAGGCGATCGTGAAGATCACCTCCGACGAAAGGCTCGTCAAGCAGCTGGCACAGGCGGTCGAGAAGCGAGACCGTGCCGCGTTCCAGCGCATCGTCAGAGCGCACAAGCTCGAGCCGATCTGCCACCTCTTCTGCCACTGGGTCTGCTACGTGCACTTCCGGCTCCTGTGCCGCTGGGTGTGCAGGCTCGAGGTGCAGGAGCGGCCGAGTCTCGTCGCCGAGCTGAAGGACTCGGGGCAGGCGCTTCGGGCCCTCCTCGAGAACCGACAGGCGTTCGACGAAGCCGTCGCCGCCTCCCAAGCGGGTGACGCGGAGAAGTTCCGCAGTGTCATCGAGGCCGCCGGCCTGATTCGGTTCTGCCGGTTCATCTGCTTCTTCTTCTGCAGCTGGCGCTGTGTGCTCGTCTGCCTGACGCTTTGCCGCCAATTCCCGCTGAAGCCGATCGAGCAGCCGCTGCAGGAGGCATTGGCGTTCGCGAAGGAGGCCGGGAAGCTCGCGCAGAAGCCGGCCGAGCTCGAACGGCTGAGTGCCGCCGTCGGCGCGGGCGACCCGAAGGCGTTCGCGGCGATCGTCGAGGAGCTAAAGCTTCAGCGCTTCTGCTTTCAGCTCTGCCACTGGATCTGCTTCCTGCGCTGTCAGCGCTTTTGCTTCCGGGTGTGCCCGGATCCGTACAACAATCCGATCTTCACGCACGTCGGTAACTTCGCAATCTACGCCGACTTCGACGCGGCCGGACGGACGAACAAGCCGAAGGCCGGCCACGGCGGGCCCGACTTCGGCTTCTTCGGCTGCCTCGAGCTACGCGGGTTCTGCCCAAAGACGATTCTCGGAGAGCAGACGGCGTACCGCTTCCTCTTCCAGGAGCCGGGGGCGCCGAATCCGACGCCGATCACCGGCCCCTTCGTCTGCGAAGTCACGATCGGCAGCCGGCTCACATTGTGGAAGGGCGACCCGAACGCCGTCCAGTCGGTCTCGATCAGGGGAAGCGGCACCACTTCCCCCACCCCGCCTCCCGACACCCCGGATGCTACGCCGCCGGAGCACTACATCGTCCCAGACAGCAACGGATGGATCCCGGTCGACCCTAACGCTCTCGATAACGGTTTTGGCCTCCCGCTCACGGGCTTTGCCTCGTGGGTTGCCTTCCCCGGCGCCCCCGACGCGGACCCGGCGCCCGGAGTCCCGGCCGGCACGGCCGTGCCCGTCGGAAACCAGAAGAACGGCGTACACCCGGCGATCATCTTCGAGGCGACCCGCGTCAGCAAGATTGGGGCACCGCCGCCCGACTATACGAACCAGCTCTCGAACATCCACATCAACAACTGGCTCGAGGTGAGCCTCCTCGATCTGCAGGAGTTCTTGGCCCCTGGCGCGACGTGCTGCTCGCCCCTGACGACTGATCTCCACATCCTGTACACCGCCGACCACGAGCTGATGGCCGAGTGGTTCATCGACATGGTCACATGCCCGCCCGGCCCTTCTCCCGCTCCGACCTTCCCGAGCGGCATAGGCCCTCGGGGCGGTGCGGGCACCGATTTCCACGATATCTCCACCTGGCCGATGTGCTCGTACCTGATCAGGCTGTTTACGCGTCGCTCGCTGACGACGGGGCTCGAGGACGACGACCTCGACGACCTCTCCTTCAAGACGTTCTGCATCGGCCCACGAAGGCGGTAGCCGGCGGTTCCTCGCGGAGGGGCGATATCGGCCGGACACCATGCTTGACGCCTATCACGGCGTCACAGGCTCCGAGCATCAAGCCAACTTCGATCGCCTCTTCGGGCGGCGCTGCGAGAGGGAGGTCGACCTCCTTCGGGTTCAAGAGCGGAACCACGATCGCCGGTCGACGACCTCGCGCTCGAGCCGCGCCCACGAGCCCCGTCGCATTCCGCGGTGACACGAAACCTGGGAACGCGGGGGGTGGGCCGAGCTCGTCTCGGCCCACCCCCCGTCTCCCTCACTTCACGAGTTTCGTAGTTTCGATGTCCGTGTAGTCCACGCGGGTCTCGTTGCCGGTGGTCTGCGGGTACCGCACGAAGATCACGCCGCTGCCGTTCGCCCCTGGCTGCTTCTGCAGCTTGGCCTTGGGCGAGCCGGCCTGGACGATCAACGTGTCCCCGTTCGGTGGGTTCGTCGTAGGCGCCCCACCGTCCACGGAAACCAACTGGCTGACGGTGTCGAAGACCGTCAGATCCACCGTATCGGCGCCCTGGAGGGCCAGGATGGTAAGCCGCTCCACGGTGGCCGCCGGCATGCCGATCGCCTTGAGCGCGTCGACCTGGAGGCCCATCGACGTGTCGATCGTGCC
>WNGA01010950.1_pt1 | contig 12475 bp, 10 predicted proteins | sample 5400061 | NCBI WGS metagenome assembly WNGA01 (sample SAMN13153366, study PRJNA577476) | soil metagenome | isolation source: 100 cm soil or saprolite under grassland replicate 2 | place: USA:California | collected 2016-06-15
TGACTGGCGACATGACCATCCGCGAAGTGCGCACGACCCTGCTGTGCGTGCCGTGGCCCGACTCGCCGTGGATGCAGGGCCATGCGTTCGGCGCGCACCGCAACATACTGGTGCTCGAGGTGGAGACGGCCGACGGCATCCTCGGCATGGGTTATCTGTTCGTGTTCCGGCCCGGGCTCAAGGCGGTCGCAGCCTGTCTCGACGAGGCGATCGTCCCGCGCGTCAAGGGCAAGGACGCCACCGCCGTCGAGGCGATCTGGCAGGACCTGTGGCGCGCTACCATGACCTACGGCCGCGGCGGCATCGCCGTGATGGCGATGTCGGCGCTCGACATCGCGCTGTGGGACGCGCTCGGCAAGCGCGCCGGCTTGCCGCTGCATCGGCTATGGGGCCACTACCGCGCGGCGATCCCGGTCTACGGCAGCGGCTGCTGGCGCGGCTCGGGCGGCGACGGGATGATCGCCAAGGCGCTCAACTACGTCGCCCAGGGCTACAAGGCGATCAAGATGCAGGTCGCGCACGTGCACGATCTTAAAACCGACCTCGACAACGTGCGCCGCATGCGCGAGGCGCTCGGGCCCGACATCGACATCATGATCGACGTCAACATGGGCTGGACCGCCGACGTGGCGATCCGGATGGCCGAGGCGCTCGACCTGCGTGTCGTCGGCGGCGAGACCCATTTCACCCGCTTCGACCTCAAGCCCTTCTTCGAAAACCCGCGCCTGCCGATTCTGCAGCCCGATCCGATGCGCGGCGGCTTCACCGACCTGCGCAAGACCGCGGCGATCGCCGATACCTGGGGCATGACGATCGCGCCGCATCTGTTCCCGGAGCTGAACGTGCAGCTGCTCGCGTCGATCCCCAACGGCATCTGGATCGAGGAGATGGGCCTCTCCGGCGATCTGTGGGTCGATCCGGTGCCGGTCGTGAACGGCATGATCACGGCGCCGGAGCGGCACGGCCACGGTCTTGCGTTCAAGCCCGAGGTGCTGCGCGACTTCCGCATGTAGCAAGTAGCCCGCATGAGCGTAGCGACATGCGGGATGGTTGATTGATCAGCCTCGCTGCTGCTCCCGGATGTCGCTTCGCTCATCCGGGCTACGGTCTTGCGTCGAGGCTGTAAGGTGGGCAACGGCGCGTGAGGCCGTTCCCGATTTGAAAGCTGGTCAGGCGCCGTTGCCCACCCTACGGGTCTGGACGCCGGCGCGTTCGCGGCGCAAGCTTCGAGACGCCGCCACAGGCGTTCATGCGGCCGAGCCGCAACAAGGGTGAGACCATCATGCGATGCGAAACGATCGCGCTGGGCGTTCTTGCCGCCACCTTGCTGGCAACCGCCGCAGCCGCGCAAAGCGAGCTCGTCAGCGAGGAGATGATGGTGAAATCCCCCGACGCGGGGATCGAGCTCTACGTGCGCAACAAGCGGCCCGCCGCCATGACGGCGTTCCGGCCGGAGCGCACCGTCCTCTACGTGCACGGCGCGACCTACCCGGCGTCGACCGCCTTCGACCTCAAGCTCGATGGGCTCTCGTGGATGGAGTACATCGCAGCGCGCGGCTACGACGTTTATCTGCTCGATCTGCGCGGATACGGCAAGTCGACCCGGCCGAAGGAGATGGCCGAGGACGCGAAAAGCAATCCGCCGATCGTGCGCGGCGACACCGCCGTCAAGGACATCGGCACGGTGGTCGATTTCATCCTCGCGCGGCGCAACATCCCGCGCCTCAACCTGATGGGCTGGTCGTGGGGCACGGTGACCATGGCGACCTACACGACGCAGAATCCGGGCAAGGTCGAGCGGCTGGTGCTGTACGCGCCCGGTTGGATCCGCCAGACCGCGTCGCTGGTGCAGGCCGGACCCGGGCCGCTCGGCGCCTATCGAACGGTGACGCGCGAGCAGGCGTTCCAGCGCTGGATGACCGGCGTGCCCGAGGACAAAAAGGCGGCGCTCATTCCCGCCGGCTGGTTCGACGCGTGGGCGGACGCGACCTTCGCGACCGATCCCGCGGGCGCACGCGCGAGCCCGCAATTCATCCGCGCGCCGAACGGCGTAGTCCAGGACAGCCAGGACTACTGGGCGGCCGGCAAGGCCTATTACGATCCGTCCAGGATCACGGTGCCGACGCTGCTCGTACAGGCCGAGTGGGATCGCGACCTGCCGCCGTACATGGCGCAGACCCTGTTCCCGCTGCTGGTGAACGCGCCCGGCAAACGCTACGTGATGCTGCCCGAGGGCACGCATACCATCATCATGGAGAAGAACCGGCTGATGCTGTTCGAGGCGGTGCAACAGTTCCTCGACGAGGCAAGTCGGTCGTAACGGCTGGTGATCAGTTCGGCCTCTGCTTCGAGACGCCCCTTAAGCCTCATCCTGAGGAGCCGAGCGAAGCGAGGCGTCTCGAAGGAGAGGCTTAAGGGGCTCCTCAGCATGAGGGCGAACTGATCACCCGAAACGCGTCTCAAATCTCCACCAGCTTGTCGGGCAGCTCGTCGGGGTTGACGGTACCGGGTGGCAGCGGGAAGTGCTCCGCCAGCACCGCGCCGCATTGCTCGATCGCTGCGACCAGGCCGTCGCCGATGCGGCCCTGCCGGATGGCGGAGGTGAGCGCGTTGACGGCGTTGTTCCAGACCTCCGGCGTCACCTTCTCGTTGATGCCAGCGTCGGCGATGATTTCGGCATAGCGTTCGGCCAGCGAAACGAAGATCAAGACGCCGGTGCGCGATTGCGTCTTGTGCAGGCGCTGCGCCCAGAACTGGCGCATGGCGGTGGAGTGGGCGCGGTCGTGCTTGGCGCGCTTCGGCACCACGCGGAAGCGCAGGCCCGGCCGCGACAGCCCGATCGCCGCGGCGACGAAGGCGATGAGCTGGAGCACATAGATCACGCTCGCCGGCCAGGTCGTGAGATAGATCAGCGGCAGCGGCACAATGAGCGCCACAGCCGCCGCCCATGCGATCGGCACCAGGCTGTAATGGCTCGAGCGCGCGGCCAGCACGCAGAAGATTTCGCCCGAGGTTTTCGCCTCGGCGGCTCGGATGGCCTGTTCGATGCGGGCCCGATCGGCGTCCGAGATCATCGACTCACCAGCTGCCCGACGCACCGCCGCCCCCGGAATCCCCGCCGCCCCCGGAGAAACCGCCGGAATCCGAGGAGCCCCACGAACCCGACGAGGACCAGCCGGAACTAGGCGAGGACCAGCCGGAACCAGGCGAGCCCCCCCAGGAATCATCGCGCTGACCTCGCCTCACCCGCCGGGCAGCGAGCGGCGGCAGGCTGTAATTGACGATCGTGAACACGACGATGGCGATCGCGGCGATCAGCAGGAAGCCGAGCATGCCGTGGAGCGGCGCCGACTGGTGCTCGGGCCGTTGCGCCGCGCGGCGTTTCCACTCTTCGGCGTCGCCGGTCAACACCTGGATCACGTCGTCGACGCCGCGCGCGATGCCGCCGGCAAAGTCGTTGGCACGGAAACGCGGCAGGATGCCGTTCTCGATGATGAGCTTCGTCACCGCATCGGGCAGCGTGCCTTCCAGCCCGTAGCCCACCTCGATCCGCACCTTGCGCTCGTTCGGCGCGACCAGCATGAGCGCGCCGTTGTTCTTGACCGCCTGGCCGAGCTTCCAATTGCGGAACAGCCGGTTGCCGTAGTCCTCGACCGACGTGCCCTGCAGCGATTTGACGGTCGCGACCACGAGCTGATCGGTGGTCTTCGCCTCCAGCGCGGCGAGCTTCTGCGTCAGGGCGGCACGCGCACCGGCATCGAGAATGCCTGCGTCGTCGACCACCCGTCCGGTCAGCGCGGGAAACGTCAGCGTCTGCGCGCCGGCGACCGATGCCGCGACAACGAACGCCAGGATGGCGGCAAAGACCCCGGAGGCTGCCGCCCGCAAATATCGGACCCCCACCCGGCCTCGCTTCGCTCGGCCACTCTCCCCCTGCGGGGGAGGGATAAGAGCAGCGTGCGCGCATCGGCACGAACTGCATCGAGGAGCCGCTGAACGCGACGTGAGCCGCTTCCTATCCGCTTGCTCCATCCCTCCCCCAAAGGGGGAGGGTGGCCGCCGGAGGCGGCCGGGTGGGGGGTGCATCACAATGGAGTACCGTTCGCGGTTTCTAACACAGTAGGACTCAGAACTTCACCTGGGGCGGACGCCGCACGTCCTCGGCGACGGTGAAGGTCTCCATCGGCTTCTGGCTGCGATAGAGGGTGCTCGCCCAGATCACGCCGGGAAACGTCCGCAGCTCGGTGTTGTAGGCACGCACCGCCTCGATGTAATCGCGGCGCGCTACCGCAATGCGGTTCTCGGTCCCTTCAAGCTGCGCCTGCAGGGCCAAAAAATTCTGGTTCGACTTCAGATCGGGGTATTTCTCGACAACCGCGAGCAGCCGCCCGAGCGCGCCGCTCAGCTGGGCCTGCGCTTCCTGAAACCGCTTGAAGGCCTCGGGATCATTCACGAGCTCGGGCGTGACCTGAATCGCCGTGGCACGGGCGCGCGCATTGGTAACCGCCTCCAAGACCTCGCGCTCCTGCCGGGCATACCCGCGTACGGTCTCGACCAGATTGGGGATAAGGTCGGCGCGCCGCTGATATTGGTTCTGCACCTCCGACCATTTGGCCTTGGCCTGTTCCTCGTAGCTCGGAATGTTGTTGACGCCGCAGCCCGCAAGCAGCAGGGCGAGCAACATTGCAGCCAGGGGGAAGCGGCGGGGGGCAGCGGCCGAGCGGGACATGAAGTTTCTCCGAGGTAAGCCAGTCAAACGCCGAGACTAGAGGAAGTTTCGATGTGGTTGAATCGATTCTTGTCAGCTCGTCCCCGCGAAAGCGGGGACCCAGATGGCAAATCTGGATTCCCAATTCACGGGCGAGAATCCTGTCACGGCCGGGCCTACGCTGATATTTGGTTGCGCAATGGATCACTTTCGTTCATGGCCGTTCCCGAAACCCATGATCACGCGTCTTGCCCGTTTCATCGTCCTGGCCGCGGTCCTCGCGGCATCGCCCGGCCTGGCGCAGGACCGTCCGGTCCACGCGTCGAACGGCATGGTCGCGTCCCAGGAGGCGCGCGCGACCCGCGTCGGCGTCGAGGTGCTGCAACAGGGCGGCAATGCGGTCGACGCGGCGGTGGCGGTCGGTTTTGCGCTGGCGGTGACGCATCCGCAAGCCGGCAATCTCGGCGGCGGCGGGTTCATGCTGGTCCATCTCGCCGAGCGCAAGGAAACCGCGGCTATCGACTATCGCGAGACCGCGCCGCAGGCGGTGACGCGCGACATTTTTCTCGACCCGAAGGGCGAAGCGGACCCGCAAAAATCGCGCGACTCGGCGCTCGCGGTGGGCGTGCCCGGCACGGTCGCCGGGCTCGCACTCGCGCACGAACGCTACGGCTCCGGCGCCTTCACGCTTGCCCAGCTGATCGCGCCCGCGCTCGCCATCGCGCGCAACGGCTTCATGGTGGAGGACGACCTCGCCGATTCGCTCCCCTCCGCGCAGGCACGGCTTGCGCGCTGGCCGTCCTCGGCGAAAATCTTCCTGCGGTCCGACGGCTCGGTGCTCGGGCCGGGCGACCTCATGGTGCAGGCGGACCTTGCGGCCTCGCTCGATCTGATCGCGCGCGAGGGGCCGCGCGCCTTCTACCAGGGTCCGATCGGCGACAAGATCGTCGCCGCCGTGCGCGCCGCCGGCGGCGTCATGACCGGCGACGATCTGCGCAACTACCGCGCCGTCGTGCGCCCGGCCATGCGCGGCACCTACCGCGGCCACGCCATCGTCTCGATGCCGCCGCCGTCGTCGGGCGGAACCATGCTGATCGAGATGCTCAACATCCTCGAAGGCTACGACATCGGGAGCAAGGGCGCCGACGCCGCCCACCTGATGATCGAGGCCGCCAAGCTCGCCTATGCGGACCGCGCGGCATTCCTCGGCGATCCCGATGCGGTGGAGGTGCCGGTCGAGCGCCTCACCGCCAAGGACTATGCGGCGCGGCTGCGCGCCGGCATCACCGAGCGCGCGCGGCCGTCGCTGTCGATCCGCGACGTGCCGCGCGAGGGCAGCAACACCACCCACTATTCGGTGGTCGACCGCTTCGGCAACGCGGTCGCCAACACCTACACGCTCAACTTCAATTTCGGCGTCGGCCTGGTGGCCGAGGGGACCGGCATCCTGCTCAACAACGAGCTCGACGATTTCGCCGCGAAGCCCGGCGCGCCCAATGCGTTCGGCCTGGTGGGCGGCGCCGCCAACGCGCCGGGCCCGGGCAAGCGGCCGCTGTCGTCGATGACGCCGACCATCGTGCTCGAGGACGGCAAGGTGTTCCTCGTCACCGGCTCGCCCGGCGGCAGCCGCATCATCACGACGGTCCTGCAGGTGATCATGAACGCGATCGATCGCCGCATGAACATCGCCGAGGCGGTGGCTGCGCCGCGCCTGCATCATCAATGGCTGCCCGACGACGTTTTCGCCGAGCGCGGCATTCCCCCGGACCTGATCGGGTTCTTGCAGAGCCGCGGTCACAACGTCGTGGTGCGGGAGCGGTGGGGCTCGGCGAATTCGATCCTGGTCACGCCGGCCGGCCTCGCCGGCGCCGCCGATCCGCGCAGCCGGGGATCGCTGGCCGCCGGGTATTGAGATCGCCCGGCCTCGCGTTGGCACGGTTTTCGCCACCATGGATGCGGCCATGACGCGCTGTCCCAAAACGGGAAGGCGGCCATGCGGGCGTGCGCCGATCGCGCACGCCGGAGCTTCCAAGGCACGTGATGAGCGTTTCCAGCCACTTGCTCGAGATGACCACGCCGCGGCGGTGGGCCATAGCGGTGCGCAACGCGTTCGGGCCGCTGGTTCTTGCCGCCGACGCGATCGCGCTCGTCGCCACGGCGGTCCTGACCGGGGCCGTTTACCATGGGGTCGTCTATGGCGAAACGGGCGACATCGTCTACTTCTTCGAGGTCGGGGCGGTCGCCACCACCATCTTCGTGCTGCCGAACATCTTTCGCGGCGAATATGCGTTGCCGAACTATTTCTCGTTCCGACCTCATGTCCGCCGCTCGCTCCAGCTCTGGCATGTTACCTTTCTGTGCCTCCTGGCGCTCGGCTTCGTCACCAAGGTGACCGACGTCTATTCGCGCGGCGCGACGATCCTGTTCTACGCGGCCGGATTTCCCGCGCTCATGCTGATGCGCTACGCGCTCGTGCGCGGGGTCATCGCGGGAAGCAAGATCGGCCTCGTCACGGCGCAGCGGGTGTTTCTCGTCGGCAGCAGCGCCGAGATCATCAAGTTCCTGCGCCGGCACCAGCCGTGGAACCGCGGCTTTCACATCGTCGGCACGGCGCCGTTGACGATGGTTCCGGCTGATGCACCGGCCGCGCTTCGCTCGCACACCCTGCACGCGGATCTCGATCAGGCCATCGATGCGGCGCGTTCGCTCGCGCCCGACGCGGTGTTCATCGTGGTGCCGTGGTCCGACAGCGAGACGATCGATCTCTGCGTCGAGGAGCTGCTGACGATTCCGGCCGAGATCCATCTCGGGCCCGGGCGTATCCTCGAGCGGTTCGAGAGCGTCCGCATATCGAGAGTTGGACAGATCACCAGCCTGCAGCTGACGCGGCAGCCGCTGTCGCCGTTCGAGGTGTTCCAGAAAAGGGCGTTCGACCTGATCGTCGCGAGCGGCATTCTGCTCGCCCTGATGCCGTTCCTGCTGTGCGTCGCCCTCCTCATCCGCCTGGACAGCCGGGGTCCGGTGCTCTTCCTGCAGCGGCGCTACGGTTTCAACCAGCAGCCGTTCCGCATCATCAAGTTCCGCACCATGGTCACCGCCGACGATGGCGACATCGTCGTGCAGGCGACGCGCAACGACCGGCGCGTCACGCGCGTCGGACGCTGGCTCCGGCGCTGGAGCATCGACGAGCTGCCGCAACTCCTCAACGTGCTCAAGGGCGACATGTCGCTGGTGGGGCCGCGGCCGCATGCGCTGTCGCACAACCGCGAATATGAGCAGAAGATTTCGCTCTACGCCCGGCGCCACAACGTTAAGCCGGGAATCACCGGCTGGGCGCAGGTCAACGGACTGCGGGGCGAGACCGACAACGACGAGAAGATGCGGCGGCGCGTCGAGCACGACCTCCATTACATCGACAACTGGTCGCCGTGGTTCGACGTGCGCATCCTGCTCCTGACCATCCTGTCCCGCCGGTCGCACCGGAACGCGCATTAGCGCCAGACTCGGCTCGGCCGCTCGACGGGGGCTTGCCCATCGCCACCGGTCGCGTTGTCGCAAGGCTCATGCTCGGCCCTGTCAAGGGCTAGCCAGACGGCCCAACCTCTTGCACACTGCCGGCAAATAAGAACCAAGTCGCCGGGGGCGGGGGGACCTCATGGGAATTCCATTCGATCTCTTTATCAACGCCGTGATCGCCGGACTGCTGCTCGGCGGCTTCTACGCGGCCGTGACCATCGGCGTGTCGATCTCGTTCGGCATTCTCGACATCGTCAACATCGCCCACCCGGCGTTCATCATCCTCGGCTCGTATATCGCCTACATCGTCAACACCCGCTTGGGGCTGGACCCGATCATCGTCAGCATCGTGATGCTGCCCGCGTTCTACGCGCTCGGGGCGGCGATCTACCAGGTCTATTACGTGTCGTTCGAAAAGCGCGGCCACGAAGCCTTGCGCAGCCTCGCGTTCTTTTTCGGCCTGCTATTCGTAACCGAAGTGACCCTGATCCTGGTGTTCGGCGTCGATTACCGTTACGTCGAGGCGATCTATATCGGGCCGACGCTGCGCTTCGGCTTCGTCGACCTGCCGCTGCGCATGCTCGTTCCCTGCCTGATGTCGATCCTCATTCTCGTCGTGCTGCAGTATTTTCTCGGGCGCACCTTCATCGGGCGCGCGATCCATGCGGTGGCGCAGGATCAGGGTGCGCTCCAGCTCATGGCCGCCGATCCGATCCGCATCAAGCGCATCGCCTTCGGCATCTCGATCGCGACGGCGTCGATTGCCGGCGCGCTCCTCATCATCATCCAGCCGGTCGAGCCCTCGGTCGGGCGCGAATATATCGGCCGTGTGTTCGCGATCTGCGTGCTCGGCGGCCTGGGCAGCCTGCCCGGCACCATGATCGGCGCGATCCTTCTCGGCATCGTCGAGAGCTTCACCGCCACGTTCTACGGGCCGTCATGGGCCCCGGCGGTGGCTTTCGGCTTCCTGCTCCTCACCCTGGCATTTCGGCCGGCCGGCATCCTGGGGCGATAGATCGTGCGCGCATCCACGTTCTTCCTGTGCGCGGTTGCGGTCGGCGCCGCCGTGTTCGGCCTCTCCCGCCTCATCGAAAACGAGTATTTCTTCTTCGCCGGATACGTCGTGCTGCAATACATCGTGCTGGCGACGGCGTGGAACATCCTGGGCGGGTATACGGGCTACGTGAACTTCGGCTCGGCCGCGTTCTTCGCCATCGGCGCCTATGCCTCCGTCGCGATCCATAAGACGTATCCGCTGCCGATCCCGGTGCTGATCGTGGTCGGTGGGATCATTTCCGGCGTGGTCGGCCTCGGGATGGGGTACCTGACGCTGCGGCTGCGCGGGGCGTTCTTCGCCATCGCGACGCTCGCGCTCGCCGTCGTGGTGCAGACGCTGATTACCAACTGGGACTACGTCGGCGGATCGCGCGGCGCCTATATCTTAAGGCCGGCGACCGCACCGCTGGTCGGGAACTATATCCAGTACCTGTTCCTCATCATGCTGATCCTGTCGGTGATCGCGGTTGCGACCGCGCGCGTGATCGAGCGCTCGCGGCTCGGCTACGGCTTCGCCACGATCCGCGACGACGAGCTGGCGGCGGAGGCATCCGGGGTGCCGACGCTGAAGCTCAAGCTGATCGCCACCACGCTCTCCGGCGCGTTCATGGGCATGGCCGGTGCGCCGCTTCCCTACTACATCACCTATCTCGACCCGGCCTCCGGCTTCAGCCTCGCCTATGCGGTGAACTCAATCGCGATGCCGCTGGTGGGCGGCACCACGACCTGGATCGGGCCGGTGATCGGCGCGATCCTCCTCGGCACGATCCAGCAGATCGCGACCGTCACCATCTCGTCGGCGGTGAACCTGCTGATCGTCGGCCTGATCCTGATCGCCTTCGTGATCATCGCCCCCAACGGGCTGGTCGGCCTGTTCCAGGGCTGGTTCCGCAAGAGCGCTTCGTGATGGCCGGGCAGCGCATTCGTAGGGTGGGCGAGCCGCCACAGCGGCGAGGGACGGCTCGCCTTCGGCTCGCCTTTGCCCACCTTACAGGGGCCACGTGATGGCGCAGCCGCTGCTCGAAGTCGACGATCTGACCAAGCGCTTCGGCGGCTTCGTCGCGCTGGAAAACATCAGCCTCGCCGTCAAGCCGGGCGAACGGGTCGGCCTTATCGGCCCCAACGGCTCGGGCAAGAGCACCCTCGTCAACTGCATCTGCGGCACGCTCACCAACGAAACCGGCACGGTGCGGTTCGACGGTGCGCCGGTCGACGGGCTCAAGACGCACGAGCGCACGCGGCTCGGCCTCGCGCGCAGCTTCCAGCTGCCGCGCCCCTTCGCCAGCATGACCGTCGCCGACAATATCCGCATTCCGCTCATCTATACGGTGGATGCCCGCGCCAAATCGCACCTCTCGCCGGCCGAGATCGAGGCGCGCTGCGGCGAGATGCTCAAGCTCGTCGGGCTCGACGGCAAGGCGAAAAAATGGCCGCGCGACCTCACCCAGGTGGAGATGCGCAAGCTCGAGCTCGCCCGCGCCATGGCGGCCGAGCCCAAGCTCCTGATGGCGGACGAGTCGATGGCCGGATTGTCGCAGTCCGAGGTGGCGGACATCGTGTCCCTGCTGATCCGCCTCAACGAGCGCGGCATCACCATCATCCTGATCGAGCACATCATGAGCGCGGTGATGAGCTTTTCGCAGCGGATCGTCGTGCTCGTTTCTGGCCGCAAGATCGCCGACGGCGCGCCGAAAGAGGTCATCGCCGACCCCGACGTGGTGAGGGCCTATCTTGGACAATAGTCTTTCCATCCAGGGCGTCGATGCGGCCTACGGCCAGGTGCGGGTGCTCGAGGACGTCTCGCTCTACGTCGGCGCGGCCAAGACCGTGGTGCTGCTCGGCACCAACGGCAACGGCAAGAGCACGCTGATCAAGTGCGTGATGGGCATGGTGCGGCCGAAGGCCGGCCGCATCGTCGCGGTGATCGACGGCAAGACGCACGACCTCGTCGGCCGCACGACGGAAGAGATCGTCGACCTGGGCATCGCGCTGGTGCCGGAAGGCCGCCGGCTGTTCCCGCGGCTGACGGTCGAGGAGAACCTGCTGCTCGGCGCCTTCCGTCCGACCGCGCGCAAGCAGATCGGGCGCAACATGGACTTCTGCTTCGAGATCTTCCCGCGCCTCGCCGAGCGGCGCAGCCAGCTCGCCGGCTCCATGAGCGGCGGCGAGCAGCAGATGCTGGCGCTCGGCCGGGCGCTGATGTCGACGCCGCGTATCCTTCTGATCGACGAGCCGTCCGTCGGCCTCGGGCCGATCATGGTCAGCCGCACCATCGACGCCATCAAGGAGCTGAAAGAACGCTACCAGCTCACCGTGCTGATGGCCGAGCAGAACTTCACCCAGGCGCTGCGCATTGCCGATTCAGGGTACGTTATCGTGCACGGCAAGATCGCCTTCGAAGGCAAATCCGCCGATGAGCTGAACAACAACGATCTGATCCGGAAGTTTTATCTGGGGATGTGAGCGGCATGGTTTCAATCTTTGACTCGTCATGCCCGGCCTTCCGGGCATCCACGTCTTAAAGATGCGAATCGACTTCAAAGACGTGGATGGCCGGGACAACCCTCGCCGCTGCGGCGGCTCGCCCGGCCATGACGATACCCCTTGGTCGCGATTAAGGGCCGCCCGCCCCGGATGTCGCTGCGCTCATCCGGGCTACGTGCTGCTCGCCGCGCTGCTGCTGTGGACGATGTCCGTGCCCGCCGCCGCGGCGCCGAAGGACGACGCGCCGGCGTCCCCGGCCATGGCGGAATATCAACGCAAGCTCGCCGAGTACACGCGGGCGCGCGAAGCGTTCGATGAGGAGGCCGGCGCGTACTGGACGTCGATTGCGGAGAAGCGGCGCGCGCGCAACGGCAAGCGTCGCAACAAGCAGGAGATCGTAATCGACGACTACGTGCTGACCCAGCCGCCGGTCTATTCCGGGCCGCGCCGGCCGGTCGATCCCTCGGCGCCGGAGGCCGCGCCGCCGCCCAGGCCGTATGTGCCGGTCGTCGCCGATTTCCTCAAGGCGGCGGCGGATGAATTCGATTTCGTGCCGCAAAGGCCGGCAAGCGAGAGCGACTACAAGCGCGCCTACGCCAGGGTTGCGGCGGCGGCAGGCCTGACCCGGGAGCAGGCGGTTCGCGTCTACGTTTTCGAGGCGGGGGGCAACGGCACCTATGAGGTGCAGGCCGGATTGGAATATAGCCCGGA
>WNGA01017961.1_pt1 | contig 12472 bp, 12 predicted proteins | sample 5400061 | NCBI WGS metagenome assembly WNGA01 (sample SAMN13153366, study PRJNA577476) | soil metagenome | isolation source: 100 cm soil or saprolite under grassland replicate 2 | place: USA:California | collected 2016-06-15
GCGGTCCCGGACCATGGTCCATTGGGCGATGATCGATGTCATGTCCCGCAGACTGACCGGAGAGTCGGCTCCAAGCTGGCGCGCCGAGCCCACAGAAGCGGACAATAAGTCATAGTTTCGAATGAAAGGTTCTCTTACACGTTCTCGTTCCCTTCGACCCGCCCTGCCGAGAGTTGGGCATCGCCTTGGATGCTGAGGGCTGGGCCGTTGTTCTCGACCCCGCCGACCCGGCCACCGCCACCGAGTTCGCGCTCTGGTACCTCACCCAGCTGCCCGGTTTCGACCCACCCGTGCATCTGATCACCGAGCACTACGAAGTCTCGCTGGAGCTGCGGCGGGACACCACCGCCGAGGAGCTGCTGACCGTCCTGGCCCCGACCGATGTCGCTCGCCCTGATCCGCAGGCGGTGGGTCGGCGGGCAGCCGAGATCGTCGACCTGATCCACCACAGCGCGCACCACCCCCAACTGGCGGCGGCGGCCCGGATGCTGCCGCACAGGTGGGTAACGCTGACCGGCATCGCGCTGGTCGTCACGCTCGATCTGACGACCGACGCCGAGCCGCTGCTGCGTGAGGCGTGGCGGCTGCTGGCGCTGCGGGCCGCGGTGTACGAACTGACTGGCAGCCACACCACTGCGGCGACCCTGGTCGCCCCGGCACCGGTCGACGACGCGGTCCGCGTCGTCTTGGCCGAACACACCCTGTCAACCCAAGTGGCTCAGGAACTTGGCATCTGGCTTGTCCAGCAGACAACCGAGTGGACACCACTGGGTTGGCAGCCCGGCAACTACACGCACCGGTGCTACCAGGCCGCCTGGGGAGAACCCGACGAACGGTACTGGATCGACGCCGACGAGACCACCCGCCGCCTCACGACCCTCACCAGCCGGTACGCCGACATCGGCATCCGCCGCGGCGGTAGCCAGCACAACCTCCGCTTCCCGTGCTTGCCAGACCCGTCGATGGTGGCGATCTAGCCCGTGCCACAACGGATTTCACCAGCGACCGTTGGTCCACCGCCTATCCAAACCGCCGCGACAAAGGAACCGACCCTTGCCGAGTAGGAAGATCCCGTTGGAAAAACGTCCGCAGCTCGCCGCGGCCGTCGCCGCCCGCTACCAGCAGGGCAGCAGTACATGGCCCGAGTTGGAAGCGGAGTTCGACCTCACCACCCGGACCTTGTGCATCCTCCTTCGGGAGGCGGGCGTCGAGCCGAACCGCACGTTCGGGCGCAGACCAGCCAACCCTGTCCCGGCCGATGACGCCGCCGTGGCATATGCCGCAGGTGCCAGCATCCGGGAGGTCGCGGCGAAACTCGGCCGAAGCTACGGCGCTGTCCACAAGGCACTGGCCCAGCACCCTGGCGTCAAGCTGCGCCCGCCCGGCCCGCGCCGCGCTGCGAGCCGTCGTTATCCGGGACCCGCCCCAGCGACGCGTCCACCGGTAACGGCGGCACGGACTGGCCACGGGTTGCCGACACGGCGCGGGCACCAGCAAGTCGTCAGCGGCGAGTGCACTGGTGGCTTGGACGGCGCCGCGTCGGGCGACAAGTCCCGTCATCCCGTGGTAGTGCCCTCGCGGGCGGCCACGCGTCCTCAGCTGAGCCATACGGCGAGGATGGGCGACTCATGACGCGCGTCGCCACGGCCCTATTCGACAGCCAGGCGGCCGAGCTGGTCATGGATCCCCTGCACGGCGGGTGTGGTGCCGCTGCGTCGCCGGACCGCGGTGCAGTTGTTTGCGCGCCCCAGCAGCCCCGGGGCTCACGGTACGGATCGCATCCGGGTCGCCAGCGGCAGCACGACGCTGATTGTGGTCTTCCGCGAACGGAGCGGCCCTCACGGCCGCGACGATCACCCACACGGCTTCGGGGCCGCCAAGATATGTCAGGACCAGGATTGACCCCCGATGCCGACCCGTTGGCCTCAGCACCGTCTCGTACGGTCGCCGACGGCACCTGCGCCGCTGCGGGTGCCGGTGCTCGCCTCTCGGATCGCCGTGGCCAGCATCCGGACCAACTTGAGCCTTCCTCGGAAAGGGTCTGGCCGGGGGTGCGTCGCCCCCCACGGGAACCGGTTTCCCGGCACCCCCGGCCAGCCACTACGACCGTCCACATGCGACATTGCACCGGATGTCGCGCCGCGGGACGACAACCCGACGCGGATGGGACCTACACCGAGGCGCATGACGAGCTACCCGCGCCGTCGGTTCCGCAGCTCAGGGGTGGGGCCAAATCCAGTTGCCAGACGGCGGGGTGGGGCCAAAAGAAGTTGGTGCACTGGTACCAGAACAAGTTGCCAAGAACAGGCAGCCACTACCTGGCGCCGTCGCCAGCCATAGTGGGCGGCCCGCTGCGGGGCTTGATCCGGTCAGCGGTGCCGAGCCGCAGACCTGCCCGTCCTTGCACGTACTTGCGCCGCGGATCCGCAGTCGTGCCCGAACGGGACCAAGGTGTGGGCCGAGTCCACGGTTTGATCAGTTCCCGTGGGCCGCCGCGGGTGTTGACACGGCTGTCGCGCCGCCGGCTCGGAACCGAACAGAGCCCCTCGGCTGGCGACGCATAGGTGTGGGCTCGCCTCCGTCCGGTGCATGGGCGGCCTGGGTGGTGGCTACCAGCAGGTCCGGGGCGCATGCCGCGCAGATTGCCCCGGCCGTCCCGGTGCCGACCAGTCCTGCCCGGATAAGCCGATCGCTGTGCTACGGAAGGAGAACGTTCGTGGTAACTGTTGACTTCAGGGTCACCGGCACCTGCCACATGCGCTGCGACTTCTGCCATGGTGCGGACCGTGGCACACCCGAAGCGACCACGGCCGAGGTGCTCGACGTCATATCCCGAGTCAGCAAGGCCGGGGTGCGCCGGATCAACATCTCGGGCGGGGACCCGCTCACCCGGCCGGACATCGTCGAGATCCTTGAGCACGCCAAGAGCCTGGGTCTGTTCGTGTACGTGTCGACCGACGGCGTGCGGCTGTTGAAGCTGCACGACCGGCTCGACCGGGTTGTGGACTGGGTCGGCATCCCGCTGGATGGTTCGACACCAGAGATGAACGTGCGGATGAGCCGGATCCCGACTACCCACCTGATCACCACCGGCATCTTGCGGCATTTCCACGACCGGCCGCCGTCGCATCGGGTGAAGGTCGGCACCGTGGTCAGCCGGATCAACATCGACGACCTGCCGGCAATCGGGCGGATCCTCTTCGATAGCCCGGGTCTGCGACCGCCGGACGTGTGGCGGCTCTACGAGTTCGCGCCCCGCGGCGTGGGCGCACGCAACGCCGCCCGCCACGTGCCCGGGACCGAGGAGTTCCATGCCGCGATCCGCGGTCTGGCCGACCGATTCGGCGCGGACCGGGTGTCCGGGCTGAGCAATGACGATCACGACGACTCGTACTTCTTCGTCGAGCCCGATCTGCGACTGGTCACCGCCAGCGGCCCGATCTTCCGCCACCTCGGTGACGCCGGGCAGCTGGGGGTCGACGAACTGCGGGCCATGTTCTTCGGCACCGCGCACGAGCACCAGGCGATCGCCGGCAAGAGCGCCCGAAACAGGAGTTGGCTTGACTGAGAACTGGTGGCCGTTCCTGCTCGTGCGGCCGTGCGGTATGCCGTTCGTCGAGGAGATCCTCGCCGACCTGCGCGGCCTTGCGCTGCTCCCCGACGGCCAGACGATGGTGCAAGGCTGGCGGGAACTGTCGCGCCGGTTGTACTTCGACCAGTACGGCGCCGCCGGCACACCCTGCCGGCTGCAGGACGGGGCGGAGGCGTGGCTGGCCACCACCGTCGCCCTCTACGGCGACCGGGCGGCCTGCCTGCACTTCGCCCGCGACGCCGACCAGACCCAGCGCATGACCGTGGCATGCGGGCTGGCCGACTACAAGCAGCACTTCCGGCAACGGCGACGGGCGCAACGCAGCCAGATCAGCCTGACCTACACCAGCGGCGAGCACAGCTGGCCGGTCTTCTTCGATGGCATCCACGTGCCCGAAACGCAGCCCGACCGGATCCGGTGGGAACTCGACCTCATCGCGACCCACGCCCAAGACGAGCCTCAACCTGGGTGCGCGAGGAGTCGTTGTGCCTAGCACGGTGGCGACGGTGATCGGCTGCTCCGGGACGGCCGCCGGACCGCACGCGCCAGGTTCCTGCTACCTCATCGAGTCCGGCGACGCCTCGGTCCTCATCGACGTCGGCCCGGGATCCCTCGCAGGTGTCGTCGAACGAATCAACTGGCACCGGCTGTCAGCCATCATCGTGACCCATCTGCACGCCGACCACTGCAGCGACCTGGTCGGGCTCAGCTACGCCCGCGCCAACACGCTGTGCTGGCCGTTTCCCCAGCCGGGAGACGAGTTTCCGCCGATTCGGGTGATCGCCCCCGCAGGTGCCCGCGACCGGGTCGCCCGGCTCTACCACCAGCCGGCCTACGACTGGCTGGACCGGTCGTTCACCTTCGAGACGCTCACGCCCGGCCCGATCGCGGTCGACGGGATCACGATGTGCGCCTTTCCGGTACTCCACCCCATCGAGACCTACGGCATCCGGGTCAGCGGTTCACACGGCGACCTGGTGTACACAGCGGACACCGCCTACAGCGACGACCTGGTCACCTCAGTGGCGGGCGCCGCGGTGCTGCTGTGTGAGGCGACGCTGCTGTCCGGTCACTGGGCGCCGCCGGACACCCACATGACCGGCGCCGAGGCCGGCGTGCTCGCCCAGCGGGCCAGCGCCGGTGCCCTGGTCCTGACCCACATCCCACCGTGGCTGGACCGGCGCGCCGTCGCCGACGAAGCCAGACGCGCGTTCACCGGACCGCTGTTCACCGCAAGCCCAGCAATGACCTTCACCATCTGACAGCGAGGCGGCATGCCAGCACCCCTGATCCTGTCTGTCTACCACGGCTACCACGACTCGGCGGTGACCGTGGCTACCCCCGACCGGGTCCTCGTCCACCTGCTCGCCGAACGCCACTTCGGGCACAAGAACCTACGCCTCGATGCCGCCGGCATGGACGAACTCGTCGCAGCCGCCCTGCAGTACGTAGGGGCTGACATCGCCGCCTGCGGGCGGCTGCTGCTGGCGTCGTGGGGCAGCCCTCACCCCACCGACGCCACCGCGGTGACGGTGGGCGGTCGGGCGTTATCGGTCACCCGCACCCGACATCACCGCAACCACGCCTACTCCAGCACGGTCCGGCCCACCGACGGGTCGCTAGTGCTGTGTTTCGACGGCGGGTCCGAGGACGGCTACGCCACGCTTTACGACGTCCACAACGGCACGCTGGCCAATCTCGATGTCCTCGACGACACGCTGCTGACCGGCAAGTTCTACGGCACCGCGACCCAAGTGGTCCTGCAGCCGCAGTTCATCCGGGCACACGCGGCCGACACCGGCAAGCTGCTCGGCCTGAGCGCGTTTGGCTCCTACTCAACCGAGATCGAAAAACTCGTGCTGGCCAACCTGGCCGAGGTGAACGCCTTGCACTTCGACGACCCCGGCGACCTGCGCACCCGCATGGGCCTCAGCGACGACTACCACCAGCCGTGGCGCGACCAGCGCCGGGCGGACTTCGCCCACACCGTGCAGCGGATGTGGGAACACGAACTGCTGGACACGCTCGCCCCGCACGCGGGCGACCGGCCGATCCTGCTGGTCGGTGGCTGCGCCCACAACGTGCTCGCCAACAGCGTCCTGTCCCGCAGCGGCCTGTTCCCCGAGGTTCGGGTGCCACCCGCCCCCGGTGACGGCGGCCAGTCCCTCGGCGCGGTCTTCGACGCCTATCCGCGCACCGTCACGGCCTGTCCGTATTTGGGGCGCTGCTTCGCCCCGGTCACCCCGGCCGACGCCCCGGCGGTGGCCGCCCGGGTGACCGCCGACCTGCTGGCCGGACGGGTGGTCGGGCTGTACCAGAACGAAAGCGAGATCGGCCCCCGGGCATTGGGCAACCGCAGCATCCTCGCGTTGGCCAGCGACGCGGACAACCATCACCGGGTCAGCATCGCGGTGAAGGGACGCGAACCCTACCGGCCGCTGGGGCCGGTCGCGCTGGCCGAGTCGCTGCCGCTGCTCGTCGAGTCGACCGCCGACCACCGGTACCTCGCCTTCGCCCCCCAGGCCACCTCGCTCGGCGTCGAGGCCATGCCCGCGGCCATCCACGTCGACGGCACCACCCGCATCCAGTCGGTCACCGAACACCAGAACCCGGTGCTCTACCACGTGCTGCGCCAGCTCCGCGCCGACGCCGGCGAACTGGCGCTGATCAACACCTCGCTCAACGTGGCAGGCAAGCCGATCGCCGACACGCCGGCCGACGCGATGGAGTGCTTCGAAACCACCGCGCTGGACGTGCTCTACCTCGGCAGCCGCCGCCACGCCAAGAACGGGGCGGGCCGTGTCCGGTGACCCCGCGCCGAGCGTGACGATCCTGGTGCCGACCCGGGGCCGACCAGATCAGTTGAGGCGGCTGATGGTGTCGCTGCGACGGACTGGGCACTTGCCGGCCCCCGGCGTGCAGGTGCTGGTCGTCGACAACAACCGGCCTGGATCGGAGGAAGCCGAGTCGGTCTCCGCGCTCGCCGCCGAGTTCGGCGTGTCCCGCACGTCCGGGCCGGGGCCCAAAGCCATGGCTCTCAACGCCGCTGCCCGCCTGGCAACCGGCGACTACCTCGTCTTCCTCGATGACGACACCACGGTCGCGGCCCCTGGTTGGCTCGCCCACCTGATCGGCGGGTTCCACGACGGGGTCGGCTACGTGGCCGGCGATGTCCGCGCACGGCAGACCGCCACGCCCGCGCAACGGATCTGGGAGGCCAAGGGCGGCCTGAGCAAGGGCGACGTACCCGACGAACTGCGGCCAGCGCACCACAGACACACCCGCCACGCCTGGCGGCTCAAACGGGTCGCCGCCGGCGCGAACTGCGCGATCCGCCGGCTGGTGTTCGCCGAGATCGGCGGGTTCTGTGACCTGCTCGGTCCCGGCACCACGATTGGGCACGGCGAGTCCCTCGAAATCGTGGATCGGATCATGCGCGCCGGCTACACCGCCCGGTACACACCGGCCGCCCTCGTTTGGCACGACCACCCCGCCACCATGGCGGCGCTACGGGCCAAGCTGCGCCTGTACGCCCGCGGCGACACCGCAATCGCGATCCACCTCGCCCGAACCCACGGGGACCTCTTGGCCGCGCTGTGGGCCATCCCGTGTCATCAGCTCTACCGGCTGCGCAACCTCGCCCTGGCCGTGCTCGGCCGCTACCCGCTGCCCGCCGCCTGCGCCTGGGCGTCGCTCCTCGGTAGCCTCGAAGGGATCATCGTCTACGTCGCGGCCCGTCCCCGCAGCCAGAAAGGCAATCAAGGTGACCTACCTGTTCTTGCCCGACGACCACGCGGAGCTGGAGCGGCGGATGGCTGAGGCCCACGACCGGATGCGCGGTGCAATGTCGATGATCCACGAGACAACGACCTACTCGTCGGAGTCCTACCACGACAACCCGGCCTTCGACGAACAGCAACAGCAGGCCAAGATGTGGCACGACCAGTACCAGAAGCTGCGCCGGGTCTTCAACGACAGTCAGGTCGTGCGCCCCGTCGGCGGTGACGGTGTCGTCGAGCTGGGCAGCCGGGTCACCTTCGAAGACCTCGATAACGGCGAGCGGGACACGGTGAGCATCGGCAGCTACCTCAGCTTCGGCGCCGACCGCGAGGACCGGGTCTCCTACGCCGCACCATTGGGTGCGCTACTTCTCGGCGCGAGCACTGGCGAGGTGCGCCAGGGACGGGTCGGGCCGCACACCAAACGCGTCCGGATCGTTGGCATCGCGCCGGAGTTCCCAGCCGGCGACCAGCCGGCGTAATGAACACCCCTGCTCCCCGCGGTCGCGAGCGGCCCGGGCCGGTGCTGGCCGCCGTCGGCACAGCGGCCGTCGTACGCCGTCCAGGCGGGACCCGCGGACGACACCGTGACCCGGTGCTCGGCGGGTCCGGCCTGCTCATGGCAGCGGCCGGTGCCGCGCTCGGCCTACCCACCCGGCTGGCCTGCCACGTCGGGTCCGACCCCGACGGCACACGCATTCGCGACTGGGCCAGTGCCGCCGACGTACAACTGTTCGCCGGCCGGTCGGCCCGAGCCACCGTCGGCCTCGTCGAAGCACTGGTCGACGGGGAAGGCATGATCACAGCGGGCACGGCTGACCCAGGGCCCGCCGCGCCGGCACTATGGGCCGCGGCGCAGGACGCCGACATCCTCCTGGTCGGTGACACCAGCGACCGGTCTCTGCGTCTTGTCCTGCGAGGATCAGACCAGCCGGGACGTCGGTTGCTCGTCACCAACCTGAGCGCGGCCTGGACGCGGTCCTGGCCACTGAGCCGGACGCTATGGAAGGCATCCAACCTCGTCACCCTTGGCGACGCGGAGTTGCACCGGCTCGGTCTCACCTGCTCGGCCGCACGGAACCTGCTGTGATCCTGCGAACTTGTTTGGGCTCCACTGGAGTAACTGGTTCTGGCCCCACCGGCTCCAGTCAAGAGCGGCATCGAGAGAAGGGGTCCGCAGCTCAGGGGTGGGGCCAAATCCAGTTGCCAGACGGCGGGGTGGGGCGGCCGGGCGCCGTCCTCGCGGTGACCCGAGGTGATCGTGCGGTCGTGGTCTACTCCCCGACCGGGGAGGACCGCGTCGACGTGCCGCGGCTGCCACGCCTGGTCGACACGATGGGCGCTGGCGACGCGTTCGCGGTCACCCTCGCCGCCTGGCTGCACCGCGGCGCACATCCCCGCCAAGCCACCACACGTGCGATCGCCGCTGCCCAACGCATGTGCGGAGTCGACAGCGCGCACGACATCACGCCCGGAAGCTGGGCCGACCTGATGCCCGGACCGAGCCCACCGGACTCAGAAGACCAGCCTCGGCTCGGAAAGGATGTCGCGACCGGCATACCTGCGGTAGGTGTCGGCGACGTTGTCGTACTCGGCCGCCTCCATGGACAGGCCCAGGTACCGCGCGCCAGCCGCGACGTCGTCCGCGCTAGCTCCCTCGACCTCCACGAACGGCGGCAATCCGGGCCACTCGTCCAAGTCGAAAACGATCGACTCCCAGCGCCACTGCTCGCGGTAGTTCTCCTGGTACCTCACCACCGGAAAACCCAGCTGTGCGAACAGCTCCAAGCAAGCGTCCTCGTCACCGATCTCCACGCTCACCTCGGCGAAAGCGTCGACGGTTTCGGTGCCTGTCGGCGACTTCAAGGTCAGAAAGCTTCGTCCGAACTCGCCGGTGCGCAACCGAAGGTAGCCTCGGCCACGCTCGCCCGAACCGTCGTCGAGGATGTAGCGCCGCAACAGGACGCGGGGATAGTCGCGAACGATGTCGGGATGGTCAGCCAGCCGCGCACGGACCGTGTCCAAGTCCAACCCAACGAACCTCGCCTCATACTCGATTTGGCCCAAACCCGGCATCTCGGCGGTCGATCTCACTGCGGGAACATAGCAGCCATCGCGCTCGCATGGGCCGTGGCCCGTACCGGCCTCAAGGTCGGCAGCCGATCGCTCATGCGCGCCGCAACGTCGCCGGGCCTGGATAGGGCCGCAGTGAATCCGGAGAAGACATGGCTAGCACTGTCGTTGACAGTTCGGTGCTCAAGTGGCGGCCCGAGGACTTCCTCGTCGTCGAGTCCATGGCGTTGCGTCTTCGCCACGACGGCCGTGGCGGTTATCAATACCTGCGGCTGCGCAAACGCGGCCACAGCACCTTCGCCGCCGTGGCGACCGTGGCCGCTTTCGCCAACCTGCCACCGCGGGAGGTGTCCTACGCCGGCCTGAAGGACGAGGACGCAGTCACCGACCAATACATGTCGGTGCCCGCGTGCGAGGCCGGATACCCAGTCGACGACTTCAACCGCACCTACGCCGACGACCCGGCCTATCTCCACCTCGCTGTGTATGGACACGGGAATGAACCTCTGCGCGTCGGCCGGCTCGACGGCAACTGCTTCCGGATCGTGATCCGCAACCTATCGACGGCCTCCAGCGAAGCCATCGCCGGCCGGCGACACAACCACCTCTTCCTCAACTACTACGACACCCAGCGGTTCGGCGTCCCCGGCGGTCCGCGGCTCACCCATCGCATCGGCGCCCACCTGTCGGCGGGAAACCCGGCGGCGGCGCTGAGCCTGCTTATCCAATCCCGAGCCGCCGAGTCCGACCAGGCCGGCTCGTGGGCCGGCACACCGGAGGAGTTCTTCGCATCGTTGGACCCGCGGCTGCGTTCCTTCTACCTCAGCGCCCATGCTTCGCACGACTGGAACCAACAGTTGGCCGCCCTGCTCGACGGGGCAGACGACGCGTACACCGAACACCGCGACGGCATCGCCTACCAGTTCAGCTCATGCCGGGACACCCTCGCCAGCGTCGCGGTCACCCATCCCGAACTGGACTACACCAAATACCGGTCCAACGACGACGGAGACATCGCGGCAATCCGATCGTCACGGTCCACAGTCATCCAAGCCCACGTGCAAGCGGGTCCCGCCGAGCCCGACGAGGCCCATCCCGGATATCACCGATGCGAAGTCGGTATGTTTCTACCGTCGGGATGCTACGCAACGACGGCTGTCGCGCAACTCCTCGCCAGGCTAGGCTTGCGCACCCGCCTCGACCAGGTGACGATCATTGATCGCGCCCCTATCGGCTGACGGGCAGCTTGCGGGATAGCGTCGGTGAACGGCAACGACCGCGCCAATGCGTTTGCGGCGGGATTGACCGGGCTCTGTCATCCGTGCACCCGGTGGCCTTAGGGTTGTCTGCCCGGGTCGGGCCGTACGACGTGTTCGTGCACGGTTTTCGATTCGAGTAGAGCGAATACACGGCATGCACGACGTGCTCGGGCGAACCGATCAGGATGATGCGGGGCAAGTCCAGATACAGCTTCCCGCGGCGGCGCTCGACCTGCTGTCAGTACGGCAGCCACCGGGTCACCGGCGCCATGACCGGTCAGCATGGAACGCTCGGTGGAGAAACGAAGTTCCGGCCGTCCATCGGCGTGGCGGGTGGTGGCGACCCCAGGCCGGCAGCGCTGCGGGTGGTCGTCTCGCCGGATTCGAGGTCGTGCGTGCTCACGGCGGGACGGGCGCGGGCCACCAGGGCTGGCCAGTTCCCTGGACGGTGGTGACGGCTCGGCGTGGTCGGGTGTGGCAGATAAGCTCAGGCGGCGGCGCTATCGGTTGGTGTGGTTGATTGGGTGCCGGTTGACCGCTGGTGGCGGACCCCGGCGGGTGTGGTCTTGACAGCCGGGCCGCGCCAGCCGCCCTCGGTCGCGCTGGCGCGACGGTGCGGTGCCAGGCTGGTCCAGACCGGCGGGGCGCGGCGGGACGGTGACCGGGTCCTCGGCCGCGTCGAGCAGTTCGGGCGGGTAGTGCGGGCTGACGCCTGGCGGCGATCCGGCGAGGACGGCGGCAACTCAACACAGGTCGTCGTCGGCCGCACCATCGCTCCTCGGCCGCAGGCCGTCAGCCGCACCTCGTGCACGCGCAGCCGCCCGCGACCGTGGCCGAGGCCGCGCCATCGGTGTTCTACGGCTTCCAGTATGAGGTCGCAGCCAGGCCACGGTCGGGTGGTCACGAGGACGCACCCGCGCTGGCGGGCCCTGGCCATCAGGACGCGAGCCATGCCTGGGGCCATCTCGGCCGGCGTGGCGACGGCCACCAGGTCCAGCCCGTCGATGAGCGCGGCGACCACGGTCGGCCAGTCCGGGCCCGGGGCCGGTACGAGTGCGAGGCGGCTCAGCTCAACGGCATATTCGGGGGCTGCTGCGGCGCCCAACTCCGGCAGCCCCACCACAGCCGCCCACCCGCCATCACGCACCGCTCCGCCCAGCAGGGTGAGCAGCAGGGATCCCGACCCGACGGCTGCGATGGCGGCTCCGCGGACCAGGCCGGGCCAGGGCAGCAGATCCGCCAACTCCGCGGCCACCGGGAGGACTCGGGTGGCGTCCAGGTTCCCGGGCATCACCGAGGTTGCCGTGTCCACCAGCCGCGCCATCTGCTCGGTACCCGCCCGAGGAGTGCCCGCGTGGTTTGCCGCGGACAGCAACCGGGCGACGTCGGCCGGGGTCTCGATGCGACCCCATCCGGCCCATCCGCCGACGCGTGGAAATCTGCGCGCGTCGGCACCGACCGGCACGGTCGCCTCCGCCGGTACCGCCATGCCACACCCCTTTTGCGTCCAGCGATGCCCACGCGCCGCGGGGGAAGACACGGCGACCTTCACGTCCGGACCGAACCTCCGAGTGCCAAAGTGTCGAACGTCTGCTCTAAGACCTACTGCTGGGGTGCGGGCCGCGGCCGGCGCGGCCACGATCATCATCGACGCGACCGCGCACCCAGACGCGGCAGTCCGCGACTGCGCGGTCCGCAGCGCGGGGGCGCTGCTGCGCGCTGACCCGCTCGGCGCCGCCCCGCTGCTGCTGTCGTTCGTGCCCTCCTCG
>WNGA01023169.1_pt1 | contig 12472 bp, 11 predicted proteins | sample 5400061 | NCBI WGS metagenome assembly WNGA01 (sample SAMN13153366, study PRJNA577476) | soil metagenome | isolation source: 100 cm soil or saprolite under grassland replicate 2 | place: USA:California | collected 2016-06-15
AAGGTGTGTGGGGACGGCCTCACACCCCGGGCGGTCCAGGCCCTGCTGGACATGGACATCGACACGTCGGCCCCCGGCTTCGTCCGCGTGGACGGGCTGCGTGTGTACGGGCGCCGCGGCGGGCTCGACCTGCCGCTCACGGAGGTTCGGGCCCGGTTCGTCCTCGCTGCGGACGGCGCCTCGTCGCGGTTCGCCGGCCAGGCCGGGGTGCGGCGCGACCCCACCCGTCCCCTCGGCATCGCGGCCCGGCGGTACTACCGCATGACCCGGCCGATGATCCCCATGCTCGAGGCGTGGCTGGACCTGTGGGAGGGCGACGCGATCATGCCGGGGTACGGCTGGATCTTCCCGGTGTCCGACGACGTCGTGAACGTGGGGGCCGGCCTGCTCAACACGTTCAAGGGGTTCAAGGACATCTCGGCCCGGCGCATCTTCGACATCTTCATCAGGATGCTCCCCGGGGACTGGGGGCTTACCGAGGAGAATGCGACCGGGCCGCTCAAGTCCGGCCCGCTGCCGATGGGGTTCAACCGGCGCCCGCTGGCCATGCCCGGGATGCTCGTGATCGGAGACGCCGGGGGCATCGTCAACCCGTTCAACGGCGAGGGGATCTCGTACGCCATGGAGACCGGCCAGATGGCGGCGGAGCTCGTGTACGAGTCGCTGGCGAAGGGGCGGCCGGGTCTCGCGCACGTCTACCCCACGCTCGTGCACCGCCGTTACGGCAAGTACTACTTCATGGGGAACACCTTCGTGAAGCTCATCGGCGAACCGAGGATCATGCGGTTCGCCACCGAGCACGGGCTGCACCGGGAGTGGCTGATGCGGTTCGCCATGCGGGTCCTGGCCAACCTGACCGACGGACCGAAGGGAGATGTCAAGGACAAGATCATGTACGCGATGGAACGACTGGCGCCGACGGCGTGATGACCTGATGGGGCGGACCTGATGCTCGGCGACTACCTGCCGATCGTGCTGCTGGCGGGCCTGGCGGGCGCGTTCGCGGTGGCCTCGCTCGCCGCCTCCTCGCTGCTGCGGCCGAAGCGGCCGACCCCGGCCAAGCTCGCGCCGTACGAGTCGGGGATCGAGGCCGAGCGGGTCCCGGCGAACCAGCGCTTCCCGGTGAAGTTCTACCTGGTGGCCATGCTGTTCATCGTGTTCGACATCGAGACGATCTTCCTGTTCCCGTGGGCCGTGACGTTCCGGCGCCTCGGCCTGTTCGGCCTGGTGGAGATGGTCGTGTTCATCGCGCTGGTCTTCGTGGCCTACGTGTACGTGTGGAAGAAGGGCGGGCTCGACTGGAGCGCGACCGACCGGCGGCGAGCCCCGGCGTCGCGCGGCGAGGCGCCCACCGAGGAGGTGGCCGGTGCCCGTTGAGCGCGTGGCCGGCGTGCACACGGGGAAGGGCGCGGGGTCCGACGACGACCTGGAGGAGGAGGTCCGTCGCGGCGTCCTCGTGACCACGCTGGAGAAGGCGGTCAACTGGGCCCGCAAGCAGTCGATGTGGCCGGTCACGTTCGGCCTGGCGTGCTGCGCGATCGAGATGATGTCCGCGGGCGCCGGGAACTACGACCTGGCCCGGTGGGGGATGGAGCTGTTCCGCGCGTCGCCCCGGCAGTCCGACCTCATGATCGTGGCCGGCCGGCTGTCGCAGAAGATGGCCCCGGTGCTGCGGCGGGTGTACGACCAGATGCCCGAGCCGAAGTGGGTCATCTCCATGGGCGTCTGCGCGTCCGCCGGCGGCATGTTCACCAACTACGCCATCGTGCAGGGCGTGGACACGATCGTCCCGGTGGACATCTACGTGCCGGGGTGCCCGCCCCGCCCGGAGATGCTCATGTACGGCATCCTCACGCTCCACGAGAAGGTGCGCACCGAGGGGCACCTCAAGTAGATGGGGCCACCTGAACTTGTCGAGCGGCTGCGCCGGCGGTTCCCCGACGCGGTGCTCGTTCGGGGCGACGTCTCCTTCGTCGTCGAACGGGGCGAGCTGGTCGACGCCCTCACGTTCCTGCGCGACGAGGACGACCTCTCGTTCGGGTTCCTCTCGGACGTCACGGCGACGGACTGGCCCGGCAGGCTGCCGCGCTACTGGCTGGCCTACCACCTGCTGTCGCTCGAGCACCGGCATCGCGTGCGCGTGAAGGTGGGGCTGGCCGAGGAGGACGCGACGGCCCCGTCGGTGACGACCCTGCATCCCACGGCGAACTGGCTGGAACGGGAGGTCTTCGACTTCTTCGGCGTGGCCTTCGAGGGGCACCCCGACCTCCGCCGGATCCTCATGCCCGACGACTGGGACGGCCATCCGCTGCGCAAGGACTACGCGCTGGGCGGGGTCGGCACCCAGTACAGGGGCGCGTTCATCCCACCGGTCGAGGAACGGAACGTGTGATGGACACGGCGAGGGACGCCGGCCAGCGCGAAGAGCCCCTCCGCGAGGAGACCATGATCATCAACATGGGGCCGCAGCACCCCTCGACCCACGGGGTGCTCCGCCTGGTCCTGGAGCTGGAGGGCGAGACCGTCGTGTCGTGCCGTCCGGTGGTCGGCTACCTCCACACCGGCATCGAGAAGAACTGCGAGTGGCGGAGCTGGCAGCAGGGGATCGCGTTTGTCACGCGCGCCGACTACCTCTCGCCGTTCTTCAACGAGATGGCGTACTGCCTGGCCGTGGAACGGCTCCTGGGGATCGAGGCGCCGGAGCGGGCCCGGGTCATCCGGGTGATGCTGTGCGAGCTGAACCGGATCGCCTCGCACCTGGTGTGGCTGGCCACGACGTCGCTCGAGCTCGGCGCCATCTCGGTGATGCTGTACGGCTTCCGCGAACGCGAACGCATCCTCGACATCTTCGAGATGGCCTCGGGGCTCCGCATGAACCACGCGTACATGCGGATCGGCGGCCTGGCCATGGACCTCCCCGACGGCGCGACGGACCTGGTCCGCGGGTTCCTGCGCGAGATGCCCGGGCGGATCCGCGAGTACGAGGACCTGCTGTCGGCGAACCCGATCTGGCTGGAGCGGACCAGGGGCGTCGGGTACCTGTCGCCGCGGGACGCCGTGGCCCTCGGCGCGACCGGCCCCATCCTGCGGGCGTCCGGCGTGGACTACGACGTCCGCACCACGAACCCGTACGGCGGCTACGAGGACTACGACTTCGAGGTCCCGGTCCTGTCGGACGGCGACTGCTACGCGCGCTACGTCGTGCGGATGGAGGAGATGAAGCAGTCGCTGCGGATCGTCGAGCAGTGCCTGGAGCGGCTGCCGGACGGGCCGGTGAAGGTCGACGACCCCAAGATCCGTTTCCCCGGCGAGCTGCGGGTGGGGCCCGACGGCATCGGGAACTCCGAGGACTACGTCCGCCACATCATGGAGGAGTCCATGGAGGCCCTCATCAACCACTTCAAGCTGGTGACGCAGGGCATCCGGGTCCCTCCCGGCGAGGTGTACCAGGCCGTGGAGTCTCCTCGCGGCGAGCTCGGGTTCTACGTCGTCTCGGACGGCTCGCCGCGCCCGTACCGCGTGCACCTGCGCGACCCCTCGTTCGTGAACCTGGAGTCGCTTCCCCTGATGGTCGAGGGCGGCCTCATCGCCGACGTGGTCGCATGCACCGCCTCCGTCGACCCCGTGATGGGGGGCGTGGACAGGTGACGCTGCTGTCGGCGGAGCTTCGCGAGCGGGCCGAGGAGATCAAGGGCCGCTATCCGGACTCCCGTTCCGCGATGCTGCCGCTGCTCTATCTCGTGCAGTCGGTTGAGGGGTATGTCTCGCGCGAGGGGCTGAAGGAGGTCGCGGACGTCCTCGAGCTGACCACGGCCGACGTGGAGGCCGTGGCCACGTTCTACACGATGGTCCGGACCCGCCCGACCGGGAAGTACATCCTGTCCATCTGCACGAACCTGTCGTGCGGGCTGCTCGGCGGGAAGGCGCTGTACGAGCGTGCGTACGAGATCCTCGGACCGGGCTGCGAGGGCGTCACCGCGGACGGGCTGCTGACGCTGCACGAGGAGGAATGCCTGGGGGCGTGCGAGCAGGCCCCGGTCGTGCAGGTGAACTTCCTGAACTACGCGCGGATGTCGGAGCAGGGGCTGGGGGAGCTCGTCGAGGCGCTCCGCCGCGAGGACCCGCCGCCCTCGACACTGGGTCCCAGGCCGCCCGAGTTCAAGGCGACCTGCCGGGTCCTGGCCGGCCTCGGCCCTGAGCCCGTCGCGGTCTCGGAGGGCGACCGTGGCTGAGTTCGAGCCGGTCCTGACCGCCCGGTGGGGCGAGGAGAACCCGGTGTGGATCGACGAGTACGAGGCGTCCGGGGGGTACCGGGCGCTCCGCGCCGCTCTCGCGATGCCGCCCGAGGCCGTCATCGAGGAGGTCAAGGCCAGCGGGCTGCGCGGCCGAGGCGGCGCCGGGTTCCCGACGGGACAGAAGTGGGCCTTCGTCCCCCAGGACACCGGCAAGCCCACGTACCTCGTGGTGAACTTCGACGAGTCCGAACCGGGCACGTTCAACAACCGCGAGCTGGTGGAGCGCGATCCCCACCAGCTCGTCGAGGGCGCGATCATCGCGGCGTACGCGATCCGCTGCCACCGCGCCTACATCTACACGCGCGGCGAGTTCCTGTATCCGGGCATGGTCCTGGAACGCGCGCTGGGGGAGGCCTACGACCGGGGCTACCTCGGCCCCCGGGTCGCCGGCACGGACTACCCGCTGGACATCGTGATGCACCGCGGCGCCGGCGCGTACATCTGCGGCGAGGAGACCGCGCTCCTCGACTCCCTGGAGGGGCGCCGGGGCCAGCCCCGCCTGCGGCCGCCCTTCCCGGTCGTCGCCGGCCTGTATCACGCGCCGACGGCGATCAACAACGTCGAGACCCTCTGCAACGTCCCGCACATCGTCGAGCGCGGCGCCGGCTGGTACACGTCGATCGGCACCGAGAAGTCCACCGGGCCGAAGATGTTCTCGATCTCGGGGAAGGTCCAGCGGCCCGGCAACTACGAGGCCCCGATGGGCACGCCGGCGCGGGTGCTCGTCGACGAGTACGCCGGCGGCGTGGTGGACGGGCGTGTGGTCAAGGCGTGGACTCCCGGCGGGTCGTCCACGCCGCTGCTCACCGCCGAGCACCTCGACACCGCGATGGACTTCGAGTCCGTGCAGGCGGCGGGCTCGCTCCTGGGAACCGCCGCCATGATCGTGATGGACGACCGCGACTGCGTCGTCGACGCGGTGCTGCGCATGACGCAGTTCTACGCCCACGAGTCCTGCGGCAAGTGCACGCCGTGCCGCGAGGGGACGTGGTGGCTGACGAAGGTCCTGGCGCGGCTCGAGCAGGGCCTGGGAAGGATGGATGACCTGCCGCTGCTCGAGGACGTCGGCGACAACATCCTGTTCAAGGCGTTCTGCGCGCTGGCCGACGGCGCGGTCTCCCCGATCCAGTCCTCGCTGAAGTACTTCCGGGACGAGTACGAGGAGCACGTCCGGATCCGCGGCTGCCCGTTCCGGGAGCGGGCCGAGGTGTCGGCGGCCTCGGCCCGGGAGGCGGGCGCCGAGATCCCGCCGGAAGGAGAGCCGGCCATCACCGGCGCCGGCTACGGCCTGGGCGAGGTGCTCGAGTGAACCCGCGAAGCGGAGCCGTAGGGCGGGGCTCGTCCCCGCCCTGGGTCCGGCGCAAGCTCCGGCCCACACGAACGGGCCCGGCGAGGATGGAGAACCGATGAGCGCGGACCTCGTGGCGCTCACGATCGACGGCAAGGAGGTCATCGTCCCGAAGGGGACGCTGGTGATCCGGGCCGCCGAGCAGATCGGCGTGGAGATCCCCCGGTTCTGCGACCACCCGTTCCTCGACCCCGCGGGGTCGTGCCGGCAGTGCTACGTCGAGATCGAGGGCCAGCGCAAGCTCATGACGGCGTGCACGACGCCGGTCGCCCCGGGCATGGTGGTGCGGACGCAGAACGCGAGCGACCAGGCCCGGAAGGCCCAGGTGGGGACGCTCGAGTTCCTGCTCCTCAACCACCCGCTGGATTGCCCCATCTGCGACCGGGGGGGCGAGTGCCCGCTCCAGGACCAGGCCCTGGCGTTCGGGCCCGGCGAGAGCCGCTACATCGAGCCGAAGCGCGTGTACGAGAAGCCGATCTACCTCTCGCCGCTCGTCGCGCTGGACCGCGAACGCTGCGTGCTGTGCGCGCGGTGCACCCGCTTCTGCGACCAGATCTCCGGCGACCGGTTCATCGAGCTGTTCGACCGTGGCGCCGCCGAGCGTGTGTCCATCGCGCCGGGGGAGGACTTCCGCTCGCCGTTCTCCGGGAACACGATCCAGATCTGCCCGGTCGGCGCGCTCACAGCCGTCCCGTACCGGTTCGTGGCCCGCCCCTTCGACCTCAAGACCGCGGACTCGGTCTGCATGCACTGCGCCTCGGGCTGCAACATCCGCGCCGACCTCCGGGCGGGGAAGGTCGTCCGCCATCTGGCCCGGGACAACGAGGACGTGAACGACGCGTGGATCTGCGACAAGGGGCGGTTCGCGTTCCAGTTCCCCGACTCCGAGGACCGGCTCACGACGCCACTGCTTCGGGTCCCCGGCCTGGAACCGGTCTCCTTCGCCGAGGCCTTCGGCGCCATCGCCTCCTGGTCCCGGGGGCGCAGCGTGGCGTTCCTGACCGGCGGGCGGCTGGGGGACGAGGACGCGTACGCGCTGTCGAAGCTGGCCCGCACGGCGTTCGGCACGAACGACCTCGACCACCGGCGGTACCGGACCGGCGACGTGCCGGAGCAGGTGGAGGCCTCCACGGCGGCGGGAATGGGGGTCACGTACCGGGACATCGAGGCCGCCCGGGCGATCCTGGTGGTCGGCCTCGACGCGGAGCAGGAGCTGCCGATCCTGCACCTGCGGATCCGCAAGGCCGCCCGGAGCCGCGCGCTCGTCTATGTCATCCACCCCCGGCGGACGCGCCTGCACGACGTGGCCGAGCACGTGCTGGTGCCACCGGGATCGGAGGCCGCCGTGCTCCGCGCGCTGGCCGGGAAGGACGACGGGCCGTCGCCGGTGGCGTCGCCCGTGCTCGATCGGGTCCGTTCCACGCTGGAGGAGGTGGGCGGCGAGTCGCTCGTCCTCATCGGCCCGCGGCTGGCCGACAGCGGGGGCGGGGTGGCCGCGGCGGTCGGGCTCACGCAGGCCATCGGGGGGAGGTTCGCGCTGGTCGAGGCGGTGTGGGGCCCGGGCTCGGTGCCGGCGACGCCGGGGCGCGACACCGCCGAGATCCTCTCCGCCGCCGCGCGGAGGGAGATCGACGTGCTGTACCTCGTCGGTGTGGACCCCCTCCGGGACTTCCCCGACGCGGGGCTCGCCGCCCGCGCGCTCGAGAACGTGCGCCACAAGGTGGTGCAGGACGCCGTTTCGGGCCCGCTGGCCCGGTACGCCGACGCGGTGCTCCCCGCCGCGCCGCCGCACGAGAAGGACGGCCACATGACGGACTGGGAGGGCCGGAGCCAGCGAATCCGCCCGCTCCGCGGCCCGGCCGGGCTGGCCCGTCCGGACTGGGAGATCTTCCAGGAACTGTCGGAGGCGATGGACGCCGATCTGGGCTTCCGATCCGTCGAAGGGCTCCAGCGGGAAGCGGCGTCGCTCCTCGCCGAGCCTCGGCTGATCGATCTCTCGGGCCTGGGACGCGGGGGCGCCGCCACGCTCGGCGATCCCGGGGACGCGCTGATCATGTTCACCTACCCGCTGCTGGTGGACGAGGGAACGCTCTCGCGAGGAGCCGAAGGGCTGAAGGCCGCGCTCGAGGACGATCCCTTCGTGGAGGTCCATCCCGAGGACGCCGGGAGGCTCGGGCTGGCCGACGGGGCGAGGGCCACGGTCCGGACCCAGGGCGGCCAGGCCACGCTCCCCGTCAGGGTGACCGACCACATCGCCCGGGGTTCGGCGTTCGTGCCGTTCAACCAGCCCGGGTTCGCCGCGAACACGCTGCTGTCCGGGAGGTTCACGGCGCTCGTGACGCTGGAGGCCGCCGCAGGGGGGTCCCCCTAAATGGACCTGGTCGACTGGGTCCTGCTCGCGGCCCGAGTGGTCGTGGTGTTCTTCGGGCTGCTCATCACGGTGATGGTGGTCATCTGGATCGAGCGCAAGGTCGTCGCCGACATGCAGACACGCATCGGCCCGAACCGCGCCGGGCCGTTCGGCATCCTCATCACCCTCGCCGACGGGATCAAGCTGTTCTTCAAGGAAGGGATCACGCCGTCAGCCGCCGACCGACCCGTCTACCTCATCGCGCCCGTCGCGGCGATGGTCCCGGCGTTCCTCGCGTTCGCGGTGATCCCGTTCGGGACGGGCGTCCACCTGTTCGGCCGGTTCGTGCCGTTCCGGCTGGCGAACCTCGACATCGGCATCCTGTGGGTGCTGGCCATGAGCTCGATCTCCGTGTACGGCGTCGTGCTGGCGGGCTGGTCGAGCGGCTCGAAGTACCCGCTGCTGGGGTCGATCCGCTCCAGCGCGCAGATGATCTCGTACGAGGTTGGGATGGGCCTGGCGCTCGTGTCCGTCCTCATGTACGCGGGCACGCTGTCGTTCACCGCCATCGTCGCGAGGCAGAACCACATCTGGAACATCGTCCCGATGTTCCCGGCCTTCCTCGTGTACGCGATCGCCTCGCTCGCCGAGACGAACCGGCCCCCGTTCGACCTGGCCGAGGCGGAGACGGAGCTCGTGGCCGGGTACCACACCGAGTACTCGGGCATCAAGTTCGCGCTGTTCTTCCTGGGCGAGTACCTGCACCTGCTCACCGTCTCCGCCATCGCCGTGACGCTGTTCCTGGGCGGACCGAGGGGCCCCCACCCGGACTTCCTCCCGTGGCTGTGGCCGGTGCTGTGGTTCGCGGTGAAGCTGCTCGCGATGATCTTCGTGTACATCTGGGTCCGGGCCACGCTGCCGCGCTTCCGCTACGACCGCCTGATGAACTTCGGGTGGAAGGTCCTCATCCCCTTCGGCCTGTTCTGGGTGCTGTTCACCGGCGCCGTGGTCGTGCTCCCGGACCTGTACGGGCGCAAGGCGGTGTTCACGGTGGCCGCGATCGTGGTCGGGGTCGGCGTGGTCGCGTCGCTGCTCTGGCCGTCCGGGCCACGGCGGGAGGCGGTCGAGGAGGAGGCCTCGTGAGCAAGGTCCCGGAGCCGCGCCGCGGCGTGATCTGGCCCATCGCGAAGGGCATGTGGACGACCTTCAAGCAGATCTTCCGAAAGGACGTCACCGAGCAGTACCCGAAGGAGATCGTGCCGCCGCCGCCGCGCGCGCACATGGGGCGGCACCGCCTGAACCGGCACGAGAACGGGCTGGAGAAGTGCATCGGGTGCGAGCTGTGCGCGTTCGCCTGCCCCGCCGACGCCATCTGGGTGGAGGGCGCCGAGAACGACCCCGAACATCCGGTCTCCCCGGGCGAGCGGTACGCGAAGGACTACCAGATCAACTACCTCCGCTGCATCGGCTGCGGGCTGTGCGTGGAGGCGTGCCCGACGCGCGCGCTCACGCTCACGTCGTACTACGAGCTGGCGTTCGAATCGCGGGAGGACGCGATCTGGACGAAGGAGCAGCTGCTGGAGGCGCCGCCGCCGCTGGGGACGGCGCCGGCCACGAGGGCGGGCATCAGGTGGTTCCGCTGATCGGCGCGGTTGCCGCCGACTACATCGTGTTCTGGGTGCTCGCGCCGATCTCGGTCGGAGCGGCGCTCGGCATGCTATTCGCCCGAAACGCCGTGCACTCCGCGCTGCTGCTGATCGTGAACTTCTTCTGCCTCGCGGTCTTCTTCCTGGTGCTGGGCAGCCCGTTCCTGTTCGCCGTGCAGATCATCGTGTACGCCGGCGCCATCATGGTGCTGTTCCTGTTCGTGATCATGCTGCTCGGGGTGACCCGCGAGGAGAGCCTGGTGGAGCGGCTGAAGGGCCAGCGGGTGCTGGCGACGCTCCTCGGCCTGGGCCTCATCGCGGAGGTTGCGTTGGCCGTGCGCTACGGCGTCGGGATCTCGACCCACGCCGCGCCGGGCTTCGACGCCGTGAACCGCGGGGGCAACGTGCAGTCGCTGGCCCGCGTCCTGTTCAACTCGTACTTCTTCCCGTTCGAGGTCACGTCGATCCTGCTGATCGTCGCCGCCGTCGCGGCCATGGTCATGGCCGGACGTCGGGCCCCCGACATCGAGCAGGCCGCCGCCGCGGAAGACGAGCGCGCGAAGCGAGAACCGGAGCCGGTCTCGTGAGGACGCCCATCTCCTACTTCCTGATCCTGTCGGGGGTGCTGTTCACGATCGGCACCGTCGGTGTCCTGGTCCGCCGGAATGCCCTCGTGATCTTCATGTCCGTGGAACTCCAGCTGAACGCCGTGAACCTCACCCTGGTGGCGTTCTCCCGGCAGTTCAAGGAGCTGGACGGGCAGGTTCTGGCCTTCTTCTCGATGGTGGTCGCGGCCGCCGAGGTCGTGGTCGGGCTGGCCATCATCGTCGCCCTGTTCAACAGGCGCCGCAGCGCCAACGTCGACGACGCCAACCTCCTGAAATGGTGAGCGACCCGATACCTCGCGGGCCGGGGCTTGTCCCCGGCCGCCCCCGATCCGGTGGGCCGGGGCTTGCCCCCGGCATTCGAAAACCCTCTCGCCCCGGCGGGGTCGGCGGCTGGCCCGGAGACCCTGGGCCCACCGCTCCCGGAACGCGAGCGGGCGCCGTCTGTGACCCCTTCGGCGCCTGCCGCGTTCCTCCGCGGTCCCCCGGTCCCCCGCCTGCACGCGTTCCAGGCGGCGTCTCGCTGCGGGGGACTGCTTGATGCTGCACTTGGTCGGGTTGATCCCGCTGCTCCCGCTTCTTGGCGCCGTCGTCAGCGCGTTCTATGGGCGGCGGTTGCGGGACCGGGCGGGCACGATCGCGTCGGCCGCCGTCGGGCTTGCCTTCCTTGTCTCCCTATTAGTCTTGATCGGACTACTTGCGCGGGATTCGTCCGATCGCGTCTTCGTGCAGCACCTGTGGACGTGGGTTCCGGTTGGGGCGTTCAACGTGGGCGTCGACTTTCGCGTTGATCCGCTGTCGATCGTGATGGCGCTCGTCGTGACCGGGGTGGGGTCGCTCATCCACGTGTTCTCGATCGGGTACATGCGGGGGGATCCTCGGTACTCGCGGTTCTTCGCGCAGCTGAACCTGTTCGTGTTCTTCATGTTGGTGCTGGTCCTGGCGCAGAACTTCCTGGTGCTGTTCGTGGGGTGGGAGGGCGTGGGGCTGTGCTCGTACCTGCTGATCGGGCACTACTTCGAGCGGCCGGCGGCGGCCTCCGCGGCCACGAAGGCGTTCGTGGTCACTCGCGTCGGCGACGCCGCGATGCTCGTGGGTGTCGCGCTGATCTTCGTTCATTTCGGTTCCCTCGACTTCGGACGCACGCTCGGAGACGCGACCCAGCAGTGCCCCCCCAACATCTCGTGCATCGTCGGCCCCCTGCCGAGCGGCGGTGTGTTCACGGCGATCGCGTTGCTGCTGCTCGCGGGGGCCGTGGGGAAGTCGGCGCAGTTGCCGCTCCAGACGTGGTTGCCGGATGCCATGGAGGGTCCGACGCCCGTCTCGGCGCTGATCCACGCCGCGACCATGGTGACCGCGGGGGTGTACCTCGTCGTGCGGACGCATGTGTTCTTCGAGATCTCGGGCGTCGCCCTGGCCGCGGTGCTCGTGATCGGGCTGGTCACGGCCGTGTATGCGGCGCTGTCCGCGTTGGGGCAGGACGACATCAAGCGAGTCCTGGCGTACTCCACGATCAGCCAGATCGGCTACATGATGTTCGCGGCGGGGCTGAAGGCCTATTCGGTGGCGATCCTCCTGCTGGTCGCGCACGCCTTCTACAAGGCACTGCTGTTCCTCTCCACGGGCTCGATCATGCACTCGCTCGACGGCGAGACGGACCTCAAGAGGATGGGGGGGCTCCGCCACGCCATGCCGATCACGTTCGCCACCTTCGTCGTGGGGTGGCTGGCGATCAGCGGCGTCCCGCCGCTGTCCGGGTTCTTCGCGAAGGACGAGATCCTGGCCCAGGCCAGCCAGACCGGGCGGACCGTGGCCTACGCGGTGGCGCTGTTCGCCGCGTTCTTCTCGGCCCTCTACATCTCGCGGGTCGTGTTCATCGCGTTCTTCGGGCCGCCCCGGCACGACCAGCACCCGCACGAGTCGCCTCGCGTCATGACCACCCCCATGATCCTGCTCGCCATCGGGGCCGTCGCGGCGGGCCTGCTCGGAATCTCCGCGGTGTCGGGCGTGCTGCCCCGGTTCCTGGAGCCGGTGATCGGGAAGGTGCAGGAGGGGCACGGCGGCCCGCCCACCGCCGTGCTCACGGTGATCTCCGTGGCCGTGTCGCTGCTGGGGATCGCCGTGGGATGGCTCGTGTACGGGTCCGGGCGCATCGACTGGATCGCCCTGCGTGAGCGGATCCGGCCCGTCCACCAGACCCTCGCCCACGGGTGGTGGTTCGACCAGGT
>WNGA01010702.1_pt1 | contig 12471 bp, 8 predicted proteins | sample 5400061 | NCBI WGS metagenome assembly WNGA01 (sample SAMN13153366, study PRJNA577476) | soil metagenome | isolation source: 100 cm soil or saprolite under grassland replicate 2 | place: USA:California | collected 2016-06-15
CGGCGAAGAAGATCAAGTAGCCAATGGCGAAGAGCAGCGTAAGGACGCCGACAACGATTCCAGCGGTTGCCAGGCCCCTGCCGCGTTCACCAGTCTCGATGATTCTGCGGCGGGCGGCGATTCCCAGCCAGATCCCGGCCACGGACCCAACGCCGCTGAGCGTGAGAATCGACAGCACGAGCGACCAGATCGCCATTCTGTTTGTGCGATCAACCGTGGTTTGGCGGTATGGCGTGCCGGTTTGGGTCGCTGTCTGAGGTCTGGACACGATAAGTCCCTCCTCTTATTCTTATTCCGATCTTTGCCGCCTTTACCCCGTCTTGCCGTGCGTATGCGGTTCGCCAGAAAGCACCCGCGATTCCGCCCGGCCGAATGGCCGGCGCGTTTGGCCAGGATCGCTGGTCAGCACCGGGAGGCTGCGTGACTTCGATCGCGATAACCTGCGCGGCGCCCGGCTGAGGCAGCCTGGCGTTAACACGGCGCAAAAACCGCTGGCACCTGCGTTAAAACGGCGCCAAGATCATCAAGATCCCGGCTGTTCCATGGTCCACTGGCCCTGCAATGGGCAGCGGACAGCCACGACGTGGATTGGCGGCACCGTTCGCGCTGCCGGCCGGGTTCGGCGCGCTGCTGATCATCGGCGCGGTAGCCGCGGGCACGCACGGTGGGTTGCCGGGCGCCTGGGTACTGGTTCTTTCCGCGACGGTTGTGGCGGTCGTGTCCGCCGTTGCCGAACCGGCTGTAGCTCCCTTGGTCGGGCTCATCGGGTGGTTCACCGTCGCCGGGTTCTCGCACGCGCCGTACGCGCAGTTGCGGCCAACCGGGACCCTGGCCATACACGCTGCCCCGGTGCTCGTCGCGTGCTGCCTGGCAGGCACCGCGATCGGCGCGCTGGTGCGCCGCCTGCCATCATCGTTCAGACTGTGGGTTGTGGACACCTCCGACGACAGCTGGCCCGCGGGAAGCGCTCCGCCGGGGCACGCCCAGCTGCCCGGACCGCCGACGCCAGATGAGGCAGAGGTGGGTGGCTCACCGGGCGCTGATCCCGTTGGTGGTGCCGTGGAGTCGGGAGCGGGTGTCGCGGATTCCCGCGGCGGGATCGGAACGCGCAGGCAGGCAGCGGCGGCCCTGCTGGCAGCGGCCGTGCTGCCGCTGCTCACCGCCATGCTCGCGGTCGGCCGCCAGCGCCTGAGCCTGGACGACGACCTGCTGATCTATCTGGTCGCGGTCGTAGCGGTCGCGGTGGTGGGAGGGTTCTGGCCTGCAGTTCTCGCGGCGGTGGCCGCCAGCCTGCTGCTCAACTGGTACTTCACGCCCCCGTTGCACACGTTCACTATCGAAAAGCCACAAAACCTTCTCGCGCTGCTGCTGTTCGTCACGGTGGCTGTGACCGTCAGCAGTATCGTTCACCTCGCTGCGCGCCGGGCGGCTCAGGCGGCGCGCAGCGGCGAGGAAGCGGCCAGTTTGCTCGCACTGGCGCAGACGGTTCTTGGCGGTGGCGACACGCCCGCAGGCGTTCTCGATCATCTCACTGGCACTCTCGGCGGCCGCGCTGAGTTGCTCGAGCGGTCGGCCGCTGGGTGGGTCAGCGTCACGGTGCGTGGCGCCGCTCCCACCCGCGCGCCGCCGACCCGAGTCGAGGCCGGGAAGGATCTGGCGCTGGTCGTCGCCGGGCAACCGCGCTCGGTCAGCCCGCGCCTGCTCGACGGGTTCGCCGCGCAGGCCGCCGCCGCGCTCGACCGGGAGCGGCTGCGCATCCAAGCGGCTCAGGCTGAGGCGCTCGCCGAGGGGAACCGGATGCGGACCGCCTTGCTCGCCGCCGTCAGCCACGATCTGCGCACCCCGCTGGCCTCCATCAAGGCGAGTGTGGGCACGCTTCGGCAAGCCGACGTCGAGTGCTCGGACGCGGACGAAGCCACGCTGCTCGCGGCGATCGAGGCAGCCGCCGACCGGCTGGATGCGCTCGTGGGAAACCTGCTCGACATGAGCAGGCTGAGCACCGGCGCGCTGCGGCCCTTCCTGCGCGCGACCTCGATCGACGAGGTGGCACCGGCCGCGCTGCACGGACTGGACGGGGCATCGAGCGTGCATCTGACGGTGCCGGAGAGCCTCCCCCTCGTGCGCACGGATCCAGGTCTCCTGGAACGGGTGCTCGCCAACCTGTTCGCCAACGCCCTATGGCACTCACCACCGGACCGGCCGCCCACCATGAACGCGCGCCAGCTTGGCGACATGGTGGTCCTTGACGTGGCCGACCACGGCAAGGGCGTGCCTGACGAGCTGAAGGCGCGCATGTTCGAGCCGTTCGAACGGCTGGATGATCGCAACGCGGGAACGGGAGTCGGCCTGGGACTGGCCGTGGCCAGAGGTTTCATCGAGGCGATGGGGGCCTCGCTGACCGCTTGTGACACGCCGGGCGGCGGCCTCACCATGCGGGTCACGCTTCCCGCGGCCGGGCAGCGGGCGAAATCGGTCCTGGTCGCTGACTCATGACCCGTGTCCTGGTTATCGATGACGAAGCGGCGATCTTGCACGCGCTGCGTATCAATCTCACGGCACGCAAGTTCGAGGTCTGCACGGCGGCTGACGGTGCCTCCGGACTAGCCGCCATGGCCCGCGATCGTCCCGACGTGCTCATTCTCGATCTCGGTCTGCCCGACATGGACGGCACCGAGGTGATCAGGGGCGTTCGTGGCTGGACGTCGACACCCATCATCGTGCTGTCCGCGTGGGGCCAGGAGAGCCAGAAGGTGGCCGCTCTCGATGCGGGCGCGGATGACTACGTCACCAAGCCCTTTGGGATGAACGAGCTGCTGGCCAGGCTACGCGCCGCGGTTCGCCGGGCAGCCCCAGCGCCCGATGAGCCAGTCGTCACGACGGACGACTTCACCGTCGATCTCGGTGCTAAACGTGTGTCGCGGGGTGGCAGGGACGTGCGGCTGACGCCGACCGAGTGGCAGTTGCTCGAAGTCCTCGTCCGGCACAACGGCAAGCTGGTGACCGGCCGCCAGTTGCTGCAGGAGGTATGGGGACCTGGCTACGAATCCGAGGGCAACTACCTGCGCGTGTATGTCGCGCACCTGCGCAGGAAGCTGGAACCCGATCCGGCGCAGCCACGGTATCTGCTCACCGAGCCCGGCATGGGTTACCGCTTCAGCGGCGGCGGCTAAGCCGGGCTGGGCCCAACGATTTTCGTCTTTGCACCGCTGGGCGTCGTTCCGGCACCCGAAATGTCCGGAATGTGGAGCGCTTAGGGGGAAGGAGTTGCTGGGCGGGGGGCCGCGCCCAGGCTTGAGCGCCCGCCGGGGCTAGGCCTACAACCTAGGCCGTGTCCTAGTCGCCGCGCGGCCGCAGCTCGTAGGTCGGATTGAAGATGGTGCGCTCGCCCTTGATGTGCGTCACGCGCCCATGTGCGATGATCCGCCTGCCCGGCTGAATGCCGGGAATGTTGCGCCGGCCCAGCCACACGAGAGTGACGGCCCCCGTGCCGTCCCACAAGTCCGCTTCCATCGTGAGGCTGGCTCCACGCGGTCGCAGGGTCACCGTCCGAAGCGTACCGGCCACGTCCGCGACCTCGCGGTCCCCGCATTCGGCAATGGGCTTCGCACTCGCCTCGGTAATCTGAGCCTGTAGTTCCTCGGCGTGCAGCGCCTCAGGCTGCGCCGTCAGCCGCCTCAGCGGCCAGGCCCGGCGGGAAGCGGCACGGATCCTCCCGCCGTCACCCTGGGCGGGCCCGCCCGTGCCGCGCTCAGCCTCCTGACCACCCCGCCGGATGGCCGCTTGCTCATCTCGCTCGCCGCCCGCCGCTTCGCCCGCGGCGGCTGCCGCCCTGCCGCCCGTCCCGGACGCCACCGTACCCGCCGTCCCGGACGCCGCCGTGCCGCCCGTCCCCGGCGCCGCTGTGCCGGCTGTCCCGGGCCCCGCCGTGCCGCCCGTCCCGGGCCCCGTCGCGGCGTCTTGCGGGGCGACTGCCCGAGTGCCCCATTGAGCTTCCGGCTTGGCCGCCGAATGGGCCAGGCGAGCCGACGACCTCAGCTGGTACGGCACACTGGCGACCACCACGCCCGGCAGCAGGAGCAGCCGGGTCTTGAGGCGGAGCGCACTCTGGTTGTGCAGGATTTGCTCCCACCAATGGCCAAGAACGTATTCCGGAATGTAGACCGTGATGATGTCGCGCGGGCTCTCGCGGCGCAGCCGCTTCACGTAGTCCGTCACAGCCCGGGTGAACTCACGGTAGGGCGAGGCCACCACCGTGAGCGGCATGGTGATTCCCGCCCGATCCCATTGCTCTCTCAGCACGCCAGTCTCGGCCTCATCCACATCGACGGTGACCGCTTCCAGGTAGCTCGGCTGCGTGGCCTGTGCATAGGCGAGCGCGCGCAGCGTCGGCAAATGGAGCTTGGAGACCAGGACGATAGCCCGGTTGCTCGCGGGCAGCGTGATGGCGTGATCCTCGGGCGCCGCCAGCTCGTGCGCAACGCTGGCGTAGTGGCGCCCGATCCCGCGCATGGTGAGCCAGATGACCGGCATGGCGACCACGACTATCCATGCGCCGCTGGCGAACTTGGTGACCAGAACGATCACTAGGACGACAGCAGTGAAGCAGGCACCAATCGTGTTGATCACCCTGATGCGCATCATGTGGCGCCGGGCCCGGCTGTCGGTCGTGACCCGCAGGCTGCGGTTCCAGTGCCTGATCATCCCGGTCTGGCTGCACACGAACGACACGAACACGCCGATGATGTACAGCTGGATGAGCCGCGTAGGAGAGGCGTCGAACACAATGATCAGCAGGATCGCGAACCCGGCCAGCAGCAGAATGCCGTTGCTGAACGCCAGCCGGTCGCCACGGGTGTGCAGCTGGCGCGGCATGTAGCCGTCGCGGGACAGGATCGACGCCAGCACGGGAAAACCGTTGAACGCCGTGTTCGCCGCCAGCACCAGGATCAGGGCGGTGACGAGCTGAAGCAGGTAGAAGAGCAGCGACGAACCGCCGAAGACCGCCCGCCCGACCTGCGCGATCACGGTACGTGGCATCTGACCGGACGACAGTCCAACCAGATCCTGCGGCACGGCGGCGTGCACGTGGCTGGCCAGCGCCAGCGCGGTGACCCCGCCAAACATCGAAACAGCGATGATCCCGAGGAGAGCGAGCGTTGTCGCCGCATTCCTGCTCTTCGGCTTTCTGAACGCGGGAACCCCGTTGCTGATGGCCTCCACGCCAGTAAGCGCCGTGCACCCGGAAGAGAACGCTCGCAGCAGCAGAAAGATGAGGGCAAGGCCGCCAAATGTCCGGACGGACTTGAACTGGTAGCCAGCGCTTTCCGCGTGCAGCTGATGTCCCAGGCTGAGCCGCGTGGCTCCCCACGCGATCATCAGCCCGACCACGCCGATGAAGCAGTACGTGGGTATCGCGAAGGCAGTCCCCGATTCCCGGACACCACGCAGGTTCAACAACGCGATCACCGCCACCACGAGGACCGCGATCAGCGTGACGTGCGTGTTCAGCGCCGGCAGCGCGGAGGCGAGGTTGGCGACGCCGGCTGAGACAGAGACTGCCACTGTTAGCGTGTAGTCGACCATCAGCGCGCTGGCGACCGCCAGGCCCACCCGCGGCCCCAGATTGGTGGTCGCCACCTCGTAGTCCCCGCCCCCCGAGGGGTAGGCATGCACGTTCTGCCGGTACGAGGCGACCACGACCAGCATCAGCACCGCGACCGCCGCAGCGAGATAGGGCGCATAGTGGATGAACGCGATCCCACCGACGGATAGGACCAAGAGAATCTCCTCAGTCGCATAGGCCACTGAGGACAGCGCGTCACTCGCAAATACCGGAAGCGCGATTTTCTTGGGCAGCAGCGTGTGACCCAGGCGATCACTATGCATGGGCCGCCCGACGAGCAGGCGCTTGACGATCCCGAACACCACGGCCACGAGCGGAATGCTAAGCGCACTGACGCCTGGCCGCATACTCTTCGTGCCGCGAAAATCCGCACGTCAACCAGGTGACATGGGCGCGCAGTGGCGCAGGATTTCTTGGCTTGCTGGCCGCCGTGCCTTTGTGGGCAGGTAGCCGCTGCGCCAGCCACGCGGCAGCGCTCTCATCTAGGCGGCGGCCGATTGCCATGGAGTCTGCCACTCCCCCTCGGATCTTGGCACGACGGCGACGGGACACGAGGCACGCTCGAGGATGGCGCGGGTCACCACACCGGCATCGGTTCCGCCCTCCGTGGCGCCGAGGTAGGAGCTGACGACAAGCAGCTCGCCAGCCGACGCCGCCTCGAGCAGAGCCACCAACGGCCCCTGGCCAGTGACGCTGGCACGCACCGCGACGTGCGGATAGCGGTCCTGCCAGCGCTGGAGTGAGGACCTGAGCAGGCTCTCCGCGCCATCCTGCGCAGTCGCCACGTCCGCGAGTCTGTGGCGCCTGAATGTGGAGGGTAGGCCCGCCCACGACATGACGACGTGAAGTGGGCTGCGACGGGCGTCCGCCCCGGCGAAGCCGAACCCGAGTGCGGGATCCGAGTTTGGCGACCCATCGGTGCCGACCACCACGCTCGCCGCTCGGCTATCACAGGCCTGGCGAGCGGCCGGTGGGAGCACGATGACGGGACCATCCGCGTGCGCCGTGAGGTGTGTGCTTACGCGGCCAAGCGGCAAGCCAGCCCAGCCGCGGCGTCCGTGTGAACCAACGACTACCATGTGCGCCTTCCGGGTGAGGGTACAAAGCTCGTCGGCTGGTGACCCGGTCAGCAGGAGTGTTTGCGCGTGGCAATGGCCGGCCGTCCCATCCGCGTGGCCTGCGCCTTGGCGGAGCGACCGCATGGCCGCACCGAGGGAGAGCTTCTCGGGAACCGTCGTCCCGGGCTGCCTTTTGTGCGGCCACCACCAAACCTGGCATACCGTCAACGGAACTGCCCACTTTTGCGCCGTTAACGCCCCCCAGCGGAGTGCCCGCATGCTGCCGGGCGATCCATCATATCCGACAACGATACCCAACTCAGGGTCCATCAAAGGATACTTGTAGGACTTCTTCAAGAACATTTACCCCATCCTCTCGTTTACCATTTAGAGGATGCTCGACAAGGATCGTGGCGCCTTGAGCCGACGGTCTCCTTAATGGGGGACCTTCGTCCTTGAATTGCGGAGGCGATTACCGAGAAGAATCACAGCGCCACAGAATGCTGTCACCAATTCAACACTTATGCCTTTTTCTCAGGTAAATCAATTAAGGTCAATATCAAGCGAGGCAAATCAGGACATCGCACAATATGCGCCGCCGCGGCACGGCGGCTCGCATGGCACGCGCCGCACGGCACGCGCCGCACGGCACGCGGCGCCGGGCGCAGGTGACCTGGATGGTGCGGTCACCGGTCACCGGTCACGGTGACCGTGCCGGGATGACCACTGCCGGCCAGGTAGGCGCGGGCGGTGACGGCGGCAGTGGGGTCAAGTGAGCCGAAGCTGGAGGCCTGGGAGAGGAAATAGGGCCCGTGGCGCATCCGGGCGCAAAGAGGGCGCATAGCGCATCCGGGTGCAAAGTTGTGATGAAGGCCACGTCATGTGGGAAATGGTTGACGCAGGATTGGTTCCGCCCAATCCGTCCCATTAGTGATTCCAGCAGACAAGAGTGTCAATGGCGCCTGAATCTGGGGTCGCCTGCTCGCAGGTATGGGTCCGGGGAGTTCCCTGATCAGGTCGTTGATCATGACGGCGGGCACTCCGGCTGAGCCCTTGCGGGAGCATCGCGCCTGGTCAGCTGAGGATCGCGGGAGCGCCGACCGCGGCCGGGCATCCGGACCCGCGCAAAGATGACATTCAGGTCGTGCTGGTATAGACCTATATGCCAGTATTGACCGGTCTTCGAAGACGGGTCGTAGTCCAGCGACACTCGTTGGCACTTGCCTCACTTGCGTGTCCAGCCTTTGTCGCATCGAAACGGGCAGATAAATCGGGGATCGTAATGACAATGCGATTCGAGTTGCTCGGGCCACTGCAAGTGTGCGGAGAAGGCGGCGTAGTCACTATAAAAGGCGCACGTCAGCGCACGTTGCTGGCGCAGTTGGTGCTCGCCGCCGGTCATGTCGTGTCGGTGGAGTCGCTGAGCGAGGCGGTCTGGGGGTACAGTCCCCCTTCCACATACCGCACTCAGGTTGCCATCTGTGTCGCGGGTTTGCGGAAGATGTTCAGGGAGATGGGACACGAGGAGGTGATCCTGACCGCCCATCCAGGTTATCGGCTGGCCGTCCGGGATCACTGCGTCGATGTGGAAATCTTCGAGGACCGGGTACGGTGGGCGAGCGAGGCCCAGGCGCAACGACGGCTCGACGACGCGGCGCAGCTCCTGAGTGAGGCGCTCGCCCTGTGGCGGGGCTCCTCACTCGCGGGGATCACCGGTAGCGCGATCGAGGCTGAGGCGGCGCGCCTCGACGAACAGCGCCTGCTGGCGATGGAGCAGCTCGCAGTGGTCCGCCTCGAGCAGGGCGAGTGTGCCGCGGTCATCCGGCAACTCGCGGCCATGGTTCATGAGAACCCGCAGCGGGAGCAGGCCAGGGCGAGCCTGATGCTCGCGCAGTACCGGTCCGGACAGCGCGCTTTGGCGCTCACCACGTTCCGGCAGGGCCGCACATGGTCCACCGAGGAACTGGGGCTTGAGCCTGGACCCCAACTCCGCCAGCTGCACGAAGCGATCCTGAAGGGCGATGTGCTGGCGGCGGATCCAAAGCCGGTCAGCAGGCTGGCGCTGATCCCGCGCCAGCTGCCGTCCAAGACCCTGAACCTGGTCGGGCGCGATTGGGAGCTGGATGAGCTCCGGTGCTTGATTCCGTTTACCGCGGAGCGCCAGGCGACCATCGGCACGGTGAGCGGCCCGGCCGGCATGGGCAAGACCGCGCTCGCGCTGCACTGGGCCCGTGCCGTGGCTGACGCGTTCCCCGACGGACAGCTGTACGCCGATCTCAAGGGCTACAGCCACAACGGCCCGCCGCTGACGTCGGACGTCACCCTTGAGCGATTCCTGCGGGCGCTGGGTGTGCTGCCGCACCTGGTGCCGGCGGAGGCCGGCGAGCGCCAGGGTCTCTACAACACGCTGCTATCCGGCCGCCGGCTGCTCATCATCCTGGATAACGTGCACAGCTTCTCGCAGATTGAGTCGCTGCTTCCCGGCAGCGGCACCTGCCGTGTGCTGGTGACCGGCCGTCGTCACCTCAGCGAGCTGAACGGGGAGGCCGGTATACGGCTACGTCTGGCGCCGCTGGGCGCGGGCTCGTCCGTCGAACTGCTCGCCCGAGTTGTCGGGGACGGCCGGGTGCACGGGGACCCGGCGAGCGCCCTGGAAGTCGGCGACCTGTGCGGCCACCTTCCGCTCGCCCTGGAGGCCGCCGGCGCGCGACTCGCCACAAGGCCGCACTGGACAGTGCGCGACCTTCGCTGCCGCCTGGCCGACCCGCGGCTGCGGCTTGATGAGCTGAGTTTCAACGAGAAGGGCGTACGGACCAGCCTAAACCTCAGCTACCAGAAGCTGGCACCGCAGTGCCGTAGGATCCTCCGCCGTCTGGCTCTGCTACGGGTACAGCCCTTCTGCGCGCGGACGGCCGCGGCTCTGCTCGACACGACCGTGGACGATATGGAGAACCAGCTCGAAATTTTGTGCGATGAGCAGCTGGTGACGGCGCTTTCACGTAACCCGGACGGGAGTACCCAGTACGGCCTGGCCGGGCTAGCCCGGCTCTTTGCGTCCGAACTGGCGCGGGCGGAAGAGGGCAGGGACCAGCACCTGGCCGCACGCGAGCGGGCGCCTGCGGTGGAGCCGGATGCACCGGTGGGTCGTGGGTGACTGCGCTGGCCCTTGAGCCTCTCGCGCGGCCGGCGGCCGCGGAAAACGGTTCGATATGCGCCTGATACGCGCAGCCGGTAGAACGTCATCGGCGGAATGAATGGCCGTTGCACGAGGCGACGACGCCCCGCGCTGCCGCACCTGGTGGGCCACCTGACGAACGACGCCTAAAGGCGTACTTAAAGCAGCCGGGGATGTAGATATGCCAATGATTGTTGCCGAGTCGTCGGCTTTGCACTTGAGTACCGAGGATGCCCGAGCCGTCGATGAGGTGGCGAATCGGCTCGCCGTCTCCGCCGGTAGCGAGGTCGACGCCCCCGAGTGGGTCGCGGCCGCGCGGGCGGCGTGGGATGACCTGCCGGCAACGCTCCGCCGGCCGGTGCGGGAGTTCAGGCGGAATTCTGGACTCTCCGGGTCCATGCTCATCCGCGGTCTGCCCGTGGACCCGGCCGAGCTGCCCGCGACGCCGTCCTTACTCGGTTCTGTGCAACGTTTCGCGACCGGCCCGGCGGCCATCTTGCTGATGCTCGCCACCGGTCTCGGCGACCCGCTGGCCTACCGCAGCGAGAAGTCCGGCGCGCTGGTGCAGGATGTGGTTCCGGTACCGGGCAAGGAAGACTTCCAGGGGAACGCGGGTTCGGTGACGCTCGCCTTCCATGTCGAGAACGCCTTCCACCCGTACCGTCCGGACTACGTCGCGCTGCTGTGCTTGCGCAGCGATCACGATCGGGCCGCCGACCTCCGGGTGGCCTGTGTACGCAAGCTCCTCCGGCTGCTGTCCTCCGCGAGCCGGCAGGCGCTGCGCCGGACCGAGTTCTCCACCGCGCCACCGCCGTCCTTCGGCGAGTTCGGTTCTGAGACCTCGGTGCACCCGGTGATCTCCTGCGACGGGGAAGACCCGGACCTGGTAGTCGACCTGGAGGCCACAAATCCGCTGACGCGGGAGGCGCGCGATGCGCTGCGCGAGCTTCGTGACCTGTTCGATCGCACCGCCCAGGCGATCCGCCTGGCCCCCGGCGACCTCGCCGTCGTGGACAACCGGGTCGCGGTGCACGGGCGGACCAGCTTCCGGCCCCAGTACGACGGCATGGACCGCTGGTTGCAGCGCACCTTCATCACCGCCGATCTGCGTCGATCGCGAGCCCACCGGCCCGGCGACGGGTACGTTCTCGCCGACTAGGCCGTGCCGTGCCGATCATGGCGAGGTTAGGGCAGAGCCAGACATCCGATCACGCCGGGCGCGGGCTGAGGCGCGTCGCAGTCCGCCAATGATCAGCGGGACGCGCCCTGGAGCGCCTCCAGATCGCCGCTGTGGATACACGGCCGAAACGCGCCATCCGCTGGCCGTGACTCTCTACCAATCCCTCAGGAGTGCCACGTCATGACCGGTTCGATCGACGACATGCGGTTCTGGTGCGACACGTTGGCGGACCCGCCGGGCCGTCTCCGCCTGCCTGGCGGGCGCCTGGGCGCGCCCGCCGCACCGACCGCAGCCGGCGGCCTGGCCTCCGTGGCGTTCCGCATTCCTGCACCGGTGTGGCGGCGGATCGCCGCGCTGGCCCGCATCGACGCATTCACCGTGGTACAAGCCGGGATCGCGATGCTGATGGCGCGTCTCGGCGCCGGCGCCGACGTATGGATCGGCACCGAATGCGAGGCCGGCGCCCGCCGGAACGGACTGGTGCTGCGGACCGATGCGTCCGGAAACCCGGACCTGACCACGATGCTCGACCGCGCCGACCGCGCCAACCGGTCAGCGTTCGCCCACGCCGGCGTGGCTTTCGGCGAGGTCAGGGCGGCACTGCGCGAGACAGGTGCGGACCTGCCCGATTCCGTTATCCAGATCGGATTTACGCGGCTGGGCACGGACCCGTCCGGGGGCCTTCCCGGCATCGGGCGGCCCGAGCTCCACTTCGTGCTCGGCCCCGGTGGCCCCCGCGGCCTCACCATGCGGCTGCACCACGACACCGCACGCGTCGACAGGCGCACCGCACGAGACATCGCCGCGTGGCTGGTACGCCTGCTCGAACTCGCATCGGCCGCCCCAACCACGCCGATCGCGGCGCTCGACCTGCTCTCCCCCGAGGCGCGCGAACAGGTGCTGGCCCGTGGCCAGGGTAGGCGCCTGGAGCGGGTGGCCTCGAACCTGCCCGATCGCGTCGCGCAGCGGGCCGACCGCAATCCGGCCGCCGTGGCGCTGATGAGCGAGGCCGCCACGGTTACCTACCGGCAGCTCGACCGGCGGGCGAACCGCCTCGCGAGGCTCCTCGCCGCCCCACCACGACGGCAATGACCGCGCTGTCCGACGTGACCGCGGGCTGCGACGTGGTCGTGCTGGACGAGCCGGCCGTCGTCCGGCAGCTCGAACAACTCGAGGACACCACGTTCCGTGCTGCGGTGACCGCCGCCAACAAGGCTTACATTCGGTACACCTCGGGATCCACAGGACGGCCGAAGGGCGTGGTGGTCGGCCACGGCGCCCTCGACGACTACCTCGCCTGGGCCATCGACGCCTACCCGGCGCTGCGCGGCACGTCGCTGTGGAACTCGCCGACGTCGTTCGATATGACCGTGACCTCGCTGCACGCTACCTTGGCCGCGGGCGGTTGCGTGTACGTGACAACGCTCGAGCAGGA
>WNGA01020814.1_pt1 | contig 12471 bp, 16 predicted proteins | sample 5400061 | NCBI WGS metagenome assembly WNGA01 (sample SAMN13153366, study PRJNA577476) | soil metagenome | isolation source: 100 cm soil or saprolite under grassland replicate 2 | place: USA:California | collected 2016-06-15
GTCGGCGAGGCGACCTGGCGGACGAGCCTCGACGTCGCCGCGCAGGACGCGCGGATCGTCGTCTGCGGCGCGACCACCGGGCCGAACCCGCCCGCGGCGCTGCACCGTATCTGGTGGAAGCAGCTGACGATCCTCGGCTCGACGATGGGAACGAAGCGCGACTTCGAGGGCGCCTACGAGCTCGTGACGAGCGGCCGCGCGCGGCCGGTGGTCGATCGCGTCTTCCCGCTCGCGGAGGCGCGCGCCGCGCACGAGCACCTCGAGGCGGGCCGCCAGTTCGGCAAGGTCGTCCTCCGGATCCCTGAGTAGTCGCCGGCGGTCGAGTCGCGTCTCCGCGACCCCAAGCAGAAGCCGAAGTGCCACCCGGGATCGGCGACGTACGGCTCCGTAAGATCTGCCGACGGTGGCGGACTCGGCCGATCACGCCCACGAGGTGGGCCTGCGCTCGAAACGCGCCGGTGCCCAGGCGCTCGTCTTCTCGGCCCGGTCTGCGGTCGCCGCGTCGTTCGTCTTCCTCGTCGCGGTCTGGGCGGCCCGCCCCTGGGTCGGGGGCGATACGCCGTTTGTGCTGGACGGCAGCAACGCCTTCCTCGATTGCCTCTCAGCCCACGACTTCGTCGGCTGCCGCCATTCGGGCCAGCTGGACTACTGGGGGCTGACGAGTCCGATCGGCGACTGGCCGCTGCTCCAGCACCTCCCGGATCTGATCACGATCGGGATTCTCGGAGACTCGCATCCGGATCGCACCAGAGTCCTGGCGCTGCTCAGCGTTGCCGGCGTCGTCGCTTCGGTGATCCTCGCCCGCGTCGTGCTGTCGCGCACCGGCCACGGGGCCTGGTTCTGGGGCTTCATGTTCGTCGTGCTCAGCGGCCCTATCCTCGCCTACGGGAGAACGACCGCCGGCGAGATGCTGGCGGCGGGGCTGCTCGTCTGCCTCGTGGCGGCGACGCTGCTTCGGGCGCCTCCGCCGCTGGTCGCTCTCGCCGCGCTCGCCGCGTGTCTCACGAAGGAGACCGCCTACCCGTTCGTCGCGGCGCTCGGCATCCTCGGCCTCGTCCTCGCAAGGCGCCGGACGGGAAGCCCCATTCGCGCCCACCTCGTCTGGGGTGCTGCCGGGATGGCGGTCGCCATCGTCCTGGCGTCGCTCTTCAACATCGTTCGCTTCGGCAGCGTCCTGAATACGAACTACCTCGAGCCGGAGCTCCACACGCCCGGCATCGCCCGGAAGCTCGAGTACGTCGTTGCGCTGCTCGTGTCTCCGAGCGGCGGCATGCTCGTCTTCTGGCCGGCCGCGACCGTCCTGCTGCTCGCTGCGTGCCTGCTCCCGCTCGTGCGCCGACGCGGCCTCGACCGCCGTCCCGCGCTCGTGCTGATTGCCGTGATCCTCGGCCTGAGCGTCGGGTTCGCCTCGTGGTGGACGCCGTTCGGCTGGTCCGGCTACGGGCCGAGACTCGCCCTTCCCTGGGTCCTCCCCCTCGTCCTCCTCGGCATCGTCGCCTACGGCGAGCCGCTCGGCGAGCTTGCTCGTCGACTGCTCGCGCCGTCGTGGCGACTGCTCCTTGTCTTCGGTGCGGTCCTCGTGCTCACGGTCCCCCACATCGGCCAGATGTGGCGGCCCAAGGCGACGGCCGGGTTCTTCGAAGACAAGAAGCCACCGTGCGACGCGCCGTGGCGGGGTGGAGTCGCCGAGTGGCACTCATGCCAGCACGACCTGCTCTGGTTCAGGCGGCCGATGCCCGTCTACGCAGCCGAGGGCGTCCAAAACGCGGGAGGAGCTGCAACGATCGTCGCCGTCGCGCTCGGCCTGCTCGGCTGCCTGGTCCTGCTCCGTGAAGAGCTGCGAACGCCTAGACGCTAACCGAAGCCGAGGATGAACTTCGCGTCCTCGGACATGCGCTCGGGCGACCACGGTGGGTCGAAGGTCAGCTCGACCTCGACCTCGCCGACCCCCGGGATCTCGCGGACGACGCGGCCGATGTCCTCCTGGATCATGGGGCCGACCGGACAGCCCATCGACGTCAGGGTATGCGTGACCTTGACCCGAGGGCCTTCGACCTCGGCGTCGTAGAAGAGACCGAGCTCGACGATGTCCATCCCGAGCTCGGGGTCCTCGACTTGGCGCAGCGCTTCGACGACGTCGTCCTTAGTGGGCACGAGGTCGAGTGTAGCGGCGGCGCGGGCGCTCAGACCTTGGACGTGACGCTGCCGATGACGGTTTCGATCGATCCGGAGAGCGCTGCCAGAGCCAGGATGATCAGCGGTGTGACCACGCCGAGCAGGACAGCGTACTCCGTCATCGTCTGCCCGTCGTTGCGGCTCAGGCGAATGAGAAAGTGCGGCATGAGCGAATCCTGTTTCCACCACCTGGCAACAGCCATCCCTCGAAAGGGTGTGATCGAGCGCCGAAACACGCTCGTTTGACGCCGTGGACGCTTCTCAGCAGCGAGCTCTCGCCGTGCTCGGCGACGGTCGTTGGCACCATGCCGACGATCTCCGCTCGCCACCGCACATGTTCGATTCCCAGATCCTCGCGCTGATGCGGTCGCTCAAAGCGCAGGGCTATCTGGTCGAATGGCGCGTCTCGCCGACCGGAGACTGGTACCGCCTCGAGGAGACGGCCGCCTCTCAGTAGCCGAGCAGGCGCACTTCCTCGCGACGCTCGCGCGCGAAGAAATGGATGCCGTCGACGAACCTCACCCAGTTGCAGCGCGTGCACATGACGAGCGAGTGCGTGCGCGCGCTGTCGGCGAGGTACCGCACGCCGCGGAGCAGGTCGCCGTTCGAGACGCCGGTGGCGGCGACGATCACCTCGGACGGAGCGAGATCGTCGATCGTGAAGATCCGGTCGACGTCCTCGATCCCGTGGCTCCTGGCGTCCTCGATCTCGCGACGCGACGTCGGCCAGAGCTGGGCCTGCAACTCCCCGCCCAGACACCGCAGCGCCGCGGCCGCCAGCACGCCCTGACGCGTGTTGCCGATGCCGATCGCGAGATGGTCGTTCGTTCCGCGGATCGCGGCGGAGATCGCAGAGGTGACGTCGCCGTCCTGGATCAGCTTGATTCGCGCTCCCGCAGCACGGATCTCCTCGATCAGGTCGTGGTGCCGTGGCCGGTCGATCACGAGCGCGGTCACGTCGCCGACCGTCCGCCCGAACGAGGCGGCGATCGAGCGGAGGTTCTCGGCCACCGGCCGCGAGAGCGAGATCCGGCCCCGCGCGACCGGGCCGACCGCCATCTTGCGCATGTACATGTCGGGAAGCGTGGGCAGCGAGCCGCGCGGGCCGGCGGCGATCATCGAGATCGCACCGGACCCCCCACGCGCGACGATCGCCCTGCCTTCGAGCGGATCGATCGCGAGGTCGAGCTCCTCCCCACCCGCCCCGATCTGCGAGCCGACCGCGAGGTGGTGCTCCTCCTCAGGGGCGATCACGATCCGGCCGGAGACGGGAAGCGTGGCGAGCGCCGAGGTGGCGCCCGAGAAGGCGGCCTCCTGCGCGGCCTCGGTATCGGCGCGCCCGAGCCAGCGTGCGCCGGCGAGCGCCGCCCGCTCGGTCACGCGCGCGAAGCTCTCGCAGACGCAGACGCCCCCCGTCCGAGGCTCGGTCTCGGTCTCGAGTCTGACGTCCTGCTCGGTTTCCGTCATCGGCGAATCTCCATCCGCTCGGCGCTCGACAGCACGAGCTCCAACACCGCCGCAATCGCATGCTCGAGGTTCACGTTCTCGACGATCGGCACGTCCGTCCGCCGGGCTCGCTCCACGATGTAGTCCTGGATCTTACGAATCTTGGCCAGCTGCGTGAGGTACTTGTCGACCGGGCGCACGCCCTCGGAGGTGCTGTCCCGGATCCAGAAGTGCGTCGAGTGCACCTCGCCGCTCTCGATCGACAGGACGCACTGCACGACGAGCGCCCCGTAGATCGGCGGCAGCATCCCTGGTACGAGATGCACGCCCTCGAGCACCATCGAGAAGCCCTCCTCGAGCGCGCGGTCGATCGAGGCCTTGACGCCGACGAGCACGTTGCGCGTCTGGTCGAGGAAGCCCAGCAGGTCCGGATCTCCGGTCTCGTTGTCCGGGACGGACGGGGCAGCCTCGAAGCTCGAGTGGTGGATCGACGGCATGAACTCCTGCGAGAAGAAGGCGCGCATCGTCTGACGGATGAAGTCCGTCGAGGTCACGCGCGTGATCCCGAGCCGGTGCGCGACCTCGGTGGCGACGCTCGACTTCCCGGTGCCAGTGGCGCCGCCGACGAGCACGATGATCGGCCGGTCGAGCTGCTGGAGCTCCTGGAAGCGGAGCAGCTTGCGCACCGTCTGGGCGCCTTCTTCCTCGCCGAGCACCTCGACCGCGAGCTCCTGGAGCCGGTCGAGGTCGACCACGCGCTCGTTGCGCTCGGCGAGGTCGAGCTCGAGCCGGCGCGCCAGCATGTACGACCGCTCGACCGAGACGCCGGTCGCCACGAGCGCCTTCGCCATCAGGCCCTTCGAGTAGGGCAGCCCGCCTTCGCCGCCGAGCGGGAGCCATTCGCCGAACCGTCGTTCGGTCATGGCGCGAGCTCCAGGACGAGCTCGTCGAGGCCTTCGGCGATCACCTCGTTGTCCGCGAGCACGACCTCGACGCCGCGCTCGGCGGCCGCCTCGGCGACGACGTCGATCGCGGCCGCCTTGATCTCGACGAGGAAGACGTCCGCATCGACGCGCTGCAGCTCGTCGCGGAGCGCCGGCCGGCTCGCAAGGCTGCGCGACACGTGCACGACGTCGGCGTCGAGATGGTCGGTGGGCGCCGGGCCGGTCGTGAACACGGCGACCCGCCGGCCGCCGAGCGGCTCCATCGGTCGCAGCCTGAGCGTCGCCGCGACGACGGGGAGGTCCTTGAGCTCGCGGATGCGGCCGGCCGCGCCCTCGTCCCCGTGCATGACGACGACGAGGTCGGACATGAGCACCCGGTAGGTGTTCAGGTAGGCCGTCGCGTCCAGTCCCGGCCCGGTGACGAGAATCCGCCGGTCGACTGCGACCGGTGGGATCGCCGCGCCGCTGCCGTCGAAGACGACGAGATCGGGGCGGCGAGCAGCGGCGAGGGCCGCCCCGGCCGCCACGTTCGAGGTCGCGACCGCGCCCGCGAGACCTCCTCCGCAGCGCCGGCACCCGATCGTGACGACATCGGCGAGCGCCGCTGTCTCGAGATGGTCCGAAGCCGCGTGCCGGCCGGCGCGCGCCAGCGCGAGCAGGTCCTCGACCGTCGGCGGCGCCTCGACGAGCTCCGGCTCCGGGGGCCCGCCACGGCCCATCGCGACGACGACGACCTCGCGGTCGCGTGCGAGCAGGCGCGCCACGTGCCCCGTGATCGCCGTCTTGCCGACGCGCTTTCCGGTCCCGATCACGGCGAGCGAAGGCAGCGAGAACGGCGCGAGCTCCGGCGGCTCGAACCGAAAGTCGGCGCCGACGTACGGGAGGCCCGCGGCCAGCGCGCGGCTCGCCCACCGCATGCGCTCGGCCGGGCCGAGCACCGGCTCGTCCGAGAGGTCGACGACGACCTCGGCATCGGCGCCGGCAAGCCCGTCGACGAGCGGCACGCCGTAGTCCTCCCCACCCTTCAGCTTCTCGACGCCGCCGACCAGCACCGCTCCGACGAAGTCGTACGGCAGCTCGGACAGCGCGTCCCTCACGACCGGAGCGTAGTGCTCCCCATCGATCAAAGCTATGGCCCTCACTACCGAGTAGTGACCTCGCCCTCGATGCGGGCCGTGTACTTCTCGTAGGCGAGCGTGTCGAGGGAGAACTGGATGATCTTCTCCTGGCCGTGGAACGGGTAGCGGCGCCAGACGTCGACGTGCGTGCCCGAGATCTCGAGGACGTTGTAACAGGGTCTCGTGTTGCCCCGGAGGCGAAGTGAGGAAACGGTGCCGGTGTTGATCACGAACAGGTTCTCGAGGCGCCACGCGTAGGGCACGTGCTTGTGGCCCGAGAGGACGACGTTCACCCCGGCCCGCTGGAGGCACTCGATCGCGTCACCGGCGTCGTAGATCACGTTCCGCTCCCGGCCCGTTCCCGGGACCGGCAGCAGGTGGTGATGGCAGACGAAGACCCGCATCTCCGCCGGCTCGGAGAACTGCTCCTCGATCCAGCGGTAGCGTCCGCGCCCGATCTGGCCGTGGTCGAGGTCGGGCTCGGTCGAGTCGATGGCGACGACCGTCACGCCGTCGACGTGGATCACCGAGTTCCGCTCCCCGAAGAGCTGCTCGAAGTGGACGTAGCCGACGTTCCGCGAGTCGTGGTTCCCCGGAACGACGACGACATGCTCGCATTCGATGCGCGCCAGGTAGCTCTTCGCCTGCGCGTACTCCTCCTTGAAGCCGAACGTCGTCAGGTCGCCGGAGCAGACGACGATGTCCGGAGCGAGGTCGTTGATCTCCGTGATCGCGCGCTCGAGCAGGTCCGGCAGGAAGTACGGACCGCCGCAATGGAGGTCCGACAGGTGACCGATGACGAACGGGCCACTCCGGCCGGACGGCATGCGGCAAGCATACGGCATCCGAGACCGTTGCTATGCTCACCGGGTTGCCGGCGGAAATCCCGCATTTCCAGGCATATCGTGGAGCGGCTCCGCCGCGCTTCGCCAACGACGCCGAGCTCGAGACGGCGAAGATCTTCGACTACTACCGCGTCCCGTGGGACTACGAGCCGCGAACCTTCGTCCTCGAGCGCGACGAGGAGGGCAGGGTCGTCGAGGCCTTCACTCCGGACTTCTACCTGCCCGAGCAGGACCTCTACATCGAGGTCACGGTCATGAAGCAATCGCTCGTGACCCGCAAGAATCGCAAGCTGCGCAAGGTGCGCCGACTCTACCCGGACGTCCGGGTGAAGCTCTTCTACAAACGGGACATCGAGCGGCTCGCACAGCGGTACGGACTCCCGATGGCCTCGTAGGCCACTAGCTCTGGAGCTCGACGCCCGCATCGGCGAGGTCTATCTGAGCGCCGACTCGATCGCGCACCGGGTCGAGGAGCTCGGTGAGCAGATCGGAGCGGACTACGAGGGCCTCGAGCCGTTACTCATCTCGGCCCTCAAGGCCTCTGCGGTCTTCCTCACCGACCTCTCGCGGGCGATCCCGATCCTGCACCACGTCGACTTCATCGAGCTCGCGGGCTACGGCCGCGCGGACACGGGCGGGCAGCGACAAGCGCGGTTTCTGAAGGACCTGGACGAGGAGATCGCCGGCCGGCACGTGCTGCTCGTCGAGGACGTCGTCGACACCGGGCTGACGCTGAACTACGTCTGCCGAACGCTCGCGCTTCGCCAGCCCGGCTCGCTGGCCGCGGTCTCGCTCTTCGACCGCCCTTACCGCCGCCTGGTCGAGGACCTGCCGCTGCGTTACGTCGGCTTCACGATCCCGGACGAGTTCTTCGTCGGATACGGCTTCGACCTCGAGGAGCGCTACCGCAACCTCCCCGACTTGCACGTCGTGAGGCACGAGCAGCAAAGTTAGTCCTGCTCCCGCAGACATTCGCGCTGTTCTGAGACGCCTACAGGTAGCCCAGCGGATCCACCGCCGCGCCGTTGACGCGCACCTCGAAGTGCAAGTGCGGGCCGAAGCTGTGGCCCGTACTGCCCACGTAGCCTATCACCTGGCCCTGCGCCACTTGCTGCCCCGTTGACGAGCCGAGCGCCGACTGGTGGGCGTACGCGGTCGCCAGCCCGCCGCCGTGGTCGATGACGACGATGTTCCCGTAGCCGCCCATCCAGCCTGCGTAGATCACCGCCCTCGTGCATGCGCCCCCACCGCATGCCGAACGGGCTCGTCACGGGGCCGCTCACAGGCCAGATGAAGGTGCCGTTGCCGCTGGGTGCCGTGCCGGTGCCCGGAGCAGCCGCGCGAAGCCGGGCGGCGAGGGCGGCGCTCTGTGCCTGGAGCGCATTCGCCTCGCCCACCCACTCTCGCTCCTGCTCCGCGAGCGTCGAGAGACTCGATCGTTTCTGCCGCCGCGCATCCGAGAGCGCCCCGCTCGCCGCCAGGAGCCGGTCGTGTACCGCCCGCACCTGCGCGGTCCGTGCGGCTATGACGCGCGTCGCCGACTCGACGCTGGTCTTCGTCCGCTTCGTGCGCCGGCGCGCCTCCGTCATCGCGACCTTGGCTTCGCCGACGGCCGTGGCGATCCGCTTGTCCTGCTCGCCGATCTGTCGCATGTAGTCGAGCCCGTCCAGGAGCTCGTCGAAGCTCGACGCCGCGAGCACGACGTCGACGACGTCCGAGTCCTCCGACTCGTACATCGCGATCAGCCGCTGATCCCGACGTTCGACCGCGACCCGATGCTGCTCCCGGAGGAACTGGAGCCGCTTCGTCTGGAGCTGGAAGAGCTGGGTGAGCTTCGCGAGCCGGTCGCGATGCAGCGCGAGGTCGGCCTCCAGCGTCTGGAGCCGCTCGGACACGTCCCCGACCTGGCTCTGGAGCACGCGGATGCGGCTCGTGACGTCGGCGATCTCGCCCTTCAGCGTCTCCTCGCGGGCCCGCGTCTGGGAGATGCTCTCGCGGATCCTGGCGAGCCGCTCGTCGACGGAGCGTTTCTTCCCGATGACGTCGTCGCCCGAAGCCGGCGCGGCCAGGACCAGCGTCATCAGACACGTACAGACGAGAAGTCTTCGTGTCATGAACCGGCATCTTCGCGCCTCGGGCGGCTGTCCCTCCAGGGGCAGCTAAACGCGGACGCGCTCGCGACCCTCCTGGGCGGCCGGTTCCAGGGCTTTCAGAGCCTCCGCCGCCCGTCGCCGCAGCGGGCCGACCAGCGCCCGGTAGTCCTCGTCGGTGACCTTGCCGGTCCGGTGGTCGAGCTCGAGCTCCTTGAGCGCCCCGAGCGCGCGGTCCCGCTCCTCGGCGAGCTCGAGACGCCGCCGCTCGAGAGCGTCCGGCTCCGCGAGCACGTCGTCCGCGGGCGCCGGGTCGCGAAGGAAGGGAAGCGCCACGAGGACGACGGCGAGCACAGCGATCACGGCGCCCAGAACGAGGGCAACGGTCATGCCCGAACGACGACTCCCGCCTCGCGGTAGCGCTCGGCCAGCCGCCGCTGCTCCCGGGCGTCGGGCCAGAGCGTGATCAGCGAGCCGCCCACGAAGACGAACCCGGCGAGCCAGATCAGGTTGACGAGCGGCTTGACGAGCACTTTGAAGTGGACCGCGCCGTCCTTGTCGATCTGGTCGGCGATCACGAACAGGTCCTCGGCGCGCCGCCAGTCGGTGCGGATGCCGACCTCGTTCGACGTCGACTGCTCGGCGAAGTAGCGGTTCTTGCCCGCTTCGAGCCGGCCGAGTAGCTTCCCGTCACGTGAGACGTCGAGCGCGGCCCGCACCTCGCGCGCGTTCGCGCCGCGGCGCGAGACGAGCTCCGCGTAGGTGAGGTCGTACCGCCCGACCGACATCGTCTGCCCGGGTAGGAGCTTCCGCTCGACCTCCGTGCCGTACGCGCTCGAGCCGACGACGCCGATCGCGAGCAGGACGATTGCCGCGTGAACGACGTAGCCCCCGTACCGGCGCCGGTTGCGGGCGACGAGCCCGCCGAAGGCTCCCGGCCAGGAACCCCCGGCCAGGGCGTGGCGCGCTCGCGTGCCGCGAGCGAACTCGAGCGCGATTGCGGCGAGCACGAACGCCGAGAACGTGTAGCCGATCAACCCGGGCCGGGAGGAGCCGGCTCCGAGCGCGATCAGACCCACGCCCGCCGCGAGCGCAATCCCCAACGGCCAAACGACCTGCGCACCGAGCGCCCGCAGCGACTGGCGCCGCCACGCGATCAGCGGCCCCAATCCCATTAGAAGCAGGAGCGGCAGCCCGAAGACGCGCAGGAAGAAGTTGTAGTACGGACCTCCGATCGTGCGGGCCTCGCCCTGCACCGCCTCGGTCAGGATCGGGTACGTCACGCCCCACAGGATCGTCAGGCAGAGCGCGATCAGCAGCAGGTTGTTGTAGAGGAACGCCGCCTCGCGCGACACCGGCGACTCGAGCCGTGTCCTCGCCCGGAGCAGCGGCAATCGATAGAGGATCATCCCGACCGCGAAGCCGGACGCCGCGACGATGAACCCCAGGAACCAGGGCCCGATCGATCCTTGCGTGAACGCGTGGATAGAGTTGACGACGCCGGATCTCGTCAGGAACGTCCCGAACAGCGACAGCCCGAACGCGAGCGAGACGAGCGACATGTTCCAGACGCGGAGCATGCCCTTCTTCTCCTGGATCATCACCGAGTGCAGGAAGGCCGTCGCCGCGAGCCAGGGCATCAGCGCCGCGTTCTCGACCGGATCCCACGCGTAGTAGCCGCCCCAGCCGACCTCGACGTACGCCCAGTGCGCCCCGAGCAGCTGGCCGATCCCGAGGAATCCCCAGGCCGCGAGCGTCCAGCGCCGGGTGGCGACGATCCAGCGCTCGTCCGTTCGTCCCGAGAGGAGCGCGCCCATCGCGAACGCGAACGGCACCGTCAGCCCCACGTAGCCGAGGTAGAGGAGCGGCGGGTGCGCGACCATGTACGGGTTCTGGAGGCTCGGCGTGAGGCCGCGGCCGTCGAGCGGAGCCACCTGCGTCTCGAACGGGCTCGTGACCGCGACCAGGAGGAATGCGAAGAAGGTCGCGACGCCGCCGAGCACCGGCACGACCCAGCTGACGAGGTCGCGCGCGCTGCGGCGGTTCAGCAGCACCGCCGTCGCGCCGTAGCCGGTCAGGACGAGCAGCCAGAGCAGCAGCGAGCCCGCCTGGCCGCCCCAGAAAGCGGACAGTGTGTAGATCCACGGGAGCTCTCGGCTCGTGTGGTCGGCGACGTAGGCGAACGAGAAGTCGTGACGGAGGAGCGCCGCGGCGAGGACGGCCGACGCGATCGCCGTGGAGGCGAACGCGCCGATCAGCGCGTTCCGAGCCGACTCGGCGAGCCGGCGCCGACGTGAGTACGCGGCGAGCGCGCCCGCCACGAGCGCGTAGAGAGCGAGCCCCAGGCTGACGACGAGGGCGGCCCTACCGAGGTCAGCCACGGATTAGGCCTGCTTCTTCGCGGGGGCGTACTTCGACGGGCACTTGGTGATCATCGAGCTCGGGTCGGCCACGAAGGAGCCGTCCCGGAGGCGCCCGGTGACGACGATGTGCCGGCCGGCCTTGAAGAGGTCCGGCAGGGTGCCGGTGTAGACGACCGGCACCCTCGTGGGGCCGTCGAAGTCCTTCAGCCGAAAGCGGAGCCCGCGCGCGTGCGCGTCACCGGTCACCGGCGCGAGCACGATTCCGGCGAGCGAGACGTTGCCGGTGTGTCCGGGGAGCTGGCTCGGCCGCAGGGAGGGCGTGCCGCCGCCGGCGAGCGACGTGTAGAGCAGGAAGACCGCGAGGATCGAGGCGATCGCGAGCGCGATCACGAGCCGCGCCGGGCTGCGCTTTCGAGCCACGCCGGAAGTCTAGCCCGGACGCTGGGCCGGCTCGGTCGCTTAGGACTCGCGCAGCGGTGCTGCGTTGCGACCCGGGATTCGGTACCCGTGCTCGTGGCAGAGCGAGCCCGGCGAATCCTCGGTGAGCGCGTCGCAGTAGCCCTTGCCGTACGCCGCGCGGATGAAGGCGGCGACCACCTCGAGGTTCCAGTCCGAGATCGAGCTCGCTTCACGCCAGAGGTCGGTCAGGCGCAGGTCGATGTCGAGCTCGAGGAGGTCGATCCGGCTAGGTCCCTTTCCCATGCGGACAAGGGTAGGAAGGCGATCGGACGACATCCGTGCGTAGAGTGACGCGGTGGGAGCGATCAAGTTCGGACCTGCCCGCGTGCCCTCGCAGCAGTCCCCGGAGGAGGCGGTTCGGCTGCTCGTCGAGGCCGGCTACAGCGCCTGTGAGGTCGACTTCGAGGGCCGGTTCTGGATGAGCTGGGAGTTCGCCGAGCGCCTCGGCGAGCTCGCGCGCGAGGCCGGGATCGTACTCTCCGTCCACGCCCCGATCGCCGGCTTCATGGGGCACGCCGAGCGCGGCAAGAAGCTGAACATGGCCGTCGGGATGCTCGACCACTCGGCCGGGATCGCCAAGGCCGTCGGCGCCGAGCTCGTCGTCTTCCATCCAGGATTCCTGCTCGGACGGACGCGCGAGGACGCCCTCGACTCGGTCGTCGAGCAACTCGGTGAGCTGCGCGAGCGGCTCGAGGGCAAGGATCGCGCGGTGCCGTTCGGCGTCGAGGTGATGGGCCGCGTGCGCGAGCTCGGGAGCGCCGACGACGTGATCGGGATCTCGCGCCGCCTCGGTTGGGTACGCCCGGTGATCGACTTCGCGCACCTGCACGCGACGAGCGACGGCGCCTTCACCGAAGCCGACCGGTTCGCCGAGGTGCTCGCCGCCGCGGACGCCGTGCTCGAGCCGGGCGCCCCCTTCCACGTCCACTTCTCCGACATCGCCTACGCGAATCGCAACGAGACGAAGCACCTGCCCTACGGCGAGGGCACGCTGCGCGCCGAGCCGCTCCGGGACGCGCTCGCGCGCTTCG
>WNGA01010216.1_pt1 | contig 12469 bp, 14 predicted proteins | sample 5400061 | NCBI WGS metagenome assembly WNGA01 (sample SAMN13153366, study PRJNA577476) | soil metagenome | isolation source: 100 cm soil or saprolite under grassland replicate 2 | place: USA:California | collected 2016-06-15
GCACGCTCGTGGCGCTCGGGGAGCTCCTCGCGCTCACCGACCGGGCAGGCCTCGAGATCGACGTCGTCCTCGACAGCCTCAAGTTAGGACCGCTCGCATCATTGATCGATCGGTGGCGTCCACGCCTGAAGGGCGAGGATGACGGGTCGTACTTCCGTCTGGCGCTCGCGCGCAAGGACCTCGCGCTCGTGTTCGACGAGGCCGAACGTGCGGCCGTCCGCCTCAGCGTGCCCGAGACGGCGGCTGCGCGGTGCGATGACGCGATCGAGGCCGGCTTCGGCGACCGGGATTTCGGCGCGATCGTCGGGTTCCTCCGCGGCTAGCCCCCTACCATCTTGACGTGAATATCCCCACGACTATCGCGAATGCCCGCATCCATGCCACGAACAATCGAGACTGAATCGTTTCGTTTGCTGCCACTGCACCGGTCAACGGCTTTGCCCCGGGCAGGTTGACGTGAGTTATGGACGGCAGCGTTAGTCGAGTCGGTCGATCAGATGATGAACGCGGCCAACGGGTCGGAACCCCAAGTCTTCCAGAGGAGACCGGGACATGGCGCCACCAAACGTAACGAGGGCTGGCGTACCGCGGCGAACGGCCTCCGTCCAGGCCGCCGCCACGAGGTCGCTCAACGCGCCCCGCCGCCGGTGGGACGGGATCGTCGCTCCACCTCCGAGGTAGATGCCCGACGGGGAGAGCCACCCCTGGCCGGTCGCCACGGGCCGGTCGCCGTCGAGCACCAGCAGCCTGATCGTGTGCCCACCCGCGCTCTCTGCCTCGAATGTGTCCGGGGCGCGTCGGCGTTCGTCAGCGGCATCCTCCTCCGGGAAGGCGAAGCCTTCGTTGGCCACCTCGATGGCCGCCAGATGCTCCTGGAGGGTCGAGACCCGGCGGGCCTGGAACGTCGTGGACCGAGCTTTGGGCGCCTCCGTCATCACCAGCATCACCGATCCCTCATCGGACTCGGGCTTCAGGCCGGCCTCGAGCAGCCGAGGAACCACGTCGCGCGGTGTCGCTGATGGGCCGATGGTCCATGCTGCAGAGCGGCGTCCGCGTCTCCGCACCAACTCGCGAACCTCCCGGACGCCGCCGCGCACAGCGCCCACGTCGAAGCGCACGCGGGCGACGGCGGTCGACCAGAAATGCTCGCCGGGCGAGAAGGTCAGGGCGAAGCGCTCCGTCATGATCCGCTCCTGGTCCGGGCCGATCGCCACGAACACCTGCGGGTCCTCGGCGAACGCAAGAAGGTCCGGCTCGGCCATCACGTGACAGCGACCGTCGTCGACCTTCCGACGATGCGCCTCGGGGCGTCCAACGCCAAGACCGCCACGTCCTGCGCCTCGCCCGTTATGGGTGATCGTATGGGGGGATCAAGACAATGTGGAGACCTCCCTGCAACGATCCCTCGGATCCCTCGTCTTGGCTGAGTGGTGCTCTTACGTAGATCCGTCCGTTGACCTGGTGTCTTGCGGGGCGGCCAACTCCTGGGGTCGGGGCGAGCCCCAACGGTGACGGGTGGCTCGACTCAGCCGGCACCGACCGAGGACTCGCGGGTCCAAGCCTGAGCTCCTTCTGCTCACCTTCGAAGGGCCAGCTTCCGTGTGGTGCGGTCCGGGAAACCCCACCAGCTTCCACGGACAGGCCGAGCCCTGCCTCTGAGCCATATCCAAATGCCCTGCTTACGAGTGTGAACCGAGTAAATGCACCCCACAGGCACCGTAGACCACGACGCCTGCCAAAACCTGGACGATGACACGATGTGTGGAACACAGCTGATCGTTGGAGAGCAATCCGATGAGAGCGATGCCCATCGCGACAGCAAGCGAGCCAGTGGTCACGATCGACGGTCCCCGCGGCGGGCGACCCGGCCCTTCTCGCTCCGTATAAGCGAGGACTTCGCCCGAACGCCAATAAGGTTCGTTGCTCACTTGACTCACATCTCTACAGCTCCTGGCATCGCTGTCTATCATACGCACGGGTCGTGTCCGGAACGGCCTGAGCGGTGACTACGTCGCGCATGAGGAGCCCACGCGTCCCTGCTCGGCTCAGACAAGGCTCGATGGTGGTTTTTGATTGAAGGGTGCGCGAACCGGCCGGACACCCTCATCTCGCCAAGGGCAATCGAACTAAGACGGCCACACACCCCGAGGCTTTAGCCTAAGGCTCTGTCCTGGGCAGGGATCGTGGTCCGCGGTGCCCCGCCGTCGGTTATGGCTCCCCACAGGGCGCGAGTTCGAACCCTAGGTTTGGCTCGGCGAGCTTCCCAGTTCGGCTCGAAGCCTTTCGGCGTCCCTCCGCCATCTGGCCGGAAGGTTAGGGAAGATGAAGCGGAAGATCTGTCCGTTTGAACGGCGCACCCACACAAACGAGCCTGGCCAAAGCCACCGTTCGGACTTCACGACGGACACAGCGTCCCGCGAATCCGCAAAGAGCACACCTTCGGCTTCTAGCGTGAAGAAAGACGCTCGTTGTGCGATGAGGCGCCTATCCGTGAGCGTCAGGAACGTCGGCCTTGTGCCAAGACGACTGAGCCCAGCAAAGTTTGTCGCAACGACGCGCTCATCCGGTGTGAGGACCTCACTCGCGGCCTGACTGATTCTCATCCTTAGGGCGTCCTTGCGAAATACCGAGAGGTCGTGCCGCACCATGGAAATCGGACTGAGGGAGAGGCCCCGCCGCTTTCGTTCCCGAACGGACCGCCACATCAGCCAGCCTGCGAAGACCATCGAGGCAATCAGTAGTAAGTCGATAGCGGTCCGCCCAAGTGAGGGGGCCTGGACGATATCGGCGATGAAAGAAGCGATCCCGGCGGCATACCCGGCAAGCAGGAGCCACAGCCACCGGGGCTGGCGTCGATCTGCGGGTGGCCCGTCCCCCTGTGCGCTAGATGCGCCCATTTTGCCCAGTGTAACCATCGATGGATATGCCTTTTCGCACAGCGTTGAAGAGGTCGAAGGCTCGGGTCGGATCCTCCGAGCGCTGGCCGCGCTGCTCTGGGGTCCACTCGGGGGCCGGGTCCAAGCAATCGGTGCTCTCCAATTCCACGGACCTGAGAATGCTCGGCAAGGGGTGCCGGGGGGCGCGGACGTTATCGGCGATAATCGAGACTCGTTGGTGAGGCCGGAGCACCTTCGTGCAGCAGCCTCCCGAGCAGCTCAGGAAGCTGTGGCGGCCACAGCGCCTCCGGACAGTCCTCCAGCTGAGCGGGTGACCACCATTGCCATCGCAGGATTCGGTCCTCAGCGTGAGCTGCGGACAGGTCACCCTGCGGGTCACGGCGGGGCCCATACCCCAAGAAGATTCGCTCGAACTGGTGCACGGGGTGCCCGTTGTGCGTGAAGTCGTGCCCCCAGGTCCATAGTTGAGGGCCGGGTTCGATATCGTCCCAGCCGGTCTCTTCGAGGAGTTCCCGGCGTGCGGCTTGAAGAAGCGACTCCCCCGCGCCCACTCCACCTCCAGGCATCGCCCAATGAACGCCGACCTCCTCGTTGTCATACCGGAACAGGAAGATCGCCTTGGAAGGGCCGAGAACTGCCACCCTCACCGCTTGCCTAGGTTGCCTCACGAACCCACTCTGCCAGGGCCGAGCGCAGGTTGCATCGGGGGTCGAAGATAGCGGCGCGTGCCGGGGCGCAAGTCCCAGTTTGGTGTGAGTGACGCTCGAACCCGTGAACGGCGTCAAACGTCAGCACCAGGCACAGGACCCAGCCATCCAGATTCGCGGTGTGCGCGGTAATTCGTCCTCGCGCCAACTGCATCCACGACGTGGTCAGCCACCGCGACCACCGACTCCAAGACCCACCGCGCACATCCCACGCCGAGACAGTGGTCGGGCCACCAGGGGTTGCCCGAACCCGTCAGTAGCCGGTTGTCTGAAAACTTCCCCTTCAGTCGCTCTTCCATCAGCGCAGATTCGTCCGCCGACAGGTCTTCAGGACGGTAGTGGGCGATGACGTTTCGGAGCTGGACGGAGAGGTTGGCGTCCTGGTACGACTGGGCACCGGGATCGAGCAACGGCTTCCCGGCAAAGCGGAGGAGCGTCTGGTACTTGTCGAGCGCTCGCCCCTTCTTCCCCAAGTCGGTCGCTCGCCAGTACTCGGCCATGAGGTCTCGAGTTGATTCCGGCAGAGGGGCGATGGCCCCGCCCTCGGGGGAGTTACCATCAAACGCATCTTGAAAGAGTTCGTTGATCATGGCCTCGAAGAATCCGACGCCACAGAGAATCGCGCCGAGGACATGACCCCGTTGTTCCAGGTCGAATCGAGACGGCCCAGTTACATCGTGACGTTCCTCGATCTCGCCAGCTGAACGAACCATCATCCCGGCAGCCGCCAGTAGGTGGCTGCTGAAGTAGTTCCTCATGATCAATCGCACAGTCCCGCCCCTGAGCATCGTCCCGCCCGGCGTGACCTCTTGGGGCACGTTCTCGTTCGTCATCGCGCTACTGGTCGAACTTCAGGCGGTCGGCGATCTCATCAACCTGGCGCTCGTGCCCGCGACGCTCAGCTTCGTCTCGCATCCGGGCCTGCTGAACTCGTTCGCCATGGACGGCTTCCTGCTCGTTCGCCTGGTCGACACACCGTCGAAGCGTCTCCGCGTGGTATCGCTCCAGCTCGTCCATCGTCGTGCCGTCCAGAACGATCATGTCGCCGGACACGCTGGCGATGCCCGGTCGATGCATCGAGGTGAACGATGGTGGATGGTCCCAGCACCGCACGAACAGATCACTCCACTCGGGCGAGGGAATCCGGGACAGGCGCAGGGGAACGCGGTACAGCGCGCTCCCTGCCGTTCCGTCGTTGCGTGGCCGCCCAACGCCCTCCTTCACGATGCCGATGATCCTGATCGCTTCCGGGTCGACGACCTTCCCTTCGCCTGACGCCCGGACCTCAACTGTGGCCGTTTCACTTTCCGTGATGCCCTCGCTTCCCGTCGTCGGTAATGGATCGCCAGCGGCCTCCGCCCGGCGACGGTTGGCATGATGCGAGCGCGCGTCGGTCACGAGACGCTCGATGCCCCGGCTCATGTTCGACGGCTCCAGCGACGGGCAGTATGTGTCCTCCAGCTCCGCCGGTACAGGCACGGTACCAACACGCACTGGGAGGAGCTTCACGCCTTCGCGGTTCAGGCCAGTCGTCATGGCAAGCCTGATCTCGTGCTGGCACCACCGGGACTGGACCGAAGCGTCCGTGATGAGCGCGACGACGAACTCCATCTCGTGGATCGCAGTCGCGATGGACTGCATCAGTGAGTCCCCCGCTCGTAGTGCACCTTCGTCGATCCATACGTCGAACCCCTCGGCTTCGAGGCGTTCCTTGATCGCTCGCGCGAGCCCAGCATCCTCGTGCGCGTAGCTGATGAAGAGCGAGATCGTGTCTCCGGCCATTCTGCGTCCGAGTCTACGCAGGAAGCGACTGTCCTACCCGGCGATCGAAGGCTGAGCGGAGGGCCTGCGAACAGACGTCGGTGCGACTCCCCGCGACCGGGATACGCCAGCTTGGATTCAGGAGTGGTGTGGCCCGCGGTACTGCTCGGCTGCACCGTCATCGTGATCGACCACGTGATGAAAGACCCCAAGCAGAGGCACTCCCGGTACGCTCCGGCAAGGCCATTTCTGGAGGCAACAGTTCCCTGACGCAGTCCCTCCCCTGGGGGGAGCCAAAGGGGACGCCAATCTCGTGGTCCTGGACGGCGAGCCAGTCTCGCGCCTTACGGTGGCTGAATTCGAGCGCCTCATCGACGTTGAGTTGGCAGAGCCGGATGTATGGGCTTCCTTCGAATCTTGGCCGTGGGAGCCCGCATACCAGAAGGTCGCGGCGGAGTCCGACCTGCCGGACGAGGAGTCCACGCCAGCTCCCTAGCCTGCACCGTTGGGGGTGATGGCGGGCCTGGCCGCGACGGACGGCGAGGAGGCGTCTACGGGACCACTTGACGGCTTATGGCGGAGAGCCGCTCACCGCTTAAGTCGACGTTGGGGGCCAGGAACCATTTCCGAGTTGGACCGCACGGCGATCCCTCGATCGTCACCGATTGGACGGCGAAGGCATCACTCGGCTCAACGCCCCGTATGACGCGTGCCATAACGGGCGAGTCCTGATCCCAATCGAGATCAACAGTGATGTCCCGAGTCCTTAGCAGGTCCATGTCGACCTCGGCGGCGCAGTACAGCTCGTGGGTGTTTCCTGCGTGCGTCAACACCAGGGGGGCGTCTCCGCATCTCGCGGCCAACGCACCAAGGACGAGAACCCCGGCCAGCAGCCAGGCAACGGTTCGACCTGACCGCCGACCCTCTTTCGGAACCTTGCTGCCGAGCCTCATGGACCCCAGATTAGCGATGCCATCGACGTGGCCATCAGAACGGCGAGGCCTCTGACCCGCTCGCTTGCTTGTCGTCTTGATTGACCGGTGCGCGAACCACGCGGACTTCCTTGTGATCCCGCCAGCACTTTCCCTGTAAGTCGTGCGCGTTCGGGTGCTGCCCCGTCACCGGTTTGGTTACGGCCCCCAGCCGACTAGTGCATCGGCATCAGAGGCGCCCAGATCCACGATCGGTGTTGGGCCTCCTCCGCTCACGTCGATGATGTGCACGGACATCGGCAGGTAGGGGGTCCGTTTGACTACGGCGACCGCGAGCCAGCGCCCACTCGGGCTCCATGCGGCGTCGGTGATGATCGGCGCGTGCTCGCCCTCCCCACTCGAGAACAGCAGCCGATCCTCTCCCGTGGCTGGGTCCAACAAGTAGAGGTCGGTGATGGCGTACGGAGGGTCGCCGATCGCGTAGGCCAGGCGATCCTCGGTTGGTGACCAGGCGAGGATCTAGGAGAACTCCTGGGTCTCATGGCCGAGCATCACGAACCGGCCGGCGGAGTCGAATATCGCCGCGGCGATCAGGTGGGCCTGGGTCGCCACGTACGTCCCGCTTGGAGACCAGTCGACCTCCACAAGGGACCCTGGCGGCTCTCCGCCGAGCGCTGCGACGAGGTCGGGATCGAGGGGCGAGGCGAAGTCGGACACGGCACCGGTTTCGACGTCGAGGAGCCGGAGAGGCAGGTCTGCACCCACTCCGTCCACGGCGATCCGTCTTCCGTCGGGTGACCAGTCGAACGAGTCAACGGTCCCGAGGTCGGGGAAGCACCTCGGTGTCGTCGCCGCGATCTCGACGATGCACACGGTCTGCTCCGCCGTGCCCTCCGGGCGCTGCTTCGCTGGATCGACCGGCAGGATGGTGAGGCGATAGGCAACGCGTTGACCGTCGGGCGACCAGACGGCCGGGCCGAAATCCTCCTTCGGTCCCGCGCGGACGAGCACTGTCCGCTCGCCGGTCGACGGGTCGATCGTAAGGAGCTCATCCTCCCGCGTGTAGTTGGTCGGCTCCGTCACGTACGTCCCGGCAAGGACATTGCTCGCATCCGAAGAGACGCCATACCCAACGATCGCGTCCCCGCCCAGGGAGACGCTCCGGTCTTCCCGGTGTGCCAGGACCTCGATACCGGAGTTCAGCTGGAGCACCAGGCGTCCCTCCGGGACGGCGTCCGCCGGTGCCGTGACCGTTCCCGGCGGCACTGCACCGCCGGTCGTGGTGCCGCGGTTCGGCGTGGGGCGTGCGTCGGGCTGCGATCCGAGAGAGGCGAGGAGTGAGGCGGTCACCGCGATGCTCACGGCGCCGGCGGAGAGGCCGAGGAGACCCGCCGTCAGACGCCTTCGCCGGGTCCGGCGACCAGCCCGCCTGAGCACGTCCTCGGGATCGGGCCGCAGCGCGGCTCGAGCGGTCGCATCGCGAAGCGTGGAGTCTTCGTGGAACACGCCGAGCTCACCCCGTTCCTTGGTTCCGGGGGTTGGCCCGAGCTCGCTGAACCCGAGGCTCTGGCGTCGACCCTGGTCGATACTCCGTGAGCACGGACCTGAGCGTCGCCCGCGCGCGGGCGAGGTGGACCCGAACCGTCGACCCCCTCGAACGCATCATCCCCGCCGCTTCCTCGGACGTGAACCCGGCCAGGTCGCAAAGGATGACGGCGTATCGCTGCCGAGGCGGTAGCTCCCGAAGGGCTCCGGCCAGAACCAGGCGGTCGTCGGCCCCGACGACACACCCCCGGGCAAGCCTCTGAATAGCGGAACAATGCGGAGACCTGAGAGGTGGGGGAGCTCAGCCGGCGGACTCGGGCGCGGGGGCTTCACCGGTCGGAGCAAGCGACCCACCATTGGCAGTCCCCGGTGACTTCGCCAGCCGGACGTCCAGCAGGAGTTCCTCCCTACCACGCACCGGCACGATCATTGGCTGCCCAGCCTTGATGTCTGCCGTCCGGCTGACCTGCCCATCCTCCCTCACCTCGACGGTCGCCGGCACGGCCTGCGATCCGCCGTCGGGCGTCACCCGGTGCACTAACACCTTGAGTTCCCGGATGGGAGGCAGTGGCTTGACCCGAACCCGGATCTCCTGCAGTTCACGGAAACTCGGGATACGAGCCGAGGTGGCCCGGAGATCGACTTCCTGGGCCGGGTAGGACAGGAAGATATCTGCAGGGACGGGACGCCCCCCGGCAGTGACCGACAAGAGGGCGCGTCCCCCGTCGTCGAGGTCTTCCCGAACCTCGATGGTTATCCGCCTGGCGAAGCCCCGCCTTCGGGTCAAGACCGCCGTCATCACCACCACTACCGCAGCCACCAGGAGGGCCACCGCCCGGCGAAGGGCGTCCGACCAGATCAGCAGGCCATGAACGAGGATGGCGGCCAGAAAAAAGACGAAGATGACCGTCAGCACGGCAGGGTGACCGAGGAACCCCGCCGTAGCCCGGGGAACGTGCTCGCCCTTTCTCCGGCTTGCCGCCACCAGCAGAACCGGGAAGATGCCCGCAAGGAGAGACACGACGACGACGCCGATGAAACTGATCAAGCCTGTGAACGAGCCCGCTCCACTGAGGAGCATCGCTTCGGCCAGTAGAAAACCTGCCGCCACAGGGCTGGCCGCGAGGACGAACCGTCCCCTCTGCCCGAACACGGCCCTCCGGACCCTCTCGCCCCTGCGGCGTGGCTTCGGAGGCGGCTCCCCCAGTTGCCCAAGCGCCTCCCACACTCGTACGGGGAGCTGTCGCCGTCGACGTGCCCCCCAGCGCGGACGGAAGACCTCCTCCCGGCCATCTCCCGTTTCCCCCACGAGACCACGCTCGGCCAGCGATTCCAGGGCTTCAGCCGCCCCGCCGTCGCGCCCAAGCGCCAGCTCCGTAGCGGCGTCAGGCCGGACGACCCCGGCTCGAACCGCCGATGCCAGCAACTCGGCCTCTGCGTCGGGGAGTTCGAGCAGGCTCGCCAGGGTGAGACCCTCGGCCTCCGCGGGCTCGTCAATGTCGATGCGAAGGGAGGAGGTGACTCGAATCCGGACCGCCCAGTCGTCAGCTTCGAGCGTCTCGACGGCTAGGTGAAGACCACGCCGTCGCAGCCCGGGGAGCCGATCCAGCAGAGGACTCCAGCCGTTGGTGCCGAGAATCTCCCAGCGATCGGGCGGGGACACTTCCGTCCGGTACTGCTCGTCTCCGACCATGGCGTCCAGGCGGAATCTAGGCAGGTTGCCCTCAATGCCCAGGTAGACGATCCGGATCTCGGCATCCCTCAGCCTTCGCCCGGCCCGGCAGCGAAGGGCGGCGCGCCGGCGGAGGAGGAGGACCGCCGGGCGATACACGGCCGGCAGCCTCTCGCGGATTAGGCTGGAGAGCGCGAGCGACACGTGGATGGATCCCATCCCCATCCCCAGGACGACGAAGACGGTCCCGAGGACCAGGACTGCCGGACCCACCACCCCCTGGAGTGGCCCCAGGGCGGTCCCCTTCTCACCTGCGAGCGACTCGGGCGCGACCGCGCCATTCACCGCCACGATGAAGGCCCCGTTGAGTAAGAGAGCCGTCAACTGCGCGGCGGCGCATCCGCGGAGCAGAGCCCGCCCGGTGGGATCCCGCTGGAGGACGAGCCGGCCACACAGGGATACCGACGTGTGCCCGAAGTTCGCGGCCAGGGTGACACCGAAGACGAGCCCGAGGATCGCCGGCTCGAACGGGCGTCCCCCCAGGAACGGGACGTTCACGCGCAGCAGGTGATCGAGCCGGAGGTGGGCCAAGGCAAGCGCGCAGAGAGCGATGACCAGACCGATGTTCACGGCCCCAACGATCAAGGCGGACGCGATCGTGGCGTTCAGCGATTCCCGGCGGAGGTAGAAAAGGCCCACGACGAAGAGCACCGCCACCCATGCCGGGGCCGGTGCCCCTAAGGCATCGGCCAAGTGGGTGGAGACCCCGAGGTAGTAAGCGGGAAGGCCCAGGAAGACCAGGACGAAAAGAGAGACCGACAGGATGGCCGACCCGGCCCCCCCGAGGAGGTCGCCCACCAACCGACCTAAGTAGGCACTCCCGAATCGCATCGTGCCGCTGCGGGCGACCGCTTCGGCCAAATACGCCACGGTGACGGTGTTCACCAACCCCAACACGGCAAGGATTACCAGGCCGGCCAACGGCCCCACAGCGACAACCGCAATGGGGAGGGCCAGGATGCTGGCACTCACGGTCTCCGTGAGGGTGAGGGAATACGACGTCCAGAACGGGGAGAGGGTCTCCACCCTGCGGGCCAGTCGGGCCCAGGTCCATCGGGCCCGGTCCCAAAGAGGCGGCCTTGCCGTGTAGATCCGATCCAGCGGCTCGCCGAACAGACGGTGATAGGCCTGGCGGACTGCGGCGTCGTCCAGCCCGAGGGCGGCTCGAATGCCGGGGACGGCCTCGGCGACCAGCGAGTACCGCTGCCCCAGGCGCCTGGCGACTGCCGCCCGCACCGTCGGTGCGGATCCGACGAGGCTTGCCCAGTGCGGAGCGTACCGTTCCAAGTCCTGGACCGTCGGGCGGACCGGCGGTTCCGCCCCGAGCGAGAACGCCTCCATGAAGACTAGGTCTCGCTCCTTGGCGGCCTCCTCGGACAGGAATCGCTCCATGGCCCGCCGGGACCGCGCCGTCAGGGCGGCGGTCCGGGTCTCGATCAGGAAGACCAGCGCGCCGGCCCGTCGCGCAGGGAGTCCTGCCAAGAGCTCCTCGCGACTGGGAAAACCATCGGCCTCCTCCTCGGTCATGCAGTAGCCCTAGGCCATCACGTGGCCCGCCACCTGCCGGAGGAGTCCGGTCACCGGGTGGTCGGGAAACCGGAGGGCGAAGATCTCCGTGCTCGACAGGACCATGAGCTCGTCGACGTGGGGAATCACCGCCGCGACGTCGCACTCGTATGCCTCTTCCACCCGTCTCTTGATTTCGTCGGAGTCGAAGGCCGAAGGTGCCTTGTTCACCACTAGCACCATCCGGGGGACCTGGAGGCGGCGCGCCACCGACACCGTGACCTTGGTTCCTTCGTAGTCCTGCTGGTCCGGTCGCAGCACTATGGCGAGCGCGTTTGACATGGCGATGGAGAGCAGGGTCTCCTCGTTGAGCCCAGGGTGCGTGTCCAGGATGAGGAAATCCAGAGACAGCTCTTCTACGAGCCGCCGGAAGCCCTTGTTCAGGAGCTCGACATCGTAGCCGTCGCGCATGACTCTGGCTATGTCGCTGGCGCGGACGCTCGACGGGACGAGGTAGATCCGGCCGGCCAGGCCGTCCCCCACATTCTCGGTGACGTCGTGCGCGGCCTCACCGATGTCACACGTTCCCCACAGGTAGTCGTTTAGCGACCGGCTCAGGGTCTCTTGGTCCACGCGAAAGAGCGTGTGGATGCCGGGCGACTGCAGATCGGTGTCCACCACCCCCACCCGGAGGCCGTGGGCCGCCGCCAGCGTCGCCACGTTCGCAGTGATGTTGGACTTCCCGGTGCCGCCCCGGAACGAGTGGACCGAAACGATCCTGGCCACCGTATCCTCCCTAGCTATCAGCCGCCGCCCCTCAGGCGAAGGTCGGCCACTTTCCGTTCCAGCGTCTTGAAGTAGTCGGTCTCCGTAATTTCCTGGACCTTCCGGGCCGCCCGAGCCCCGTCGATCTCGATGCGCAGCTGTTGGACCTCGCGCTGGAGACGCTCCTCGCGGGTCAGGACCTCGCGGGCCATCCGCAGGAACACCCGGGCCAAGTTGCCCAGCGCATCGTCGCGGCGCGCCACCGAATCCAGGCTCCCGGGGACGAACGTCCCCGCCTCCACGGCAGCTGCCGCCTCCACGACGTGGCCTACCTGCTCGAGGTATACGGCCTCTAGGTCGCGCAGCCGCTTCTTGGCCAGTCCGGCGTTAATCCGAGCCCGCAGGAGCGTGGGATCGAAGGGCTTGGGCAAATAGTCCTCGGCGCCCATCTCGATGCAGCGGACCACGCTCTCCATCTCATCTAGTGCCGAGACGACGACGACCGGGATGTCGCGGAGCCGGTCGTCGGCCTTCATCCGCTCAAGAACCGCGTACCCGTCCATCTCCGGCATGAGCACGTCGAGCAGCACGACGTCCACGGGGTCCGAGGCGAGCATCTCCACG
>WNGA01010218.1_pt1 | contig 12468 bp, 11 predicted proteins | sample 5400061 | NCBI WGS metagenome assembly WNGA01 (sample SAMN13153366, study PRJNA577476) | soil metagenome | isolation source: 100 cm soil or saprolite under grassland replicate 2 | place: USA:California | collected 2016-06-15
ACAGAGATGCTAACTGTAAGAATTAAAAGGCTGATGGAGTTTTGGCGAACGACAGCAGACGGGCGGATGGAACGAAGCTCAAAATGGAGGAACATAATGGACGTTAATCAAATCATTGGGCAGGTAACAAAGAAACTACCGGCCTCAAAAGCCTCGAGCCATCATGCATAAGATTTTGACGCGTGGCCGCAGGAAATCGTCATCAAGTTGATCGTTATCAGCAGAGAGGAAGAGGCGAGAATGTTTCTCAATGTGATGCTCGGCGATGATGATAAGAAGAAGAAGGGCCTCGTTGCCAGGTATTGGGCAGATGACAGCCTGTACAACGAAGAGGTCAATAAACTCGTCGAGCGGAGGTGTCAGGCATCGTGTCTAACCCTTGATTTACCCGATAACGAATGAGGCGGCGCTCCCTTCTCTACTGCGCCATCGCGCCGAGAATTGGCGCAATCTCCTGATACCGTGACCAAGGAAAAAAGAGATGAACAGAATGATTATACAAGTCGACGACAACCGCGTGGCCTTTGACAGCCGCGACTGGACGCCTGTGGACGGCGAGCACGCATGGGCAATCGCGCGCATGATGAAGTCCAGCGAGCGCCTGTACAAGCGCCTGGCCTCCGCTCACCCTGATTTCGCCTACAACGTCGCCCGGGCCGCCGCCGAGGATTTTCACGGTCGAATCGTCGAATACCAGCCGATCCCAGAATATATTGCCAGGAAGATTGATACGAATGACTTGAATAGCCAGAAAACAAGGCTCTACAAGCTTCTCAACAACCTTAGCGATATTCTCCAAAAGCTCACGGGTTCGCTGACTCTAGACATTCGAGAATCCGAGTTTGACAGGAGCTTGGCCCGAATCGTCCGGTCAATTGAGGAGATACCCAGCAGCCCTTAGCCGGTCTGCCGTCAGCAATCGACTCTCTGACGGCAGGCCTAATTACAGCGAGCCAGCGGATTTTCAATCTCCCTTTCACTCGAAACAGATTCTTCACCGGGCGCGATGACCTTCTGGAAAGTCTTCGCAAGAGCTTCGTTGAAGGCGAGGCCGTGCAGGCGCTCAATGGGATTGGAGGTGTCGGCAAAACGCAAACGGCGGTGGAATATACTTACCGCCATCAGCAGGACTACGAAGTCGCGCTATGGGGGAAGGCCAATTCACGCGAGTCATTGGTTTCCGACTTTGCCGCTATGGCCGACACGCTCAATTTGCCCGAGAGGGACGCCCAGGACCAGGGCGAGGCTGTCGCCGCCACAATTCGCTGGCTTGAAAACCATGGCGGTTGGCTTTTGATTCTGGATAATGCCGATGACCTCGCGATGGCGCGTGAGTTCATCCCGTCAAACAAGAGCGGCCACGTGCTGCTGACAACTCGCGCACAGAGCGTAGGAGACATCGCTAAGCGAAATGCCGTTAGGAAGATGGAGCCGCGAGAGGGGGCTCTCTTTCTCCTGCGAAAAACCAGGATGCTGAAGAAGGACGAGCCGCTGGACTCTGCGCCGTCCGAGTTACGTAATCAGGCCGAGGCCTTATCGAAAGAACTCGATGGTCTTCCCCTGGCGCTCGACCAGGCGGCCGCCTTCATCGCAGAGATGCAGTCGAGCATCGAGGGATACCTCAGCCTCTACGAGAGGGAGCGAGTGGAGTTGCTCTCCCATCGAGGTGAGCATACGCAGGACCATCCGTCCGTCACCATTACATTCTTGCTTGCATTCAACAAAGTGGCGGAAGCCAATCCAGCCGCTGCCGATTTGCTCAGAGTATGCGCATTCCTCGAAGCCGACTCAATTCCGGAAGAGATATTCAGTGAAGGAGCGTGGGAACTGGGGGAGACGTTAGAAGCAATAGCTAAAACTCCCTTCACGTTGACTAAGACGATTGGAGAAGCTGAACGACTCTCATTACTCGAGCGAAATCCGGAGACGAAGACCATGAACCTTCATTGCCTGGCGCAAGAAGTCCTCAGAGATGAGATGGGCGACGAGGCCAGGCGAATATGGGCGGAGCGCGCTGTTCGCGCTGTGAATGCGGTCTTTCCCGAGGTCGAATATGCCAACTGGCCGTCGTGCCATCAGTTGATTCAGCACGCGCAATCGCTCGTAGCATTCATTGATGAGTACGGCTTCGAGTTCAAAGAAGCCGTCAGGATGATGAGTCAGGCAGGCTATTACTTGCAGGAGCGGGCTCAGTATGTGGAGGCGGAGCCGCTCCACAAGAGAGCTCTCGCCATCTACGAGAAAGCGCTCGGGGCCGGGCATCCCTACATTGCTAGGAGCCTCAACAACCTGGCAGCCCTCTACGATTCGCAAGGGAGATACGAGGAGGCGGAGCCGCTCTTAAAGAGATCTCTCGCTATCTACGAAAAAGCGCTCGGGGCCGGGCATCCCTTTACTGCTACAAGCCTCAACAACCTGGCAGCCCTCTACGATTCGCAGGGGAGATACGAGGAGGCGGAGTCGCTCTTAAAGAGGGCTCTCGCCATCCGGGAGAAAGCGTTCGGGGCCAAGCATCCCGACACTGCTAGGAGCCTCAACAACCTGGCAGCCCTCTACTATTCTCAAGGGAGATACGAGGAGGCGAAGCCGCTCTTAAAGAGAGCTCTCGCCATCCGGGAGAAAGCGCTCGGGGCCGAGCATCCCGACACTGCTTCGAGCCTCAACAACCTGGCAGCCCTCTACGATTCGCAGGGGAGATACGAGGAGGCGGAGTCGCTATATAAGAGAGCTCTCGCCATCTGCGAGAAAGCGCTCGGGGCCGAGCATCCCGGCACTGCTACAGTGCTAGATAATTATGCTAATTTCCTACGAGCAATGAACCGGAATTGAAGAAGCGGAGAAGCTGGAAGCGCGAGTAGCGAGAATCAGGGCAAAGCAGCCCTGATTCTATTAGATACAATCATATCCTTCAAGGAACGAAATTCTAAACGCCATGCAATAACATCTCGTGTAAGCGGGATGTTATATAAAAAGAAAAAGCTCCGCGATTGCGGAACTTAGGGTTTGATAAATTTTTCGATGCCTTCTTTAATCTTCTCACCGATTTTCTCTGGTACCTGAATGATAAGCTCAAGAGGGTTGTCTGAATCCTTGCAGGCATTTTCCGGGACGGTTCCTTTAATGAACCAAACGGTGTTGCCGTCGCACTTTCGCTTTTCAACGTCGAGTCCAGTTTCATCGGGAAATGGTGGCGCAAGAAACGCAAACTTGCCACTCGTACCATCTGGTCCCGCAATGTCTTTCATAATGCGGGCCCAAAGTGGGGCTGCAAGTTGTCCGCCAGTTTTTCCAAGCGAACGTTCTTTCTTACCCTGGAAGAAAATCTCAACGCCCACCACAAGTTTTGGCGTATAACCAATGAACGCGGCGTTCGTATAGTTATCCGTCGTACCAGTCTTTCCCGCTGCAGGACCTTCGTACCCTGCTTCGCGAATGGTGTGCGCCGTTCCATAATCGACGACATCTTGCAACACTTCGGTAAGCACGAACGCTGCATCTCTGGAAATGACCTGATGACTTTCTTCTTTCTGGGTGAATATCGGTATATCGTTGCCGACGTATGAGATTGTTTCCCACAATCTTGGTTTGGTATATTCACCGCGAACGAATGCTGCATATGCCGCAGTCATATCTAGGAGTGTAAGCCCCTGTGTGCCAAGCATGCAGCTTAAGTCGTCTTTCGGTGGGGCCGGTAAGCCAAGCCCCATAGCCATGTCACGAATGGCATCGAAACCGAGCGTGGACGCATACTGTGCAGCTATCGTGTTCTTCGAATGCACGATACCTTTGTGCACCGAATAGGGCTGCTCGGTATACGTTTTATCGTAATTCGCAGGATGATAGGAGCCGACGCCAGATTTTGTGTCGATGAATGTTGCGCCAAGCGTAAGTTCGGGTCGTCGGCTTTCTAAACCCGCCACGTAACCGATTGGTTTGTATGTTGAACCAAACTGGCGAGAAGCATTGATGGCGCAATTGAACTGGTTTTTCTCATAATTTACCCCACCAACTAGCGCAAGAACACGGCCGGATTCGGGGTCTATGATAACCACCGCGCCATTCAAAGACTCTCTCTCGTCTTCCTTCAATTTGGAATAAAATGTCTTACGCAAATACGTAATCCATTCCTGAAGGTTTTTAGTCGCGATTGCCTGTAGCGTGGGGCTCAAGGTGGCATACACGCGAAGCTTCGAGAAGTCGACATTGCCATTCAGTCGGTTATATAGGTCGAGCGCAATTGGGTTTAAAAACCAAGGCGCCTCGCGAATATCAAGCTTCTGTGAGGTTATTCTGTCTGGCTCGCTCTTGGCGGTAGCTGCCTCTTCTGGCTTGATGACGCCTGCTGCAAGCATGCGATCGAGCAAGTTATCGCGCGCTGCCTTTCCTTCCAATTTGCCCGGCGTCTTAAGCGCAGGAGCATTAAGCATCGCAGCAATGTGTGCTGCCTGACCGAGAGTGGGAACCTCGCCCAGGGTTAAGTTCTTATTGTAATAAGACTTAAAACCTTGACCAATGCCGGTGATAATGACACCGCCTTCCGCGTGTAGCGGAAGCATGTTGCAGTACGCGACAAAGATTTCTTCCTTGGAGTACTTCGACTCTAACGCGTACGCGACAAGCATCTCCCACATTTTCTCAGCGTAGGTTCTATCTTCCTTGCGTGCTTTCCCAACGAGATGCTTTACCAATTGCTCGGTGATAGTACTCGCACCCTGCAAGCTATCGCTGAAAAAGTTGTTTATGAGTGCACGCATCACGGCAGGCAAATCAACACCATGATGTTCGCCGAACTGCTTGTCCTCCTGGAACAGGATGGTCTTACGGACAACATCAGGAATGTCCTTGGGACCAAGAATGATGACTTTTGTATTCTCCTCCCTATCCTTTACTGGTGGGGGAGGTACTGCCGCGTAAAATTTCCATTTGTTTTGTAGAAGGTCTCGTACATACACACCGTTTCCCGGAATACGGTTCACGGGCAAGTGTGCGACGAGTGCCTCAGCGTCTTTGTATTTTACTGATATCACCACCACGATAACCGCGATGGTACAACAGAACAACACAAGCGCATACGTAAATAGAATTTTTTTTCTTCTGTTCATCACGAGTTTAGTCAAAAAACGGGTAGGCTAGGCCTCCCCACGAGGCGCGCGCCTAGCGTTACGCTAGGCGCATGACGAAAAAAACAAACAGCGCCTCGAAAGCAAGTATAGAAGATTTTCGTGACCACGTCGCGCAGGGCCTTGGGCCAGCGAGCGGGGCCTTGATCAATTTGATTGATGTCCTGGCGACCGGGCCACGACCGGCCTCTCCAGTCAAAATGACATTCAGTCCCTTGTGGGGCTATCGGTGGAGCAGCCTTTACACCGCTGTAGATCGCGCCAGCCAGGAGTTGGCCGAGACGATCGCCGATGATGACTGGCTGCGGCAATTGCGAGATGAGCGCTTGGCTTGGCTCGATTCGCAAAACACCGCTTCGATCAATCCGGCGACGGGTAAATGGCTCGCCTGGATTCTGGATGCCAATGATTACCCATGACCCAAGACCGAGACCGTCAAGCTGGGCTATGTGCACAGCGCTTCTGGGATGCGTTTGGGGCACGGCTTGTCGTTGCTCTCCGAACGCGTCGACGAGGGGAGTTGGACATTGCCGTTGGAAATCGGATGGATCCCGCCGGAGTCCAATCCGATTACTTATGGAGTCGCGCAAGTTGAGGAGTTCGTCAAGCGGCACACTTGGAGGCCAAAGCGAGTACTGGTTGTGGATGCGCATTACACGGGCGAATCATTTCTCAATCCGGTTCACCAGTTGGGCATCCCAGTTCTCGGGCGAGTGGCAACAACCGTGTCTTCTTTCTGCCACCGCCGCCTTATCCGGGTTTCGGGCGTCCGAGGGTGCTTTGAACCGCGAAAGCGATTCAAAGCTTACCGAAGCGTCTCGCGATAAGCTCTTTGGGCGCTCGTAACGACAAAATGATTCGGATTTTCTCTCGGTGACAGTTATCATTTCAGACTAACTTTGTCCAAACTCGTGTCGAACTTCGTGACCGTATGAATTTCCCAGTTGGTTGACCTGACGATTGATTATCGATGTGGGCGGTGTCAAGCATCAGCCATCCCGTGACCCGAACGTAATACTTTTCTTCGCCGAGCAAATCCAGCTTGTCAAAGTCCCAGCCCTCCTTCTGCAGGCGCGAGAGGCGGCTATTGGGTCCGCCGGGTTACGTGGGCTCCCTTCAGCTCTGCGACGCGGGAAAGGTGGTCAATCGCCCCCTCAATATCGTTCAGAAAACGACAGCACTGACCGGCCATATACCAGTTGATTTTGGCAATTTGATCTGGGTTCTCCCGAGCTTTTGGTGCAAAGAAGATTTTTTGCTATTCATTCTTGATGAATACTGCGTCTCTGTTTGCCGATCCTAACCTTCTACAAGTGGAACGCGTCTTCTCCGAGCCTGAACGGATCACTCTGATTGTGAAAACGGCGTCGAGGCCGGCCTTTTGTCCCCGGTGTCATTCGCCTTCCGCTCACTTGCACAGCCGATACGTCCGGCAACTCGCAGATCTGCCCTGGTTGGGGATCGCCGTCCAGCTGGAAATCCAAGCGCGGCGTCTTTACTGTCGCTACCCGGATTGCTCGCAACGGATCTTTTGCGAACGACTCCCAACCTTCGTCGCGCCTTACGCCCGCGAACGCTCCGCCTGAACGAGGCGCTGCGACTGATCGGTTTGGCCGCGGGCGGCGAGGGCGGGGCGCGGTATCTCAACCCGGCCTACGCCTATTACAGCTTGCGCTGGCCGACGCTGATCGCCAGGCCGCCGACGATCCCCGCGTTCAGCGGGACGCTGCTCCTCCATGCGCCGGCGGTCCCCGACTTCAACACCGTTCCTCTGCCTTACGAGCTGGTGGACGACGCGCAGGAGATTTTGTGGGGGATGGCGGCGCCGTTTCTGACGGCGAAGTAGATGGAGTACCTGTTAGGACTTCCGTTAACCTTTAATTCAGTGGATGGCTTTTTTTGTCTCCTCCTGGTTTTAATGCTTTTTACCAATTCCCCGATCGCCCTATCAGAGATCGCCTCGTCGGATCAAAAGCTTTGTCACGAGGAATGATCGGCTGATTTTGATCAAGCTGCTTGATCTGCGGTCTGTTTCGCTTACAATTTGCTAGGGAGGAGAGACCATGAGCATTGAGTTTCCAGGAGAGTCAGCGGAGTACCGAGCGGCGCGCGGTCGGCTGCTCGAGCAGGAGATCGAGCTACGCCGTGCCATGGAGGCAGTGGCCGCCGCGAGGCGCGAGCTGCCACTTGGGGGAGCCGTCCCGGAGGACTACGTCTTCCAGGGGGCACACGAGGACGGCATCCCGACCGACGTGAGGCTGTCGGAGCTGTTCGTGCCCGGCAAGGACTCGCTCGTGATCTACAGCTTCATGTTCCCGCGCGATCCAGGCGACGAGCGGCCGGGGCCCGCGAGCGGTCGGACGGCGCTCCTGCCGCTCGCGGAGGGCCCGTGCCCGTCGTGCGTCGCGCTCCTCGATCAGTTCGACGGCGCCGTGGAACACGCCAGCCAGCTTGTAAACTTCGTGGTCGTCGCGAAGTCCCCGCTGCCGCGTGTCCTCACGTTCGCCCAGGAGCGGGGCTGGCGGCGGCTGCGGCTCTTGTCCTCAGCCGGCAACACCTACAACCGCGACTACCTCGCCGAGACCGCGGATGGATCACAGAGGCCGATGCTGAACGTGTTCCACCGCGACGAGGGGGTGATCCGTCACTTCTGGGGCTCGGAGCTCCTCTACGCGCCGACCGACCCTGGACAAGATCCTCGCCACGTCGGAACCCTCGAGCCAGTCTGGAACCTGTTCGACCTCACCCGCGAGGGGCGCCCGACCGATTGGGACGAGCAGATGCGCTACTCATGCTGCGGTACCGGCGTCTAGGTGTCTCGGTATAGCAGAGGAACAATGTAACGCTAAGGAATCGCGGCGTTGCAATCAGATGATTTGCGCGACTGAGGCTCGCCAATCAGTCAATTCGTCAGGACGCTCAGGGATCTGCGCAAGTCCTTAAAAATGAGAGGCTGCATGCTCAAGACCATCGTTCCGCCGCTCTTACTCGTTACATTTTTCGCCTATTATTTCTAAACACCGGACCGGCGCGCCTCTTGCACCAAAAGCTCGGGAGAACCCATTTCAGAATGCCAAAATCACCAGTCATTCCACTGTGACGGGTCTTGGTCGAGTGCGCGATAGAACAGGAGTAGAGCTTCGTCAAAGCGTTGGCTCTTCATCAATGCGATCGCTTGTTCAATTGAATCCTGGTTAATCGCACCCAACTGCGCACCAGCTGACTAACGCCGTGTATGAGCCACTGTCGGATGCGGAAGCGAGGCGCCAGCGGATGCCGGAGGTGGTCAGCCCCATGCCTTTGTTCGGTCAGCTTCTACCCTAGGTTAGGCTTACGCATCAGTAGAATCCGGTAGTTGACGCTTTCGATGCTCCTCATACATCGGATCGTTGACTAGTGTCTGATATAGCGCGCTAGATCGACAAAGCGCCTCCTCCTGCGCTCTAGCCCCGTTAAGGAAGCCCCCGCCGGGGTGGATACCATTGGCGAAATTCAGGGCAAGAGGTCGCAATCCCCGCTCAACTAAGCGTAGTGACGTTCCGAGCGTTGTCTCATTGGTCACCTGGACCCTAGTTTCAGTAAACGCGATTCATTCGCTACTTGGCAGGATAGCGTCCGGGTCAATGCTCAGCTTGGCGGAGCAGGCAGCTTGCACAACGTCACGCCAAACGACTTCCTGACCGGCCCTGGTGATATAGATACCTTTGCGGGCGGCTTCCACCGCAGACTGACCGAGCGCAGCAGCAACATCTCTAGGGATGCTCAACTCCTGCCGTCGGGATGAAGCCATCTGCTCGGAATCTAGGCAAGGCAGTATATGCAATTTACTCATGTGTTTCACCTGCATTCCTAAAGCCCTTTCGACTTGCGTATTCAGGGCGAATAGCATTTAGTTAGCGGTGTGAAACCGCATCCTTTGGAATTTCGCCAACGCATCGTCGCCGCCGTCGACCAGCAGGAACACACCATTGAGGAAGTGGCCGCGCTTTTCGGCGTCAGCGAACGCTATGTTTATCAGTTACTCAAATTGCGCCGCGAAACCGGGGACCTTTCCCCGTTGCCCCACGGCGGGGGCGCTCCGTTGAAATTGGATGAGGCCAAATTGCTCGAATTGGCCGGAATGGTCGCCGAGTTTCCCGACGCCACTTTGGACGAACTGCGTGAATTACTTCGACGGCGCTGCCGCGTTAACGTCAGTATCAATACGGTCTGGCGCGGCTTGCAGCAGATCGACTTCACGCTCAAAAAAAGTCCCGCCGCGCCTGGGAAGCCTGCCCGCAAGAGCGGGCCGCGTTCGCCAAGAAACAAATGACTTTGCCGGCGTTGCGACTGTGGTTCCTGGATGAATTCGGCATCCATCTGGCGATGTCGCGTGCGAATGCGCGTGCGCCTCGCGGGGAACGCGCCGTGGTTGTCGAGCCGTTCGAAACCGGCGGAAATATTTCCGTCATTGGCGCGTTGACCCTCGATGGGGTGCGGGCTCCGATGATGATCGAAGGGGCGATTGACGGACAGGTACTTGAGCTTTACATCCGGCATTTTCTCGCCCCGCAATTGCGCCTGGGAGATATCGTGATTTGGGACAACGTGCCGACTCATAAAAGTGCGAATGTCCTAGCCTTGATCGAGGCGACCGGGGCGAGGGTGGAACCATTGCCCGCCTACTCGCCCGACTTCAATCCGAAGGAAGGATGCATTTCCAAGGTCAAAGCGGAATTGAAGCGCGTGAAGGCGAACACAGTTCGCAAACTGCGAAATGCCTTACGGAGCGCGTACGCCAAAGTGACTTTGGCAGATATTTGCGGCTGGTTTCGGCATTGTGGTTATTCCGTTCCCTGAATGCTCAAATCGAAAACGCTTTAGCCGAGTTCCGTGCCACCGGCGTCCCGGTTTCGTATCAGAAAATCGATCGCCTTCTCGATCGTGGGACCGTCCGCCTGTCGCGGGATGTTATCGAACCACTTCGTCGTAGAGTGAAAAAGCCCCAGCGCAAAGGTGTCGCGCCCGGAGAGGCCGTAAAGAAAGCTCTTCACCGCCCAATCGGCCGCCTCCCACTTCGCCCCTCCCATCGAACCGGAATGATCCACCAGCAGGATCGCTTCACGGGGCGCGGTTCGCATGACATCGCGCGTCGACGGAGGGGAGACCAGAGCCAGAAAGTAGGCCTGCCCCGATTCGGGATCGTCGGCCAGAAAGACCTGAAGCGCCGCCGCGCTCGCTTCCTGCTGTGGTCTCCACGTCAACACGCAGTCACGATCAGGGATCGTTTCGCCGTCGCGCAATCGCGCGTGCGCGGCGCAATTCTCTTCCGACGTCGCAAGCTCGTGTGTGGGGCTTTCAACCGTCGAAGCGCCGCGCACGATGACGTCGAGCGCGAAGCGATGCCCCGGATCGCGCAGCAGCGCCAGCGGCTGTCCCTGCGCGTGGCGCGAAGCGATCTCATCGCTGCGCACATAGCGCGGCGCCGTGGTCAATGGAACCCTGAGCGACCATCCAGCGCCTTCCAAACGCGCGAGCTGCACATAGCAAATCTCGACTTTGATCTCCTGATCGGGCTGAATGCCCGCCACGCGCAGCGTGAACACGTCAGGTGATTCGCGCGTCGCCAGCGCGGCCTGCCGGCCCGTTCGCGCGGCTTCTTCGTAATCAGTCTCGGCCTGCCCGCGTTCCTTCAATTCGGCGACGATCTCGACTTCGCCGAAAGTGACACGCACGCCAGTCACTGCGGCGTCGCCGGGCAGCGGAAAGCGATAGACGGCTTCGAGCGTCCTGTCGCATTGCTCTTTTGAATAACCGTAAATCTGCGTCAACCGCAGCGACGCCAGCGGCCCGGTTATCTCGCCTCTGAGCTCGGTGCGTTTAAGCGGAACGAATAAACCTGGCGGATCTGGCTGATCGCCGGGTTCGCCGATGATTTCCAGCGCGCCGATTCCATCTGGTCGCGAGTTTGCGAATGTTTTCGGGTTGAACATGAAGACCCCTTTATTTGTATTTAGGTCAATGTTAGACGCTGGCCCGCGCCAACATTCACGTCGTTCCCATTCGTGGCGTCGGATTTATCGAACGGGCCTGCTCCAATAGATCCTCGAACCGCAGTCCCCGATCCTGACTGTAGGCCTCACGCAGGGCGGCTGGGAGCAGCCTATCGGTAATATCCGAGGCGGTGAATGGAATTCCATCGTTCTGTTGCTCACGCTCGCCGGTGAGCCTTACCAGTTCTTCCACCTGATTTTTAGGGTGTGTCCCACAAATCTAACCGCCTCCGGCGGTTAGATTTGTGGGATTGTGTATTGACCACCCTAAATATGTTACTGCTTGATAGATTTTCAATGCGTTCTGTCGGCCCTTCTCCGAGCGGAATCCATCGTGATTTCGTTCCAGCCGGCGCAAAACGCGCATTCCGGTTTCGGCCAATGAATTGCGCTTGACTCCGGGCACTCTCAAGAAGGTCGTCATGTTTTTGAAATGCTCTTCGAGGAAAGAAATCGATTTTGTATATCCGTTATCTTCCTGATGAGCGACATATTGTTTCAACTCCGCCAATTTGATCTGCGCTTGGGCCTCGGTGGTTGTGCCTTCAAAGATGGCCCATACTTTGTTTAGGAAGCCGCGAAGGAACGACATCTCTGATTGAGTGTTGAGAACCTCTTGCATCGTCTGTTTCTCTTTTTCGCTGAGGGTTTCGTCGGACTTGAAGAAAATGTAACGATTCTTCCACAGTTGAGCGGCCATTTGTTTGAGCTTCTTGGCGTACCACTTGGTTTGAGCCGCTTCGCTTCGTTCTTTCAGATCGCGCCGATGAGTGCGGAACACGTCCCAAACTTTGCGCCAGACATTTTGCAGAATATGGAAGTAGTCGTATTGGATGTTGGCCTCCGGGAAGACAGTCCTGATGGCGTTGGCATACGCTTCCCAGTGATCGATGTAAAAGGTGTTCACGGCCAGTCCGAGCTTTTTGAGCCGCTCCAGAAAGGGTTTGACGTGTTCTTCGTCACGCTTTTCGACTTCCTGCTGGGCAATGATCCGACCGTGCTCATCCTTAAAGACGAGAACACAGGCCGATGTTCCCAATGGAAACAGCTCGTCAAAGTGACCTTCTGTGATGGGCTTTCTTTGATGAAGCAGCTTGATGATCTCTTCTTCGGAGGGCAGTGAGTCGGCCACTTCATCGACCCAACGATCAATTGAGGATTTGGAGACAGAGACCTGAAACAAGACGTTCATCAACCAACTGGCTTTGCGCGATCCGAGTCCCGCGATGATACATAAGAAGACGCCGAGTCGCATTACGACGTCCGAGACTTTGCGTTGTGTAGACAGACCCTCAATCTGAGGGGTGAAATAAACA
>WNGA01010219.1_pt1 | contig 12468 bp, 9 predicted proteins | sample 5400061 | NCBI WGS metagenome assembly WNGA01 (sample SAMN13153366, study PRJNA577476) | soil metagenome | isolation source: 100 cm soil or saprolite under grassland replicate 2 | place: USA:California | collected 2016-06-15
TTCGACTACGCATACGACTCGACGTTCCCGGAGAAAGTTGCCTCGATCACGCCTCGCGACCCCGCCACGGGCAACTTCGACCCAAATTGGCAGGGCTCGCGCTATGACTATTACCCTGCCGGCAGCCCCGCTCCGGGTGCCCTGCACGATGTCTATCGTCTGAGGGACGACGGCGTGGCGACGGACCTCATGGCGACCTACGACTACGACAGCCAGGGGCGCATGACTCGGCTCGCGACTCCGACCGGCGAAGTGACGGACTATGTGTACGATTCCGCGGGAAACCTCTCCTCGATCACCGCACCCTCGAACGACGACGCCGGGGACCGCCCCGTGACGACCTACGGCTACGATTCCCTCGGGAGGGTGACGACCGTCACCGATCCCCTGGGTCACTCGACGATCTATACCTATGACGCGCTGGATCGAGTGCTCTCGGTGACGCTGCCGAAGCCATCCCCAAGCTCAACGCTCACATTCCAGACCAGTTACACCTATGACATCTATGACGGAACCTCCGGCGCCCTCTTCACCCAGGTAACCGACCCTAATGGTAAAGCTTCGAAGCAGGGCTACAATCAATTCGGACAGTTGGTCAGAGCTGTCGATGCGTTGGACAATCTTTCTCTTTACGGGTACACCCGCGGACTCCTCGCTTCGGTCACCGATGCGAACAGCAACGTGACGACCTACGCCTACGACCCCGGCCGCCGGTTGTCGAGCACGACCTTTCCGAATGGCGCCGTCGAGAGCTACACCTACACGTCCGACAATCTTCTCTACCAGAGAATCGACCGGAAGAATCAAACGATTACTCACTCCTACGATCGGCACAAGCGGCTGGCTTCGAAGGCATACCCGGGTGGATCATCGATCTCGTACACCTACCAGGGCCAAAAGCTGTCGCAGGTCGTCGACACGGCGGTCAGCCCAAGCGAGACCCACACGTTCTCCTACGACGGCTCATACCGGCTGGCCAGCGAGACCCAGGGACCGAGAGGAACAGTCAGCTATCAGTACAACGCCGACGACAGTCTCTTGACCTACTTCGTGCAGGGCGGGCCGACGGCAAGCAACACCTACTACCCGGACGGCAGCTTGAATACGATTGCTTGGACGCCAGTGGCGGGCAGCTTCAAGTACGCCTACGCCCTGACGGGCCAATACCAGCAGATTACGTTTCCGAACGGCCAGACACGCTCCTACGGCTACGACGACCAGGGACGGCTTTTGAACGTATCCAGCGTGCACCCGACGGCTGGGACTCTCGCCACCTACTCTTACGGTTACGACCTCAATCAAGCCACGGGCCAGTACGATCGCCTGGGCCAGCGCATCTCGATGACGGCAACCGTGCCGAGCCAGGGCCTGGCCAACCATGTAACCGCCTATGAGTACGATTCGCTCTACCAGCTCACGAAAGCGACCTACCCGAACGTTGCACCCTTCAACGGAGAGGTGGACTCCTGGACCTACGATGCGATCGGAAACCGCCAGACGAGTACGATCTCCGGAACGACCCAGACCTATACCTACCAGAAGATCGGTTCGAACCCGAACAACTGGCAGCGCCTGCTCAACGACGGGGCGAGCGCTTATACCTATGACGCCAACGGAAACACCGTGACTCGCAATGGCGGTTCCGGGAATTTTACGTTCGGATGGAACGCGGACGACAGGCTGACGAGTATCTCCGGCGCAACCACCGCGTCCTACAAGTACGACTACCAGGGCCGCCGGAGCTCGAAAGCTGTCGGCACCACGACGACCTACCTTTACCGCGGGTTGGATCTCATTCGCGAGACCGGCACCTCAACGGCGGATTACCTCTTCGGACCCGGGATCGATGAACCTCTCGCGATGAGCCGATCCGGGGCGGTTTACTACTACGCCGCAGACGGGCTCGGTTCACTCTCTCTCGTGAGCGATCTAGTCGGCGGGGTGCAGAGCAATGCTCTCTTCGATGCGTGGGGGCAAACGCGGAGTCAGTCTGGGGCGCTTTCGAATCCCTTCGGCTACACGGCGCGGGAGTTTGGTGAGGCGGGCACCCTCTTTTATCGCGCCAGGTACCTAAGCCCTAACATCGGCCGGTTCCTCAGCGAAGATCCACTTGGGTATGACGTAGGAATCAACCTCTATGCATACGTCTACTCGGACCCTGTCGCTGCCAAGGATCCGCGAGGCTTGTTCGCCGTCTGCAGCGGCGTGCCGGACGCCTTCCCGGGCGTTTTCAACTTCACGGATGCCTGTCAGAAGCACGACAATTGCTATGGCAGTTGCGGGCGCAGCAAGCCCGAATGCGACTGGGAGTTCTATAAGGGCATGAGGGCTGAATGCGCGCGTCGAGGGTACGCGCGCTGGAACTGCAACCGGATCGCAGAGACCTACTACTATGGGGTAGATCACTTTGGTGGAACCTTCTACAACGCGGCGCAAACGAGTTCGGGTTGCCTGCCCTGCAGCGCGACGCCACCCCCGCCGCCGCCCACTCCGGTTCCGCCGCGCTACTCAACCCAATGAATCGCCAGTTGGTGAGCGCAGACAGGTTATTTTGGGGGACGATAGCCTTCGGCTTCCTGGTTCCAGTTCTCGTTGTTGAGTTTGCTGCCGCCGTTCTGGTAGGCGGTCGGCCCTTTGGTCAAGCCTTGGCCGATCTTCCGAGAATCCTGTTCGCACCCGGTTACGGCCTTTTCGTGATCGTGCTGCTGACGGCCATTCCGTTCGTGGTGCTGGCTTTTGTCATACGAAGCGAGCTCCGAGGTCACGGTAACAAGGTAGCCGCCGTTCGCACCAAGCACATCGCCCGCGTTGTCGGCGCCGCGGCCTTCGTAACCGGTTTTGTCCTGGCGGTTCAGGTGGGAATCTGGGTGAGGACCTATGGAACCGGAAGGGGCGTATCGACGGCCGGCATCGGCCTTTACCTACTCCCCTTCGAGGCCTTGCTCGTTCTCGTTGTTGGGTACTACATGGGTGGGTTAGCAGGGTGGGTGGTAGACCGTTTGCGGAGGCAAGTGAGCCCGCGGCCGGTAGCCTAGGCCTTTTTTGACTCACGCGGGCAGGCTTGCCCCCGCGCCGCTCGCAAGCTGATGAAGGGCCGGGAAGGGGCGGTGTCGATCGAGGTTCTAACAGGCATCCTAGTCGTGATCACGGGCTTCTACGCCTACGTGACCTTCCGGATGTTGAAGGTCAACCAGACCGCAGTGGCTGCGGTGAGGGAGCAGATCGAGAGCTCGCTTCGTCCGTACGTGACGGTCGCCGTGATGATCGAGCAGTTCCCGATTTTCCACCTGAGGATCGCCAACGAGGGTAAGACCTCGGCCAACGGAATGCGACTGTGGTCTGCCCCCCATTTCGGCGAGACACTTGGAGGAATCAGGGCCCGCCACCTGCTCGCCACACGACGGCGACACTGCATGGTCGAGCACGACACCGATATCCGCTACGTCCAGGAGATGCTCGGCGACGCCCCAGGCCACCGAGGTCTACACTTACGTCTCAATCAAAGCCCTCAATCCACAGCGCAACGCATCCAGGAGATAGGCTTGAGCTATCCTTCTCGCATGACCCTGACGGTTGACTTCGACCGAGAAGAGGACGGCCGTTGGATCGCCGCCGTCGAGTCGATCCCCGGCTGCCACGTCTACGGAAAGACGCGCGAAGAGGCCTTGACCAAGGTCGAAGCTCTGGCTCTCCACGCCATCGCCGAAAAGCTCGAGGACGGCGAGGTGACGGCGGAAGAGGCGACGAACGTGTCCTTCGTCGTGTCCGCCGCTGCCTGATCGGTTCACAGCTACCAAAGCCCGAAGAGTCTTCGCGGCCCTTCTCCCGATCGGCTGGACAGTCAAGCGAACTTTCGCTCCCACAAGACCAAGATGCTCTCTCGCATCGCCAAGCAAACCGGCCTCACGCCCGAAGACCTCTGAATTAGCCAGCTCGTCGTGGGTGGCGGGAAGATCCGGTTGGGAGTCGCTAAACTCCCCGCCGTGGAGCCCACGGTCCGCGTCACCGAGATCTTCCGGTCCATCCAGGGGGAATCGACGCGCGCCGGATTTCCCTGCGTGTTCATTCGGCTGACCGGCTGCTCGCTGCGGTGCGTCTGGTGCGACACCGCTTACGCCTTCTCGGGCGGCCAAGAGATGCAGGTCGCCGACGCCGCGGAGAAGGTTCTCGCGCTCGGGACCGAACTCGTCGAGGTGACCGGCGGCGAGCCGCTCGAGCAGGAGGGCGTCTATCCGCTGATGGAAGCGCTGCTCGATCACGGCAAGACGGTTCTTCTCGAGACGGGCGGACACGTTGCCCTCGACCGCGTCGATCCGCGGGTCGTCAAGATCGTGGACGTCAAGGCGCCGGGGAGCGGAATGATGGACGCGAACCTGCCGGAGAATCTGGAGAACCTGGGATCCCGCGACGAGATCAAGTTCGTCCTTACGGACCGGCGCGACTTCGAATGGGCGCTCGACTTCGTCGCCGCGCGGGATCTCGACCAAAAGCACGTCGTCACGTTCTCTCCGGTGTGGGAGAAGCTTTCGGCCGCGGACTTGGGCAGTTGGATCCGCGATTCCGGACGGCCCATCCGCCTCGGACTCCAGCTCCACAAGTTGCTCTGGGGGGACGTTCCCGGGAGATAGAGATGAATCGCGCGATCGTCCTTCTCTCGGGCGGACTCGACTCCGCGACGTGCCTGCTGATCGCAAAGAAGGAAGCCCGCGAAGTCTTCGCGCTGTCGTTCGACTACGGGCAGCGGCATCGGGTCGAGCTCGAGCGGGCGAGAGATCTCGCTCTTCGTTACGGCGCCTCAGTCCATCGGATCGTGAAGCTCGATCTTCCAGCTCCCGAGAGCTCGGCCCTGACCGATCGCTCCCGGGAGGTCCCGCGTCACGCGCTCGGGCGCGAAGCAATCCCGGTGACCTACGTCCCGGCGAGAAACACGCTCTTCCTGTCCCACGCCGTCGCCTGGGGCGAGGCGATCGGCGCCGGCGACGTCTACATCGGCGCGAACGCGCTCGACTATTCGGGATATCCGGACTGCCGCCCGGAGTTTCTCGAGGCGTTCGAGCGAACCGCGAACCTCGGCACGAAGGCGGGCGTCGAAGGCTCGCTGACCTTTCGCATCCACGCCCCGCTGCTGCGAATGACCAAAGCAGAAATCGTTTCGCGCGCCGCGGAGCTTGGATTGGATTTTGCACTCACGTCGTCCTGTTACGACCCAACGCCGGACGGAGAACCGTGCCGATCGTGCGACTCGTGCCTTCTTCGCGAGAAGGGGTTCCGGGAAGCCGGGATCCGGGATCCGCTGGACCGGCCATTGAAACATCGGGAGTGAACAACAATGCGATTCGACCAGCTCACCATCAAGTCTCAGGAAGCCGTTCAGGAGGCGCAGCGCGACGCTCGTGCCCGCGGCAACGCCGAGCTCTCGACCGACCACCTTCTGCTCGCGCTCCTTCGGCAGGACGAGGGAGTCGTCGTTCCGATCCTCCAGAAGCTGGGGGTCGATCCGGACGGCCTCGCCCGCGAGGTCGAGGCCGACCTGGACCAGCGGCCGAAGGTCACGGGCGCCTCCGCCGACGCGGTCCTCTCGCCCGATTTGAACCGCGTCTTCGACCGCGCGTTCGAGCTGGCGCGCGAGTTCGGCGACGAATACGTCTCGACCGAGCACTTCCTCCTCGCCCTGGCCGAGCCCGCGGCCGGGCCGACCGGCAAACGCCTGTCGGGACGCGGGGCCACGAAAGACGCGTTGCTCAAGTCGTTGAAGGAGGTTCGCGGCTCCTCGCGGATCACGGACCCCAACCCGGAGGACAAGTACCAGGCGCTGAAGCGGTACACGCGCGACCTGACGGATCTCGCGCGCCGCGGCAAGATCGACCCGGTCATCGGGCGCGACGAGGAGATCCGGCGCGTCATCCAGGTCCTCTCCCGCCGCACGAAGAACAACCCGGTCTTGATCGGCGAGCCCGGCGTCGGAAAGACCGCCATCGTCGAGGGCCTCGCGCGGCGAATCCACATGGGCGACGTCCCGGAGGGGCTGAAGAACAAGCGGGTCGTGGCGCTCGACCTCGGCTCGATGATCGCCGGCGCGAAGTACCGCGGCGAGTTCGAGGATCGGCTGAAGGCCGTCCTGAAGGAGATCGAGGAGGCGCAGGGGACAGTCGTCCTCTTCATCGACGAGCTGCACACTCTCGTCGGCGCCGGCGCGGCCGAGGGCGCGATGGACGCCTCCAACATGCTGAAGCCGGCGCTCGCACGGGGCGAGCTCCGCGCGATCGGCGCGACGACCTTGAACGAGTATCAGAAGTACATCGAGAAGGACGCCGCGCTCGAGCGCCGTTTCCAGCCGGTGTACGTGGACGAGCCGTCAGTCGATGACACCATCGCGATCCTGCGCGGGCTCCAGGAGCGCTACGAGGTGCACCACGGCGTGCGGATCACGGACGGAGCGCTCGTCGCGGCGGCGCGACTCTCCCACCGATACATCTCCGACCGTTTCCTTCCGGACAAGGCGATCGACCTGATCGACGAGGCCGCCGCCCGCCTGCGCACGGAGATCGACTCGGTTCCGACCGAGATCGACGAGGTGGAGCGGAAGATCGTGTCGCTCGAGATCGAGAAGCGCGCCATCGAGAAGGAGAAGACCAAGGAGTCGAAGAAGCGGCTCGAGGATCTCGAGCGCGAGCTCGCGGAACACCGGGAAAAGGCGAGCAGTCGCCGCGCGCAGTGGTCGGCCGAGAAGGAAATGATCCAGAAGATCCGGCAGACCAAGGAGGCGATCGAGAAGGTCCGGCAGGACGCGATCGAAGCGGAGCGCGAAGGAAACCTCCAGAAGGCGGCGGAGCTCTCCTACGGCAGGCTCCCCGAGCTCGAACGCGAGCTCGCGGCGGGGAACGCCCGGCTCGCCGAGCTTCAGAAGGGCCGCCCGATGCTCCGCGAAGAAGTCACCGAAGAAGACATCGCGGCCGTCGTTTCCCGGTGGACGGGCGTACCCGTCACCCGAATGCTCGAGACCGAGACCCAGAAGCTCCTGAGCATGGAGGAACGCCTCGGCGCGCGAGTGATCGGACAGCGGGAAGCGGTCCGCGCGGTCTCCGATGCCGTCCGGCGATCGCGGGCGGGACTCTCCGATCCTCGCCGCCCGATCGGCTCGTTTCTCTTCGTCGGACCGACGGGCGTCGGCAAGACCGAGCTCGCCCGCGCCCTCGCGGAATTCCTCTTCGACGACGAGCAGGCGATGGTCCGCCTCGACATGTCCGAGTACATGGAGAAGCACGCGGTCGCGCGGATGATCGGGGCGCCGCCCGGATACGTCGGCTACGAGGAGGGAGGCCGCCTGACGGAAGCGATCCGCCGCCGGCCCTATGCGGTCGTGCTGTTCGATGAGATCGAGAAGGCGCACCCCGATGTCTTCAACGTCCTCCTCCAGGTGTTGGACGACGGCCGGTTGACCGACGGCAAGGGCAGAGTCGTCTCCTTCAAGAACACGGTCATCATCATGACGTCGAACCTCGGCTCCGAATGGATCGCCGAGGCGCGCGACATGAAAGAGGACGAGGTCAAGGCGAAGATCGAGGAGAGTCTGCGCCGGCATTTCCGGCCCGAGTTCTTCAACCGGATCGACGACGTCATCGTGTTCCACCGGCTCTCGCGGGAAGAGATCGAGGAGATCGTCGAAATCCAGCTCCGGGCGCTCGCCCGGTCCGTCGCGGACCGCGGAATCCGTCTCTCCTGGACCGACAAGGCAAAGCGGCTCCTGGCAGGCCGGGGATACGACCCGACTTATGGGGCCCGCCCGCTGAAGCGGTTGATCCAGAAGGAGGTCGCCGACGCCCTTGCCTCCAAGATATTGAAAAATGAGCTACTTGCAGGGGGGATCGCCCAGGTCGCCGTTTCGGACGACGGCGGTCGACTCGAAATCGAGACGGAATCTGAGCCAAGTACACTCAGAATTCAGAGCTCATCTACTTGACAAATGGTCGCTCATTCCTGTAGTATGCGACAGAAACTGGGAGGTGAGCATGAACATCGTTCGTTGGGATCCTTATCGTGAATTCAGCTCCTTAGCCGACCGCTTCAACCGGGCGCTCGGGACCGTGACTGGCCGGGAGCGGGACGAGGAGATCAGCCTGGGTGCGTGGGCTCCTCCGGTCGACATCGCGGAGGACAAGGAAAAGATCACGTTGACCGCGGAGCTGCCGGGTTTCCGCGAGGACCAGGTCGAAGTCCAGATGGAAGGCGGCGTTCTGACGATCCGCGGTGAGCGCAAGTTCGAGGAAGAGAAGGAGGGGCGCAATTACCACCGCCTCGAGCGGTCGTACGGTCAGTTCGTTCGTTCCTTCACTCTGCCGAACAACGTCGATCGCGATCAGATCCACGCGTCCTTCGATAACGGACTTCTGGAGATCGAGATGCCGAAGCGCGAGGAAGCGCGGCCGCGTCAGATCAAGATCGGCGCCGGTCAGCCGGAGTCGAAGAAGCAGAAGTCGATCGACGTCCAGACCAAGTAAGCGCCCTTCTCTGTCGTTTTCAGCCCCGCGAGAGCGGGGCTTTTTGTTGGTCCTCGCCCCGCGTCCACGATCCTGACTCGGAATGCCGCGCGGCGCCCTCCCGTTTTTGCAGCCGTGAAGCGAGTTCCGACTGCTTGCCTCGCGATGTTTCTGCTGCTCGGCGTCGTTCGTGCCGAACCCCTGCCTTCGCGGCGCAGCGAGATCGTCGAGGTCGTGGAGAAGGTCGCGCCCGCGGTCGTGAACATCGCGGCCGAGCAGATCGTGCGGCGCAGGCCCTCGCTGTTCGACGAGTTCTTCTTCGGAGGCGACCCGCGCCCGCGCAGCGACCGCGCGCAGTCGCTCGGCTCCGGCGTGATCATCGATCCCAAAGGCGTCATCCTGACCAACGACCACGTGATCTCCGGCGCTTCGCGCATTCTGGCGACGACGAAGAGCGGCCAGGAGCTCGAGTGCGAGGTGATCGGCTCCGACGCGGACAACGACCTCGCGGTCCTGCGCGTGCGCAATCCCCGCGGCTCTCTCCCGACGATCCGGCTCGGAACTTCGTCGGACCTCTTGATCGGAGAGTCGATCGTCGCCATCGGCAACCCCTTCGGGCTCTCGAACACGGTGACCGCCGGCGTCGTCTCGGCGCTCGGCCGCAGCGTTCGGGGCGATCAGAACCAGCGGCTCTACACGGACTTCATCCAGATCGACGCGCCCATCAACCCGGGAAACTCCGGCGGTCCGGTCGTCAACATCCAGGGGGAGATGGTGGGAATCGCGACCGCGATCATCGGCGGGGCGCAGGGCATCGGGTTCGCGACGCCGGTCGACCGGGCGAAGAGGATCGTGGACGATCTGTTGCGGTTCGGCGAGGTGCGCGCCGTCTGGATCGGCGTTCGCGGCCGGACGATCACCTCGGGCGGCGAAGCAGGAGGTCTCGAGCGACCACGCGGTTACCGGGTGCGGAGCGTCTTCCCCGGCTCCCCTGCGGCGCGGGCGGGTCTCCGGCCGGGAGACTTGATCGTCTCCCTCGATGGCGCGCCGATCGAGTCGGAGGACGCTTTCGAGACCGCTCTCGCGGGACGCGGACCCGGCCGCCCGATGCGGCTCGTGCTCCGCAACGCGGGCGCGGAGCGCACCGTCACGGTCCAGGGCGCCGCGCCACCGCCGAACCTGGGCGTCCAGATCCTGAAGGATGAAATCGGCATGAGCGTCGCCGCCGTGCGGGGCGGGCTCCGCATCACCGTCCTCGACCGCGACGGCGCCGCGGCCCGCGCGGGCATCGACTCCGGAGATTTCCTGCTTGCGGTCAACGGAGCTCGCGTGCAGAGCGTGGACGACGTCAACCGGATCCTTCAGCGCGACCACAACCGGACCACTGTCTGGATGGAGGTCGGCCGCGGCCGCTATGCGTACACGCTGACTTTTCCGCTGGATTAAATCGGGGTCAGGTCTCCACTTGCCACATTGAGGGTCAGGTCTCCACTTGCCACATCAGCGAGAGTACCGAGGGCGGAGTCGCATCTCCGACACCACGATCCCCGCGAGCACCATCGCGCCTCCCCAGCCCGCTCGCGATCCGAGCCGTTCATGGAGCAGCCACGCCGCGAGAAGGGCCGCCCAGACCGGCTCGAGCGCGAAGATGATCGCCGCGTGGGTGGCCGACATGTGGCGCTGCGCCCAGGTCTGCGAGAGGAAGGTCCCCACCGTTCCGATCGTCCCCAGGTAGAGCACCGCGCGCAGAAAGCCTCCGTGCCAAACGATCGGCCGCAGCTCGAGCGGCGCTCCGGCGACGCGCGCGCCGGCAGCCAGAACCGCCGCCGTCGCGGCCACCACGGAGAGCTGCACCACGGTCAGCCAGAACGGGTCGTGCGCGGAAGTGCGCACCGCCATCTCGACGATGTAGAAGGCGAACAGAATCGCGCAGCCGAAGATCGCCAGGTCGCCGCGGTTGATCGGGCCCCCCTCTGCGGGAAAGGTCAGCAGGAAAAAGCCGAGACCGGCAAGAACGATCCCGACGCCGTTCTCGAGAGACGGAAGGGTGCGCGTCCTCGCGAAGGCGGCAAACGGCGTCATCACCACCGAAAGTCCCGTCAGAAACGCGGCCTTCGAGGCCGTGGTCTCGACCTGACCGAGCACCTGAAGAGTCATACCTCCCGCCAGGAAGGCGCCGATGACTGCGCCGTCGCGGAGGAGCCCGGGAGTGCGGCGCCGGCCGAAGACCAGCAGCCCGGAGACGACCGCTGCGAGCAGGAAACGGAAGAACAGGAACGCGAGCGGCGGCGAGCCCTGCACGACGTTCTTGACGACGATGAACGACGAGCCCCAAACGACCGTGACCAAGAGCAGCACCGCGTCCGCGCGCAGCCGCATCGATACCGGCTCGGTCTTTTCGATCTCTTGCATCGCGGTTGTCGAGCGCTGCTTCGTAAGCTAGCATGCCGGCGCCTTGCAGAATTCGACCGGTCCGCGCGTCCGGTTCGCGCCTTCTCCGACCGGCTTCCTGCACGTCGGCGGCGCGCGAACCGCGCTCTACAACCTTCTCTTCGCGCGCCGCGAGAGAGGCACCTACGTCCTGCGCATCGAGGACACCGACGTCGAGCGTTCGAAGGACGAGCTCTCCGATCAGATTCTTTCCGCGCTCGAGTGGCTCGGCCTCGAGCACGACGAGGGCCCCTATCGGCAGTCGGCCCGCTATGACCTTTATCGCTCGGAAACGGACCGGCTCATTGCCGAGGGGAAGGCGTACCGCGCATTCGAGACGCCCGAAGAGCTCGACGCTGAGCGCCGGAAGGCGGAAACGCAGGGCCGATCCTACCGATATTCGCGCGCGGGTCGAGAAATCTCACCCGGCGAGAGCGACCGGCGCGCCCGAGCGGGAGAGAAGTTCGTCGTGCGGCTTCGGATGCCGGCGGAGACGATCGTCGTGGACGACCTCATCCGCAGACGCGTGGAGTTCCCCGCCGACGCCCTCGACGACTTCGTGCTGGTCCGGTCCGACGGTCACCCGCTTTATCACTTTTGCGTCTGCGTCGACGATGCGGACATGCGGATCACGCACGTGCTGCGCGGGGACGACCACCTGGCGAACACGCCGAAACACGTCGCCCTCTTCCGCGCTCTCGGCGCGCCGGTCCCGGCCTTCGCGCACCTCGGCATGATCCTCGGGACCGATCGGAAGAAGCTCTCGAAGCGTTACGGCGCCGCGGCGGTGGAGGAGTGGCGCGACCAGGGGATCTTTCCCGAGGCGCTCGTCAACTTTCTCGCGCTGCTCGGCTGGTCTCCCGGGGAAGACCGGGAGATTCTGTCGCGGGAGGAGATGGAGCGCGAATTCTCACTCGAGAGAATTGGCGCGTCACCGTCGGTCTTCGACCCGGAGAAGCTCCTCTGGATGAACGCGCAGTACATGGCGCGCATGCCGGCGGAAGAGTTGGTCGAGCGGGCCAGGCCCCACGCGCCGGCGGGCGTGCCGGAAAAGGAGGCTGCGCTCGCCGCAGTCGAGCTTCACCGCACGCGGGCGCGTACCGCGATCGAGATGGGCCGCGCTCTCTCGATGTACGCGCGAGACCCGGAGGAGTACGACCCGGAAGGCATGAAGAAGAACGTCCGGCCGGAAACGGCGGCGGAGCTCGAGCGGCTCATTGCGAAATTCGAAGGAGTCTCCTCATGGAGTGCGCCGGAACTCGATGCGGCGCTGCGCGAGCTCGCCGCCGAGATGAAGGTTTCCGCCTCCCGGCTCATTCACCCCACGCGGCTCGGGCTCACCGGAATCACCGTCGGCGCCCCGCTCTTCGACGTCGTCGCGCTGCTCGGGAAAGAGACGGCGTTGCGCCGGTTGAGGAAGTTCGTCGAGCGGATCCGCGACAAGTAGACAGCGGGAGCTCGAAGTGCGAGACTGCTCTTGAGGCCGTTCCGATGACGTCCGTCATCTCCAAGCTCACTTACGACGAGTTCCAGACGCTGCCGCGCGAAGGGAGCAACCGCT
>WNGA01016878.1_pt1 | contig 12466 bp, 10 predicted proteins | sample 5400061 | NCBI WGS metagenome assembly WNGA01 (sample SAMN13153366, study PRJNA577476) | soil metagenome | isolation source: 100 cm soil or saprolite under grassland replicate 2 | place: USA:California | collected 2016-06-15
GCGGTGACATTGCGTGAGACCCGCGTCGGAGTTGCCGATGCGACGGCCGCGCGCGGCAAGGACAAGGCCGCGGGCAGAACCAAGGTTGCCAGGGCCTCGCGGTGACCGCCCTCGCGTGTCGCCGCCGACGGAAGCCTAATCGACATACGGCAGCACGTCTTCGACCACCCGCCGGAATTGCGCCAGCGGATCACCCATGGTCGAAATCCGGAAGGTGATGCGCCGGCAGCCGCACGCCTTGAACTGCTTCAAGTGTTCGATGCAGTCGCGCGGCGAGCCGTAGGTCAGCCACGCTTCCAGGCGCTCCTTGCTGTAATCGGCCGAATAGTAGAGGTCGAGAAATCGCTTGGAATCCGCCAACGCGTCGGCCCTGTCCTCGTTCACGTTGATGTGGTGATAGAGCACATTGTCGAAACCCGACACGTCGCGGCCGTTGTCGCGGCCGACCTGCAGAATGAACTCCCACGACCGCCGGAACCCCTCCGGGCTGACCGAATGCGTCATCCAGCCGTCCGCGAGCTTGCCGACGCGGGTGAGCGCGATCTCCGAGCCGCCGGAATCGGCCTGTCCCTTCGATAGCCGCTCGGCATTGGTCGCCAGCCAGATCGGACAAGGATTTTGGACCGGCTTCGGCTCGAGCGTGACGTTCGAGAAATTGGTGAATTGACCCACGAACGGCGCGTTGTCCTTGGTCCAAAGGTGGCGAAGGACGTGGATGTTCTCGATCATCCGCTTGCGCCGCTCGCCGGGAGCGATGCCCAGCGCGGCGGTCTCCGCCTCCCAGAGCGGTCCCGCGCCGCCGCCGGCGCAGGCCACCAGCCGGGTGCGGCCATTCGACAAGACGTCGAGCGAGGCCCATTCATAGGCGAAGACCAGCGGATTGCGCAGCGCGAACGAACCCATGCAGGCGGGCCCGAGCAGCACCCGTTCGGTGCGCCCGGCGACCGCGGCGAGCAGCGTCAATGCATCGAGCCGGCGATTGACGAACAGCGCATCGCCGCACCAGACCGAATCCATCAGCGGCGCGGCTTCGACCGCGTCCGCCAAGGCGAGCAGGTCCCGAGGGCGGCACAGCCCCACCAGGACGCCGCGATTGGAAAGCGTGATCCCGAAATTCATGGTCGTGTTCCGATCAAGGGCGCTCGATCACGGCCATGAAGTCGCACTGTATGAGCACGCCCGCTTCCATCGGCACCTCCATGATCTGGCGGGCCGGACGCGCCGCCGGATCCGGAAACATCTTCACCCATTCATCGTTGACCGGTTTGCGCACAAGCTCCTTCATCCATACCGTCACCTTGACGATGTCTTCGACCGTCGCGCCGGCGGCCTCGACCACGTGCCGCATGTGCTCGAACATGAACGCGCACTGCTGCTCCAGCGTGGCGGCAAGCTTCGAGGTGGCGGGATCGGCGCCGCGGATGAGGCCCGAGACGATGATGTTGCCGATCCGACTCGCGTTCGGGATCGGCGACTGGTGGGCAATCTCGCCGACATAGATGCTGGTGCGAGGCATCGCTGGCTCTCCGATCTATTCTCAATCGCATCGTCGCTCGGTCGCCGCAATGGTGTGCTCGCGCGGCGGCGCCATGCAAGATCGCATCTTTGGACGCGTACCCCAACAGTGACGAAGGGGGTGAGTCTCGACCAAGCGAAGGGACTCGGTCACACGGTCATTCGTGTCGCGCATCGTCCCAGCACCGGCGACTGTGACGAGCCGCCCGGTTGACAAGCCGCAATGGCGCCGGAACACTTCGATCCTCCCAACGCTGCCCGGCTTGACCGGCGTTTGGAAAAACTTGTCAATTTCTCCGGTGCCGCTCCGGTTGGATCGGCCTTGATGAGGAGAGTTTCATGCGGATGCTCCGATCCCTGCTGGCGCCGGCCGCGGCGGCCGTATTGGCCCTCCCGGTCGGGCTCGACACCGCCCACGCTCAGACCAAGATCACGATCGGCAAGTTCCTCAGCGGCAGCGGCTTCCACACTCCCAGCTACGTCGCGATGGACCAGGGCTTCTACAAAGCCGAAGGCCTCGATGCCAGCTTCGTCACCTTGACCGGGAGGCCGCTGGTCACCGCCGGGCTCTCGGGCAGCATCGACTTCGTGCCGATCCCGTCCGGCGGCGCACAGGCGGCTCTGAGCGGCGCCGAAATCCGCTACGTGGTCGGCCAGTCGCTCAAGTCGCAATGGCTGATCGTGGCACGTCCGAGCATCGACAAGGTGCAGGACCTGAAAGGCAAAACGGTGGGCTACGGCCGCACCGGCACCGCCGACTACGACGAAGGCGCAGCCGTGCTGCGGCGCGTCTTCAACATGGAGGTCGGCAAGGACTACAAGGTGATCTCGTTCCAAGGCGAGCCCGAGCGGATCGCCGCCATGATCAACGGCGACATCGACGCCGCGTTGATTTCGGTCCCGCACGCGCCCAAGGCCCTCAATGCCGGAATGAAGCTGCTGGTGCGCACCGGCGACTACATCCAGCGAGCCGGGGGCGCATTCTGGGCGCGCAAGGCCTATGTCGACCAGAATCCCGAGACGGTGGCAAAGTTCATCCGCGCCGTCGCCAAGGGCGTCATGTATTACCGGGACAACAAGGCCGGCTCGATCCCTTCTCTGAAGGAGCATCTTGGCGTCGCCGACGACAAGGACGCCGGCATCGTCTGGGACCAGACGCACAACACGTTCGGCGCCGAGCTTCCCAAGGAGCCGTTCCGGGAGATCTTCGAATCGCGCCGCCTCGAGATGATCGCGGCGAAGCAATGGGCGCCGGACAAGCCGCTGCCCGATCCGGAGCAGTTCCTGACGCGCGATCTCCTCGAATCGACGCTCAAGCAGATGGGTTACGTCCCGACAAAGCTCGACGGCCCGACGAACTGAAAGCACGCCGTTGTCCGTGGAAGGCCCTGGGTCACGAGTCCCGGGCCTTTCCCTTCGCGCGATCGCGTCAGCTCTCGCCGTGCGGCTGCGGCCGCCAGCGGCTGAGCCGCTTCTCCAGCAGTTGCACCAGCGCCGTCATCAGCAGCGACAACACGGCGAACACGATCAGGCCTGAAAACACGATATCGACCTGATAGCGGCCCGCCGCTTGCACCATCATGACGCCGAGCCCCGACTCGGAGCCGAAGAACTCGGCCACGACCACGCCGAGCACGGCCCGGCCGATCGCCAGCCGCAGGCCGGCAATGATGAAGGGCAGCGCATTCGGCACCACGACGAGGCGGGCGATGTCCCATTCCCTGGCGCCGAACGAGCGGACGACGTTGATCAGCAGCCTGTCGGCATTGCGCACGCCCTCGTAGGTGTTGATCAGAATTGGGAACAGGGCTCCGATGAACACGATCGCCACTTTCGACCAGAGGCCAAGCCCGAACCACAGCAGCAGAAGCGGCAAGAACACCAGCCGCGGCGTCGCGTTGAACGCGGTGATGAACGGATCGACCATCGCGTTGAGGGTCGGCGACCGCCCGATCAGGACGCCCAGCGGCAGCCCGACCAGGATCGCCAGACCGAGGCCGAGTGCGAAACCGGAGGCGCTGACGCCGAGCGGCGCCCAGATCGTCCCGCTGGCGAACATCGTCCACAGCGTTCCGACGATCTGGCCCGGGGTCGTGAAAAACAGCTTGGTTCCGGCGGAAATCGGCACCAGGTGAGGCACGAGCTCCCACACGAGCAGCAGGGCCACGATGCTGCCGGTGCCGAGGATCGTCGGCTCGAAGCGAAGAACTCGCCGACCAGGACGCCGATGAGTCCACGGCCGACGGCGATGCGCGCGCCAGCCACGATATAGGGCAGGACGCTCGGGACGATCACCTTGAAATAGAGATCCTTCTCGCTCCCTCCCAGCGAGCGGACGACGTTGATCAGCAGGCGGTCGACCGCGCGCACGCCGGCATAGGCGTTGAAGATGAAGGGGAAGACCGAAAGCATGAAGATGATGATGGCCTTGCCCGAGACGCCGACGCCGAAGAACACGATCACGAGCGGCGCCAGCGCGACCAGCGGGCTGGCATAGAACACGGTCATCAGCGGATCGAGCGCGTAGCCGACCCGCGCACGCCAGCCCATGACGATGCCGATCGACACCCCGACCGCCACTGCCGCGGTGAAACCGTAGACGAACGGCACCGCGCTGACGGCAAGATCACGGAACAGATCGCCGCTCGTGATCAAATCGACGAAACTCTCGGCGATCAGGTTCGGCTTGCTGATGAACAGCGGATTGAACGGGACCACGAGAAACAGGGCCTGCCAGGCGGCAAAGAACAGCGCGACCGAGAGGCCGCCGAGCAGCACCTTGCGGTGGCGCTCGGCGAAGCTCGAACGCGGGGCAATATCTTCTGCCATCGGCTAGACCGTGATCTCGTCCTTGAGCGCGTGCCAAATCTCGAGCTTCAGCTCGTTGAACTCCGGCGTCACTCTCATCTCGTAATCCCGCGGCCGCGGCAGATCGATCGCGAAAATCCTCTTGGCGCGACCCGGGCGCTTGGTCATGACCACGACACGGTCGGAGAGATAGATCGCCTCGTCGATCTGGTGGGTGACGAACAGGACGGTCTTGCGCGCTTCCTGCCAGATGCGCAGCAGCTCGACCTGCATGATGTCGCGCGTCTGGGCATCGAGCGCAGCAAACGGCTCGTCCATGAGCAGGACGTCGGGATCGGTGGCGAGCGCGCGGGCAAGCCCAACGCGCTGCTTCATGCCGCCCGACAGTTCGTGCGGGTAATGCCCCTCGAAGCCAGCGAGGCCGACCGTGCCGATAAGGCGCTCCGATATGTCCCGTCGCGTCTCGGCCGCCATCCCCTTGAGCTCGAGCCCGAGCTCGATATTGCTCCGCGCCGTCCGCCAAGGCAGCAGCCCAAATTCCTGGAACACCATCGCGCGGTCCGTGCCTGGACCGCTGATCCGCTTTCCGTCCAACGTGAGATCGCCGGAATCGGCTTTCAGCAGGCCGAGCAGGATGTTGAGGAACGTGCTCTTGCCGCAGCCGGACGGTCCAACGATCGACAGGAACTCGCCTTCCTGGACCTCGATGTCGAAGCCGTGGAGAGCGCGCACCGGCGCGCGGTTCGGCGGCCAGAAAGTGACATTGACGTTGCGACCTTGGATATATGCTGGCATGCGGCCGACCCGCTCCGTGCAGACCCAATGTGTCACATTTGCCGTCTCGTCGCGCGGGGATTCTTTGCCGCACGCCGAACCCCACCCGCCGCAGGCTATCCGAAGCCTACGGGCCATCGCCCGGGGATTGCGGCTGCCATAGCGAGGCGCGCCAATGCACGGCGATGAGAATGGTGAATGTCAGACCGACGACGGCATACAGCGACACGGTGGCGTGGAAGCCGATCCGGCCGATGAGGACGCCGGCGGCCAGCAGGCCGAGCGGCAGACTGTAGATCGCCAGCATGCGCACGCCCGTGACCCGGCCGCGGAAGCGCTGGCCGGAGGCACGCAGCAATATGACCGTATGGGAGACCATGCTCAGGCTCTGCGCAAAACCGACCAGCATGAGACTGGCAATTCCTCCAGGCAGGCTCTGCATCTGCGCGAAAATCAGCAGCAGGATGTGCCAAACGACGGCGGCCACGATCATCAGGCGCGGCAACTCCATCGTCATCCCCGTCCAACTCAGCGCGATGGACCCGAGCAGGGCGCCGAAGGCATAGCTTGCAACCAGGTACCCGAGCCCGGTCTGATCGATGTGATAGACGTCCTTCGCGACATAAGGCAGCAAGCCGTTGGTGATCGAGAACGCCGTAAGGTTGAACAGGAACGCGAGCCACACGATCGCCAGCAGGCTCGGCGTGTTCCAGATATAGACAATCCCTTCCCGGAGATCGCGCCAGGGCGACGGACCCGCGTCTGCCGCGACCGGCAGCGGAGGAGATTCGGATCGCGGCGGCTCTACGCCGAGCGTCAGGAGAGCGCCGAGGACGTAAAATCCCGTGATCACGATGTAGGCCGGCCCCATGCCGAATGCCGCGAACAATCCCGCTCCGGCGAGCGCGCCCGCGATGCGGGCAGAATCCGATGTGGTGCGCGAAACACCCATCGCGCCTGTCAGCAGGCCAAACGGCATGGTCTCGGCGATCAGCGCGCCGCGCAATCCCATGTCCGAGGGACGAACGAGGCCCGTGAGCGCCGCGAGTAGGCAGACCAGCAGCGGAGTGATCGCGCCCGCGAAGGAAAGCACCGTCAGCGCGGCCGCGACGGCCGCGTAGACCGCCCGCATGCCGGACAGCAGGCTGCGGTGACCGATGCGATCGCTCGCCACGCCGAGCATCGGCGCGATCAGCGTGCCACCGTACTGCATCGCGCCGAATACCGTCAGCAGCAGCACTGAGCCGGTTTCGACCAGAACGTACCAGCCGAGAATCAACGTCTCCATCTCGAAGGCCCAGGAGGTCAGCAGATCGGCAGGCCACTGGAAGCGGAAGCTGCGAATCCGGAACGGCGCGAGCGTGGAAAAAGGGGACATGTGCTCAAGCCGCAGGGCCGGGCCTCGGCGAGATTGGGTCGTGGCAGCGAGTCACGTCGCCATTCTCACCAGCAGCTTGCCGAAGTTCTTCCCCTGCAGCAGGCCGAGGAATGCGGCGGGCGCCTGCTCCAGCCCGTCGACGATGTCCTCGCGATATTTGAGGCGGCCCGAGCGCACCCAATCGCCGACATCGCGCAGGGAATCGCCTTGTTTGGCGGCGAAATCCGAGACGATGAAGCCGCGCAGGAGCAGGCGCTTGCGCAACACCGAGAACATGTCGGGCCCGGGCATCGGGATCGTTGCATTGTATTGGGCAATAAGCCCGCAGACCGGAATACGCGCGAAATCGTTGAGCAGCGGCCACACCGTCTGCTGCACGGCGCCGCCGACATTCTCGAAATAGACGTCGATGCCGTTGGGGCATGCGGCTTCGAGCTGCTTGGCAAAATCGGGCGCGCGATGGTCGACACAGGCATCGAAGGAAAGCTCGCCGGCGACGAAGCGGCACTTCTCGGCGCCGCCGGCGATCCCGACCGCACGGCACCCTTTGATCTTAGCGATCTGTCCGACGACCGAGCCGACCGCGCCGGAGGCGGCCGCGACCACGACGGTCTCGCCGGGTTTCGGTCCACCGATTTCGGTGAGACCGACATAGGCGGTCATCCCCGGCATGCCGAGCACGCCGAGCGCCGTCGAGACCGGCGCCGCCGCCGGATCGAGCTTGCGCAACCCGGCGCCGTTCGAAAGCGCGTATTCCTGCCAGCCGCCATAGCCGAGGACGAGGTCGCCGACCGCGTATTTCGGATTGCGCGACTTGACGACCTCGCCGACCGTGCCGCCGACCATCGGCTGGCCGATGGCGGCCGGCTTGGCGTAGGATTTCGCGGCGCTCATGCGACCGCGCATATACGGGTCGAGCGAGAGATAGAGGATGCGCATGAGCACCTCGCCCTCGCCGGGCTCCGGTATCGGCGTCTCGATCAACTCGAAATTATCGAGACTTGGTGCGCCTTGCGGCCGGCTTTTGAGCAGGATTTGGCGGTTGATGCTCCCGGCCATCGGCGCTCTCCTTGCGGTCGCAACGATCAAGAGGACTCTGATGTTGGCCGGCCCACCTATTTAGCACTCTTCGCGGCGTCCGTCGGGCATCCGGTTGATGGGATGATCTGGCGGTCCAATGCGATTTGTCCGATGCGCCGCTTCCCAGCAGATCGTCGCAAGACCTTTGCGGAAATGCCGCTTGTCGGGGACAATTGGCGCAAATATGTGCCGGCTTGATTCAGAAGGGTTTGCGCCGATGTGGAATCCACGGCTTGATAACCGCACGGGCAGCAGCCAAGTCGCCGTTGTCCCACGCTCGCACGGCTGGAGTAAGCCCTTGGAATTCCGCCAAATCCGTTACGCCCTCTCCGTCGCCAAGGAGCGCAGCTTCACCGGCGCCGCCAAGCGGCTCAACATTTCGCAGTCGGCGGTCAGCGAGCAGGTGCATCTCCTCGAGCAGGAGATCGGTTTCTCGCTGTTTCGCCGCACGCCGCGCGGCATCGAGCTGACCGAGCAAGGGCGCACGTTCCTGTACGAGGCCGAGCGCGTGGTCGGCGACGTGCTCAGCCTCTCCGACACCGCGCGGCGCCTGAAGGGAGCGCCGTCCGACACGCTGGTGATCGGGATGGGCTCCGGGATGGCGCAGATTTTCATCCCGCGGCTGTTTCGCAAGCCGATCCTACCCGGCGTGCGGCTCGATATCCTCACCGCGCCGACCAAGACCATCTTCAACGACCTGCACGAGGAGCGGCTCGACGCCGGCATCGCCATCGAGTCCGATCCCGACCGGGTGCCGGCGGGATTGGTCTACGACCGCCTGACCGAAGCCGAGATGGCGCTGATTACGTATCCGAAACATGCGCTGGCGCGCGCGCGCCAGCCGGTCGACGTCGGGCAGCTGGTGGCGGAGCCGATCATCATGAGCGAGCTCAGCGTCGGCTACGGCCAGGTCGTGCTATCGCTGTTCGCCGATCTCGGCATCCGCCCCAACATCGTGGCGGTCGCCGACAATATCGAGACCATGAAGGTGATCGTGCAGTCCGGCCGCGGCATCGCCATCGTTCCGCGCGCCTGTGCCGACAACGAGGTCGCGCTCGGCGTGCTCAAGGCGCTGTCGATCGTGCCGGCGCGCGGCGTGGCGCTGAGCCTGTTTCGCCGCCGGCAGCCGCTGTCGCGCCGCAAGGAAGGCTATCTCACGGCGGTGCGCGATGCGCTGAAGGCCTGATGGCTGCCATCGGATAATCCGATAGTGGCATCGACAAACGCTTTTTGACTTGGGCACGGCGCGGCGCTCATACTGATTGGGATGGACCGGTTTAGCGGCACGCCATTCCCTGCGATCTGGGCCCAAACCGGCCGTTTGCAGCCCTCCAGGAGCAGAGGCGGTTATGTCGTCAGCGGCCCGGCAGCCTCGTTTGCGCATCGGCATCGATACCGGCGGCACCTTCACCGATATCGTTTCGGTCGATAGCGGCTCGGGCGCCATGCGCGTCACCAAGGTCGCCAGCACGCCGGCCAATCCGGCGATCGGGCTGGTGCGCGGCGTGAAAGCGATCCTCGACGCGGCCGGCGGCTCGCCGGACGACATCGCCGGCCTCGCCCACGGCACCACCGTCGCCACCAATGCGCTGCTGCAAGGTCAGATCAGCGCACTCGGCCTGATCGTGACGACCGGCTTCCGCCATATTCTGGAGATCGCCCGCCAGTCGGTGCCGGAGGGCTACGGCAATTCCTATTTCTGGGTGAAGCCGGAACGCATCGTGCCGCTCAATTTCGTGCGCGAGGTCGGCGGGCGGCTCGATTTCCGTGGGCAAGAATTGCGGCCGCTCGACGAGGCGAGCGTGCGCGACGCCGCGCGCTTCTTCCGCAGCCAGGGCGTGCGCGCGATCGGCGTCTGCCTGATCCATTCCTATGCCAATCCCGCGCACGAGCGGCGCGTCGCCGAAATCCTCGCCGAGGATTATCCCGACTGCACGCTGTCGCTCTCCTGCGCGGTGCTGCCCGAATACCGCGAATACGAGCGCGCGGTCACGACCGTGGTCGACGCCTTCGTCAAACCCCACATGGAGCGCTATCTCCGGCGCGTGCACGACGAGCTCGGTGCCGGCCTCGCGGACAAGCCGTTCCTGGTGATGCAGTCGAGCGGCGGCGTCGCCAGCGCCGACCAGGTCGTGCGCAAGCCGATCACGACCGCACTGTCGGGTCCGGCGGCCGGGGCGCTCGGCAGCGCGGTGGTGGCCGAGATCGCCGGCTTCCCCGATGTGGTGACGCTCGATGCCGGCGGCACCTCGACCGACCTCTGCCTGATCGAAGCGGGCAAGCCGCATGTCACCAATGGCGGCGCGGTCGGCGCCTTCCCGGTGCGCATCCCGATGATCGACATCGCGACCATCGGCACCGGCGGCGGCTCGATCGCGTGGATCAGCCGCGAAGGCCACCTCAAGGTCGGGCCGCGGAGCGCCGGCGCCGAGCCGGGACCGATGTGCTATCCGAACGGCGGCGCCGAGCCGACCATCACCGACGCCAATCTCGTGCTCGGGCGTATCCCGCCTGCCCTGATCGGCGGCGGCATCGCGCTTGATGCCGCGCGTTCTCGCTCCGGCTTGGCAACGCTGGCAAAGCGGCTTCCCGGCGCCATGAGTGCCGAGCAGCTCGCCCACGGCATCATCGAGATCGCCAACTGGAACCAGGCCAATGCCATCCGCCAGATGACGATCCAGCGCGGCATCGATCCGCGGAATTTCGCGCTGCTCGCCTTCGGCGGTGCCGGGCCCGCGCAATCGCCCGCGGTCATGGACCTGCTCGGCATGAAGGCCTGCATCGTGCCGCCCAATCCCGGCAATCTGTCGGCCTTCGGCCTGCTCGCGGTCGACTGGCGCACCGACCACATCGTCACCAAGGTCATGCACGAGGACGCGATCGATCTGGCGACGATCGCCGCCATTTATGCCGGCCTGGAAAAAGACGCCGCCGATACCCTCGAGCGCGATGGGATCGACCCCGCGCGCATCCACATCGCGCGCGAAGCCGACGTCCGCTATGCCGGCCAGTCGATGGAAGTGAGGGTGCCCGCCCCTGCCGGCCCCGTCGACGCATCGTTCTTCTTAGGCCTGATCGACGCCTTCCATGCCGCTCATCTGCGCACCTTCGGCTACAACTATTCCAGCCAGCAGAAGGTCGAGCTGGTCAATTTCTGCGTCTCCGGCTTCGGCCTGATCGAGAGGCCCGACATGCCCAAGCTCGCCGCGCGCGGCGGTGCGACGCCGGCGCGCAAATCCGTGCGTCCGGTCTATTTCGACGGCGCATTTTGCGACACGCTGATCTACGACCGCGCGGTGCTGCCGCCCGGCTTCCGGCTCGACGGGCCGGCGGTGGTGGAGGAGTTCGGCTCCACCACCGTGGTGTTCCCCGATCAGCAGCTCGCGGTCGACCCGCACGGGATCCTGATCGTCGGGTCGGCCAACAAGGACGTTCGATGAGCGGGCAGCGCATGTCCTCGATAGCGAAGCCGGCGCCGGTCCGGGCGGCGCAGGTCGATCCGATCGTGCTGCAGATCGTCGAGGGCACGTTGAACTCGATCGAGACCGAGATCGAATACGCCATCGAGCGCACGGCGCGCTCGCCGATGATCCGCGAGGCGCACGACTATCGCGTCGGTCTGTTCGACCGCCATTGCCGCAAGCTCACCGGGCGATCCTATTCGGCGATGCCGAACGCGGTGGTGCGCGACTTCCCGCCGGAGACCATGCGGCCGGGCGACGTCTTCCTGATGAACGACACCTATCTCACCGAGGGCAGCATCGGGCACCTGCCCGACCTCTGCAGCACCGTGCCGGTGTTCCATGACGGCGAGGTCGTCGCCTACATCCAGGCCTTCGGACATCACGACGATATCGGCGGCCGCGTGCCGGGCTCGATGCCGGGCACCGCCACCACCGTGTTCGAGGAAGGCCTCGCGGTGCCGCCGATCAAGCTCTACGACGCCGGCGTGCGCAACGACGCGGTGTTCACCATCATCAAGCGCAACACCCGCGTCCCCGAGATGCTGGCCGCCGATCTCGACAGCGAGGTGCAGGCCTGCGTGATGGGTGCGCGGCGGATGGAAGGGCTGTTCGCGCGCTTCGGCCGCGACACGGTCGAGGCCTGCTTCCAGGCCATCCTCGACAAGTGCCGCGACATCTACCGCAAGGAACTGCTGCCGAAGATCGCCGACGGCGAATATTCGTGGCAGGACTTTGTGGAGCACGATGGCGTCAGCGATCCCAGGCTGCACAAGCTCGCGCTCAAGATGAGCAAGTGGGGCGAGCGCATCACGCTCGACTTCACCGGCACCGATCCGCAGTCGACCGGTCCGATCAACTGGCCGGCGGACTATGCGGGCGGCGCCTTCCTGATCAAATGGATCGCGCCGATCCTGCGCAATCTCGCCGACACGCCGGAGCGCGCCGCCGAGATCCACGTGAACGAGGGCGTGTGCGAGGTGTTCGACGTAGTGTTCCCGCCGAAGGGCACCTTGATCACGCCGGAATGGCCGGCGGCGACCAATGCGCGCTCGTTCGTGCTGCTGCGCTGCCTCGGGCTCCTCGCCGGCGTCGTCGCGCAGGCGGTCGACGGCCGCATGCCGGCGGACCAGGAGACCATCCGCTACACCGGCTTCTTCGGTCACGACGCCGGCGGCAAGCCGTTCCTCTCGCGCGAAGTCTTGGGCGGCGGCTCGGGCGGGCGCTATTACGCCGACGGCAACGACGCCATCCACATCGTGCCGGATTCACGCAACCAGCCGGCCGAGTTCACCGAGACGCGCTTTCCGCTCTTGGTCGAGAAGCTCGCGCTGCGAACCGATTCCGGCGGCGCCGGCAAGCGCCGCGGCGGGCTCGGCTACGAGAAGCACTACCGCGCGCTGGTCGATTGCCGCACCATCGTCACCGCCGACCGGGTGCGGCTCGGCTG
>WNGA01010224.1_pt1 | contig 12465 bp, 14 predicted proteins | sample 5400061 | NCBI WGS metagenome assembly WNGA01 (sample SAMN13153366, study PRJNA577476) | soil metagenome | isolation source: 100 cm soil or saprolite under grassland replicate 2 | place: USA:California | collected 2016-06-15
ACGCAGGAGCAGGGCGAGGCCTTCTTCTGCATCGTCGACCTGCACTCGATCACGACCCCCTTCGAGCCGGAGGTCCTGCGCGAAGCGACCCTCTCCGTAGGCGCTTGGCTGTTCGCCACCGGCCTCGACCCGGACCGCTCGACCGTCTTCGTCCAGAGCCATGTCACCGCCCACCCCGAGGCGGCCTGGCTGCTCGGCTCGGTCGCGAGCTTCGGCGAGCTCCGCCGGATGACCCAGTTCAAGGACCGCGCGGCCGAGCAGGACTTCGTCTCGGCGGGGCTCTTCAACTACCCCGTCCTGATGGCGGGCGACATCCTGCTCTACCAGACGGACGCGGTCCCGATCGGGGACGACCAGCGCCAGCACCTCGAGCTCACGCGCGACATCGCGGAGCGCTTCAACCAGCGCTTCGGCGAGACCTTCACCGTGCCCGAGGGCATCTATCCGGACGTCGGCGCGCGGATCAAGAACCTGCAGGAGCCGGAGCGGCTGATGTCGACCACCCGCGGAGCGCCGCAGGGCGTCGTCCGGATGATCGACGCGCCCGACGAGGTCAGGCGCAAGTTCAAGACCGCCGTCACCGACTCCGGCACCGACGTCCGCCATGCGCCGGACGAGAAGCCCGGCATCTCGAACCTGCTCGAGATCATGTCCGTCGCCACCGGCGACCCCGTCCCGGAGCTCGAGGCCCGCTACGACGGCAGCGGCTACGGCCGCTTCAAGGAGGACGTCGCCGAGGCCGTGATCGAGCTGTTCGCGCCGATCCAGCGCCGCTACGAGGAGCTCCGCGCCGACGAGGCCGAGCTCCGCTCGCTGCTCGCCCGCGGCGCCGAGAAGGCCCGCGAGGCCTCGGCCCCCACGCTCGAGCGAATGTACGAGCGGATGGGCTTCGTCCGGCCCTGACAGCTCCAACGACCTGCGATACAGTCGCACCGGATCTAGGCCCCAGGGGAGAGGAGTCGCGGTGAGACGTTTGGTGCCCCGGTTTTGGCCGGCATTCACGAGTGCGGTAGCGGCCGCGTTCGTTTTGACGTTGGGAGCCGGCTCGGCCGGAGCCGACAGGACGGGCACGCCTGTCGGCGCGGCGGCGAGAGCCGTCCTGTTCTCGTCGGACGGGATGCGGCCCGACCTGATGCAGCAGTACGCATCGCAGGGCGCGATGCCGACCTACGCCCAGCTGATGAGAAATGGCGTGGCCGGAGCGAACGGCATGCTCCAGGCGTTCCCGCCGAACACCGGCGTGGGCTGGTACACGATGGCGACCGGCGCGTACCCGGGCGAACACGGCTCGACGAACAACACGTTCTTCCGCTCGGGCGACACGTTCTCGAACCGAACGTCGTTCTCGAGCGCGGGGGTGCTCCAGGCCGACACGATCGCCGAGGCGGCCGAGCGCGCCGGCAAGAAGGTCGCTCAGATCGACTGGGTCGGCGGCATCCAGGCCAGCCAGCGCGGCTTCCACGGTCCGACCGTCGACTTCGCCAGCTTCTACTCGAACCGCGGCGTCCGCGTCGGCGTGGCCGATCCGGTCGAACAGGCGGGAGCCGCGGCGTTCGGGACGGGCTACCAGGCTGGGCTGACGGTTCCGGCAAGCGGCTGGACGAACGTCCCAGCCGGTGATCCCGTGACACCCGCGATGGAGGCGACGTGGGCGATCCCGACGACGTTCGGCTCTCAGAACCCGAACCGCACGTACAACCTCTACTTCTACGACAGTGTGGTCGATGGCACGGCCGCGTACGACCACGTGATCGTCGACACCAACGACAAGGACGCCGCGACGGCGGCCCTGAATCTCGCGGTCGGCGACTTCAGCGGCATCAAGCTTGCGGGCGCCAACGGCCTGATCGGAGCGCGCGCCGGACAGACGGCGGGGCACTACATCAAGCTGATCTCGCTCGCATCCGACCTATCGAACTTCAAGCTCTACGCGACCTCGATCGCGCGGCCGCTGGCGGCCTGCACCACCGCTGCCTGCAACGCGCTGCCGCATCTCGCGGGTGAGGATCCGCTGGAGGCCTACATCGCGAACAACCTGCCGCCGTGGGCAGCCGCCGACTTTGCGCCGCTCGAGGGCGGCGTGATCGACGAGGACACGTACGTGCAGCAGGGCCGCGACCTCGAGGTTGCGTACGGCGACGCGGTCGAGGAGTACATCCTCGGAACGCTGCAGCCCGACACGCAGCTCGCGCTCGTCGGCTACCCGTTCACCGACGAGGTCTCACACCAGTTCATGGGGCTCGTCACGCCGACCGTCAACGGCCAGCCGAACCCGTGCTACGACGTGACGCCGCGGTTCGACGACGTTCAGTGCACCGGTCGCGGGACGGCGAACCGGGTCGCCGTCCGCGAGGGGTACATCCGCAGCGCCTACCACGAGGCCGACGCCAAGCTCGCCCTCACCCGTCAGCTAATGGGCGGAAACCCCACCACGGTCGCGGGCTCCGACCACGGCTTCGCACCGCAGTGGTACGCCGTCAACGCCAACAAGGTGCTGAACAGCGCGACCGTCAACGGCGTCTCGCTGCACGCGAGCAACGCCAACGCGTCGAACTGCGGCGCGGCGACCAGCGACCTCACCAAGGCCTGCTGGGCCGGCGGCACGATCCAGATCTACATCAACCCGACGCTCCCTTCGGGGATCACGCCCTCCGCCGTTCGCAACGCGGTCATCCAGGCGTTCCAGAACCTGACCGACCCGGACAACCCGGGAGCCCAGATCGTCAGCACGATCCTCACGAAGGAGCAGCTCCGAAACGTCGACGGCTCGGACTCGCTGCATCCGAATCGCAGCGGTGACGTGGTCGTGGTGCTCAAGGTGCCCTACCAGTCCGACGCGGGCACGAGCAACGTCGCGATCGCGCTCTCGCACTTCTTCGGCCAGCACGGCTACCTGCCGGACTACGTCGACCTTGCGAGCAACGCGAACATGCACGCCACCTTCGTCACCGCCGGCCCGGGGATCCGCCATCAGAACCCGGTGGCAGGCATCCGTGCGGTCGACATCGCGCCCACGCTCTCGCTCCTGCTGGGCATCCCGGGCCCGCAGAACGCGCGGGGGAAGATCCTCTACCAGCTCTTCCCGTCGCCGGGACAGCTCAAGGAGGTGACGATCCTCGACATCTCCGACTACCACGGCCAGCTGATCCCGCTGGCGGAGACGGCCGATTCGGTCGGACCGAGCTTCGGCATCGGCGGGTCGGCCTTCCTGAAGCCGTGGTTCGACCTCTACCGGAACGAGGCGCCCAACGGCTCGCTGACAATCGCGGCCGGCGACTCGGTCGGCGCGACGCCACCGATCTCGTCGTTCTTCGGCGACACCCCGACCATCGAGCTGATGAACATGATGGGGATGGGCCTCGACGGCCTCGGGAACCACAACTTCGACCGGGGTCAGCAGTACTTGCGCACGCAGCTGATCCCGCTGGCCAACTTCCCGTACGTCTCCTCGAACGTCGTGGACGACAACGGGAACACGCCGGCCGAGTGGTCGAAGTCGAAGGTCTTCGACACGACCTTCGGCGGCGTCAGGGTCGGCATCGTCGGCTTCTCGAACGATGACCTGCCGACCTTGATCAACCCGGCCGGGCTCGTCCCGTTCCACGTCGAGAACTCCACGGCATCGGTAAACGCCGAGGCGGGGCGGCTCAAGGCGCAGGGGATCAAGACGATCGTCGCGATCGGGCATCTCGGCGCGACGGCCGGAACGCTCAACAACCCGACCGGTCCGCTGATCGACTTCGCCGACAACGTGCAGAACGTCGAGGCGGTGATCGGCGACCACACGGACTTCCAGGTGAGCACGACGCGCCCGAACGGCGTGCTCGTGACGGAGAACCGCAGCAAGGGCATCCGCTTCACCCGGGTCCGTCTGGTGATCGACACGTCCACGAAGACGGTGGTCTACAAGACCGCCGACTTCCACAAGCCGTGGGACATCGGCGTCACGCCCGATCCCGCCATCCAAGCGCGGATCGACGAGCTGAACGCGCGGCTCGCGCCAATCCTGAACACCGTTATCGGAAACTCGACGAAATTCGTTCCGCGCACGGACCAGTGCGGCAACTCCGCCGGCCGAACGTGCGAGTCGCTCGTCGGCAACATCGTCACCGACGCCATGCGGACGCAGTACTTGCCGCTGAACGTCGACTTCGCGATCACCAACTCGGGCGGCCTGCGCGCCGACCTTACGTGCCCGACGACCGACAACCCGAACGACTTCTGCCCGCCCTACACGCCTCCGCCGTACCCGATTACGCGCGGTCAGGTGCTGACGGTGCTGCCGTTCGGGAACGTCAGCGCGACGGTGACGATCACAGGCGCCGAGCTGAAGCAGTTCCTCGAGAACGGCGTCTCGGCGATGCCCGCGGTGAACGGCAAGTTCCCGCAGGTCTCCGGGCTCTGCTTCACCTACGACATCGCGTCCCCCGCTGGCAGCCGGGTGCTGTCGGCGGTGCGCGCGGATGGCAGCGGCAACTGCACTGCGACGCCCGTCGACCTGACGGCCGCGTCGTCCTACAAGATCGTTGAGAACGACTTCATGGCAGGCGGTGGCGACGGCTACCCCGTCACCAACACCGAGCCGACCTACGCGACGCAGAACATCATGGACCAGGACGTCGCGGACTACATCTCCGCGCACTCGCCGCTCAACCCGTTCGTCAACGGGCCGCCGGGCGGGCGGATCAACTGCGCCGACTCGAACGGCGCGGGCACGGCGCCCGACTGCCCGGCGTTGGTCCCATCGCCGTAGCCGAGACCTAGGGGGAGGGCCCGCCGCGCGCGGGCCCTCCCCGCACCATTCGGCCGAGCAGGAGGCCGAGCGCCAGCGCGACGAGGCCCGCGGCGACGAGCAGCGCGATCAGCCAGCCTGGGGCGCCTCCGTCGCTTGCCGGGGGCGGCACGTACCCGAGGAAGCCGGTGATCGCGAACCGCTTGCCGCCGGCACGGCCGGGGACGCGCCAATTGAAGATCAGATGGGTCTTGCGCGGGCTCTTCCTGACGCTGGCGGGCGGCTCCCGCGGCACCCAGTGGATTCGGTGGTCGTGCCAGGCGAAGCTGAGGCCGCGGGCCACGAGGCGCCAGCGTGGCGCCGCTTCAGGGTCGGCCGTGCCGGGGGTCAGCTGAGACGGATACCGGTACCGGTTGAGCCGCGCCGCCGGAGAGCGGATGTTCTCGTATACGCCGGAGTCGTCGAAGCGGAGGTACGGCTCGCCTGCGTAGCCGAGGATCACGATCGTCTTCCCGCTGTAGTTGCTCAACCGCAGGCGGTCGTCACCGCCGACGACGCTCGCGTTGACTCCGAGAACGTTCGGGACGAGGCCGGCGACGGTCGAGACGTACCCGCGTCCGGCCGAGCCCCGGTGCGCTAGCGCCTGCGCGGCCAGCGCGAGCGCAACGGCCGCAACAACGGTGGCCGCCTTGCTCACGTCCGGCCGAGCCCAGCGACCTCGGCCGGCTCAAGCTCGCGCCACGCCCCGGGCTCAAGCCCCTCGACAGCCAGGCCCGCGTAGCGGCTGCGGTGCAGCCGCGTGACCGGGTGCCCGACCGCGGCGAGCATCCGCTTGACCTGGTGCTTGCGGCCCTCGTGCAGCGTGAGCTCGACTTTGGAAGGGCCGATGCGGCGGACTTCGGCGGGGGCCGTGAGGCCGTCCTCGAGCTCGACTCCGGAGCGCAGCCGTTCGAGCGCCTCGTCCGACGGCTCGCCCTCCACCTCGGCTTCGTAGACCTTCTCGACACCGTAGCGTGGGTGGGCCAGCCGGTGGGCGAGCGGGCCGTCGTTCGTGAGCAGCAGCGCGCCGGTGGTGTCGGCATCGAGCCGGCCGACCGGAACGACCCGCGCCGGATGGTCGACCAGCTCGACCACGGTGCGACGGCGTTGTGGGTCGCGGGCGGTCGTGACGACCCCGGCGGGCTTGTGCAGGAGGACGTACGCGAGCGGCTGGGGCTCGAGCGGACGCCCGTCGAGCTCGATCTGGTCGCGGGCACCGACGAAGGTGTTGAGCTGTCCGGGCTCGCCGTTGACGGTGACGCGCCCAGCTTTGATCAGCTCGTCGGCGGCTCGCCGGGACGCGACCCCCGCCCGCGCGAGGTAGGCGTTCAGCCGCATGCGCGGATTATCGGCGGCTGGGCACCGGCGCCGGCCCGCGTTACGATCCGTACATGGCGAAAGACTGGTCGCGGAGCGCCTGGGACGACCTGCTCCTCTCGGGCGTGGTCGTGCGGCCCATCCAGTCGGTCCCCGTCGCGCACGCCGCTCGCCCCAGACGCGATCTCGGCCTCCCAGCGATGTGCCTGCTCGTCGGCGTGATGGTCGCACTCCTCTACGTCTGGCCGATCTTGATCCTGACCCAGCTCCTCGCCGGCGGCATGCGCTCGGCGATCTTCTGGCCGATCTTCGCCGGGAGCGCGCCCGTGGCCGGGCTGGTGGCGTGGGTCATCTCGATCTCCGAGCGGCGCTACTGGGCCGGGAACTGGCAGAACGTGAGCGACTGGGCCGACCCGCCTACCTGGAAGTAGCCCCTCCGGCCGCCGCCGTGCCGCACTACATCAGCCTGATGCGCTGGACGACGCAGGGAGTCGCGGGCCTGCCGGCCTGGCGCGACCGTGTCGAGGAGGGCCAGCGCGTGATCGAGACCGCAGGCGGCACGCTCATCGGCGTCTACGTGACCCTCGGGCGTTACGACGTGGTCGAGATCTTCGAGGCGCCCGACGACGGGACGGCCGCCGAGATCGTGATGAAGCTCGAGCGCCACGGCGCGGAACAAACGGAGACCCTCCGCGCCTTCACACGCGAGGAGGCCGAAGAGATCATCCGGCGCCTCTGACCGCCGGAAAAGTCACAGATTCGTCACGCCTCCGTCACCCACGCGTGCGCCCTTCGCGGCTAGGCTCGCAGCGGGCGGCGGGTGGACCTAGCTCCCCACCCAGGGTGGGGACGCGCGCGCGAGAACATGAAAGGGCGCGCCGCGGGTCTCTTCGGGCGGCATAGGCTCAGCGCGATGGCATGGCAGTGGGAGGTCGCCGAGCGCGACCACGAGATCCACGTCGCGTTCAGGCGCGCCCTGTTCGGCTGGGCGATCTTCGTCGGGCGGAAGCCCTAGGCCCCGCGGCGCTCGGCCACCGTCTCCAGCCGCGCGCGGATCTCGCCCGCGTCCTCGCCGACGTCATCGAGCCGCGGGAGCTGCGAGAGCGACTCCAGGCCGAAGACCCGCTCGAACAGCGGCGTCGTCCGGTACCGAACCGCGCCCCCGACGCCCTCTTCGCGCCCGGCCTCGGCTATCAGCCCGCGCTCGACGAGTCCCGCCACGACCGAGTCCGCCGCCACGCCGCGAACTCGTGCGATCTCCGGGCGGCTGACCGGCCCGAGGTAAGCGACGATCGCCACCGTCTCGAGCGCCGCCGTCGAGAGCCCACGCTCGACCGGCCGCTCGAACAGACGCCCGCACGCCTCGGCCGCTTCACGCGCTGCGCGAAAAGCCCAGCCGCCCGCGGCGCGCTCCAAAACGATCCCGCTGCGCCCTTCACCGTACCGCTCCCCGAGCAGCCCGAGCGCGGTCTCGACCCGTTCCGGATCGTCGTTCGCGGCGACGGCCAGCTCCTCCGCCGACAGCGGCTGCGACGCCACGACCAGTAGCGCCTCGATCGTCCGCGCCAGGCCCTCGACGGGCCCGGCCGTGATCAGGCGGAGCGGGCGAACCCGGTCCATGCCGGCCTCCTTTCACCTTCGATTGCGTCCGTCCGCCGCACCCGAATCGGCCCGAACGGCGCGGCCTGCTCAAGCGCCGCGTCCCCGGCACGGCGCAGCTCCAGCAGCGCCAGAAACGCGACCGCCTGCTCGATCCGCGACATGCCCTCTACTTCCGCGTCGAGATCGAACACCCTGCGCCGGCGCAGCACGGCCCGGAAGCGCTCCAGGAACTGCGACACCGGCGGGAAGCGAAGCTCGAGATGCGCGAGCGACACGGCCGGCGGCTCGGCCGCCAGCACCCGCAGCGCCGCCGCGAGCCGCTCGGGATCCTGCGGCGCCAGCCGCCGCTCCACCCGGGGCGCAAGCGGGGCCGGGCCGAGACGGAAGAACCGGTCGCTCTCCCCTTCCAGCCGTTCCATCAGCCACTCCGCCGCCTCCTTCGCGCGCCGGTACTCCGCCAGCCGGCGCGCCAGCTCCTCCGCGGCCTCCTCCGGCTCGAGCTCCGAGAGCTCCGCCTCCTCGTCCGGGAAGAGGCCGCGCGCCTTCAGCTCGAGCAGCGCCGCAACCAGCACGAGGAACTCGCCGCACGCGTCGAGCTCCAGCTCTCCCCGCTCGGCCAGCCGCTCGCAGAACGTGACCACGATCTCGGCCACGTCGACCTCGGCCAGGTCGAGCTCTTCCTTGAGGACGAGCGTCAGCAGCAGGTCGAAGGGACCCTCGAAGGCGTCGAGATCGAGCTCGAGCTCGCGCACGCGAGGAACCTAACGGGACGGCCGGACGCGCTCTTTCGGGATCGCCATCGCAGGCCCCTCGGGAACCTGCCGGCGCGGGCGCCGCGGCTCCTCTTCGCCGCCGCGGATGAACTGCCACCAGACGAAGAACGCAGTCGAGATGCAGAAGACGACGATCGAGACCCAGGCGTTCAGGCGCAGTCCGAGGAAATGGTGCGACGGGTCGATCCGCAGCATCTCCTCGAAGAAGCGCCCGAACGTGTAGACCGAGACGTAGAGCGCGAAGAGCGCGGGCGGACGGAAGCGGAAGCGCCGGTCGAACAGGAGCAGGACGCCCACCAGGATCGTGTCGTAGATGAACTCGTAGAGGAACGTCGGATGGAAGGTCGAGTACTGCGCGTAGTCCGGCTGCCGGTGGTCGGGGTCGATCTTCACCCCCCACGGAAGGCTGGTCGGCTTGCCGTAGAGCTCCTGGTTGAACCAGTTCCCCCAGCGCCCGATGCCCTGCGCGAGCAGGAGCCCCGGCGCGACCGCGTCCATGAAGTCGCGCACCCGGTCGCCGGAGCGCCGCACGACGATCGCGCCGGCGAGGCAGCCGAGCAGGATCCCGCCCCAGACGCCGAGGCCGCCCTCCCACACCGCGAAGATCCCCTTCCACTTCGGGCTCGAGACCTCGCTCCAGCTCGTGAGGTCGTGGTAGGCGCGCGCGCCGACGATCCCGAACGCGACGCCCCAGACGGCGACCCGCAGGACGAGATCCCAGTCCCCGCCGCGGCGCACCCAGCGGATTCCGGTCAGCCAGATGCACGCCGCGATCGCCAGCAGCAGCATCAGGCCGTACATGTGAATCGTCACCGGCCCGAGGTCGATCGTGCCGGTGTTCGGCGAAGGGATGGACGCCAGGGTCACGGGCTCGACATTCTGCCCGCGCGCCGGAACGCCTGCGTTAGATCAGGATCTCGATCGCCAGCTCGTCAGGGCAGCCGCGCTCGACCAGCTCGACCGCCAGGTGGAGGTCGATGTCGTGCCGGGCCGCCAGCGCAACCGCGTCGCCGGGCGCATAGCCCGCCCGGATCAGCTCCTCGGCGCGCCAGTTCTCGACGCGCTCGAGCTCGCTGTCGACGAGGACATGGAGATCCGCAGTGGCCATTCGTATCTTCGTATTCGGGAAATCCGTCCCTCCGGTTCTCCCCCCACCGGGGGATATCAACCGACGCGGTGCGCGAGCGCGAGAGCCTGCTCCTTTGTGAGCCGGCCCTCGAGGCGCAGGGTGAGCGGGCCGCGCACCCAGAGCAGAACGTTGCCGCGGATCCGCACCGGGCGCTCGCGGAAGCCGAGCCGGCGGTCGAAGTAGCTCAGGGTGTGAACGCCCTCGACCCAGACGCCTTGCGCCTTGCCGACGCGCGTGGGCTCGAAGGGCTGGACGACGAGCTTTCCCAGGAGCTCCTCGCGCGACGAGGGAAACTCGGAGAGCAGTACAGGATGGCCATACGCATGCAGCACGACCGTCGCGAGCGTGTCGCCGAGCACGTAGACCCGGGCCGGCCCTCCGCCCTCGATCGGTGGCAGGACGAGCCGGAAGCCGACGCGGCGCTCGGCCTTGGCCCGGGAGAGCGGCGTGCCGAGCCCGCCCGCCTGCGAGCGCTCCACCGACCGTGGAAGCGTCTCCACGCGCTGGACGCTCACTCCTCCCAGGTGGAAGAAGCGCAGGATCGCGCTGCGGGCCGGCGGGACGGCGAAGGCTGCGCCGATCGCGAGCGCGACAACCGCGAAGCCGGCCGCAACCGCGCGCCACGGGAATGGGCGCCTGCCCTGGAGCCGCTCGAGCACTGCCCGAGCGAGGTCGGGCTCGGCCGGGAGCGCGAGCCCGCGGCCGAGCGCGACGAGCTGCAGCTCGAGCTCGCTCATAGCTCCTCCCCCAGCTCCGCGCGCAGCCGCTCGAGGGCGCGCGCGAGACGTGACTTCACGGTCCCGCGCCGGATGCCGAGCGCCGCCGCGGTCTCGTCCTCCGAGAGCTCGAGCAGGTAGCGGCAGGCAACGGCGTCACGGTGGTCGTCGGAGAGCCGCTCGATCGCGGCGAGCAGCCGGGCGCGCGACTCGCCCTCGAGCAGAGCCGCCTCGGGGGACGGGACCGCGTCCCCCGGGCGGACCTGAGCGGCCGCGCGCAGCGCGAGCGCCTCGCGCCTGCCGGCCGCACGCCGGCGGTTGTGCGCCTCGTTGGCGACGATGCGCAGCAGCCAGGGCTTCAGCGGCGCTCCGCGCCGGAACCGGCCGAGCGCGCGGTAGGCCTTGACGAACCCGTCCTGCGCAGCCTCCTCGGCGTCGGCGGCGTTCCCGCCGAGGATGTATGCCGTCCGAAATGCGATTCCCTGGTATGCGCGCACGATCGTCTCCCAGGCGCGGAGGTCGCCGCGCCGTGCGAGCTCGATGAGCTCGTTTTCGTCCAGTGGCCGGTCCACCACTGGAGGTCTTACACCTCGTAACGCGATAGGGTTCCGCGCGATGGTCGCACGAGTCGCACGCTACGAGGTCCCGCAGGACCGGATCGACGACGCAGTCGCTGCGTTCGGCGAGGCAGGCACGCAGATCGAGACCCTCGACGGGTTCGCCGGGGGGTACGTCCTGATCGACCGTGAGGACGGCCGCACGATGACCCTCACCCTCTGGAACAACGCCGCAGCGCTCGAGAACAGCGAGCGGTCCGCGGGGAGCCTCCGACGGAAGGCGGCGCAGGACGCCGGCGGCACGGTGCTCTCCGTGGAGAAGTTCGAGGTCGCTCAGGAGCTCGCCGCCCGCATGAGCGGCGTCTAGCCAGTCGCCGAGCCGACCCCCGCTTCCGGGCGCGAGACCCGGAACCTTTCGCGCTGCCGCGGTGTAGAGGCTGCATCAGCCGAAAGGAGCTCGCAATGACCCGTTCCAGACTCGTCTTCCTGCTGTTCGCGGCGGCGCTGATCCTGCCGGCAGCCGCGGCGGCCAAGGGCCCGGACGAAGCCAAGATCTCCGGCCCCGGCCTGGGTAAGACGCTGACCATCAGCGGCGACGGAGAGAGCATGGGCAGCGCGCTTGGCAATTTCACGATGAACACCGGGTTCTTCCCGGCCGCGTTCCAGCAGACGCCGAACCCGATGCTCCCCGGGCGGCCGGAGGGGGCGCTCGGCCCGAAGTACACGATCAACTACCGCGTGCCGGGGCCCGACCGGCAGAGCTACCGGATTACCCAGGATCTCTACCCCTACGCGCACGGGGGCGCAGTCACGTACATGAAGCCCGGCCAGAAGATCTTCGACGGGCACACGTACGGCGGCTGGTTCCTCGGCGGCCTGCCGCTGAAGCTGACGCTCCAGCACCAGGGCTTGTCGGCGAAGGCACCGAGCTCGGGAACGAACGTGGCGCTCGTCGCGGGCATCGCGGTGCCGGGCGGGCTCGCGTTGGCCGCGGCCGCGGCGTTCGCGGCCGGCTACCGCCGGAGGCAACGCCCGGCGTAGAAGCCTCTCGGATTCACGCCACCGCGGGCGGCATGTCGCACAGCCGCCCGCGGTGCCCGCCTTCGGTGTCAGACACCGCCACAGAAGTACGACGGCTGTTCCACAGGTCCGCTGGGGAATCGGCTCGCGCTCTGGGCTCGGCGCCCGCGAGCCCGGTGTCAGGCACCGTCACGGAAGTGTCACGGCAGGAGTAAAGTCGCGGCAGAAGCTGGCTCGGGCTGCTCCACCCGAAGGCCGCCGCGGGCAAAGAGTGCAGCCACGGGCCGGCTTCGTCTGGGTACGCTCGGGGCGTGCCGAGACTGGTCGGGATCAGCCACGTCGCGCTCGAGGTCGGTGACCTCGAGGAGGCACTCGGGTGGTACGGGCGGATCTTCGACTTCGAGCCGCCCGAGCGCGAGCCCGGCATGGCGTTCGTCAACATGGGCGACCAGTTCCTCGCATTCTCGGAGGGACGGAGCCAGGCACGCGACGACTCGCGGCACTTCGGCCTGGTCGTTGACGACAAGGCCGCGACCCGCGCCGCGCTCGAGGCGGCCGGCGCGGAGGTCCTCCCGGGACC
>WNGA01010228.1_pt1 | contig 12462 bp, 9 predicted proteins | sample 5400061 | NCBI WGS metagenome assembly WNGA01 (sample SAMN13153366, study PRJNA577476) | soil metagenome | isolation source: 100 cm soil or saprolite under grassland replicate 2 | place: USA:California | collected 2016-06-15
TGGTGGGTCTGGCGACGATGGGCGTCATCGTCCTTCCAAGAATTGCCGCCGCCAAGCTGGACGCGTCGCTGTACGTCGTCGTCCCGTTCGGCCATCGGAGCGGCGCGGCGCCGGCGCTCGTCAATGGCGATCAGTGCGAGCTGCTGCTCTCACAGGCGTTCGGGCGCTGGACGGATGTGCGCCTGGCGGATCCGTTGCGGGTGCACGACGCGCGGGTGCGGCGCGGCGACTTCGCGATGACGCTCGATGAAGCGAAAGCCCTCGCCCGGGATGTTGGAGCCGGCATGCTCGTGTGGGGCGACGTATCGGCCGTGGGCGATTCGATTCAGGTGACGGCCGCCTTGTATGACCTGCGGCGCGGCGGCAGAACGGTGCGCGATTACACGGTGCGCATCCATAAAGATGGAACGCAGCTCGAATCGAAATTCCGTGAGCTCGCCGATTCCATTCTGCTCGGCGGCGTCACTGCTGAACAGCTGCGGCCGGACGTCATCGGGACCGAAGTGCTCTCGGCGTTTTATGCGTACGCCGCCGGCCGTGAGGCATTGGCGCGCTGGGATCTTCCGGGCGCCGAGCGCGGCTTTCGCGCCGCGCTCGAGAGCGATCCCGACTACGCGCAGGCAAATCTGTGGCTCGCTCACGCGCAGGAGTGGGGCGAAGCGCCACGCGCCGAGTGGCAGGCGAGTATCGCCCGGGCACTCGCCAATCCCGGGAGATTAGGACCGGGCGATCTCGAGCTCGCGCGGGCGCTGTCGGCGCTGGCTGCGGAACGCTTCCCGGAGGCGTGCGATCGCTATCGCCAGATCATCGCGCGCCAGCAGGCCAACTTCGTTGCCTGGTTCGGCCTGGGTGAGTGCCAGCGGCGTGACCGCATCGTCGAACCCGAGCCCGCCAGTCCGTCGGGTTGGCGCTTCCGGTCGAGCTACCGGAGCGCCGCGGCCGCCTATCGCCGTGCCCTCGAGCTGGTGCCGTCCGCGCATCGCGCATTCACGGGGATCGCCATACAGCGCCTGATCGACCTGTTCTACGCGGAGACCTACCTCTACCGGCCTGGCTACGCCCCGCGAGCCGATACGCTGCGCTTCGCCGCCTTTCCATCGATCGACCACGACACAGTGGCGTTCGTCCCGTGGTTGATCGCGGATTTCTTCAGTGCGAAAGCCGGCTCCCGTCCCGCGTCCACGCAGGCCGCCGTCGCGCAAAACCGGGAACAGCTGCGCGATCTGATCGAGAAATGGATCGCGGCCTTCCCGGCGAGTGCGGACGCTTACGAGGCATTGTCCCTCGTGCTGGAGACGACGGGCGAGCTGGATCTGGGACCGTCTCCTGATCGATCGTCCCTCGCCGCAATCCGGCGGGCCAAGTTGCTCGCGCACGATCCTGAGCAGAACCTCCGTGCCGCGCTGACGGAGACGCGGCTCCTGTTCAAGCTCGAGCGCTTCGCCCAGGCCGCCGGGATCGCCGATTCCGTCCTCGCGGCCGCTGCGCCGGAACCTGGAGCACTTGCGTCGCGGCGTCTGGCGGGACTCGCGCTCCTGACGGGCCGCGTCTATCGGGCGGCGCAATTGCTGCAACGCTCGGCCCCGCTCGACACGCCGATGACGTGGGAGGGCATCGAGATCGCGGACGCCCCGATGGCGGTCAAACAGGCCGGACTCGAGCTGCTGGCCTACGCCGCGCTGGGACGGCCAGCCGACAGCATACGGGCTGGGAAACTCCGCGTGGAGCAACGGGTCAGCAGCTGGGCGGGCCCGGCCGACCGCGAACGGTTGCGGCTCGCCGTCCTGCATGTCCCCATGGGGCTCGCGTTCGAGACGATCGGTCTGAGTAACGTGCATCGCCGCGACGCCGGCGGCGATTATGTCCTCGAGATGCAGTGGGCGCTCGGGCACGGCGACACGGCCGCCGTGCGCGCGGCGCTCAGGCGGCAAGCTGAGCTGCGGACGCGGGCGCGCGCAGGCGATGTGGCCATCAATGGGACGTATGCCGAGGCCGGCACGCTGCTGCAGCTGCACGACACGGCCGCGGCTGTTGCCCTGCTCGATCTCTCGCTGCAGGCCTTGCCCACGCTCGGCACGGCGTTGCTCGAACAGCCGGAGCAGATGGGGTGCGCGATCCGCGCGATGGCGCTGCGTGCCGAGTTGGCGGCGCGCTCGGGCGATCGTGCGCTCGCCGCGCGATGGGGAGGCGCGGTCAACGCCCTGTGGGGAAACGCCGATCCGCCGCTCGCGCCGGTCGTCGCACGGATGCGGGCTTTTGTGGCGTCCAATCGCAACTAAGGAGCGCCCTATGCTGCGGCACCGCCTTTCCGTTCTGCTCGTGTGTGTGGTCCTCCCGGCCTGTAGCGGGACCGCAGCTCCGCCGATGGGCACGGTCTCGCCGGCCTACTTCCCCCCCATCCCGCCCGCGAATGAATTCGACACGACCACGGAGCGCTCGGACATGCGACGGCTCATCGTGGGCACGTGTCCCGGTCGTTGTCGGCCCGGCCCCCTGGCGTGGATCCAGCCGCGCACCAGCGCGGCGTCGTGGAGCGCCGAGCACCGCGATTCAGGGGAAGTCATCGCGCGTCTCATCAGCGACAGCGCCTATCCGAAGTTCAATCTTCAAGACCGAGGCCGTGGCAGGGACACGGTCTTTTGGGCCGTGATGAAGCGAGGCGACGCGGTCATTTCGATTTTCCATTCCACGACGCCCGGCTCGACCGATCTGATCACGAGAACCGACGTGATCCACCATGGCGAGGGGTTCTTCCGAGGGCTGTCGTACGCTCGCTGGTTGTGGAGCGATACGGACGACCTGGCCTGGGGGACGTGTGATGGCGGAGCATGCTGCCGGAGCGCGGGGAGCATCGACGCGCTCAGGTAACGCAACAGTCCTGGCTGCTCGGGCGTATCAGCACGTACCCTCTTACGGGAGCGTTCACATGCGTCGCTTTGCCGCTTGCGCTTTTCTTGCTTTGGTTGTTGCCGCCACGCTCGCCGCGCAGGGGGAGCCGGCTGGCCCGGGCATGGGCCAGCGCCGCTTCGCACCTCCCCCCGATCACTGGATGACGATCGACTCGCTGAGCCAGGCACTCGGCTTGAGCGCCGAGCAACGCGCGAAAATCACACCGTCCTACACGGCGCTGAATGGCGTGATGAAGGACGCCGCCGCGCGCCGCCAGGCGATCCGGCAACAGATGCAGGGCGGGGGCGGGGGCGGGGGCGGGGGCGGATTCACGCCGGGGCAGGAGCCCACAGCCGAACAGCGCGCGCGCTTCGACAGCGTGCGTGCCGAGATGCAAGGGTTTCAGGCTGAAGCGGATCAGTATTACGGCGCGATCCGCAGCAATCTGACGCCGGATCAGCAGGCGAAGCTGGACGCGCTGCCCAAGCCGCAAGTCATGCGGCGCGGACCGATGGGAGGCGGACGGCCGCCGCAGTAGCTATCGTTCGGGTCCCACTTCCTCCGGATCCAGAGCGATGCGTCGTCTTTGTCTTCTTGCTCTCATCGGTGCCGGCCTGGGCGGCCAAGTCGCCGCTCAGCGCCCGGCTCCCGACTCCTCACTCCTCACGGTGGATCGCATCTTCGCATCGCCCGAATTTCGCGGCGGCTCGATCGCGTCGCTCGCGTGGCTCGCCGACGGCATCGGTTATACCACGCTGGAGCCTCCCGTCGACGGCAAGCCGGGCCGTGACATCGTGCGCTACGATGCCGAGACGGGGTTACGCACGATCCTCGTCCCGGCCGCCCGGCTCAAGCCCGCCGGCGATTCGACGCCACTCGACGTCGAGGACTACACCTGGTCGGCGGACGGCCGGCGTCTGCTCATCTTCACGAATTCGCAGCAGGTGTGGCGCACGAACACGCGCGGCGACTACTGGGTTCTCGATCTCGCCGGCTGGACCCTGAAGAAGCTCGGCGGCAACGGGGGGGGACCAGCATCGACGCTGATGTTCGCGAAGTTTTCGCCCGACGGCGGCCGCGTGGGGTGGGTGCGCTATGGCGAGTACAACATCTACGTCGAAGACATCGCGAGCGGGAAGCTGACCCGACTGACGCACGACGGCTCGCGCACCACCATCAACGGCACGTTCGACTGGGTCTACGAAGAAGAGCTCGGCCTGCAGGACGGCTGGCGCTGGAATCCGGACGGCCAGTCAATCGCCTATTGGCAGCTCGATGCGAGCGGCGTGCGCGACTTCCTTCTTTATGACGTGACCGACTCACTCTACGCCTTCACGACGCCGGTGCAGTACCCGAAAGCGGGCGAAACGAACTCGGCGGGTCGAGTCGGAGTCGTCAGCGCGAGTGGGGGAGAGACGCGGTGGATCAACATCCCAGGCGATCCACGCAACACCTACATCGCGCGCATGGAGTGGATTCCGAAGAGGGGAGGGAGCAAGGAGCTGGTGATCCAGCACATGAACCGGCTCCAGGATACGCTGCACGTGCTGCTGGCCGATGCACAAACGGGTCAGGTCCGCACGGCCTTCACCGAAGCGGACGCCGCCTGGGTCGAGCAGTTCGACCAGCTGCGGTTCCTCAACGGCGGCAAGGACATCCTGTGGTTGTCCGAGCGCAGCGGCTGGAGCCAGCTGTATCTCTTTCCGCGCGGCGGCGGCGCGCCGCGGCCGCTCACAAGTGGCAGTTTCGATGTGTTGAGCGTGCAGCTGGTGGATACGGTGGGGAAGTGGGTGTACTACACGGCGTCCCCCGACAATCCGACGCAGCGTTATCTCTACCGCATCAATTACAGCAAGCGTGGCGTACCGCAGCGCATCACGCCGGCGAATGAACCCGGCACGCACGGCTACAACCTGTCGCCGCGCGGCAACTTTGCCGTGCACTTCTACTCACGCTTCGGCGTTCCGCCGACGGTGACGCTCGTGAGCCTGCCGGAAAACCGCACGCTGCGCGCGCTCGTGGACAACGCGCCCCTCAAGGCGAAGGTCGCCGGCCTGCGGCTGGGTAAGACGGAATTCCGCCAGGTCGACATCGGCGACGGTGTGCAGCTCAATGCCTGGTTCATCAAGCCGCCCAACTTCGATTCGACGTCGCGCTATCCCGTCCTCTTCTACGTGTACGGTGGCCCGGGATCGCAGACGGTGACCGACGCGTGGGGCGGGCAGAACTACCTCTGGTACCAGCTGCTGGCGCAGCGCGGCTACATCGTGGCCAGCGTGGACAATCGCGGCACCGGCGCGCGCGGCCGAGCGTGGCGCAAGCTGATCTATAAGCAGCTGGGCGTCATCGAGACGCAGGATCAGGCCGCGGCCGCGCGGGCGATCGGTCGGCTGCCGTACGTGGACTCGACGCGGATCGGGATTTGGGGCTGGAGCTACGGCGGCTTCATGTCGCTCAACGTGATCACGCAGGCGCCGGACGTGTACCGCATGGCGATCGCGGTCGCCCCGGTGACGCACTGGAAGTACTACGATACGATCTATACCGAGCGCTACAACGGCCTGCCGCAGGACAACGCCGCCGGGTACGACAAAGGCTCGCCGCTCACGTACGCGCAGAACCTGCGCGGCCGGCTGCTCATCGTGCACGGCACGGGCGACGACAACGTGCACTTCCAGAACACCGAAGCGATGATCAACGCGCTGGTAGCGGCCGACCGGCCGTTCTCGCTGATGGCGTACCCGAACCGCACCCACTCGATCTCGGGCGGGACGACTCGGCAGCATCTGTACACGCTGCTGACGAAGTTTGTCGAGGACAATTTGCCGGCGACGGCGGGAGCACGGGCGGCGATGCCGTAGCGCGACTCTCTTGACACGCTTCCACGGGCCGGTATATCCGGCTGCACTCCCTCAAGGCCGGTCGTGGACGAGTGGGTGTCCGAGTTGCAGCGGGACAGGTTCGACGCCGCATGGGATCTGTTCCTCGATCGTTATCGCCGCCTCATCTTCGCGGCCATCCGGCACTACGCCCAGGACTACGATGATGTAATGGACGTGTTCGCGCGCGCGTGCGAAGCGCTGCGCGGGGACGACCTGCGGCGGCTGCGGTCCTGGGTCGACCAGCCGGAGCATCGGGCCCGGTTCTCCACGTGGCTCGTCACGGTCGTCCGCCACCTCACCGTCGATTGGTTCCGACACCGCGATGGCCGCCGGCGACTCTCGGCTGTCGCCGAGGGACTGCCGCCCCTGCGGCGCCGGATCTTCGAGCACGTATTCGAGCATCAGCGCAGTCACATCGAAGCCTACGAGCTCATGCACAGCCGTGAAGCGCCCGCTCTCCCGAGCCGGTGACTTGGTTGATCATGATCCTAGCGTCTCGAGCAACGGCTCACCGCGAGCCGGCCACGCGGATCGGCAATGCGTAGAGCACGTTGGTCCCGTTACCGAGCTGCCCCAGGTCGTTACGCCCCCAGCAGTACGCCCCGCTGGCGCTTAGCGCGCAGGTCTGAGCTTCACCGGCATTGACCGCGCTAAAGGTGAGCCCGCCGGCCACGAGCACCGGGGCGCCCTGGTCCGGACCTCCGCCGTTCCCAAGCTGGCTGTAATTGTTCAGGCCCCAGCATGCCGCGGCGCCGCTCGTCGTCACCCCGCACGAGTGCCTGCTCCCCACGTCCACAGATGCGAAGGTCAGCCCGCCGACCACGAGCACCGGCGCGACCTGGTCACCCAAGCCGCTCCCGGACTGGCCCTGGCCGTTGTGCCCCCAGCAAAGGGCTCGTCTGTCCGTCGCCCTCACGCCGCACGTGTGGAAGGCACCGGCGCTGATGGACGAGAACGTGTGGCCGCCGAAGACCACTGCAGGGACACCGCTGTTCGTGAATCCGCCGCCGTCGCCGAGCTGTCCGTTACCGTCCCAACCCCAGCAGTAGGCCGCCCCCCCGGTATCGATCCCGCACGTGTGATCTCGCCCGGCGTCGAGCGCTACGAATGAGTGGTTGCCGGCGACGACCACCGGCGTGGCGCTGAAACCGCCGGTCGTGGCGTTATAGCCCAGCTGCCCGACGCTGTGGTCGCCCCAGCACATCGCAGCCTTGTCGCTGCGGAGCGCGCACGTGTGAAAGTGTCCCGCCGATACCGACGTGAACTTATCGGTGCCGGAGACCGGCACAGGCACGTTGCTGGGGTTCGTGGTCCCGTTGCCGAGCTGTCGGTTCGCGTTATCACCCCAGCAGAGGGCGGCGCTGTCGGCCCTTACCCCGCAGGTGTGGTTCAGTCCCGCCGCGATGGAAATAAACTTGTTGCCGCCGAACACCAGCACCGGCACGTTGCTACTCGTGTTGGACGCGTTGCCGAGCTGGCCGTTCGTGCCGTTCCCCCAGCAGTAAGCGGCGCCCCTCGCGGTCAGGCCACAGGTGTGAGTCTGCAGCAGGCCCGGGAACGGGTCGCCGACGGAGCCGCCGGCGCTGATCGAGACGAAGTCGAGAAAGATGTCGAATGACGCGCTGGTCGCAGCCGTGAGGCCAGCGGTCGTGGTGGCCTGAAGGGTGTAACCGTCACCGGTCTTGTTGATCACGAGGCTATCGAAGGTCGCGACTCCGTTCACGGGTACGACGATCGGCGTGCCCGACAGAGTGGCGGCGGCCGGGTTGGTCCCCAGACCCACAGTGACCGGATTGTTGGCGCTCGGGACCGTGTTCCCGAACTGGTCTTGGATAGCCACTTGAACCGCCGGCGCCAGGGGGAGGTTCGGGTCCCCGCCGGCCGGCGGCACGATGAAGCCGAGCTTGACTGGCGTGCCCGGCGTGATCTGCACGGTGAGCGCCGCGTTGCCTGGCACGCCCAGCCCCAGCGCGGAAATCGTCACCGTGCCGCCCGCGACCCCTGTCGCAAGCCCCGTCTGATCCACCAACGCGACGTTCTGATTCGAGGAGGCCCAGAAGAAGGTGATGGGGCTGATGGTATTGCCCTGCGCATCCTTCGCCACGGCGGTGAACTGCTGCGTCGCGCCTGGCGCGATAGATCCCGTCCCGGGGCTGACCGTCACCCCGAACGATGCGACCAACGCCGGCAGGGCGGGTGTCGTGTTCTGGCCCGCCACCACACTCACCCCCGACACCTGCGCGGAGAATGCGGCGCCACCCCCGTAAAACCCCACCAGCCCCACCGTGTACGTGCCGGGAACAAGACCACTTATGGTGACCGTGGCTCCTGGGGCTACCGTCACCGTCTTCGCGGTCGGCCCGCTCAGGACGACGTGACCCGAATCCAAGATACCTGGGCTAGCGGGCATGGCGAGCGACATTTCCCCGCTCTTCGGAGCGGTAGAGTCAAGGCAGGCCGCCAAGCCAACCAAGGTCATGACGACTACTCGCGTAACGGAGCGCATACGTGTTCTCAAGGATTCGGGAACGTGATGGTGATGCCGCCGGTAGTGGGCTCACCTTCACCGCCGTGTGGCATCCGCGCAAACGTCCTGCTAAGCTACGGTCGCTGGGTGGGTCCGGAAGGGGGATGGCGCAACGTATCCATGGTATGGCGAACAGGCTACACCGCCCGGCGGCGGCGCAGGCGATCGGCCGGCTGCCGTACGTGGACTCGACGCGGATCGGCATTTGGGGCTGGAGCTACGGCGGCTTCATGTCGCTCAATGTGATCACGCAGGCGCCGGACGTGTACCGCATGGCGATCGCGGTCGCCCCGGTGACGCACTGGAAGTTCTACGACACGATCTACACCGAGCGCTACAACGGCCTGCCGCAGGACAACGCCGCCGGCTACGACAAAGGCTCACCGCTGACGTACGCGCAGAACCTGCGCGGCCGCTTGCTCATCGTGCACGGCACGGGCGACGACAACGTGCATTTCCAGAACACCGAGGCGATGATCAACGCGCTGGTTGCGGCCAACCGGCCGTTCTCGTTGATGGCGTACCCGAACCGCACCCACTCGATCTCGGGCGGGACGACGCGACAACATCTGTACACCCTGCTGACGAAGTTTGTGGAAGACAATTTGCCGGCGACGGCGGGAGCACGGGCGGCGATGCCGTAGGGCACCGCGCTCGGCGTTATGGCTTGAGGACGTCCTTCAGCGGACAGGTGAACCCCGGGAGCACGTCCTCGCCGTCGAGCGAGTCGTCGTTCCCTAGGATCGACAGGCTGCCGTCCTGCCGGTAGACGCGTGCCTCCCGTCGCTCGGGATCGACGACCCACACGATCTTCGTGCCCGCGGCGAGCCAGTCGGCCACCTTGGCGAGTACCTCAGCCGGCCGGTCGTCGGGCGACAGGATCTCGGCGAGCAGATCCGGTGCCGCCGCCGCGTACCCACGCACTCGAACGGCTCCGGCGCGCTCCCGGCCGAGGAATGCGACGTCCGGCGCCCGTACGGTGTCAGGGTCGGATGCGATCTTGAACCCCGTGTCCTGTGCGAAAACGGTACCCGAACCGTGCTGCCGGACAAAGGCACCGAGGTAATAGGCGAGGTTCGCCGCAATAGCCCCGTGGTAAGTCCCCGGTGGCTCGCGCACGATCAACCGTCCTCGGACGAGCTCGACCTGCTTTCCCGGGAGCGAAATCCGCTCGACATCCTCAGCTGTCAGCAATGCGGGAGCGCTCACAACACGAAACATAGCATGGGAAGGTGGGTACGCTCCATCAACGAGCCGTCAAACCGGCGTCGTTCGACCCGCCCCTCATGACCCGAATTACAGTACGGAGGTTCAATGCCGCTGCCACGGGTGCGCGCTGCAATTCTTGCTGTCGCTCTCGCCGCCGCCTGCGAGCCCAACCGCGCGCCCCCCGGCAACCCGATCGCGCCGTTCGGCCACGTGTTCATCGTGACCGAGGAGAACCACAACTACGCGTCGGTGATCGGCAGCTCCGCGATGCCGTATCTGGACAGCCTCGCGCAGCACTACGGGCTCGCCACGCAGTACTACGCCAACACCCATCCGTCGATCGGCAATTATTTCATGCTGGCGACCGGCCAGATCATCACGAACGACGACAGCTATTCCACGATCGTGACCGTGGACAACGTCGTCCGGCGGCTGCTCGCCGCAGGCAAGACCTGGAAGTCGTACGCCGAAGACCTGCCCGCGGTGGGGTACACGGGCGGCGACGTGGGGAACTACGCGCGCAAACACAATATCTTGGCGCTGTTGTCCGACGTGGCGAACGACTCGACGCAGCGGAAGAACCTCGTGCCGTTCACCCAGTTCGCGACCGACCTCGCGAACGCTACGGTGCCGGACTTCGCGAACATCGTGCCGAACCTGTGCCACGACGCGCACGACTGCGCGCTGGACACGGCCGACACGTGGCTCCGGAACAACATCGCCCCGCTGCTCGCGAGCCCGACGTTCCAACAGGACGGCCTGCTCATCATCACCTTCGACGAGGCGGGCAGCGACATTATCCACGGCGGGGGGCGAATCGCCTGGGTCGTCGTCAGCCCGAGGGCGAAGACGGGCTACCAGTCGACGACGCTCTACCAACACGAGAGCACACTGCGCCTGATCCTCGAGGCGCTGGGTGTTACGCAGTTCCCGGGCGCGGCGGCCACGGCACCGGGGATGGGCGAGTTCTTGACGCCCTGAAGTCTTGACACCCCTTCGTCCACGGCTATATCCGGCTGCACTCCCTCAAGGCCGGCCGTGGACGATTGGGTCGCCGAGTTGCAGCGGGACAGGTTCGACGCCGCGTGGGACCTGTTCCTCGATCGCTACCGGCGTCTCATCTTCGCAGCCATCCGGCATTACGCCCAGGATTACGACGATGTGATGGATGTGTTCGCGCGCGCGTGTGAGGCGCTGCGCGCGGACGATCTGCGGCGGCTGCGGTCCTGGGTCGACGAACCGGAACATCGGGCCCGGTTCTCCACCTGGCTCGTCACGGTGGTTCGGCATCTCACCGTCGATTGGTTTCGACACCGCGATGGCCGCCGGCGACTCTCCGCTGTTGCCGAGGGGCTGCCGCCGCTGCGCCGCCGGATCTTCGAGCTCGTGTTCCTGGATCAACACAGTCACATCGAAGCCTACGAGCTGATCCACGTGGCCGACGCGCCAACCCTCACGTTTCGGGAGTTCCTCAGCGAGCTGCGCGCGACGTATCAGGCCGTCTCCGCAGGGCGGCGCGGTCGGATCCTCCGCGATCTCGCTCCCGTGCCTGCGCCAGAGGATCTGCCCGCAGATCCTACCGGACCGAGCACCAGCGGTGCCGCGGAACAGAGTCAGTTGGTGGAGCAGGCGCTGAGCACGCTCACCCCCGACGATCGCCTGCTCGTGGAGTTGTACGTCCTGGAAGAGCTGCCTGCCGAAACGGTCGCCAAGGTCGTGGGCTTGGCCAACGCGAAGGCGGTTTACAACCGCGCCTACCGGGCATTGGCCGCTGTGCGTGGAGAACTCGAGCGCGCCGGCGTGCGACGGGAGGATTTGTGAGCAGTCAGGACCGTCACGACCGTCTCATAAGCTCTGACGAATCCTTCGAGGAGCTGAGGCGCGTGCTCGATACACGGGTGCGGTCTGAAACGGGGACCTCTGACTGCTTGCAGGATGAGATGATCGCGGCGCTGGCCGATGGCTCGCTCGCGCCGGAGCTGCGAGCCTCCGTCCTGCCCCACATCGCCTCGTGCCCACGATGCCGGGCAGCGGTGGCGTCAGTCGCGCGGGCGGTGGCCGATCCCGCGGTCGCGCGAGAACTCTCGGTTTCTGCCGGAGGACGCCGATGGTACCGAATCGTCGTGCCGCTGGCCGCGGCTGCGGTGCTGCTGCTCCTGCTCGTGTCGCCGGGGGATGACCGCCTCCCGGGCCACCGCGGTCCGCCGCCCCCACCACCCGCAACCACGCCAGTGCCGCGATCACCGGTTGGGGCGGTAGCCACGGTGCACGAGCTGCGCTGGAGTGCCGTCGCCGGAGCAGACAGATATCGGGTGACCGTCTTCGATGCGACGGGTGGCGTCGTGTACGCAGCCGAAGCATCCGATACGGTCGTCGCCTTCCCCGATTCCGTCTCGCTTACCCCCGGCGCGTCCTATCTATGGAAGGTGGACGCGCGCACCAGCTTCGATCGGTGGGCGGCGTCGGACCTGGCCGAGTTTAGGGTCGCAGAATCGCGGCGGCGATGACATTCGCTGGGCTGTGGTGTCTTCTCGCCGTCCTGCAATCGCCTGCTTCCGATTCTCTCCGACTGCTCGCTGTCAGCGTGTCACCGTCTGCGCTCGTTCTGGAAGTACGGGCACGACCGCTTGCCGTGCGGGACGCCGTCAACGAGTCGCTGCGGCGTGGCGAGCTCGACGCCGCGGGGAAGATTGCCGCGGCGTACGCGCTCGCGTGGCGCGACTCGTTTCTCGTGCGCGAAGTCGTCCGCTTTGCGGCCTGGCCCCCGCCGCGCCGCTCGGCCAAGGTGGCGGTCGACTCCATGCGCCGGGCCGGCATCAAGACGTTCGGTAGCGACGGCCCCCATGCCGCCGTCGTGCTGTGGCGACGCGCGCTCACGCGCGCAACAACAAATGGCGATTCGACGGGGATGGCGGCGCTGCTGGGCAATATCGGGGCAGGGCTGCTCGAGGACGG
>WNGA01010230.1_pt1 | contig 12460 bp, 13 predicted proteins | sample 5400061 | NCBI WGS metagenome assembly WNGA01 (sample SAMN13153366, study PRJNA577476) | soil metagenome | isolation source: 100 cm soil or saprolite under grassland replicate 2 | place: USA:California | collected 2016-06-15
GGGGTGTGCCTGAGACCCTCCCCGACACCTTCCCCGGACGCGACGACATCGTTGCCGACATTGAGAAAGCCGCCCTGCTGAACCGGACGGCGACGCTGGCCGACGTGGGCAACGTGGCGGCCTTCGTGGCCTCGGACCTTGCGCGCACCATCACCGCCACAGAGGTCAACATCTCCTGCGGCGCGATCATGGAGTAGGTGTGTCCCGCGGATCACGCGATGCGCGGTGGTCGCGGTCTTCCAGAGAGCGTGGAGGACCGCGACGCGATGGTGGCGGAGTGCATGGAGGGGAGGGCGCGCGCGAGACGTGGGAGCGGTTCGCGGAGCTGAGCATGTCAAACCCACCCCCCACTGAAACGAGTACACGGGTTACGCGTCTGGTGAAGGCTCCGCGCGAGACCGTTTACGAGGCGTTCCTCGACGCGGACGCCGTTGCCGCATGGCTTCCACCGGCAGCATGAAAGGCCATGTCCACGCGTTCGATCCGCGGCTGGGCGGCACCTTCCGCATGTCGCTTGCGTACGAGGACCTCGCAGCATCCCGCGCGGGCAAGACGACGGAGAACACGGACACGTTCCGAGGCAGATTCGTCGAACTCGTCCCAGACGAGAGAATCGTGGAGGTCTTCGAGTTCGAGTCGGAAGTCCCTGGACTAGCAGGCGAAATGAGATCACGGTGACCCTGACGGACGCCATCGGGGGAACCGAGGTGACGGTGCTCCACGAGAACATCCCGAAAGGTGTGCGACCCGAGGACAACGCAGCGGGGTGGGGGTCATCTCTAGAGAAGCTGGCCGCACTCGTCGAGTGATGCCGAGAAGATCACGAGCCACCTGCATCACGCCACCACGGCCGGGGTCAGCTTGCTGCCATGTGCAAAATTGATGGCGCGAAGCAGTCCCGTTCCTCGCAGCGAGGGCGGCTGGGAGTAGGGCTTGAACGCGCGTCGAGTCGGCTTGAGCGCGCGGTACCGGTCGGGGCCGCCGCCGGCGTCGAGTCGCGATCGGCGATCAGTAGACCGCCGGCGCGCACTCGTAGCGGCGACCGGCGCGAATCACGGCGACCGGCTCCAGCCGGGCGCGGCCGGTCTCTTCCTCGCCCGAGCTGTCCCGGAAGGGCCACTCGCCGTCCACGAGGCGGAACAAGCTCACGTCGGCCGCGGCCCCGGGCGCGAGCGTGCCGAGCTCGCCGCCCAGCCCGATGCAGGCGGCGGGGCTGGCGGTGACGCGGCGCAGCACCTCGGGCAACGACAGACCCAGGTGGAGCAGCTTGCTGGCGGTCGTCGCCAGGTCATAGACGGGACCGGCGACGTTCCAGACGTGGATGTCCGAGCTGATCGTACCCGGCACCAGGCCCTGGTCAAGCGCGACGTGGGCGACCCGCCAGGTGAAACTGCCGGCCCCGTGGCCGACGTCGAAGTTCACGCCCCGATCCACCGCCGCGCGCACCGAAGGGCGGACCGTTCCCGCCTCGTCGAGCACGCCCTCGGTGCGCCCATGGTAGACGTGGGTGACGACGTCGCCGCGGACGAGACTCGCGAGGATCTCGTCCAAGGCGATGGCCGTGCGGTCGGGGTGGACCATGACCGGCTTGCCGATCGCGTCGGCCGTCCGGCGGGCGCGCCGAAGCGCCTCGCGGGTGCGCTCGGCGTCGTCGCCGACGTGCTGAGCGCTAAGTCGGACCTTGATGCCCGTGATCACGTCGGCGTAGGCGCGGGCGACTTCGAGTGCGCGATCCACGTTGGCCCAGCGGATGTCTTCCAGTTCGCCGATCGCCTCGGCGCCGGCCCCGTCGTCGCGGGCCATCCCGATCGAGGAGAGGTGCAGCATGGCGGGGTGGGCCGAGGGACTGCGCGCCGTCGTGGCGCCACTGCGCATCTCCGACCCGGCCCTGCTCATCCCGCTGATGGGCGCGGCGGTGCTCGTGTACCTCGCGGTCCTGCCGCTGTTTGTGCTGGTGTGGGGCAGCTTCCAGCGGGAGGTGGCAGCGGGCGAGCTCGTGTCCACGCTGGACAACTACGTCGCCGCCTATGCCAGCCGCTACACGTATGCCACGCTGTTCAATACGGCGGTGTTCGCCACTGGCTCCGCGGGGGTCGCGTTCGCCCTGGGGACGGCGATCGCGTGGCTGGTGCAGCGCACCAACACGCCGTTCGGGTCGCTGTTTCTTCTGCTGGCGCTCATGCCGCTCGTCCTGCCAGGGATCCTGGAGGCGATTGCCTGGATCTTCCTGCTGAGCCCGAAGTTCGGCTACCTCAACGTGGCCCTGATGAGCCTGCTGGGCCTGCAGTCGGCGCCGTTCAACATCTACTCACTCGGCGGCATGGTGTGGGTGCAGGCGACCGCGCAAGTGCCATTGGCGTTCTTGCTGATGGCCGCCGCGTTTCAGAGCATGGACCCGTCGCTGGAGGAGTCCGCGACGATGTGCGGCGCGACGGTCCGGCAGATGCTGCGGCGCATTACGCTTCGCCTGCTGCTGCCGGCCGGCGCCTCGGTTCTGCTGATCCTGTTCGTGCGCTCGCTGGAGTCCATTGAGACGCCGGCGATCATCGGCATCCCAGCCCGCATCTACGTGTTCACCAGCGAGATCTACCTGGCCTTCCACGAGTACCCGCCAGACTACGGGCGTGGGGCCGCGCTGGCTGTGGGGCTACTGGTGCTGAGCGGCGTCGGGGTATGGCTCTACACGCGCGGCACGACGCGGGGCCGGGAGCAGTTCCAGACCGTCACCGGCAAGGCCTTCCGGCCGCGTCGCCACGACCTCGGGCGCCTGCGCTGGGTGAGCTTCGGCCTGCTCGTGTCGTGCTGGTGTTCTACAAGCTGAGCGGCCGAGTCGGCATCCAGGCGGGGTAGATGAAGGGAGCACCGTTGCTCCACCTCGCCGGAGCGGCACTCAGCGACCCGAAGCGCACTGGGACTACGACTTGGGCGGGGAATAGCGTACCCCCTGAGCTTGTTTCATTGGGGTGAAGGCTCTGGCGCGCCGGGTCAGCTCCCGGACTTGACCCGGAGCCACCCATCAGCTGCCGTTAGGCCCCAACAGGAGACATCATCTTGCCAGCTGCAACCACCGACAACTTGCTCGTGCTTCCGCGCATCACACGACCGGACCCGGCCGACACAACCTTCCGGCCGGTTGCACGGGTAGTGGCCGCGCCCACGAAATTGGAAGGGGAGGGCTTCCAGGTCCGACGTCCGTTCCCGGGCATCGACATGGACCTCGCCGATCCGTTCCTGCTGCTGGACCACCTCGGGGCGGTCGAGTATGCGCCTGGCGAAGCCAAGGGCGCCCCGTGGCACCCGCACCGCGGCTTCGAGACGGTCACGTACATCATCGACGGCGCGGTCGAGCACCACGACTCGACCGGTGGGGGCGGTCTGATCACGGACGGCGCCACCCAGTGGATGACCGCCGGGGCCGGGATCCTGCACGACGAAATGCCGCCGGAGGAGCTGGTGAGGAAGGGCGGGTTGTTCCACGGCGTGCAGCTGTGGGTGAATCTGCCCCGCGACCTGAAGTGGACCCCGCCGCGCTACCAGGACATCGGGTCCGAGAAACTCGTGCTGCTCAGCTCCGACGACGGCGGCGCGCTGGTCCGGCTCATCGCCGGCGACCTGGCGGGCCACGCAGGCCCCGGCGTGACGTGGACCCCCATCACATACGCCCACGCCAGCATCAGCCCGGGCGCCCGGCTGCAGGCGCCGTGGCGGCCGGACTTCAATGCCCTGGCCTATGCGCTCGCCGGCGCGGGCAGCGTCGGGCCGGAAGGGCGGCCGATTCGCGAGGGTCAGCTGGCCGTGTTCGGGCCTGGCGATGCTTTGACCGTCGAGGCGAATCCGCGCCAGGACAGCCGTTCGCCGAGCCTCGAGGTCTTGCTGCTCGGCGGGCTGCCGATCCGCGAGCCGGCCGTCTTCTACGGCCCCTTCGTGATGAACACCCACGACGAGATCGTCCAGGCGATCGCGGACTATCGGGCCGGCCGCATGGGGACCATTCCGGCCACGCAACTGGAGAAGTGAGAGCGCCGGGCACGAACGCTCGCGGGGCTCGCCGGCGGGCACGGGAGACGACCGGTCGGAGGTAGACCCGGTGGCGTTCGAGCTTCGACGCTGCGCCTGGGCGGGCGAGGACCCGCTGATGGTCGCGTACCACGACGAGGAGTGGGGCGTCCCGTGCCATGACGATCGGGAGCTGTTCGAGATACTGATGCTCGAGGGCTTCCAAGCAGGCCTATCGTGGGCGACGATCCTGAGAAAACGCGAGAACTTCCGCCGCGCCTTCCACGGGTGGGACCCGGAGCACATCGCGGCCTACGACGATGAGGAGGTGGCGCGCCTGCTGGCCGACCCGGGCATCGTCCGCAACCGGCTGAAGGTGTCGGGCGCCATCCGCAACGCTCGCGCGTTCCTGGAGGTCTGCCGCGAGCGCGGCAGCTTCGACGTGTACGTCTGGTCGTTCGTGGGCGGCGCCCCACTCGAGCGAAGCGTTCCGCCGACGAGCCTCTCGGCGATTCCCGCCCGTACGGCAGAGTCCGATGCCCTGTCGAAGGACCTGCGGCGGCGCGGGTTCACCTTCGTAGGATCGACAATCTGCTACGCGTTCATGGAGAGCGTCGGGATGGTGAACGACCACGTGGAGGGATGCTTCCGCGCCGTGGGCGCCCAATAGGGCACGCCGACAGGACGCGGGAAGTGGCTGGCCCGCCGCGCGGCAAGAGCATGCCTGCGGCGCGCGCTATGTTCGATGTTTGGCAATTAGCTCCCGTATGGCTGGGACCAGTTCGCGCGGAACTTCCATCACGTCTGCGTCGGATCCCCGAAGGAGGCCTCGTCCTCGGCGACTGACGCGTAAGGGCATGTCTGAGTAATCTCCACAGCTCACCTGGCGAACGTCCCCGCTGGTGCGAGATGCGCTACCATTCATGTGATGGCGCGGCGCGGACTCGACATCGGATTCCTGCTTGATCGCCAGTGGCACGTGCTGCGAGGCGAGATTGAACGCACCAAGCGCCCAGCGCTGGTCAGCCTCGCCAGTGTCCTGGCGGCGACCGGCACGCCTTACGCGATTATCGGCGGGATCGCGGTCCAGGTACACCAGGCGGAGCCGCGCACAACCCTCGACATTGGCGTCGCCGTCCCGAGCTTCGACTCGATCCCTCGGGCCCAGCTCGAGGCCGCGGGGTTCACGCCGAGGGGTCGGTTCAGTCATTCGGAAAACTGGCTCGGACCGGAAGGGACCCCGGTTCAGTTCACCGTCGATCCGGCCCTCGCGGGCGCCATCGAGCGCGCCGAAGAGATCCAGCTCGAGGACGTGTGGCTACGGGTGATCGGCCGTATCGACCTGCTGCACGAGAAGCTTCGGGCCGCCTCCGACCCCGCTCGTCGACGCTCGAAGCGTCTCCAGGACCTCGCCGACGCTCAGGCTCTCCTCGAAGCGACGCCCGCCCTCCGATCCGAGCTGACCGGGGCGGAGCGGAGGATCCTGGACCGGCTGCCCGGGTAACGTCGGCCGACAGGCTGCCCACATACAACCCTCATCAGCCCTGGTCGGCATACGGCCTGGCGGTCTGCCGCGGCCGAGCTTCGCCTGCTGGTTGGGCGCGCCCTATACTCGGCGTCAGCGGTGAGCGTGGCAGCCCCGCCGCTGAACTTGCCAGCCGTGGTCGCGGTTGAGGTCGAGATGGCCGCATAGTCGGCCTGGGGAGCAGTGCGTATGAAGATCGCGGACGTCACGGTCCAGAAGTTTCGCTACCGGTCGAGCGTCGTACGAGACTCCGAGGGGCACGGACACCCCGGCCCAGAGCACCACGCGATCCAGTCGCTGCTCACGATAACGACCGACGACGGCGTGAGTGGCCACTACTTTGGACCCGTCAACGAGGGCGCCGTCGAGCACGTAGTGAAGCCGGTGCTGCTCGGGGAGGACCCCTTTTACCGCGAGCGCATCTGGCAGGCGCTCGTCGAGCGGCAGCGCCTGAATCTGAGCACGCTGACCGATCGCGTGCTGGCGGGGGTGGACCTCGCGCTGTGGGACCTGGCCGGCAAGGCGCTCGGCCAGCCCATCCAACGGCTGCTGGGCGCTGCCCGGGACAGGGTGCCCGCGTATGCCAGCACGATGGTCGGCGACGACCTCGAGGGGGGCCTCGACACCCCCGAGGCCTATGCCAGGTTCGCCCTGCGGTGCAAACAACGCGGCTACCCGGCCTTCAAGCCGCATACCTGGCAGCCGCCCATTCCCGGCGCGCCCGACGCCAAGCGCGACATCGCTGCCTGCGCTGCCGTCCGCGAAGCCCTCGGGCCGGACGTGCCGCTGATGCTCGATCCGTATCACTATTACTCTCGGCTGGAGGCGCTCGAGCTGGCCAAAGGCCTCGAGCGACTCGACTTCCTCTGGATGGAAGAGCCGATGGACGAGCACAGCATGTCGTCGTACGTCTGGCTGTGCGAGCAGACCTCCCTCCCGATCTGCGGCCCCGAGACGGCCGAAGGCAAGATGTACGCACGGGCGGAATGGATCAAGGCCGGCGCCTGCGACATGGTGCGGGCGGGCGTTGGCGACGTCGGTGGCATCACTCCGCTGGTCAAGATCGCTCACCTGGCCGAGGCGTTCGGGATGCCCATGGAGGTGCACGGGGGCGGCGTCGGCAATCTGCATGTCTTGTGCGCCATGGCCAGGCCCGGCCTGTATTACGAGCGCGGACTGCTCCATCCGTTCATCGACTACGAGACCCCGCCCGCCTGGCTGAATCAGATCGTGGACCCGATGGACCAGAATGGGTACGTCCATGTGTCGGAGCAGCCGGGCCTGGGCCAGGACATCAACTTCGACTACATCCGGGACAACCTGGTCGGAGCGTAGGTCGGGCGGAAGCGGCGCCGTGTGCTACGCTGGAAGCGCGATGATCGGGGACGCCGCGAGACTACGAGAGCACCGCGAGCACTGGGCCCGCTTCCAGCGTTGGGAAGAAAGCCGGGCCCCCGCTCCCGGCCCATCTGATCCGACCGATCGACTTCGGTGGTGTGATGAGGCGCTGGCTCTCCTGCGGCGTCACGGGCCCGGCATCGACCTCACAGTGAGCGACGAGGAGCTTTGCCAGTGGCAGCTCATCCGTCGCGCCCTGCCCCGTCGTCTCCCGGCCGACCATGGGGCAGATTGAGGAGGCCCTGGGCTCCGTCGTTTCGGTGCTGGACGAACACGGGGTCCCCTACATGCTCATCGGCGGGCTTGCCAATCTCGCCTGGGGTGTCGCCCGCGCCACGCAGGACATCGACATCACGGTCCGGGTGGAGCCCGCCGATCTGGCGAACACCGTGACCATGCTGGCACGGGCCTTCAGCGCTCTGCCGGAGGAGCCGCTGGCCTTCGTGGAGGAGACGCGCGTCTTACCCGTCGTCACGGCCAATGGCATTCGCGCCGATCTCATTTTCGCCGAGCTGCCGTACCAGGAACAGGCCATCCGTCGAGCCCACTCGGTACGTCTGGGAAACACCGTGGCGCGAGTCTGCCGCCCGGAGGACTTGATCATCCACAAGATCATCTCCGAGCGGCCGAAAGACCTGGACGACGTCAGGGGGATCGTTCGAACGCAGGGCGCGAAGCTCGATCGGACCTACCTGGATCCGCTGGTCCTTGGTCTGGCCGTAGACCTGGAACGTCCAGAGATCCACGAGTTCTACGCGAGCCTCTGGCCTCAGTCCTAGCTACTGAGCTGGGACGAGCTCACGCCCGGCGGGCTATGGCGCGCGCCTGAGCGGGAAGATCCTCGCGGGGCGAGCATCGCCGCGTCGGTACTCGCCGGTGGGCCGGTGTGCACAGACGCTCCGCCCCTACGCGAGGATGACAGGGACGGCGTAGCGTTCGAGCTGCGCGTCGCCGGTGACGATCGTCATGCCCTCGACGAGCGCCTGCGCGACCAGGAGCCGATCGAAGGGGTCAGTATGATGCGGCGGCAGGTCCTCGACGCCGAGCGCGTGGGCGATGCTTATGGGCAGAGGGACGAACCGATTCTCCGTGAGCTGGGCGGGCAGCCACGTGGCCACGTTGGCCGGGAGCTCGAGCTTGCCGAGGCCGACCTTGATGGCGATCTCCCAGGCGCTCGCGGCGCTGGCGTAGACGTCGCTGTCGGGATCCGCGATCGCATTCCGCGCAGGCCTACCGAGCCGGTCGCTGCCGGCCAGCCACCAGAGGAGCGCGTTGGTATCCAGGAGCAGGTTCACAACTGTCCGCGGAACCCGGCCAGCAACTCGGGTGGCAGCGGCGCGTCGAAGTCGTCCGCCATCCGGATCTGCCCGCGCATCGAGCCCGGCGTGCGCGGAGTGCGGTCCTTGGTCAAGGGCACCAGCTTCGCGACCGGCTTGCCGCTCCTGGCGATAATGATCTCTTCGCCCTGGGCGGCGCGCTCCACCAGACGCGACAGGTGCGTCTTCGCCTCGTGCATGTTGACCGATGCCATCATCAACCCCGAGAGCTCGATTAGCTGGCGCCGGCAGCTTGACTAAGCTTAGTCTAGTAGACTATCCACTTAGAAGCAAACGGTTGCCGATTTTGGGCGGCGCCTTCGGGCGACTCTCGTGCGACGGAGCTCCTTCAAGGCTCGACTACGGAGATCTCGTTCGTCGACGCGTCGCCGATCCAGATGCGACCGTCGGCGCTGCGGGTCATGCCATGGACTTCGATGCCCGCGATGCGCCACTCGTCCAGCACGGCTCCTGACTTGGGGTCGAGCCGGTACACGTGCCCACCATTCGTCTCCGCGACGCTAAGGGTGCCGTCGCGCTCGTCCCAGAAGAGACCGTGCGAACGAACAACGGGGAACGGGATCTGGCCGAGCAGATCGCCTGTCTCGGCGTCGATGTGGTCGATCAGCTTCGCCCCGGGGCGGGTGACCCAGAGCGTGCCGCTCACGCCGGGCCCGGCGTTCAGCTTACCGCCGGGCGCGCTGGGGTGGAGCTCCGCCTGCTCGGGGGGTGGAGCGGGTGGCTGCTCGTCGGTCCCATACGGGCGCCACTGGATCCCGTGAACGCCGCCCTCTTCGGGGTTCGGCAGCATGAGGTAGGTGGTGCAGTGCCCGTTCTGAGGGTCGTGCCGGAAGATCATCGACGGCCTGACGTTCGAGGACACCCACACCGACCCGGCTCCAAAGCTGGTCCCACTGGCGTTGCGAGCCGGGCTCGCGAAGCTGGTCAGCAGCTTCCCCGCGTAGTCCACCAGATACGTGCGGTTGTCCCGTTGGTCGGAGAGCCACAACCCCTCCGGCACGGCCTCCAGGCCGTTCACCTGAAGGCCCGGCGCCTTGAAGACGACCCGCGCCGTGGCGACACGCAGATCGGCCGACAGCATCTCGCCGCCCTCCTCGCCGCGGCCTCGCTTCTGGCGCGTCCGGGCTCTCAGCAGCCGCGTGCCGATTATAGTGCCCTGCACTCGGCGGTGGGGAACTAGCCCGCACCGCCGAGGGTCGACGGGAACGGCCGGCCGTCAGGTCGAACCAGCGAACATAGTGCTTGCGCACCGCATCGTCGATGGTCGGAGGCTGTGGATGTCCTCCGGAGCGAGGCATGGGACGCTCAGGCACGAGATTTACACAGAGTACCCTTGGCCCCCTGGATTCCCTTGAGGCACATCGACTCGTTCTCTCCCAGAGGAAGAGGGGCGGACGGGGCGCGCCGGATCAGGCCGAGGTGGTACCCAGGCGCTCCCGGGCGACCTGGGCGAGGTCTTCTGCAGTCGCTTCGGAGCTGCGCACCATTTGCCGGAACGCTTCCCGGTTTAGCGCCAGGACCTCGAGGGGCGTCCACGCTCGGACCGTAGCCGTGCGCGGCGTGTGCGCTAGCAGGCCGATCTCCCCGAAGAACTGCCCGGGCCCCAGCGTCGCCAGCTCGACCTGCCGGCCGTCCTGGTCCTCTCGGGTCACATTCACCTGGCCCCGAGTGATGATGTAAAAGCGATCGGCCCCGCCACCCTGTTCGACCACCGTCTCGCCGGCCGCGAAAGACATCGACTCCAGTTGGCTGGTCGTCTGGGTCAGGAGCTCCTCGGAGAGGTGCGGGAAAGCCTTGGCCAGCCACTCGTCGTAGCTGTGCTTCAGTTGATAGACAAACGCCATGAGCAGCGGGAGCGTCTCGAACAGGTTGTAGAAGAAGTGCAGGTCTGGACGGACGAGGGGCAGACCGCCCCCAATCGCACCGCCCTGGGACAGCAGGCCCGGCGTGCCGGCTCGGCCGGTGGCCAGATAGACCGACATGATGTAGGCATGCTCCATTTCATGCCAGCCAGCCAGCAGCAGCGTCAACCAGAGCCATGGGTTCCTGCTGAAGTGCCGCAGCAGCAGGATGACGGCGATGATGACCCAGGTGTTCCAGATGAAGTGGACCCACTCGATGTCCAGCGCGCCGAAGATGCCGCGGGCGTCGGCTCCTTGCAAGTGAAGGTGAATCTGCACCATCTGTGCGACGTGCTCCAGAAAGTGGCCGCCCTGCGTAATGACCAGGACGTAGAACAGCGCCAGCCAGTGGTAGTGGCGGTAGGTCCAGACCATCTCAACGGTGAAGATAGGGACCCACGGGATCAGCGTCGCCAGGACAATGGCCCAGGGCGGCCAGGCCTGGAGGGCGGCTATGACTTGCCCCGCGTATGACGCCAGGGCCGTGAGCACCACAATGTGCGAGGGGACGGTATGGATCGCGAGCCGCTTGAGATGCGGCGCTCTCATCTGGCACTCCGGGCGCGGCTCGCCGCGCGCACCGATTATCGGCACCGCCGGAACGGGCATGCAAGCGTGCCGGCTGGGGAGCATGGGACAATCATGGCCGCGGGCGTCGTTGAGCGAGAGGCCCGATGGACATCCCTGACGCGCAGGAGGGCAGCACGATGGATCGAGACCTGACGGCCGAACAGGTCGACATCAAGCGGATGGTGGCCGAGTTTGCGAAGAAGGAGCTGGCCGACAAGGCCTTCGCGCGGGAGACTGACGAGCAGTATCGCGAGCGACGCTGCAAGCTAGCGCGGCAGGGGCTGTTGGGATTGACGGCCCCGGTGGAGTATGGCGGCGCCGGATTGTCGTACTTCGATGCCCTGCTGGCCGTGGAAGAGATGGCGAAATACGATCCCCGCAGCGCCGCGGAGATGCACACCAACGGCACCGGCACCGCCAGCCACCTCTGGGTGCTCGGGACGCACGAGCAGAAAGAGCGCTGGCTGCGGCCGATCTGCGAGGGCACGCTGCGCTGCGCGATCGCGATGACCGAGCCTGAGGCGGGCTCGGCGGCCACCGAGATGACGACGACCGCGGTCGAGGACGGCGACGCGTACGTGCTGAACGGCGGCAAGATCTTCGTCAGCGGTGGCGACCACGCCGATGTTTTCGTCACCTATGCCCGCTTCGGTCCGGGCGAGGGCGGCAAGAACATCGGAGCGCTGATCGTCGAGCGGGACACGCCTGGCTTCATCATCCTACGCAACGACCGCAATATGGCCGGCGAGCTGCAAAGCCAGCTGCTCTTCGAAGACTGCCGCGTGCCGAAGGACAATGTGCTGGTGAGTGGGAACGCGTTCGGCCGACTGATCAGGATCTACAATCGCAATCGCCTATCTGGCGTGGCCCAGGCGCTCGGCATGGCGACAGCTTCCTACAACGAGGCGCTGGAATACTGCAAAGTCCGCCGCCAGTTCGGGCGCGAGCTGGCCGATTTTCAGGGCCTGCAGTGGATGCTGGCGGACATGGCGATCCAGCTCAACGCCTGCCGGGCGGTGCTGTACCAGGCGGCGCGCGAAGATGACAACAAGGAGCTGGATCCGCTCCAGGTCTCATACGCAAAGGTCTTCATCGCCGAGGCCTGCGCGCGCGTGTGCGACATGGCGATCCAGCTGTTCGGCGGCTACGGCTACATGGAGGATGCGCCGGTCAACTGGCGCTACCGCCGGGTACGAGGCACGCACATCTACGGCGGCACCATGCAGATCCACCGCAATATGATCGCGGCCCGCATCCTGAACCGGCCCAACGACCAACGTCGCCGCTGAGGCCGGTTGGGGTCGCGAGCTCTGGTTGCAGGCGGCGACATCCAGCGCTGCGTGACGACTGCCGCCGGCAGGCAAGTTAAGAAACCGCCCGGAGGCCGCGGCACCCCGTGGTCCTCCGGGCGAACACTAGGTCCAATCTGTCAGGCTGGTATCAACTCGCACCGGGCGAGTCGTAGACACGCGTTGGCAACGGTCCGCGGCGATGATCGCGGACTGAGGCGTGGGCGCTACTACTCCTCGATGACGGTCATCGTTCCCTCGTCGGTCTCGATGGTCGTCATTGTCACGTCGTCGGTTTTCGACGACCGTAATGTCGACGTCGCCGTCGTCGGACATGGTCGCCTCCTCCCCCGCGAACTCGATCTTTCGATCGGAAATGCTCGGACCCTCGTGCCAGGCACATTCTAGCCGACGGTGCTGCCGCGCACGACCGGGCCAGCCATC
>WNGA01016575.1_pt1 | contig 12460 bp, 15 predicted proteins | sample 5400061 | NCBI WGS metagenome assembly WNGA01 (sample SAMN13153366, study PRJNA577476) | soil metagenome | isolation source: 100 cm soil or saprolite under grassland replicate 2 | place: USA:California | collected 2016-06-15
CCCGCCGGCCAATACCTGATCGCGCACGGCGTCGAGCCCGCGGACTTCAACTCCTACGGCTCGCGCCGCGGCAACCACGAGGTGATGGTGCGCGGCACGTTCGCGAACGTGCGGCTCAAGAACCTGCTCGCCCCCGGGACCGAAGGGCCGGTGACCGTGCACCTCCCCGACGGCGAGCAGCTGACCATCTACGACGCCTCGGTGCGGTACCAGGCCGAGGGCGTGCCGCTCGTCGTGATCGCGGGGACGGAGTACGGCTCAGGCTCGTCGCGCGACTGGGCGGCGAAGGGGCCACGACTGCTCGGCGTGCGCGCCGTGATCGCGCAGAGCTACGAGCGCATCCACCGCTCGAATCTGGTCGGGATGGGGATCCTGCCGCTCCAGTTCCCGCCCGGCGAGACACCCGAGACACTCGGCCTCAGCGGGAAGGAAGTGTTCGACCTGACGGGGCTCGGCGACGTGCTTGCCGAAGGGTTCCCGCGCGGCAAGGAACTCACGGTCACGGCTGCGCGGCCCGACGGGTCGAGCGCGCGGTTCCGGGTCACGGTGCGGATCGACACGCCACAGGAGCTGCAGTACTACCGCCACGGCGGGATTCTCGAGTACGTGCTGCGCCAGCTGCGAGACTCCCGAGCCTAGACCGACGCGGGTTTACGGGCGCGAACGAACGCCCCCATGATTCGACCGCCGACCTCGCGCGCCAGGACCTCCGCGTCGAGCCCGGCACCCGCCAGCACGGCCCGCGCATCCTCGAACGCGTAGATCCGGGTCGGCTCGATGCCGATTTCCTCGAACCCCTGCTCGGCGAGCAGGGCCTTGAATTCCTCTTCTTCCAGAGCACCCGCGACGCACCCTACCCACGCCTCCATGCTCCGGCGCACCGCCGACGGGAGCCGCCCCCGCACCACGACGTCCGACACCGCGAAGCGACCGCCCGGCTTGAGCACCCGATACGCCTCCTGGAGCACGCGCCGCTTGTCGGCCGACAGGTTGATCACGCAGTTCGAGATGATCACGTCCACCGACGCGTCGGGGAGCGGGATGCGCTCGATGTCGCCCTTCAGGAACTCCACGTTCGTAACGCCCGCCTTGTGCTGGTTCTCCCGGGCCAGCGCGAGCATCTCGTCCGTCATGTCGAGCCCGTATGCCTTGCCGGTCGGCCCGACGCGCTTGGCCGACAGCAGGACGTCGATGCCCCCGCCGGAGCCGAGATCGAGCACCGTCTCCCCCTCGTGCAGCGCCGCCAGCGCGGTGGGATTGCCGCAGCCCAGCGAAGCTAGCACCGCCTGCTCCGGGAGGCCGGCGGTTTCGGCCGGGTCATACAAGTTCGACGTGATCGGGTCGCACCCGCCGGTCGCAGCGTCACCGCCGCAGCAACCGCTCTTCTCTCCCGCCAGCACGCGCAACGCCGCGTCACCGTATTTCTCCCGCACCGTTTCCTTGATGTCTGGGCCGCTCATCGGAAGCTCCTTGTCATTGACAGCACGCGGCCCGGCAGCTGCCCGCATGCTTGCCGGGCTTCACCGCAGCCGTAAACGCCGCGATCTCGTCGAGCGCGTCGCGCTCCAAGGCGTAGTACACCCACCGCCCCTCCCGCCGGTCGCTGACGAGCCCAGCGTCTTTCAACGTCTTCAGGTGAAACGAAAGCCGCGACTGCGCCGCACCGAGGGCGTCTTGGAGCTCGCACACGCAGCGCTCGCGGTGGGAGAGCAGCCGCACGATCTCGAGCCTGGTCGCGTCCGACAGCGCATGGAACCAACGCGCTGCGCGGGTCGGAGGTGGCAGGGTGGCCGAGGTCATGGCCGCTAATATATCAATACTTATTGATGTGTCAAGCTTGGCATCTCCATCATCCCGCCCGACGCGACACCCGCCGGTCGCAGCGTCAGATAGGCGGCGACGCCCATCGGCGTACGCGAGCCATATACGCTCACGAGCGCCGCCGGCACGAAGTTGACCGCGCCGCGGATCCCGGCTCCCGCCGTGACCCCGCCTGCCGCGAGCAGCGTCCGGTGGTAGCCCAGCGCCAGCGCGCCGACGTCGTACACGGCGGCGGGCGGCGCGGCGGGAAGGACGAGGTCCTCAGCGCTCTTCCGGACATACTCGGCCCGGCCGAAGATGCTGTTCGTTCCGTCAAGATCGAGGTTCGATTCGAGCACGACGCTGTTCGACAGCCGCCCCGAGCCGATCGGATCGTTCGCGCCCCAGATCAGCGCGCTCGCCCACTGTCCGCCTTTGCCGAATGGCTGCGTCGTGAGCGCGGATACTCCGAGCCGGTGCAGTGATTCGTCCGGGTGCAGCTCCTCCGGGGTCTTGAGGTAGGCATACCACCCCGAGAGGCTCCAGCGCGGCCCCGGGTTCACGGTGACCCGCGCGCTGTACGAGTCGAGGCGGCGGCCAGCGTAGTCGAAATCGGTGCGATCTTCGTCCGGCTCGCGGCCGTTGAACCAGGAAGCCTCGAGCTTCGCCGTCCGCGTGAAGACCGACAGCCGGCTCCCCCACGGGCGCGACGTAGAGTGATACGCCCAGGTTCTTCGCCACCGCCCGCTCGTACAGCGCCGCGAGCTCCATGAACAGATCGTGAGGATGCTGGTGGTCGTGCAGCGGCACGCCCCGGTCCGACTCGCCCGTCTGGAGCAGCAGCGGGTAACCGGCGGACCCGACCCCCCACGGGTCGGTACTGAGCATGCTCCGGAGGTGCAGTTGTCCGCCGGCGAGCGGGCGGCTCGCGGCAACCATCGCCCAATCGAGCAGGGCCACCTGGTCGTCGCCCCGAGCTCCCCATTGCCGGTCATACTGGAGGAACGCGCTCCCGTGGAGCATCAGCGTCCACGCTCCCAGTGTGAAGTGGGAAGCGTGCATAGGCGACGAATCCGGCAGCCAGGAGGTTCCCGATCCCAGGCGCGTCTCCGGAATGCCGAGCGGAGCCTCGGGTCGGGACATCGGGTGTTGCATGTGCATCTGTGCGTGAGCGGGTAACACGCCACCGGCGACGAGCCCCAGCGCAGCGGCAACCGAGCCACGGACCTTCACGCCGCACCGCGACCGCGCCCGAGCAGCTGGGCGTTCAGGGCCACCACCACGGTCGACACCGACATCAGCACGGCGCCGACCGCAGGCGACAGCACGATCCCGGCACCCGCCAGCACTCCCGCCGCGAGCGGGATCGCGACGGCGTTGTAGCCCGTCGCCCACCAGAGGTTCTGCACCATCTTGCGGTACGTCGCCCGGGCCAAGGCGACGATCGCCGGCACGTCGCGGGGATCGGAGCGCACGAGCACGATGTCCGCCGCCTCGATCGCCACATCCGTGCCCGCGCCGATCGCGATCCCGACGTCCGCCGCGACGAGGGCGGGGGCGTCGTTCACGCCGTCGCCGACCATCGCGACCGTGAGGCCCCGCCGCTTCACCTCTTCGATCCGCGCAGCCTTTTGGTCCGGCAGCACCTCGGCGAAGTAGTCGTCCAGCCCCAGCTCCCCCGCGACCCAGCGCGCCACGGCGGCGGAGTCGCCCGTGAGCATGATCGGTTTGATACCCATCGCCTTGAGCCGGGCGAGCGCCTCGCGCGACTCCGGCCGGATGATGTCGGCCAGGGCGATCGCGCCGACAAATCCCTCAGGTATCCCGGGCTCACGACCTTCACCTCCACACCGTCCACGGTGCCCTGGGCGCCCTTCCCCGGAATGGCGGCAAAGCCATCGGGGACCGGATACTGTACGCCGCGCTCCCGCGCCGCCCGCACGACCCCGGCCGCGATCGGATGCTCGGAGCGGCTCTCGAGGGCCGCGGCGAGCCGCAGCACCTCCCGCTCGCTCCGACCGTCGAGCGGCACGATGTCTGTGACGCCGAAGCGCCCCTCGGTGAGCGTGCCGGTCTTGTCGAACACGATCGCGTCGAGCGCGCGCGCCCGCTCGAACGCCGAGCGGTCGCGGATCAGGAGACCGTTACGCGCCGAAAGCGCGGTGGACACCGCGACGACCAGCGGCACGGCGAGGCCGAGGGCGTGCGGGCAGGTGATCACCATGACCGTCACCATGCGCTCGAGCGCGAAGCTGAATTCCCGCCCGGCGGCGAGCCAGGCCGCGAGCGTGGTGGCGCCGCCGCCCACGGCGATGAGCGTGAGCCAGAGGGCCGCCCGGTTCGCGAGATCCTGCGTACGCGAGCGCGTCTCCTGTGCCCGGCGCACCAGCTCGATGACCTGCGAGAGGTAGGTCTCGGCGCCGGTCTTCCGTACCTCGAGCGTGATCGCCCCCTCGCCGTTCACCGCGCCGCCGATGACTTCATCGCCCTCTCCCTTCTCCACCAGCTGGGACTCGCCGGTCAACATCGCCTGGTTGACGCTCGTGCGGCCCTGCACGACTCGCCCGTCGGTCGGGACCTTTTCGCCCGGCTTGACGAGCACCCGGTCACCCGGCCGCAGCGCGTCGAGCGGCACCTCTTCAACCGAGGCGTCGGCCCGGACGCGATGGGCCTCGGCGGGGAGTAATCGCACCAGCTGCTCGAGGGCCCGCGAAGCGCCGAGCACCGAGCGCATCTCGATCCAGTGACCGAGCAGCATGATGTCGATCAGCGTCGCCGTCTCCCAGAAGAACACGTTCCCCGGGAGACCCAGCACGACCAGCGCGCTGTAGGCGTAGGCGACGGTGATCGCAAGGGCGACCAGAGTCATCATCCCCGGTAGCCGCTTGCGGATCTCCTCGACAAGGCCGGTGAGAAACGGCCACCCGCCGTAGAAGTAGATCGCGGACGCGAACCCGAACTCGACGAAACGATCGCCCGGGAACGCGAGCGCGCCGCGGAGACCCAGGAAGTGCTGGATCATCTCGGACGTCGCGAGCACCGGCAGGGTCAGCGCGAGCGACACCCAGAAGCGGCGGCGGAAGTCGTCCACCATGGACCCGTGGTGGCCGCCGTGGCCCGGCGGTGTGGCGTGCTGGGGTGTTGCGACGGCGGTGCCGTGCTCGTGGTGTGTGTGGTGAACGTGGGTCATGGCTCGCCTAGGTGTTGAGTCCGAATGTTCAACGCCCCGCGGTTCCCGCGCGCGACTCGAGGAGCAAGGCACGGAAGGCGGCGGCGGCCGGTCCAAGCGGCGTCCCCAGGCGCCTGACGATCAGCAAGTCCCGCGTCCAGCGCGGGCCGGCGAGCCGCACCGCCGCGATCCGCCGATCGCGTGCCAGGACCGCATGACGGGAGACGAGTGCTATGCCGAGCCCTGCGGCCACAGCTTCGCGAATCGCCTCCGTGCTGCCGAGTTGCATCGCCGGCGTGAGCGTGATCCCCAGCCGTGCGAGATAGCGCTCGGCCACGCCGCGGGTGCTCGAGCCCTCCTCGCGGGCAATGTATGGTTCGCCGGCGATCGCGGCCGGGCGCACGGCCCGCCGCCGCGCGAAGGGGTGGCCGCGCGGGACGATCGGTACCAGTTCGTCCGGCACCCACGGCTCCGCCACGAGCCCAGGCACGAGCGGCGCCTCGCCGATCACACCCAGCTCTACTTGCCCCGCCGCCACCCAGCGCTCGATCTCGCGGGTGTCGCTAATCTGGAGGCTCAGCGCGATCGCTGGATGGGCCGCGTGGAACCGGCCGAGGGCGGCGGGAAGGAGGTAGGTCCCGGGCGTCGTGCTGGCCCCGATGACCAGCGAGCCGCCGCGCAAGGCCCGCAAATCGGCGGCGGCCCGCTCGGCGCCGCGCAGCAGCCCCACCGCCTGCCGGGCATACGGCTCGAGCAGGCGCGCCGCGGGCGTCGGGCGGACGCTGCGGCCGTGACGCTCGAGCAGCGGCACGCCGAAGTGCGCCCCGAGACCCTGGAGGTGCTCGGACACCGCGGGCTGGCTGATGTTGCGGGCCTTCGCCGCCCGGCCCACGCCCCCTTCGTCGAGGACAGCGAGGAAGAGCTCCAAGCGGTGCAGCGTGAGCGCGGGCTTTGCCATAAGGTTTTGCCTATCTATTTCATAAACATCTCATCATTGTCCTATTGCGCAAGGCGGCCGAGACTTGTCTCTGGCCCGCGCTCATGACCGACGCCACCGTGATGCACGCCGATGCGCAAGCCCCGCTCGAAGGAGTGATCAAGGGCGAGGTCCTGCGGATGTATCAGGAAGTCGCCGAGCACCCCGAAGGTGAATTCCACTTCTACCACGGACGCGAGGCGGCCGAGATGTTCGCCTACGAGCGCGAGTGGCTCGATCGCGCGCCGGCGGGGGCGGTGGCGTCGTTCGCGGGTGTGGGCAACCCGCACCTGCGCAGCCGCCTGCAACCCGGGGAAATGGTCGTGGACCTGGGCAGCGGCGCCGGGCTCGACAGCATCGTCGCCGCCTGGCAAGTGGGGCCGACCGGCCGCGTGATCGGCGTCGACCTCAACCCGACCATGTGTCTCAAGGCGCGGGCGCACGCCGCGGCCTCCGGCGTACCGATGGAATGCCACGAAGGGCGGATGGAGGACATTCCGCTGCCGGACGCCGGCGTCGACGTGGTCATCTCGAACGGCGTCATCAACCTCTCGTTCCGCAAGCGCCGCGTGATCGGCGAGGTGTTCCGCGTCCTCAGGCCTGGCGGCCGTATCTCCCTCACCGACATCGTGAGCGCCAAGCAGCTGTCGCAGTCCGTCGTCAACGACCCCAAGCTCTGGGCCAGCTGAATCGGCGGCGCTCTCCCGGAGGGAGAGATGTTCGCCCTGCTCGAGGACGCGGGGTTCAAGCGGGTGCGCTCCACGATCGTCCCCGGCTTCCGCTTCCGGAAGGACTCGACGCGCGATGCCGCCGAAGCCTACGGCGTGAAAGCGGTCCTGTTCACCGCCCACAAGCCCGCCGCGTGACGGTACCGACGATTTCGGCTGAAGGCCTGCGAGAGCTGCTCGAGCGGGGTGCGCCGGTCACGGTGCTGGACGTGCGCCCCGCCGCCGAGCGCGCCGAGTGGGCCATTCCCGGCAGCGTGCACATCGATGCCTACGACGCGCTGCGGCGCGGCGCTGCGAACGCCCTCGCGGACTTCCGGCCGGCGAACGGCGGCCCCGTGGTGACCGTATGCGCCCAGGGGAAGACGAGCGTGCTCGCCGCCGAGCGCCTGCGGGCGCGGGGGCTCGACGCCTCCTCCCTCCAGGGCGGGATGCGCGCGTGGAGCCTGGCCTGGAACGTCGCCGAAATTGCCGGCCCCGAAGCGGCCGGACGGATCGTGCAGGTGCGGCGGACGGGCAAGGGTTGCCTGTCGTACCTCGTCGGCTCACGGGGCGAGGCCGTCGTGATCGACCCGTCGCTCGACCCCCGCATCTATACGGACCTCGCGTGGCGGTACGGCTGGCGCGTGCGTGCCGTCCTCGAGACGCACGTGCACGCCGACCACCTGTCTCGCGCCAAGGCGGTCGCGGCACTCACGGGGGCGACGCTCTACCTTCCGGCGACCGATCGTGTTGCTTTCGCGTACGCGCCCCTCAAGGACGGCGACGCCGTTGAGGTCGGGTCGGCCGCCTTCCGGGCGCTACACACACCCGGCCACACCGCAGAGAGCACCTGCTACCTGCTCAATAATCGCGTCTTCTTCACCGGCGACACGCTGTTCCTCGCAAGCATAGGCCGGCCCGATCTCGAGGCGACGCCCGAGCAGGCCCGTCGCCGGGCTCATCTCCTCCATGCATCCCTGCGACGGCTGATGACGTTGGCCCCCGACACTGTCATCCTGCCTGCGCACACGAGCGAGCCAGTGGCGTTCGACGGACGGCCCATCAGTGCGACGCTGCAAGAGGTCCGGGAACGGACTCCGCTGCTGCACGAGCCGGAAGCGGAGTTCGTAAGCCAAGTCCTCGCCCGGATCCCGCCGGTACCAGCCAACCATCACCGCATCGTCGCCCTGAACGAAGCGGGGGCATTGCCCGACGACCCGAGCGAGCTGGAGGCGGGCGCCAATCGCTGCGCCGTCGCCTGAGATTCGGCTCGGCCTCGGCGCCAACTGGCGCCAGTTCGCGCTGCTCGTCGTCGTCAACGCCTTCGTCGGCGCGATGGTCGGACTCGAGCGCACCGTCGTCCCCCTGATCGCCGAGGCCGATTTCGGCCTCGTTTCCAAAACCGTCGTCCTCTCCTTCCTCGTCAGTTTCGGCGTCGTGAAGGCGTTCGCGAACCTCTTCGCCGGCCGGCTCGCCGACCGGCTGGGCCGCAAGCCGCTGCTCGTCGCCGGCTGGCTGGCCGGGCTCCCGGTGCCGCTGCTCATCATCTGGGCGCCGAGCTGGGGCTGGATCGTGTTCGCCAACGTGCTGCTCGGCGTCAACCAGGGATTGTGCTGGTCCACCACGGTGATCATGAAGATCGATCTCGTGGGCCCGGCGCGACGCGGCCTGGCGATGGGGTTGAACGAGTTCGCGGGCTACGTGGCGGTGTCGCTGTCGGCCCTGCTCACGGGCTACCTCGCCGCCGCGCACGGTCTCCGGCCCGCGCCCTTCTATCCCGGAATCGCATTCGCGGTCATCGGACTGCTCCTGTCTGTCTTTGCCGTGCGCGACACCCGCGGACACGCGCGTGCGGAGGCGCGTCAGCTCGGCGCGGAGCAATCCCGCCCGAGCTTCGCCCACGTCCTGCTGCTCACGAGCTGGCGAGACCGCGCGCTCTTCGCCGCGAGCCAGGCGGGAATGGTCAACAACCTGAACGACGGGATGGTGTGGGGACTGGTCCCGGTGTTTCTCGCAGCGCGCAGCGTCCCGCTCGACCAGATCGGCGTCGTGACCGCGACCTATCCTTTGGTCTGGGGAATGGGCCAGCTGGCCACGGGACCGTTGAGCGACCGCTGGGGGCGGAAGTGGATGATCGCGAGCGGGATGTGGGTGCAAGCGGTGGGCTTCGCGACCTTCGTCCTGGGCCGCTCCTTCGGGCCGTGGATGGCTGGCGCCACGCTCCTGGGGATCGGGACCGCGCTCGTCTACCCCACGCTGCTCGCCGCCGTGTCGGACGTGGCCCACCCCGACTGGCGGGCGAGCGCCGTGGGCGTGTACCGGCTGTGGCGCGATGCGGGCTACGCGGTGGGCGCGATCACCGCAGGGCTCTTGGCGGATGCGTTCAGCCTGCCCATCGCGATCGCCGCGATCGCGGCGCTGACCTTTGCTTCGGGAGTCGTCGTAGCCGGAGTCATGTACGAGACCCTGCCGGACCGATCGGACGCGTCGCGTCTCCGGACGATCAGGGCGTAGCTGAGTGTCCGATGGACCGGACATTTGTTGGCGATCTCGAGCAGTTTGGCACGCTGCTCACCTTCGAACTCGCCGGCCACCGCGATCTCCCGCTCGATCCGAGCGAGGACGCATGCCCCAACCTTGGAGTCTGCTCCATGGGCAAGCCCTGCCCTCTTGACCATGTACCATAGTACAGGGTTTATCTTGCTGACCGATCCGGGAGAGATGCACTCATGGCGCTGACCATCGGCCAGGTCGCAGACGCGGCAGACGTGAACATCCAGACGATCCGCTATTACGAGCGGCGAGGTCTCGTTCCGACCCCGCGGCGCACTTCCACCGGGTACCGTCAGTACGCGGACGACGCGGTGGCGCGCCTCCGCTTCATCAAGCACGCGCAGGAGCTGGGCTTCTCGCTGAGGGAAATCCAGGAATTGCTCGGCCTGCAGGTACGCCACGGGGCGGCGTGCGACGCCGTCGCGCGGAAGACCACAGACAAGATCGCGCTTGTCCAACAGCGGATCCGCGATCTCCAGCGCATGAAGCGCACGCTGGAGCGGCTAGCAACGGCCTGTGCGGCCCGGCGGCCGACGGACGACTGTCCGATCCTGGAGGCAATGGAGGACCATGGCCACGTCGGCGACGACTAAAACCGTCCTCGCGGCGTCGGGCGGTATCGCCGCCGCCGTGGCGTCGGCGCTGTGCTGCGTCGGGCCGCTTGTCGCGGTCGCGCTCGGCTTGAGCGGCGCAGGGCTCGCCGCCACGTTCGAGCCTCTCCGCCCCTACTTCGTAGTCGGGACCGTGGCGGCCCTGGGCTTCGGATTCGTCGTACTGCATCGCGAAGACCGGAAGGCGTGCGAGCCGGGAACCCTGTGCGCCTCGCCGGTCGCCCGCCGCCGGATGAAGCAGGCGCTGTGGATCGCGACCATCGTCGCCATCCCGCTCGTCACATTCCCCTGGTGGTCGAAATTCGTGCTCGGATAGGAGGCCAAAGATGTTGCCCACCGTGAAAGCAGGGCTGTTCGTCGCCGCCGGATTGAGCGGCGCAGCGTTCCTCTGTCCGTTGTGCGGCGGGGGAATCCAAGCGGCCAGCGCTCAGGACCCAGCCGCTGCCGCCCAGGCTCCGGACACAGCCACGGTGCGACTGCACATCTCGCGCATGACCTGCGGGAGCTGTCCCACGACGGCGCGCCTCGCCTTGAAGCGACTCCCAGGTGTGTACAGCGCCGCGGTGACGCTGGACGACAGCCTCGGCCTGGTGCGTTATGATCCGCGGCGAGTCACCCCGGCCCAGATCGCCGCTCACCTCCAACGGCTCACGGGCTTCGGAGCGACGATTCTGCCGGGCTCGAGCAAAGCCTCCCCGCACCCCGGCGCAGAGTGAGGGCGGAGCGCAGCAGCGAGTTCGACCTCGCCATCGTCGGTGGCGGCTCGGCAGGGTTCGCCGCGGCGATCAAGGCCGCCGAGTTGGGCGCGCGCGTCGCACTAGCCGAGGGCGGCACGCTGGGCGGGACGTGCGTGAACGTCGGCTGCGTGCCATCGAAGACGCTCATCCGGGCCGCTGAGGCGCAGCATCGGCGCGTGCACCACGGCTTCGAGGGCATCCCAACGACCGACGGGCGCCCTGACTGGAGAGCCGTGCGCGCCCAGAAGGACGAGCTGGTCACCGAGCTGCGGCAGGCGAAGTACTGGGACGTGCTGCGTTCCTACGAGTCCGTCACGCTCTTCGAGCAGCGGGCCGAGATCACGCCCGGCCGGAGGATCCGCCTGGCGGACGGCCGCACGATCACGGCGGGCAAGATCCTCGTCACGACCGGCGCTTCGGCCTGGGCCGCGCCGATCCCGGGGCTCGCCGAGGTGGGGTACTTGGACAACGTCACGGCGATGGTGCTCGAACGGCTGCCGGAGTCGCTGATCGTGATCGGCGCGAGCGCGGTGGGGCTCGAGCTGGCGCAGCTGTTCGCGCGGCTGGGCGTCAAGGTGACCGTCCTCGAGGCCCTGCCCCGCGTCGTGCCGGCGGAGGACCCGGACGTCGGCACCGCTCTGGGCGACTACCTGCGGGAGGAGGGGCTGGAGGTGCATGCCGGCGTGCAGCTCCAGCAGGTGGGTCGCGCCGGCGACCGCTACACGGTGTCGTTCACAGACGGCGGCAAGCCACGCGCGGCGCGCGCCGAGCAGCTGCTCGTCGCGACCGGCCGCCGGGCGAATACCCGGGGGTTCGGACTCGAGACGGTCGGTGTGACGCTCGGGAAGAAGGGCGAGATCATCGTCAACGAGTATCTCCAGACGGCCAATCCCGACGTCTACGCTGCCGGTGACGTGATCGGCGACCCGATGTTCGTGTACGTGGCGGGCTACAGCGGCGCGCTCGCGGCCGAGAATGCGCTAACGGGAAGCGTCCGCCGCTACGACCTTTCAGCGCTGCCGAAAGTGACGTTTACCGACCCGGCGGTCGCCTCCGTCGGTCTCACCGAGGACCAGGCCCGCGCCCAGGGTATCGAGCCGCTGGCATCGACGCTCCCGCTCGAGCACGTGCCGCGCGCGCTTGCGGCGCGGGACACCCGGGGGTTCGTGAAGCTCGTGGCGGACGCCGCGACGCGGAAGATCGTCGGCGCGCACATCCTGTCCCCTGAAGCCGGGGAAATGGTCACGGAGCCGGCGCTCGCGATCAAGTACGGGCTGACGATCGAGGATCTGACCGCGACGTTCCACCCGTATCTGACGCTGTCGGAGGGGATCAAGCTCGCGGCGCAGACCTTCACGAAGGACGTGGCGAAACTCTCGTGTTGCGCGGCGTAGTCGACTTCGACGGACCGCCGCCTAACCCGGCTGGACCGCCTCGAGCCCTTCTCTCGCGATCAGAGGGACCATCGCCAGAGCCGCAACCGGATCGGCCCACCACCAGCCGAACATCGCGTTGAGGACGAGGCCCAGCAGCGTCGTGAACGACAGCCACGCGCACACGATGGTCTCGTGGGCGTCGGCACGCAGGGCCCGGCTGCCCAGCGCCCGCGCGGTGCGGAGCTTGGCGCGGGCGAGCAACGGCATGACGATGAGCGAGAGCACCATGAGCACAATGCCCACGACGCTTTCCGAAGGCCGATCCTCGGTGACGAGACGGCGGCCCGATTCGATCACCAGGTAGAGAGCGAGCCCGAGGAGCAGCGCGCCGGCCCACCGTGCCGCCCGCGCTTCCACCGCGGGGCCTAGCTGGCTCGACCCGAGCTCCGCCCGGAGCCGCCACCAGAGCACCACCCCGCTCGTCACCTCGATGACGGAATCGATCCCGAATCCCGTGAGCGCCACGGAGCC
>WNGA01010233.1_pt1 | contig 12457 bp, 15 predicted proteins | sample 5400061 | NCBI WGS metagenome assembly WNGA01 (sample SAMN13153366, study PRJNA577476) | soil metagenome | isolation source: 100 cm soil or saprolite under grassland replicate 2 | place: USA:California | collected 2016-06-15
CGGAGCCGGACAAGGCGCAGTTCAGCGCGAGCATCGAGTCAATCGTCTTCGACGGCTCGACGGCGCTGGCGCGCGGAACCTTCGTCGTCACTTACCACGGCGAAACGCATACCTACGGCGTCCTGCTCATCCTGGTCCCGACGGGGAGCGGGAGCGACTACCTCGTCGACGATTTCCTCTACTCGATCCTCTTCCAACCGTAGCTAGAGGTTCCGCCGCAGGAGGACGAAGCCGAGCGGGAGCAGCGCGGCCAGGGCGACGTAGGGTCCGAGTGAGACGCGTGTCCGCTGCTCGCGCACCTTCGTCTGCGGCCCGGTCCCGAGGAACGCCTTTGCGGTGCGGGCGAGCAACTGCGAGTCCTCGCCGAGCACCTCGCCGTGGCCGGCGGACGCGATGCGCCCGGCGGAGGCGCTCGCCTGTGGGTCGGGGCGATACCCGGGATCGACGTCGTCCTTCCTGAGGTAGATCTTCTCGTCCGCGTTCCAGAGGTGCACGAAGAGCACGTGGACGTCGCCCTTCTCCAGCTTGCGCGCCAGGACGACCTCGTCGAAGAATCGGCTCTCCCCGTCGCTGAAGATGACGACCAGGCGCTTGCCGACGTTGGCGCGGTAGTAGTTGTTCGTCGCGAGGTCGCCGAGGGTGTTGTAGTCCGTCGCGAGACTCTCGGTGCCCGACGGGGGCGGCCGCTCGATCCCGATCGCGTCGCGCAGGGTCGACTCGAACACGTCCGAGTCCAGGGTCGGGAAGAGGTGCGGCAGCACGCGGTCGGTCAGCGAGGCGATCCCGACGGGGACGTCCGGGATCGCATGGCGAAGCCGCAGCGCCAGCCGCTTTGCGCGTACCAGACGGGTCGGCTCGTCGGCTCCTGCCTTCGCGAGCATCGAGCGTGACGCGTCGAACAACAGATAGACCTGCGCGTCGGAACGGCCCGTGTGGGTGCGCGTCCCCGAGATGACGGGTTGCGCGGCTGCGAGCCCGAGCAGCCCCGCGACGACGGCGATCGCGCCCGGCACGCCGAGGCGCGAGCGAAGCGGCGGCGGGTCGAGCCCGAGCCGGCGCGACACCCGCCGCGCGCGGCGTTCCAGCAACGCGTGCGCCGCAAGCGGCGCGACGACTGCAACCGCGACGAGCGCGGCCAGGGGAGACAAGAACGACATCAGTACCCGCTGCCGGGCTTCGCGAGCGCCGCACCGCCGCCGCGGCCGGGGCCGTGCGCGGCGCCGCCACCGGTGCTGGTGGGCTGCTGCCGCAGCAGACGCAGCGTCAGCTCCAGGTTGAACTTTGCGTCCTCGTTCGTTTGATCCATCGTCAGCGCGCCGCGGAAGGAGCGCGACGCGAAGAGCAGGAAGCGCAGCCGCTGTCCCGGATCGTCCGTCGCGGCCAGCCCGAGGCCGATGATCCCGAGCAGGTTCGCAGCCTGCGAGCGGCGCTTCGGATCCTTCCCCTCGCGGATGTACTCCGCGAGCGAGATGGTCGCCTCGCTGCGGAGCGCGTCGATGTTCGTCTGCGCCCACTTGTTCGCGTGCGGCCGGGCGAGATAGAAGCGCCGCAGCGTCTCGCGATAGAAGAGGTCGTCGTCGATCCCGAGCAGGCGCTTGGCCGAGTGGAACGGGAGAATCTCGTTCGGCTGCCAGAGGTCGGAGCGCGTCGGAGCGAACTTGAAGCGCACGTCGCCGCGGGCGAACGCGGTGTTCCAGCGGCCCACGTCGACCGCCAGCAGGAGCAGGACCACGCCCACGGCGAGCGCGACGATCGAAGTCGTCAGCCAGCGCCAGCTCACGGCTCGGTCCTCGGTACCGGCAGACGTCCGCACCAGTGCTCGTTCGCCGCGAGCGCGCCGAGCACGAGCACCGCGAGCGCGATCAAGGCCCACGGAGTGTTTCCGCCCGCCGCGCCTTCGGTCCGGCCGATCCCGCCACTCGTCCGCTTCACCGGGGCGGTGAACGCACCCGGACCGGCAAGGTTTTTGAACAGGGACAGGTTGTCCTCGCGCGGCGTCACGGCCACGATGCGGAACGGCACGCCCTGATTCCGGAACTGGTTGAACGTAAGTGCGACGCGCGGTACATCGTCGGGCGCGGTGTCGAGGTCGCTGACGAGCAGGATCGGCCCCTTCGGCTCGCCGGCCCGGGTCAGCGCCGCGTGCGCGACGGCGAGACCGGACGAGATCTGCGTGCCGCCGGAGAAGTTGCTCGACCACGGATTCGGCGGAAAGGGATCGGACCCGGTGCGCGGCGGGGACTCGCCGAAGTAACGAAGCAACGGCTTCAGCTCCGCGGACGGCGACCCCGGCGGCAGCAGCTCGTACGCGATGTCGGAGAACGCGACGAGCCCGATCCGTGAGTGCGAGTCGATCAGCTGTTGCAGGACGCTCGTGATCGTTCGGTTCGCCTCGGGCTTGATGCTGCGCGAGACGTCGAGCACCAGCATGCCTCCGATCCCTCCGGGCAGCAGGCCGCGCGCGGCAGAGGCGTCGGAGCGACCGGTGTCGACGGCCGCGGCGACGAGGCCGATCAGGACGGCGGCCAGCACGATCCGCAGGAAGAGCGTGCGCCGCACGGCAGGGGCCAACTCCGCGGTTGTCGCAATCGGAATTGCAGGCCCGCGCAACCGTCTAAACGTGTCCATTGGACCTCTGTTCGATGACGCGCCGCACGTCGACCGTGAGCGGTTGCGTCAGCGTCGGGAGCGGCGTCGGCTCGGCCCACGCCAGCTCGCGCGCGAGGAGCGCCAGCTCGGGCTCCCCGGTACGGGCGAGCTCCCGCGAGAGCACCTCGAGCGCCTTCCGCTTCTCGGGCGCCTCCTCCGGCGCACGCTCCACGAGCACGACCGCCCGCTCGAGCGGGCTCAGGATCCGCAGCCGCAGCTTGCCCGTCGCGACGAAACGAATCAGCGCGAACAGCGCGAGCGCGAACAGCAACCCGCTCGCGACGAAGAAGACGATGCGCAGTGTGTGTGGCGAAGTCCCGTACGAGACAGCCAGTGGGTCGGTCGTCGCTCGCCAGCTCGGCTGTAGGAACGGGTCCGCGCCGGAGAGATCCGCCTCGGTCGTGCGGGGGCCGATCGACGTCGCGAGCCACGGCAGGCGCAGCGTCCGCCTGACGCCGCTCTTGGGCACATAGAAGACCTCGGCCGGCGGGAACTGCACGTGCACGGGCTCGGGCTTGTCCTTCGAGAGGCAGATGTTGGTGAGGCAGATCAGCTCGACGGAGTACTCGAGCCGCGTCAGCTGCCCGGTGTCGCGGCGCGATACGTGCTCGAGCCCGACGCGGACGTAGGGTGCGAAGTTGGTCGTGAACCCGACCTGCGACGGATCGACACGGCGCCGGTCGACGATCACCTGCACGGACGCGCGCAGCGGATCCGCGAACAGTGTTCCCGACCGCGAGAGCTGCGTCGCGCCTTCGACCGGCTCGCGCGGAGTCGCCACCGCGCTCCCGCCGCCGCGCAGAACGAGCACGAGCACGACTGCAAGGGCGACGACGGCAACGCCGCCGGCGAGCGCGAGTCGCAGCCGCGTCACCACCAGTGCCCCCGCGACACGATGCGCTCGTCCGCCCACTCGAGAAAAGCCTGGAAGATGTCGCCCCGATCGGAGGTGGTCACGAGGACCGGGCCGAGATCGAGCATCCGCAGCCGTGCCAGCAGCTCCTCCGCGCGAGCCTCGTTCTCCTCCCGCTGCCACGCCGCCTCGCGCGCGGTGAGCCGCACCGAGACGAAGCGACCGGTGGTGTGGTCGTGCAGCGGCAGCACGACGCCGCCCACGTCCGGGAAGCTGCGCTCCCAGACCGGATCCTGGATCACGACCGGCACGATGTCCCACCGCCGCTCGAGCGCGGAGATCCACTGCTCCTCCGCGAACGGCATCAGGAAGTCGGACAGCACGAAGACGAACGCCCCGCCCGGCAGCGACGGCTGCAGGCGCGCCAGGAACTCGAACGACTGCTCGAGGTTGTCCTCCGGCGCGCCGAACGTCCCGCCGAGCGCCGCGTCCGGGAGCTCGTGGTGCGTTCGCGGCGGAATCCATTCCGCATCGGCGCCGCCGAGGTCGAGGTAGCCGAAGAACCCACGCGCGGCGAGCGTCGCCTCGGCGATCAGCCCGGATGCCTGCCGCATCGCCTCCGGCTTGTCGAGCCACGGGAGCGGCCGCGGGAAGAGCGACATCGCCGGCCGCCGGTCGCTGAGGACGACCACGCGCGGCGCCTCCTCGGCGAGGTACTCGCGCACGATGAACTCGTCGGATCCGTGCGCGGACGAGAGGCGCGCAGACGCGGCCCAGTCGATCGCGTGTGCGTCGTCACCCGGCCGGTAGGGACGCGACCCCGCGACGTCGGAGCCGGCGCCGCGGCGCACGCTCGTCATCCCGCCGAAGGGAAGGCCCGCGAACCGTCGGCGGGGAGCCAGCGGAAAGGTGACCTCCGTGCTGGACAAGGGCTAGTCGGTCTGCTGGGCGACGGGCAGGCGCTCGGGCGGTGGCTGCTCGGACGACTCGGCCGCAGGACGCGGAGCCGCGGCGAAGCACTTCTCCGCGATCCCGGCCACGGCTGCGGCCCAGCCAATCCGGCGCGCTTCCGCCAGGAACGTCGGCCGGAACACGATCCGGTGCAGCAGCACGGCCGCGAACAGCCGCTCGATGTCCTCCGGCACGACGTAGGGCCGGTGGTCGAGCAACGCCCACGCGCGCGCGGCGCGCTCGAGCGCGAGGCTGCCGCGCACCGACGCGCCGACCGCGACCTCGTCGAGCTGACGGGTCGCACGGACGAGCTCGACGATCCAGCGCTGCAGCATCACGTCCACATACACCGCGGTGACGGCCTCGCGCATCGCGTGCACGTCCTCGACGCTGATCACCGGCTGGAGCCAGCGCAGCGGATGGCCGTGGCGCTGCTCGTCGACGATCTGCAGCTCCTCGTCCGTCGATGGATACCCGAGCGCCGTCTTGAGGAAGAAACGGTCGAGCTGCGCCTCCGGGAGCGGGAACGTTCCCTCGTACTCGATCGGGTTCTCGGTCGCGATCAGGAGGAACGGATCCGGCAGGACGCGCGTCTGCCCGTCGACCGTGACCTGGTGCTCGGCCATCGCCTCGAGCAAGGCCGACTGCGTCTTCGGCATCGCGCGGTTGACCTCGTCGACGAGCACGACGTTCGCGAAGATCGGCCCCGGCCGGAACTCGAAGTCGCGCTCGCGCTGGTTGTAGATGGAGAGGCCGGTGACGTCCGTCGGCTGCAGGTCCGGCGTGCACTGGATGCGGGACGGCGTCGTGCCCTCGATCGACTGGGCGATCGCGCGGGCGAGCACCGTCTTCGCCGTGCCGGGGACGTCCTCGAACAGGACATGCCCCCCACAGAGCAGCGCCGCGAGGACGAGCCTGATCTCGTCACGCTTGCCGTGGACGACGGTCTCGATGTTCTCCAGAAAGCGATCCGCGACCACCGCAGCGGTCTGAAAGCGGTCGGACCCCTCCAAACGAGCCACCTCGGTCGGTTCCATGAGCCTCCTCGATTGTAGAAGGGGTCGCGCGGTGGCAACCGCCAAGTTTGTGACTGCCGGAGGCCGTATTTGTTAGTACAGCGCTCGCGGCCGCGGGAATCCTGCCCGACCCCGCGCTGATGCGGCTGGTGGAGGGACACCGGTTCGAGACGCTCCACGTCGAGCTCGCCACACGGCTCGTCGTGCGCGAGTCGACCGCGCCGCCGCGTTAGGAGCGGTTGTGGTTGACGACCTCGACGTTGTTTCCGTCGGGGTCGAGCACGAAGGCACCGTAGTAGCCGGGGTGGTAGTGACGCTCGCCGGGCAGGCCGTTGTCCTCGTAGCCTGCCGAGGTGAGCTCGCGGTGGAAGGCGTCCACCATCGCGTCGTCCGGCGCCTCGAACGCAAGGTGGAGGTGCTCCGTCGGCTCGCCCGCCTGCACGACCGAGAACGAGTCGTCGGGTGAGGTGAACTGGACACGGTCGGGGCGCGCCCGGTTGAACCGAAAGCCGCCGAACTGCGCCACGCGTTCGTAAAAGTCCCTCGACGCCTGCAGGTCGCCGACACGGATCCAGAGATGGTCGATGACGCGCCCCGCCGCGGTGTCGTGATGGACGGCTTCCGCGCTGTTCCCGTCGGGATCGAGCAGGAAGCCGCCGTAATACGTCGGCCCGTACTCGGGCCGAGGGCCCGGGGCGCCGTCGTCGCGGTAGCCCGCCTCCGTGCCCGCCCGCCAGAACGCGTCGACGAGGTCCTGCGACGCCGCGGCGAAGCCGATGTGCAGCCGGCTCGTAACGGGGTTGTCGTCGTCGGCGTGCGCGAGGGAGAACTGGTGGCCCCAGACGGTGTACGTCTCGTCGCGGCCCGTCTGCTCGACCCCGATCGTCCGCAGCACGACGTCGTAGAAGAGGTCGCTCGCCGCGCGGTCGGAGGCGCGGATCGTGATGTGGTCGAGCACGCGCCCGACTATGCCAAGCACCGGCCTCTTCCGGCGAGCCAGGGCCCAGGGACAGGCCCTGAGACATGTCCCCTGGTAAAACGGCCTCCGTCGCATGAACCTCGACTTCTGGAAGTTCTGGACCGGGCAGACGATCTCCAACCTGGGGAGCTCGTTCACGCAATGGGCCGTCCCGCTGCTGGTCTTCCAGCTCACGCACTCGGCCGTGAACCTCGGCGTGGGCATGGCCGCCACCTTCCTCCCCTACCTCCTCTTCGGCCTCCTGCTCGGGGCGTGGATGGATCGCGTCGACCGCAAGCGCGCGATGATCGCGCTCGACTCGATCAACGCGGTCGTGATCCTCTCGATCCCGCTCGTGGCGCAGTTCGGCCACCTGAACGTCTGGCTGATCTACGCCGTCACCTTCATCCAGTCGACCGTCTTCATCGCCTTCAGCGCGGGCGAGTTCGCCGCCATTCCGAGTCTGGTCGAGACGGACGACCTCGTGACCGCCAATGGGCGGATCCAGGCGACGTACTCGGGGGCGCAGGTGGTCGGGCCGCTGCTCGCCGGAGCACTGCTCTCGTTCTTTCCGCTCGCGTGGGTCATGGCCTTCGACGCGGGATCCTTCGCGCTCTCGGCCCTCTCACTCGCACTGATCCGCCGCAGCTTCAATGTCGTGAGCGAGGAGCCGAAGGAGGCGACCACGATCCTCCATGACGTCCGGGAAGGTTTGCGCTACGTCCTCTCGCACCCCGTCCTGCGAAACATCTCGGCGATGATGGCCTTGATCAACTTCGTCGGCGCGACGACGTACGCCGAGCTCGTCCTCTTCGCGACCGAGCGCCTGGATGCGACCCGCTTCCAGATCGGCGTTCTCTTCGCGGCCGGCAGCGCCGGCGTCGTGGTCACCGGCCTGCTCGCCGGACGGCTGCGCAAACGCTTCAGCTTCACCGCGCTCGCGATGACGTCCCTCATGCTGATGGGCGCCTGCACGATTGTGTTCGCAGGTATGCGCTGGTTCTGGGCTGCGGTGCCGCTGTGGGGCGCCGCAGGCGGTCTCGGCATCCTCTTCAACATCAACACCGGCAGCCTCCGCCAGGCAATCGTGCCGAACCACCTCCTCTCGCGCGTGCTGTCGATCGCAGGCGTGCTCGCGTGGTCGGCGATCCCCGCCGGTGCGCTCATCGGCGGCTGGGTGATCAGCGTGACCGGCAACGTGGCCGCCGTCTACGGCGCAATCGGAATCCTCACGATCTGCATCGCCGCCTTCTTCCGCTTTTTCACGGCTCTCGGCGACGCGCAACGCTACGTCGACGAGCGCAAAGCCGAGGAAGAGCTGGTCACAGCCGAGGTAGCGACCGCCTAGCGCATGGCCGTCGTCGCGTACCAAGGCGAAGCGGGTGCGTACTCCGAGGAAGGTGCGCTCGCGCTCTTCCCGGACGGTGAGCACCAGCCGTTTCCGTCGATCCGCACCGTCTTCGAGGCCGTCGAGGTCGGCCGCGCGCAGTGGGGGCTCGTGCCGATGGACAACTCGCAGGCGGGCAGCATCAACGAGACGTACGACCTCTTCCTCCGCCACGGACTGCATCTCGTCGGCGAGACGATCGTGCGCGTCGACCACTCGCTGCTCGCGCTGCCGGGAGCGACGATCGACGAGGTGCGCGAGGTCATCTCGCATCCGCAGGCGATCGCGCAGTGCGAGGAGTTCCTGAGCACGCTCGAGGTGAACGTGCGCGCCGAGTACAACACGGCGGGTGCGGCGAAGGCGATCGCCGACGGAAAGCTCGCAGGCGTGGCCGCGATCGCCTCGCGCCGCGCCGGCGAGCTGTACGGCCTCTCGTCGCTGGCCGACCGGATCCAGACATACCCGGACAACTACACCCGCTTCGGCGCGCTCTCGCGCGACCCCACGCCGCTCGCCGAGCCGGACAAGTCGTCGCTCGTCTTCGGCGTCGGCCACGTCGCCGGGTCGCTCTACCGCTGCCTCGGCGCGTTCGCCGAGCGCCACCTGAACCTGACGAAGCTCGAGTCGCGACCACGGCCCGGCCGTCCGTGGGAGTACGTCTTCTACGCGGACGTCGACGCGCCCGCGCAGCTGCCTGGAATGGTCGACGCGCTCGAGTCGCTGAGCGAGCACGCGACCTTCACGCGGCTGCTCGGCACGTATGCGAGAGCTAGTCGCGCGTGACGGCTTCGGCGAGCTCGTCGAGCCCGGTGTCGCTGCGGGCGGCGGCGAGCCCGACGAGGTAGCAGAGCAGCGGCGCATTCGTGCGCTCGCCGCTGTCGTGTGCGGCCACGCGGGCGAGATCGAGCAGGGTCCGTGTCTCGGACGCCGTCAGCTCGAGCTCGGCGGCCGGAATGCCGGACGCAGACGCGATTCCGTCGCGCGCCGAACGCAGCCAGGCATCCATCACTGGCACGCTATCCGCATGAGCAAGGCACCACCGTACTCCGCGGCAGTCCTCGACGTGGTCAGGCTCCCCGGCGGCCGCTCGGAAAGCGACGCGGTCGCGGTCGAGGAACCGCTCGAGATCCGGATCGAGGGCGAGCCCGTCGCGGTGACGATGCGCACTCCTGGCCACGACGAGGAGCTGGCGCTCGGGTTCTGTCTCTCCGAAGGGCTTGCTCCGCGCACGGCTGCGCTACCGGCAGATCTCGCTGCGAACACGGTCGACGTCGAGGCGGACGGGGACCTGCCGAGGCGAAACTTCTACACGAGCTCCTCGTGCGGAGTCTGCGGCAAGGGAGCACTCGAGGCCGTCGCCGTCGAAGCGCCGCGCGTCGAGAGCGACCTGCGCGTGTCGGCAGCGCTCGTCTCCCGGCTTCCGGATCGGCTGCGCGAGGCGCAGGCTGCGTTCGCGGTCACGGGCGGCCTGCACGCGACCGGCCTCTTCACGGCGGACGGTGAGCTCTTGTGCATCCGGGAGGATGTCGGCCGCCACAACGCGATGGACAAGGTCCTGGGTTGGGCGTTCCGCGAGGAGCGCCTCCCGTTGCGCGACTCGATGCTCTGCGTCAGCGGCAGGCTGTCGTTCGAGCTCGTGCAGAAGGCCGCGGTGGCGGGGTGTCCCCTGCTGGTCGCGGTCGGCGCGCCGTCGACCCTCGCCGTCGAGCTCGCGTCCGACCGAGGCGTGACGCTCTGCGGCTTCGTCCGCGACGGCCGGATCAACGTCTACTCGGAGCCGTGGCGCGTCACGGAGTGACGGGCGTCCTGCTCGTCGGGGGCGCGAGCAGTCGTTTCGGCTCACCGAAGGCGCTCGCGCAGCTCGCCGGGGAAACGCTGGCGGCACGCGCCTGGCACCTGCTCGGCGAAACGTGCGAGGAGCGGATCGCCGTCGGCAAGGCGGCCGACGAGCTGCCACTGCCGTTTCCGATCGTCGACGACGGTTCTCCCGTACGAGCTCCCATCGCGGGCGTCGTCGCCGGCCTGCGCGCGGCACGGAACGACGTGTGTGTCTTCCTCCCTGTCGACTGTCCGCTGCTTTCAGCCGAGAGCCTGTTGCGCCTCGCCCAGGCGGCGCCCGCCGTCACTCCGACCGGCCCGCTCCCCGGTGCGTACGCGCGCGCGGCGCTGCCCGAGCTGGAGAGAAAGCTCTCGGCCGGCGACTACTCGCTGCTCGACGTCGAGGCTGTCGTCATCGACATCGCTGCAGACGAGCTGGTGAACGTGAACACGGAGGCGGAGCTCAGAAAGATCGGCTAACGGCGGACGACGACGGTGTGCGCGGCGCGGTCCCCGAGGCGCTGGCCGCGTGCTGACGTCAGCGCGAACAATGCGCCGACGACGTAGAAGAAGAGACCGTCGACAATGCGGAGCAGGTTGCGAACCACCGCTGCGCCGAACGTGATGTGCTCGCCGTCCTCGTCGACGACGCGGATGCCGACGATGCGCTTCCCGAGCGTCGCGCCCGAAGCGGACTCGCAGAAGACGTAGTAGCCGATCCCGAGCAAGAGCAGCGCCCAGAAGGCGCTGCCGCCGACGTCGACGCCGGCATTCGCGTAACCGTCGCCGCTCTCGGCGTAGCCGCCGCCGCTCAGCAGCCCGACGACGAGGCCGAGCGGGAAGAAGACGATGATCGCATCGAGCAGGACGGCGGCGAAGCGCAGCCCCAGTCCCGCGTGCTCGACGTCGCCGGCCTCACGACGCCGCCACTCCCGCTGCTCCAGCCGGCCCGAGAGAGAACCGAGCCTTGTGTGCCGTTCGGCCACCTCCGCCGCGATCTGTCGCGCCTCCGCAAAGGGAACCCCGGCCTGGCGGGTGAGGATGTCGTCCAGGTCACTGTGGTCCCAGCTCTCGATCGCCGCCGCCAGCGGGCGGTGCTCCGCGTCGAAGCGGTACACGGAGACGACTCGGCTCTGCTCGTCGACGAGGACCTCGATCGTCCCGACGGAGGTGCTGAAGGACTGCCTCACAGTCCGAGAATCGGCATTGACCCGGCCGGACCTAAGCCCCCTTCAGCCAAAGTACGGCAGATGGCCGAGCTTCTCCCAGATGCCCCCTTCCAGGGCCGTATCGTGCGGGTCGAGCCGATTGCCGAGCACCACCGCGAAGGGCTGCGTGAGGCCGCGGAGCGTGAGCCGCAGATCCACCGCTTCACGCAGATGTACCTGCTCGGCTTCGATCGCTGGTTCGACGAGGCGCTCGCCAGCCAGACTGAGGTGCCGTTCGTCGTCCACGCGGACGGCCGTCCGGTCGGCTCGACGCGCTATCTGAACGTCGAGCCGCTCCACCGCCGGACGGAGATCGGCTGGACCTGGCTCGAGCGACCGCAGTGGGGCACGGGCGCGAACATCGAGACGAAGTACCTGCTGCTCCGCAATGCCTTCGAGGGCTGGGGAGCGATGCGCGTCGAGTTCAAGACCGATGCACGCAACCTGCGCGTGCGCGGCGCGCTACTCGGGATCGGCGCAACGTTCGAGGGGATCTTTCGCAAGCACATGGTCCTCCCGGACTCGATCCGCGACTCGGCGTGGTACGCGATCGTCGACGACGACTGGCCACAGGTGAAGGAGCTGCTCGAGCGGAAGATCGAGCAGCACGCGTCGTAGCCCGGATCAGTCTCTACGGCAAGATGCCGAGCTCGTCGAGCGACCCGCTCAACTCCTCGGCGTCGCGGTAGACGCGGAACGCGCCTGCGCGGATCAACTCGTCCTCGCCGTAGCCGCCGCTGAGCAGGCCGATGCTGAGCATGTGTGCACGACGGGCGGCAAGGAGATCCCAGACCGCGTCGCCGACGACGTAGCACTCGTCCGGCGGAACGCCGAGCTGCTCGCTGCAGCTGAGGAACAGATCGGGTTCCGGTTTTGCACGTTGGACGCGACCGCGCTCGACGACGACGGTGTCGGAGCCGACTCCGAGTGCGTCCAGGGACGCATCGATCTCGGGTCGCCGGCCCGAGGTCGCGATGCCGTGCGCGATCCCGGATTCGCGCAGCTCCGCCAGCAGCTTGACTGCGCCCGGAAGCGGGCGGCGCTGTGGCAGGAGCTCGCGGTAGAGCTCGCCGTGACGCAACTGGATCGCGTTCACCTCTTCGGGCGTCAGCGGCCGACCGACCTCACGCGCGACCGCCCGCGCGAAGAGCCCGCCGCTCATCCCGATGCGACGATGGATCTTCCACGACTCGATCTGCAGATCGACCTCGGCGAGCGCGCGCTGCCAGGCCAGGACGTGCGCGTAGACGGTGTCGACAAGCGTTCCGTCCAGGTCGAAGATCAGCGCTCGCACTCGCCAGAGCATGACGCACTCGGATCCGGAAACGACTGAGGGCCGCTTGCGCGGCCCTCAGTGGTCGTCAAGACACCGGGCGGACTCGAACCGCCGTAGTGCGCGTTGCAGGCGCACGCCTCGCCGCTCGGCCACGGTGTCCTGTCGCGTTACACGAGAGCCCCCGAGAGGATTCGAACCTCTGCGCCCGGGGTCGAAGCCCGGAGCTCTTGTCCGCTGAGCTACGGAGGCAAATGGGGCGGCTCCCCGCCCCGGAACGCATGACGTTCAGCGCTCCCTGAAGTAGTCGGCACGACCGGCGCCGTCGAAAGCGGCCGCTGTTG
>WNGA01026094.1_pt1 | contig 12457 bp, 12 predicted proteins | sample 5400061 | NCBI WGS metagenome assembly WNGA01 (sample SAMN13153366, study PRJNA577476) | soil metagenome | isolation source: 100 cm soil or saprolite under grassland replicate 2 | place: USA:California | collected 2016-06-15
TAAAGATGCACCATAAAAAGACAATGAATCATGTTGAAACCATAGAAGAACTTTACCAAAGATATTTCAACGAAGTGCCTGAGCGTGTTCATAAAGAGATCGGGCATTTTAATGTCTTGAAGGTGCAAACTCCCTTACACAAAACACCCGAGCCTCTTCCCTTCAGCAGGAGAGATTACTATAAAATCATGCTGATGAAGGGGTCTTATAAGGTACATTTTGCTGACGGGTCTGTCGAAGTAAAGAAGCAGGCATTAGTCTTCTCAAATCCACAAATACCTTATAGCTGTGAATTCACTGATGAAAATCGAATCGGCTTTTTCTGTGTTTTTACCCCCGCCTTTTTTTATAATTATGGAAACTTAAATGATTACGAAATCTTTCAACCGGACATAGCCATATTTTTGAGTTAACAGACGAACAACTGAAAAAGTTAACCGGTGTATATAAAGTATGTTGGAAGAACTTGATTCGGATTATATACACAAAGACGATGCATTGCGTCATCTTACTTTTGAGTTGATTCATTTTGCAATGAAGATGTATCCAGTTGCAAAACATGAAAAGCAACCTATGGGTGCGTCCCAAAGAACTTATGCCATCTTTTTAGAATTACTGGAACGCCAGTTTCCCATTGATAAAGATCACCCGACAGTTCATTTTCGTTCTGCATCAGATTTTGCAAAGCAATTAAATGTGCATGTTAATCATTTAAATAGGGCAGTGAAAGCAACAACTGGGAAAACAACCTTACAAATAATCTCCGAACGCATTGTTCAGGAAGCTAAAATTTTATTGAAGCAAAGTAACAAGTCGGTGTCAGAAATTGCTTATGCCTTAGGTTTTAAGGAAGTATCGTATTTCAACAATTTTTTTAAGAAGTATACACAAATGAGTCCTTCAAAATTCAGGAGCGTTTGATTTTTACAAATGATTGTTTGGTTTTTATAATTCTATGTTGTTTGTTTTTCGGAATTTTGCATGCAATACTACAGATTGAAATAAATACATCACTACAATAAACATTTTGTTTTGAACAGGACATTTTGAAACAATGTTGCCCCGGTATTGCTGACGCAAACAGTCTGGACTGCCGGTTAAACTAGTCAAAACGCGGTTATCCGAAAGGGCGGTACAAAAGAAAATCCTTATTACTCCGTTATGACATTTTCGTTGCGGCGCAAAACTTGTTTAACCGATAAAACGGTCGCTCAAGCCTGCTTTTAAAAAATTAAAATCATACTATGACAAAACAACAAACTTCCATTAACAGACGATCATTTTTGAAGACCTCTGCGCTTGCCGGAGGAGGATTGATGATAAGCTTTGGTTGGCTAAACTCCTTCGCATCCGGAAAAAAGTTGGATATCCCTGAAGCGATGACGGAGTTGAATGGCTTTTTGAAGATCGCGGAAAATGGTATGGTTACCATCATGTCGCCAAACCCCGAAGGTGGTCAAAATGTGAAAACATCTATGCCTATGATCGTTGCTGACGAACTTGATGTGGACTGGAAAGATGTAATTGTGGAGCAGGCGCACTTAAACACAAAACTATATTCACGGCAGTTTATTGGTGGCAGCCTGGCAATCCGCACCATCTGGAAGATATTGCGAACAGCCGGGGCAACGGCGCGGCAAATGCTTCGCGAAGCTGCAGCCAAAACCTGGGGTGTGTCGGTAGAAGAAATTACCACAAAAGCTGGCGTGCTTTATCATACAAAAAGCGGTAAATCGGCTGGCTACGGAAAGCTGGCTTCAGCAGCTGCGGAAATACCTGTTCCCAAAGAAGTTAAACTGAAGGATAAAAAAGATTTTAAAATCATCGGCACTTCTCAAAAAAATGTGGATGTAACAAAAATCATTAGCGGCAAGCCCCTCTACGCCATGGATATTCAGCGCAAAGGCATGCTCATCGCCATGATAGTACATCCGCCGGCTTTCGGCATGACATTAAAATCTGTAGATGCTTCTTCAGCGAAAGCGATGCCTGGTATTAAAAACGTTTTCCCACTCAAGGTTTATAAAGATGATTATGAACTACAATTTTTTGATACCTGTACTTTCACCGAGATAGTGGCAATTGTAGGAAGAACAACCTGGGAAGTGATGAACGCCAGAAAGGCACTGAAGATAGAATGGGAACCTTTTGCAGAGCACACGATAAACTGTATGGAACCCTTGAATTTTTTTGCCCACGTTACACCTGAAAAGGTTGAGTTGGCTGGTCCGCTGCAGAAGGCGGAGTTAACAGAAAAGACAGTTGCAGCGCGGTTGGGAATACCGGTGGACAAAATTGATATTCAGATAACGCGTTTGGGCGGCGGTTTTGGTCGTAAGTCGTATGCTCATTACTTAGTTGAAGCCGCACTCATTTCGCAAAAGGTAAATGCACCGGTTAAACTTATTTATACCAGGGAAGATGACATGACCTCTGGTATATATCGTTCGATGTACAGTGCTACCTACAAGGCGGCATTGGATGCAAACAATAACCTGGTTGCCTTCCACGTAAAGGCGGGAGGTATTCCTACAAGTCCTATGGATGCAAACCTCTTCCCCGCGGGTGCTGTTGACAATTACCTGGCAGAGAGTTGGGAAATAAATTCGAACATTACTCAGGGTTCTTTCCGCGCACCGAGATACAACTTTATGGCAGCCGCAGAGCAGTCTTTTATGGATGAACTGGCAGAAGCCGCCGGCAAAGACCCAATTGAATTTCGTCTTGATCTGTTAGACCGGGCTATAAAAAATCCGGTTGGTAAAGCAAATGATTATGATGCCAGCCGTTACTTAGGTGTACTAAAGCTTGTACGCGAAAAATCTGGTTGGGGAAATGCTCAGCCGAATACCTACCGCGGTGTTGCTGCTTTCTTCTGTATGAATACCTATGTTGCCGAAGTAATTGATATAAAACTTGAAGACGGCAAGCTGATAATACCACGGGTGTGTTGCGCAGCCGATTGTGGTATTGTAGTGAATCCGGATGCTGCGACCAACCTTGCGGAAGGCTCCATCGTTGACGGAATCGGCAATGCAATGTTTGGGGAAATGACGTTTAAAGATGGTGTTCCGGAAAAAAATAATTTCAGCACTTATCGGATGATTCGTCATCATGAGGCGCCGAAAACGATTGATGTTCATTTTGTGCAGAATGATATTGATCCCACAGGAATGGGTGAGCCGCCATTTCCACCTGTTTTTGCGGCACTTGCGAATGCATTGTACAAAGCAACCGGCAAACGCTTTTATAATCAGCCCTTTATTTCTGAACTGAATATGAATGACAGGGGTTGATCGATAAAAAACAAATGAGCGATTCAATGGAAAGCAAAAAAAATATTTTCATTTACTTATGTTTCAGTTATGATCACACTAAATATTAATCAGAAGACTTACCAGGTAGATGCAGACCCCAACATGCCTTTGTTATGGGCGATCAGAGATATCATAGGACTTACCGGTACAAAATATGGATGCGGTGTAGCCCAATGCGGAGCCTGCACCGTTCATTTGAATGGTGAAGCTGTGCGCTCTTGTGTTACGAAGATAAAGCGTGCCGAAGGCCAGAAAATAACCACTATTGAAGGGTTGTCAAAAAACAATGATTATCCGTTACAACTTGCCTGGCAGGAAATTGACGTACCACAATGTGGTTATTGCCAGTCGGGGCAGTTAATGTCGGCTGCGGTTTTGCTAAGAGAAAACCCAAATCCCACCGATGAAGATATTGATAATGCGATGGCAGGTAATATTTGCAGGTGTGGTACCTATTTACGCATTCACAAAGCAATTCATCTGGCGGCTGAAATGCAACGGAAAGAAAAGAAAACATGATAAGCACGGTAAACCTGTTATGAATTACAAAGTTTGATGTTGTTTAAACTCATATCCTGTATGAAGCAGAATTCGAAAACCAACGGACATTATTTTTTGCCGTTAAAGGCAATTACTGTGATGGCTATAATTCTTTCCGTAATTGCCATTATCACTTCTGCATTTAAGGACAAGAATCTTAATGTAATCCATGAAGACATCAACAAGGATAGTGTTGAATCAGTTGCAGCCTTTATGGAGGTGTATAAAGTTTTGATGAGCCCAAGATGCATGAACTGTCATCCCGCCGGTGATCAGCCATTACAAGGCGATGATAGTCATATACACACAATGAATATTCAACGCGGTAAAGACGGAAAAGGTTTATACGCGGCGAAATGTTCCAATTGCCATCAGCCTGAAAATACACCAGGATTACACACGCCTCCGGGCAATCCAAAATGGCAGTTGCCACCGGCAGATTTGAAAATGATTTTCGAGGGAAGAACGCCACACCAATTGGCTTTGCAGATTATGGATTATAACAAAAATGGTCACAAGAAAAAGGAACAGTTATTGGAACACGCAAGGGATACACTGGTAAAAGCAGGGTGGAATATGGGTGAAGGTCGCATGTCACCGCCATTGAGCTATGACTCTTTTCTTGTTGTGTGGGACACATGGATTAATAAAGGCGGATACGCTCCGAAACCCTAATTGAGCAGAAGAATTTATACGCATATAAAATGGGTCTAATTATTGTGCAAGGAATTCATAACCTTACTATACTTCAAATTCATTTCAGAAACACCTTTTATAAATTTTACCTATGCCAATCTTTAACTTAAACATCAATGGGAAAAAACAGCAGGTGGACGTTGACCCGGCTACTCCTATGTTATGGGTACTGCGTGACCATCTCAACCTGGTGGGTACCAAGTACGGCTGCGGCATTGCCCAGTGTGGTGCCTGCACTATTCATCTCGGCAATACAGCTATTCGATCCTGCCAGCTTCCCGTATCAGCGGTAGGTGATCAGGCTATCACCACCATCGAGGGATTATCGGAAAAAGGGGACCATCCGGTGCAAAAAGCGTGGTTGCAGCATGATGTGTCACAATGCGGCTATTGCCAGGCAGGGCAAATCATGAGTGCTGCCGCTTTGCTCAAATCTAACCCTCATCCGGGCGATGCTGATATCGAAGCAGCAATGAACGGGAACATCTGCCGCTGCGCCACTTATGTTCGCATCAGGGCGGCGATCAAAACCGCCGCGGGTAGTTAGAGTGCGACTATGAAATTGCACTTATGAAAATTACTAAGAGATATTTACCAATAGTTTCTTCTTTCATTACAACCAAATAATCATTACTATGTCAAGTATAAAAACATCTTATAGCAGGCGTTCTTTTTTGAAAGCTACAGCATTAGCTGGCGGAGGCATGATGCTAAATTTTAGTTGGTTGGCTGGATGTAAGCCTACACCGGAAGAAGTATTGACACTTCCCAAAGAATGGTTTGAGTTGAACAGCTACATCAAAATCGGAGAAAATGGAGTAGTCACCCTCATGGCTCCTAACCCGGAATTCGGGCAGAATGTTAAGACCTCACTGCCGATGATGCTCGCTGAAGAATTGGATATAGACTGGAAAAACGTCATTGTAGAGCAGGCTGATTTCTTTCCTGAACATTTTGATCGCCTCCAGTTTACAGGAGGGAGCACTGCAATGAGCAGGGCTTGGAAACCTTTGCGCACCGCAGGAGCTACAGCCCGGCAAATGCTGATCAATGCCGCCGCACAATCCTGGAAGGTTCCTGCAGGTGAAATAACTACCGAAAGCGGAGTTTTGCATCACAAGCCAAGCGGTAAAAAAGCGGGCTACGGTGAAATGGCTTCTAAAGCGGCAAAACTTCCGGTTCCAAAAGACGTTCCTTTGAAAAAAGTGAGTGATTTCAAAGTTATAGGAAACTCAAAGAAGAACGTAGAGGGATTGAATATTGTGACGGGGAAGCCGTTGTTCACACTGGATTACAAACAGCCCGGAATGTTGATTGCCATGATTGCCCATCCTCCTGCATTCGGCTTGAAAGTGAAATCGGTAGATGATGCCGCAGCGAGAGCTATGCCCGGCATCAAGGATGTGTTTACCGTTAAAACTCTTGACGACAATTATGAAAGAAACTTTTTTGACACCACCTCCTTCACAGAACTGGTGGTAGTGGTGGGAAATACAACATGGGAGGTAATGAACGCCAAGATCCGGAAGCAGCCTTTAAAAAGGCTGCAAAAGTGATTGAACGAACCTATACCGCTCCTTTCCTGGCACATAATGCTATGGAACCGCGCAACTGTTTTGCCTATGTTACAGCAGGTAAAGCTGAAATCTACGGACCAACCCAGGCACCTGAGTTTATTACACAAACGCTTGCTGCCCGCCTGGGAATGCCAAAAGAAAAAATCCACATTAAATTAGCGAGAATGGGCGGAGGATTTGGTCAAAGAGCATATTGTCACCATATGCTTGAGGCAGCAGTTATTTCCCAAAGATTGAATGCCCCGGTAAAGTTGGTTTACTCCCGTGAGGACGATATGACTTACGGGATTTATCGCCCAACTTATACTGTGACTTATAAAGCCGCACTGGATGAAAACAACAACCTCATTGCTTATTCTGTAAAAGCTGGCGGTATTCCTGAAAGTCCGCTTGGCTTCTCCCACAATCGCTTTCCTGCGGGTGCGGTGGATAATTACCTGGCAGAAGAATGGAACCTTGATTCTAACATCACTATCGGCGCGTTTCGTGCGCCCAGGTCAAATTTCCTCGGTGGTGCTGAACAGTCGTTCATGGATGAAGTGGCAGAACTGGCGGGTAAGGACCCAATAGAGTTTCGCCTGGAACTTTTTGAGCGTGCGAAGAACAAGCCCGTAGGAAAAGACAATGATTATGATGCGGATCGTTATGCCGGGGTATTAAAATTGATTAAAGAAAAGTCCAACTGGAACGGGGCTAACAATAATGCTCACCGAGGTGTTGCAGCATATTTCTGTCACAACACATACGTTGCTGAGGTGATCGATCTGACAATGAAGGGAAACAAGCCCGTGATTGAAAAAGTATATGCTGCTGTTGACTGTGGTGTGGTGATAAATCCGGATGCAGCAGCGAACATGGGTCAAGGGGCTATTGTGGACGGTATTGGAAATGCCCTATATGGTGAGATGACGTTTAAGGATGGAGTGCCACAAAAAAATAATTTTGATACCTATCGAATGGTAAGACATAGTGAGGCACCAAAGGCGATTGAGGTACATTTTGTTCAGAATGACCATGATCCAACTGGTCTTGGTGAGCCGCTGTTCCCGCCCATTTTTGGTGCGCTTGCAAACGCGTTACACAAGGCTACCGGAAAGCGTTTATATGAACAACCGTTTGAAAAACAATTGCAGTCAACTTCACCACTTATGTAATAGTAAGTAACTGTTGTTGCAGTGACAAAAAATAAGTCGCTTATGAAAAAGATGTTATTGATCATCGCTATAGCAGCTGTTTTCACGTCTTGCGGAAACGGTAGTGAAAGTTCTACAACTTCAGACACAACTACAAGCTCAGACACTACTAATAGCATTAGTCCTCCACCAACGTCCGATACCGCAACTGCGGTGGCGCCGATGATGGGTGATACATCAAAAACAGAAGCTGACAGTTTAAAAAAGTAGGAATACTTTCAATATTCTTTTGTTTAGCAACAGCTTTCTGTGCATTAATATCGGCGATTGTAAAATAACAAAACAATCAGGCAAAAATAATTGAACGAATGCGCAGCAAAAAGAGTGGGTCGTTACAAGCTAGGTAATGAATCACTGAAATGAAAAACACAATATTTCTCTGGTTATTAATTGCCTTATGTATATCATCCGGTTGCTCAAATGCACAATCTGTTTCATCCAAAAAAATATTGATTGTGTATTTGTCACGAACAAACAACACAAAGGCAATAGCGGAAATCATTCACAACTATGTAGGTGGAACATTGGTAGCGCTTGAATTAGAGAAACCATATCCAAAGAATTACCAGGCTACAGTACAACAGGTAGTGAATGAAAATGAAACAGGCTATTTGCCACCTTTAAAAACAACAATTGATAGCATTCAAAACTATGATGTTGTGTTTATAGGCTTCCCTACCTGGGCTATGCAGATGCCGCCACCGATGAAGAGCTTTTTACACCAGTATAACCTTAGCGGAAAAACTGTAATTCCATTCAATACAAATGCAGGCTATGGTGTAGGAAGTGGTTTCCAGACGGTAAAGGAGCTTTGTCCGAATAGTAAGGTATTGAAAGGATTTTCTATCAGAGGCGGAGTGGAGAGAGACGGCGTATATTTTGTTATCAAAGGCGAAAAGGCAAAAGAAGCAGAAACGGAAGTAAAGAAATGGTTACACGAAATTAAGTGAATAGAATAGCGAAATTCTGGGTTGATTTTCGTAATAAATAGTTTGAAATGTATAAGAATCAGTAGCACGGCTAAAACACCTTTGAATGAGGCACTGATTTTGACGTAATAAAGCTAACCGGTTCAAAAAAAAAGCGAAAAAATATTCCTCACTTCTTATGTTTCATCAACTATGATCTCATTAAATGTTAATCAGAAAACCTACGAGGTGGATGTAAGTCCGGATACGCCATTATTATGGGTTATAAGAGATGTCATTGGTCTTACCGGAACCAAATATGGTTGTGGCGTAGCCCAATGTGGTGCTTGTGTTGTTCACCTGAACGGAGAAGCTGTGCGTTCCTGTGTTACAAGAGTAAAGCGTGCCGAAGGTCAGAAAATAACAACAATTGAAGGATTATCAAAAAACAATGACCATCCTTTACAACTTGCATGGCAGGAGATTGATGTGCCACAATGTGGTTATTGCCATTCAGGTCAGTTGATGTCAGCAGCGGTGCTTCTTAGAGAAAACCCTAACCCCAGCGACAAGGATATTGATGACGCAATGGCTGGAAATATTTGCCGGTGTGGTACTTATCTCCGTATTCGCAAAGCCATTCATTTGGCAGCCGAAATGCAACGGAAAGAGAAAAAGATCGGGTAATAACGATAATACCCGCTATGATGAATTACAAAGTTTGATACTGTTTAAACTCATACCATTTTATGAAACAGCATTCAGAAACCAAAGCACATCATTTTTTGCCTGTAAAAACGATTACTGTCATATCGGTTATTCTTTTAGTTATTGCAGTGACGACTTCAGCATTTAAAAACAAGAGTGATTTTAGGGATAACAACGCAAAATCTGATGATATCAACAAGGATAGTGTTGAATCAGTTGAAGCCTTTATGAAGGTATATAAAGTTTTGATGAGTCCGAGATGTATGAATTGTCATCCTGCAGGCGATCAGCCTTTACAAGGTGACGATAGTCATATACACACCATGAATGTACAACGTGGTAAAGATGGCACCGGTATATATGCGGTAAAATGTTCCAATTGTCATCAGCCTGAGAATACTCCCGGGATACACACACCTCCGGGCAATCCCAAATGGCATTTACCTCCAGTTGACATGAAGATGGTTTTTGAGGGAAGGACACCGCATCAACTTGCTTTACAAATTATGGACTATGATAAGAATGGTCATAAAAACAAAGAGCAGTTACTGGAACATGCCCGCGATACTTTGGTAAAAGCAGGCTGGAATATGGGTGAAGGACGTATACCACCGCCATTGAGTTATGATGCTTTTCTAACAGCATGGGATACATGGATTGAAAAAGGTGCGTATGCTCCTAAACAATAGAAGCTGTTTTAGAATTATAGAATAATATACTGAGATCGCAGTTGTGCTGTACAAAAGAAATCTTCTTATTTACTTTTTTGTCTTGATCCCGATTTTCATCGGGACTGGCTCCAAAAAGTAACAAAAAAGTCAAGAAAGAAATGATATACAGCCCATTTCTTTCTTCCGCCTTGATTAAGCTTTTGTACTACTGTGAACTCAGCTATTTAACAATGATGAGCAACTAATTGAAGAGATTGTTTACTGATGCCGCAGATGACAATAGATATGCAGATAAAGTGATTGCGACGCAAGGGACGATGCCATAAAATACCATTGCTGGTATCAAAATAAAATTTCAGATAGCTTCCTAAACATATCATTAACTATGAGCACTAAGACGATATCCCGCAGAAACTTCCTCAGAACTTCCAGCTTAACAGGAGCTGTACTTAGCATAGGTTTTTATTTTCCTGCGCTGGCGAAAGAAGCAAAGATCATAAACGCAGGGAATGAAGCAAATGAAGAGATTGAGTTGAATGCGTGGATACATATCAATACATCGGGTAAAGTTACCATTTTCAGTCACCGTGCAGAAATGGGTCAGGGTGTTTACCAGTCCATACCGCAGATCGTTGCTGAAGAACTGGAAGTGAATTTAGATGAGGTGAATATTGTTTTTGCAAAAGGCGATCAAAAAAAATATGGCAACCAGATAACAGGCGGCAGTTCCAGTGTTCGTGGTTCTTATAAAAATTTATTGAACCTTGGTGCAACAGCCCGTGAGATGCTGATAACCGCAGCAGCCACAAAATGGAATGTTCCAAATACAGAATGCTATGCAGAAGCCGGTCATGTTTTTCATAAGCCTTCAGGTAAAAAATTGCATTACGGAGAACTTGTGATGGATGCTTCAAAACTGGAAGCTCCAAAGAATGTGAAACTCAAAAACCGCTCTGAATACAAACTGATTGGCAAGCCACTGCATCGCCAGGACTCAAAATTGAAAACAAATGGTACTGCCATATTTGGTTTGGACAAGAAACTGCCGGGTATGTTGTATGCAGCCGTAGAACGTAATCCGCGGCTGCGTGGTAAAGTAAAAAGTTTTGATGATTCAGCAGCACTTAAAATGCCCGGAGTAAAGAAAGTATTTAAAGTTAGAATGGGCGTATTCAGCACCTATCGTGAAGGTGTTGCAGTCGTAGCTAATTCAACGTTCGCTGCCATGCAGGGAAAGAAGGCATTAAAAGTTGAATGGGATGATAGTGGATTTGAACATTTAGATACAGCAGAAATATTCAGGCGCCAGGAAGAAGCTTTGAAGACAAGTGAAGGACTTTCTTTCCGCAAACAGGGAGACCCGGACAGCATAATACAAAATGCAGAAAAGAAGATTGACGTGGTTTATCAAACTCCGTATCAATCTCATTATTGTATGGAGCCACTGAATTGTGTTGCACATTACCAGGGAGATAAACTGGAGATATGGGGACCGATACAGGCACCTGACTGGGTGCAGGATTATATCAGTAAAGAAATGGGAATAGCAAGAGACAACGTGATTGTGAACCTGACTTTCTTGGGTGGCGGTTTTGGAAGAAAGGCCTTTATGGATTACCCCCATGAGGCTTCTGTTATTTCAAAAGAGGTAGGCGCACCGGTTCAGGTGGTATGGACAAGAGAAGATGATGCAACACAAGGACCTTATCGCCCGGGCATCACATATCGTTGCGAAGGTGTTGTTACCAATGGTGAGATCAGTGCTTTTAAGTTGAGAATGGCAGGACAAAATAATGATCACTGGAGAGGTGGCGACAAAACGAAGCCAAATCGAAGCACATCGGAAGGATTTCTGAAACCTTATTTTGAGACGATACAAAATCTGAGCATTGCAGACGTGCCTTTTGAGACGCCGATCCCCACGATGTGGTGGCGTTCTGTTTATGCGTCAACCAACGGCTTCGCATACGAAAGCTTCATGGACGAATTAGCCATTGCAGCCGGCAAAGATCCGCTTGAATTCAGGAGGCAGAATTTGAAAGAAGAACGACTACATAAACAGATCGATAAACTGATAGAAGTTTCGGGTTGGAATAACCGGAAGAAAAATGAAGGTTATGGTGTCGCCATCACAGAGTGTTTCGCAAGTACTGTAGGGCAGGTAGTAAAAGTATCAAAAGATGGCAATGGCAAAGTAAAGATCGATCATGTTTGGGCAGTGATGGATTGTGGCTGGTATGTAAATCCTGACACTATCAAAGCACAGGTGGAAGGTGCAATCGTTATGGCGCTGGGTGCAGCTACCATACATGAAATAACATTTAAAGATGGTATGACAGAACAAAAGAATTTCTATGCATATAAAATGCCGCGTATAACAGATATTCCACCTATCGATGTGTACATCATGGAAAATGATGCAGATGCAGGTGGTGTTGGGGAACCGGGTTTGCCGGCATTTGCTCCTGCGCTTACCAATGCTATTTATGATCTCACAGGAAAGCGGATAAGAAGGTTGCCCTTTGATTTATCATCAGTATAATGTATTATTCTATAAACATTTTCTTAAAAAAGCTTCTCTAAAATGGTTAGAAATATCGCAAGCCTGATTAAAATTTGCCAGGCTTGTAACTAATGTTTGAATTTCGTAAGTAGTTATAACAATTAGAATTTTTATTTTGTACTAAGCTGTATTGCTACTATCATCGCCTGTGGAGCCTGCACTGAACTTGTTTCAGTGTCACTCACTTGTACGTTCTGTTCTTTATGCAGCAATATGCAATTCGTTTACGATTTCTTCGCATGTCTCTCCAAGGGCTTGTCTGATTAGCCGAGGACATTGCGGTA
>WNGA01010234.1_pt1 | contig 12456 bp, 10 predicted proteins | sample 5400061 | NCBI WGS metagenome assembly WNGA01 (sample SAMN13153366, study PRJNA577476) | soil metagenome | isolation source: 100 cm soil or saprolite under grassland replicate 2 | place: USA:California | collected 2016-06-15
CTTTTCGCCACCCCCAGCCGTCGACGTCGTCATGGTCAGGATGCGAAAGCGTGGGCCGCCGCTGATCGCGGCCCGCGACGCGCGGGCGTACCGCGATTTCGTCGTCGCCCTCTTTGTCTCCCGAAAGCCGAGCATCGGCGCTGCCTCGTCACAGCTCTTCCGCGGCCGAGTCTCCAGACGACTTCTCCACGCCGCGCACATCGATCCGGCCTCGTCCCCTTCAGCATTAGCGCTTCCGGCCTGGCTTCAACTCTTCGGACATTTCGCGCGGCTACCAGCTGAGATACGAAACTCGGTCGCCGGAGCCGAGAGGCGGCTGCGGCGGCGGCAGCAAGGCCTGCAGAAGATCCACCGAACGCGTGTTCCTCGGGACGCGTTGTCCGTTGGATCCGTCGCTTTGCGCCTCCCGTCGCGATGGCTGCATCCAGAGAGGAGCTTGACTCAGAATCCGCGCGATGTATCCCCTCCGTGTCCAGAACCTCTCGTGCTGACTCGCCCGACGTATTGGCGGCTCCCGCACGAGGCGCAACGACGAGACAGCCACCTCGAGATGGATGCAAACAGATGAAGGACTCGGGGCTCCAGGGACGGGTCGCGCTTGTGACAGGCGCCAACCACGGCATTGGCGCGGCGACGGCACGGGGTCTGGCTTCGGCCGGGTGTGATGTCTTCATCCACTTCCTGCGGCACCGCGCGGGCGACGACCCCGGTGCTGCACAGCGGATGCAGGACGCCACGCAGATCGTCGAAGGGATTCGCAGCGCCGGTGGTCGGGCGGAAAGTTGGGAAGCCGACCTGGCTGATCCAGCGAGCATTCCCGCACTCTTCGATCGTGTCGAGACGGCGTTCGGCCCGGTGGAGATCCTTGTCAATAATGCCGCCGTCTCCGAGCACGACACTTTCGATCCTCGCATTGGCGCCCGCGACTGGGCTGGACGCCCGACGCCCCAACTGACCGCGGCGAGTCACGAGCGTCACTTCTCGGTGAATACGCGGGCAGTCGCGCTGATGATGGCCGAGTACGCGCGCCGGCACCTCGCGCGTGACGCCACCTGGGGCCGGATCATCAACGTGAGCACGGACGGCTCTGCGTCGTTCCCCGGCGAGGTCTCCTACGGCGCCAGCAAGTACGCGACGGAGTCCTACTCGCGCGCGGCGGCCTGGGAACTCGGCCGCTTGGGCATCACGGTCAACATCGTCTCGCCGGGCCCCACCGACACGGGATGGATCACCCCGGACATGGTCGCGGACATGGAGCGCACCACACCGCTCGGGCGTGTTGGCAAGCCAGCGGATGTCGCGGATGTGATCGTCTTCCTCGCCTCCGATCAAGCGCGATGGTTAACGGGACAGCTCTTGTTCGTCGGTGGCGGACATCGCATGTTCTAGGTCGGCCCAAGATGAGTAGCAGCCGGGCACTGAGGAACGAGGTGCGCCCCGCCGATGATGAAGCAACCTAACTCTGCGCACGGTAAGGGGGCTAATAACTGCGTCGGCGCGCGCTGCGCATGAATAGATCAGCTCCCGTCGCGTCGTCGCTAGCGAGGCGGAGTATCCACCTAGGTCCGCGCTTTTCGTCGGCACAATGGCCTCGTGACGGAGTCGCCGGTGCCCGTGCCGCAGGATGTAGAGCAGGCGGTACTCGCTTTCGGGATCGTCCCTAAGGCTGTCAGCGCGCTCTTCGGCAACACGACAATCGTGTGGCGGGTGGACACAGACGATGGACCGTTCGTCCTTCGGCGGCGAGCGACGCGAGAGGTGGCCCAGCTCCGAACCACACACGAACTCCTTCGCTATCTCAATCCCTTGGGGATCGCGCCTGAGGTGCGTGCGGCACCGAATGCTGAGGATGTCGTGACAACGAACGAGGCGTTCTGGGAACTGCTCACTTTCCTCCCGGGAGAGGTCTCAACGACGGGATGGGATTTCGATTGGGACGATGACGAGCTGTTGGCAAGCTCCGCAGATCTCCTCGCGCATCTCAACAGCGCACTTCGCGACTACAAGCCTCCCCCATCGAGCAGGTGGTACGAGCGGACGCCAATGCCTCCGCGCGAGGAGCTCGAGGCCTGGTTGCGGTCCCAAAGAACCGAGGAGACGAGCCACATCCTCGACCTACTGCCGTTTGTCGAGGCCCGCCTCCCGGCTCCGACCTAGGACGACACTCGTCGCCACATCGTCCACAGCGACTTTGCTTGGTACAACGTCGTTCGCACGGGTCGCGCTGCGACGGGCGTCATCGACTTCGACTCGGCCCAGCCCAACACCGAGTTGCACGACATCGCCTACGCGGTCTACGCGTTCGCGCCCATCAACGAATCGATCGCGGGACAACGGCGCTCACCAGCGCGGACGGCAGCCCGAGTGGCGACATTCGTCGATGCCTATGAGGAGCGTGCTGGTCCTCTGCCCATAACGGCAGCTTCGCTATTGGACATGGCCGCACACCGCGTCGCGCTCTCTGCTGCAACCCTCCTCGGAGGTTTGCTCGGAGGAGAAGAGCGCGCACAGCGTCTGCTGTCGCACGTCGTGGGATACGCCACCTGGCTTGGGTGGTACCAGCGTGAGCGGGGTCAACTGCTTGAAGCTGTCGCGTCGGATCTCCGTTCGGGCACGCGCGATTCGTAGCGCCACGCAACTATTGACCGGATTGTTGGCGTGCGCATGAGTTCCGGTACCGCGACCCGGCGAGAACCGCGCGTCGAATCTGCGAACGACGGCCGTTTCAAGGCCACGGTCGAGCTGATGACGACCAGCCGATGGGCTCGCGCAGCGCGAGCGCATCGCCGCAGGGTTGCGGCGTTGGCGGTTTTCGTTCGCGTGTCCACGCTCACGTCCGGACGCGCGGCCGCGATCGGTCCACCGGGTGCGAGCGGAGCTTCGCCCTCCCATGGAGATGTCGAACTGCTGGCTCAGTTGGCTCGTGCTTCCCCGAATCAGCAACGATCACTTCGTGTCCGTGTTCGAGGGCGATCCGGCCGGCTGAAAGCCCGACCGGACTGGTGCCACCAATCAACGCGAGTCTCATGTCGACCGGAGTCTCATGGGTCCAGGGGCAGGCTAAGCCCGGCTATGAGTTCTTGGTCAGGGTTGAGGCGCGATCGACTTTGTCCAAGATTGTCTTGATGAAGACTGACTTCGCGGCGGCATAGTGTCGTCCGACGTCGAACCTGCTCGCCAAGTGACGCTTGAGGGTCTCGTAGGCACGGGCATCCTCGGGGTGCGCGCGAAGGTAGTCACGAAACAGCAGTTGTCTTCGCCAGAATTCGCTCGTGGTTTCGACCATGTGGATGTGGTGAGTGCGCGGTCGCGGCACGACCCTCCGGAAGTACCGCCGCTCGGGCAGTTCGGCCTCCCACTGAGGCACGTACTCGTAGCCAAGCCCTTTCAGCGGATCGATGCAGTTCGTTGCGTCGGCCAATGAACGAAGACCGACCAGGATGTCGATGATCGGTTTCGCGGCGAGGCCGGGGACAGCGGTGCTGCCGATGTGCTCGACCGCGGCAACGTGGCGACCAATCGCCGCGAGGATCCGGCCCTTCTCTTCTTCGAATTGGCGGGGCCACGTGGTGTCGTAATCGACGATCTCGATGGGCACGAAGAACAAGCCTACGGTGGCGTCTTTTTCCTACGATGCTTGTAGAGCGATGAGTGATCCAAAGTCGATGGTTCAGCACGGTTACGACCTCGTCTCGCGGGCGTACCGCTCCGACGACGCCGTCGAAGGCCAGTACGCGGAGTGGCTGGACCTGCTCGAGTTGGGCATCAAGCCTGGCGCGGCGATTCTCGATCTCGGCTGCGGTTGCGGCATCCCCGTCGCCCGTCGCCTCGCATCGCGCTTCGCCGTCACGGGCGTTGACTTCTCGCCCGTGCAAATCGCGCGCGCCCGCTCGCTTGTGCCAACCGCGACCTTTATTTGCGCCGATATGACGACACTGCAGCTCGGCGACGATAGCTTCGACGCCATCGTGTGTCTGTTTGCTCTCATTCACGTGCCGCTCGATGAGCAGCCCGATCTCCTGCGCAACATCCGACGCTGGCTGCGACCCGGCGGCCTCTTGCTGGCGACGGTGGGGCACACGGCTTGGACCGGAGTCGAGAAAGATTGGCTGGGTGTCGAAGGCGCCGATATGTGGTGGAGCCACGCAGACGCGGAAACCTATCGGCTTTGGTTCGGTGACGCCGGGCTGCAACTGCAGTTGGAGAAGTTCATACCTGAAGGCAACGGTGGGCATACCTTGGTGCTCGCGTCTCGAAGAATGCCTTGAATCAGGCGTCCGCTTGTTATTAGGGAGGCCATGTTTTAGCAGCAAGCTGGCTTAGCCAGAAGAAGCCGAGGCGCGAGCGTGCTAGGTACGCGTAGAGATGCACGGGAGCTCGGGGTGACGGATTCGGTGCCTGCCGCCCGTCGATGCGCCGTTTCGCCTGATTTTTCGTGATCGCCGGCTGAATCGAACGCGGAAGTTTGCGAAACCGCTGCTCTACCGGCTGAGCTACGTCGGCGGGATTTCCTTGTGATTCTCGCATGTTCTGAACGTGAACGCGGCGGCGGCCGCATCGTTGTCAAGTGTTGCTCGCCAGAAAGCCAGCGAGTGCGCGTACACGAGCGAGCGCGCCTCGGCGTCGTCGCGGAAGTGGCCTCGACCGACGATTGCCATGCTCCCGAGCGCGTGATCGATGTTGTCGATGATAGCCAGGTGACGGTTCGGACTGCCCACAGAGAGGTCGTATGCCTTACGCCGCCACCCCGTGCCTGACCACGCGCGGCGATGTCGTTCGACCCCATGATCGTCATCAGCGGGATCTCGATCCCCGCGAAGGACTCGGTCGTCGGGCCCTTCTCGCCTGGAACGGAGAACGCGGAGCTCCAACTAGCTGAGCCCATCGCCGGTGGAAGGTGTACGACGCACACCGCGGGTATAGGCTCGCGCCGCTGTGCCCGAGCGGATCCTTCTCGTAGACGATCAACCGGGGAACCTTCGGCTCCTTGAGGCGATCCTGGCTCCACACGGGTACGACATCACTGCCGTCTCGTCCGGCGAGGAGGCGCTGCGCGTCATCGATCGCGCGCCGCCTGATCTCGTACTGCTCGACATCGTGATGCCCGGCATCAAGGGTTACGAGGTCTGCCGCCGGGTGCGCGCCAACGACACGACGAGCTTCCTCCCGATCGTGATGGTCACTGCGAACCCGGAGCAGGACAAAGTCGCGGGCATCGAGGCCGGAGCCGACGACTTCATCGTCGAGCCGTTCGAGAAACACGAACTCCTCGCTCGCGTCCGCTCGCTTCTGCGCATCAAGGCATACCACGACACGGTCGAGCGCATGGCCGCCGAGCTCGCGCAGCTGAATCGCACGCTCGAAGAGCGCGTGGCGGCGCAGGTGAAGGAGAACCTGGCTCTGCGGGGTCTCGGAGGCACGGCCGTCTTCCGCCGCGAGGGTGAGTTCTGGACGATCGCCTTCGAGGGCGCGGCGTTCCGACTGAAGGACGCGAAGGGTCTCCAGTACATCGCGAGACTTCTCGGCGAGCCGGGCCGCGAAGTACACGTGCTGCGCCTGCTCGCGCCGTCGACCGCGGAAGGCGACGCGATCCAGCGAGCCGCCGGCGACGCGGGTCCGGCCCTCGACCATCAGGCCAAGCGGGAATACCGCGCCCGTCTCGAGGAGCTGGAGGCCGAGCTGCGCGAGGCCGAGGAGTGGAATGACGCCGAGCGAGCGGCTCGCGCCAGACAAGAGCGCGAGCTGCTGGCGCACGAGCTCGGGGCGGCGGTCGGCCTCGGCGGCCGCGATCGGACGGCCGCGTCGGATGCCGAACGGGCGCGGATCAACGTGACGCGCGCGATCAAGGCCGCCCTAGACCGTATCGCTACGCACAGTCCCGCGCTCGGTCGGCACTTCGAAGCCACGCTGCGGACGGGGACGTTCTGCGTCTACCTGCCCGATCCCGACGCACAGGTCCGCTGGGAGCTGTAGCGCCGTTCGAACCGCCTGAACGATCCGTTCTGCCCGTCCTCACGCCTCACAGGTGACGCGCCAACACGGCGCGGAGGAAGGAGGAAGCAGATGCGTGTGGCCAGTGTCGTCATTCTCGCCGCCGCGGCGTTCGCGTCGGCCTGCGGGTCCGTCGCCGCCTCGGGTGCCGGTGACGGCTCGTACGACCGGATCGAGGAGCTCCGTGCCCTGCGCGCTGTTGATGCGGATCGCCGCTACGACCGGATCGAGGAGCTGCGGAATAGCCGTCACGCCTCATCGGTGAGCTCGGCCGGCGACGACAGCTACGAGCGAGTCGAGGCGCATCGCCTCAACTGGGGCAAGTGAGCCACGGAATGAGGGGAAGTATCGAGGGTGGACGCCTTGATGCTTCCCCTCGACGCCTAGGATGGCGCCGAGGAAAGCGTGTGGGCGTGTCGCGTGCCGTCGAATGGTTGTTCATACCTGCATGGCGGATTGTTGCCATGGTTGCTCTTGTTGCCCTGCCGCTGCTCATGGTCAGCGAGCTCTCATCGCGAGACCAGCGTGACCGGCTGCGTGCAAGTGAAGAGCGCGAAGTGGCGGATGCCGCTGCGCTCGCGGCAGGGACCTTCGGCGATCACATCGTGCGGGCTCGGAACAGCATCTCGCTCTTGCTCTTCAACCCACGCCTCAACACGGCATTCGGTATCGATCGGTCGCAGGTGGCGCTGCTCATCGGCGCCGCTGGGCAGGCTATCGGTGATGAGGCCCGAGGGATCTACGTGTTGGATGAGCAGCACCGGATCTACATCGCCATCACGACCGTGGGAAGCAAGGGCACACAACCCTTGCGTGGTGAAGTCGAAGGTACGCAGCAGCTCGAGGCACTCGCGTTCCCGCATCCGGAGCTGCTCGTCAAGGCGCCAGTGGTCGTGAACGCGAGTGGAGCGAAGGTACGTACGAGTGGCTCGGACAGCCGCATCTCGGACCCGTACCCGACTTCGGATGGACACGTCGCGACGACCGTGAGCGCCGCGCAATACGAGTGGCTGACATTAGCTGTCGAACTCGATCTCAACCGCATCGCGGAGACGATCGCGACTCAGCTGCCATCCGGCGATGTGTACCTCACCGATAGGAACGGCGCGCTCCTGATGCCGCTTTCCAGCGACGGGGCTCGCGTGCGCGACATCTCCAGGGCAAGTCTGCTTCGCCAGACAGCCGCGCGCTCACTCACTTCGTACGTCGCACCCCTCGCCGATCCCGCGACCGGCCGACCGCTGCTCACCGCGATCGCATCGGTGCCTGGGACCGACTGGCGCATCGTGGTCGCGAGGCAATCCACGTTCGCGGCCGAGATCGACCCTGTGCTGACTCAGATCGAGGTCGGCCGCATCGCCTTCGTCCTCGTGCTGCTTGTCGGCAGCGCGGTGCTTAGTGTCGCCGGCTCACAGATCGTCCGACAGCGCCGCACCATCGCGCAAGCTAGTCAGGAGAAGTCGCGCTTCCTCGCGAACATGAGCCACGAGCTACGCACGCCACTGAACGCGATCATCGGCTTCGCCCAGCTGCTCGACGAGGGGATCTCGGGTCCGCTGAGCCCCAAGCAGTCCGAGTACCTGCGCGACATCAGCGAGTCGGGCAAGCACCAGCTCGCGCTGATCAACGACATCCTCGACCTGTCGAAGGTCGAGGCCGGCAAGATGGAGTTCCACCCCGAGGCCTTCGACGCCGGCGACGCGGTCCGGCGTGTGCAGACCCTCGTCGCCCCGCTCGCGCAGTCCAAGGACGTGCGCATGCGCGTGGAGGGCGACACACCGCTGCCGATAGAGCACGACCCGGCCCGCTTCCGCCAGGTCCTGTACAACCTCTTGAGCAACGCGGTGAAGTTCACGCCGGAGGGCGGGTCGGTCACGACGGCGGTGCGCTCGGATGGCAACGGCTGGGTCGAGTTCGCCGTCACCGACACCGGCGTCGGGATGAGCGCCGCGGACCAGGCCTCGATCTTCCAGGAGTTCAAGCGCGTCGGATCGACGTACGCGCAAGCCCAACTGGGCACCGGGCTGGGACTCGCCCTGGTGAAGCGCTTCGTCGAAGGGATGGGCGGCACGATCGCCGTCGCCAGCACCGAGGGGCAGGGCTCCACTTTTACCGTGCGGCTGCCAAAGGCGATGCCTGCGACCGCAACTGTCTAGGTGAATGGTGGGCGATGCTGGACTCGAATCAGGGACCTCTGCAACGCGGCACGCAGGGCATCCGCGGCGGTGGCCACGCGGCGAAGGAACCCACGCGCGATAGCGGCTGTACAACAAGCTCGTGTTCGGACTCGTTATGACGGGCATGGAGGGCAAGGGCCTCGGGGTCAAGACAGACCGGCCCTCTTCTGGAAGTCGTGAGTTAGCGATGTCGCCGCCTGGCTTCCACACCTCCTTCACGTTTCGACGAGCTCCGACGCCAGCCGCGGCCACGCGCGCGCAGGACATCCGTGAGGAGCCGAGTGTCACTGCGTCGTCGCTACGTTCTCCGCGGCGGGAAACTCATTCTATTGGAGATGCGCGCGGCGGGAGCCGCGCGGAACAGTGCAATGGTGTAGAGGTGTAGCTTCGGCACGCTGCGCGCTGGCCTACACGCGGACCACGACCCGTCGAGACGATTGCATCTCAGGAAGGTAGGAACATGAGAGCTCTCCTCACATCGGCCGGGATCAAGAACAGCAGCATCCACGACGCGCTGGTTGACCTGCTGGACAAACCGATCGCCGAGTCCAACGCCCTCTTTATCCCCACCGCCGTCTACCCCTTCCCCGGCGGGCCCGGCATGGCGTGGCGGGCGATCCGCGGCAATGCTTCATCGCCGTTGTGTGAATTGGGTTGGAAATCGTTGGGGGTCCTGGAGCTGACGGCGCTGCCGAGCATCGAGGAGGCTACTTGGGTGCCAACGGTCCAGGACGCCGACGCACTGTTGGTATGGGGCGGCGACCCCCTGTTTCTCGCCAACTGGATGCGGCGCTCCGGCTTGACCGGTCTCATTCCGACACTGCGCTCGGAGGCGGTCTATGTGGGCGTGAGCGCCGGGAGCATGGCTGCTGCCTCCACGTTCGTCGAGACCTACGACCAACCGCCACGCGGGAAGGATGGACCGCTGAAGTCGGAGGACATCGTCTTCGCCACGTCCCGGGGAGACGTTCACCGAATCCTTGTCACGGGACAGGGAGCGGGACTCGTTGACTTCGCGGTGATCCCGCACCTGGAGCACGCGGACCACCCCGACGCTTCCTTTGCCAACGCTGAGAGGTGGGCGGCACGGATTTCTGCGCCGACATATGCGATCGATGATGAGACCGCCATCAGGGTGGTCGAGGGCGCCGCCCAGGTCGTCTCCGAGGGGCACTGGAAACTGTTCCAGCGCTAACGGGACCGGATAGCTGCTATCGCAAGCGCCTGCCCGTCGGCCGCGGTCTTGAGGCGCTCAAACTCCGCCTGTCAGATGAGGATCGCACGCTGCTCACCGCACTTCGCTGAGACCATTGCTCTTCGACGGTAGAAATCGGTATCCGTCGCGAGTTTCTGAGCAACTTCGCTGCTCACGGCGTGCGCGATTCTCGCGACCGCGAAGGCGGGCTGGCTCCGCGGGTTTTCGTGGCAGCGCGAGTCACCTACATCGACCTGTAGAGCCTGAAGAGCTGCGGGACGTCGCCAGTCATCTTCGCTCGCAGCTCCGGGCTCAACTCGCCCAGCAGCTCCCCCAAGACCGAAGCCGTCGCGATGATCGGCTCCATGAGCGCCGCGACTTGACACCACGGCGTGATGTCGGACGGCGAGCGTCTGCCAGCCGAGTGGCGCCGCCTCCTCAGGGAGTTCCTCGGCCCGCGGTTCGGCGGATTTGGCGAGATCTGGTCCAGCGCGAACCGTCATGCTCTATCCCGCGAACTCGAACGAGGCGCGGCGCTCGATGCGCTCGTGCACTACGAGGAACGCCGACGTGCAGACCGCATCGAGTGGCTACCGCGACATGCTCGTCTTCGCTGGCGTCCAGACGCCGTCTGAGCGGAGCTTGACCGTGTCGCGCTCGAGGCGATCACCCACGTCGTTGCCGCGAACGCGCGCAACCGTACGCGGGGCCGACCGAGACTCTACGAGCGCTGCGCTGGCGTGGGTACCTGTTGTTCACGTCCTCGGGCGATGACTCCGAGAACCTCGATGGCTATCTGCGTGGGTTGGGCGTCCGTGAGCTCTTTGTCGAAACCTACGGCGCGGATCTCATAGGTGTGCCCAAGACCCGACCTGGGTTCTACTCAGCGTTGGTCTCTTCTCAGCGCTCTACGGCGATGAGCGGCTCGAGGCCGCTCTCGCAGCGTACGCTGCCTTCGAACACGGCACTGACGATCTGGACAAGGCGATCGATGCACCCACTCTCCTCGTCGAGGTCGCGACTGTCTTGGCTTCGAAAGGCTTCGGCCGTTCTTGGCACTCGGCGTGGTAGAGGCGCGCTTCGCAAGACGACCGGGAATCTCAGTTGCTGCACGGCACTACCGCAGCCGTTGCTGCACAATTGCTGCACATCACCGCTCGGGACAACCGCGATAAGAGTGGTCGTCTTACCCGCGTCCGGGCTTCTTCGAGCTCGGGCGGTTTTTCGACAGGACCTACAGCGCATACATCGAGTCCGTGGTGTACCACCATGTATCGGGTTGTCCCGCGCTCTCAGCACACGGATCCAGTTTGTAACATCACAGGATACGGAAGTCAGATGATGCGGGCTCATGCCACGACACTCGTCAAAAGGCCGCGGCGAATGCGCGTCGCGGAGCTCCGCACATCCGACCGCAACCCGCGAACGATCTCGACCGGCCGGTTCGAGAACCTGAAGCGCAGCCTCCAAGAGGATCGCGACTTCCTCGACGCGCGCCCGTTGCTCGTCAACTCCTACCCGGGTCGAGAGAACATCGTCATCGGCGGCAACATGCGCCTTCGTGCCGCGCGGGACACTCCTGCGCGCGTCATGCCCCGACCGCAGGATGGACCGAAGTCCCACCGATCGAATCCGCGTTCGGCCACGTCCGCGCGCGTGGTGTATCGGCTATGAAAGCTGCGAAGCCACTGCACCGATAAGCTCGCGCTCATCGGGACAGGGCTGAACCGGGGACACTGAGGACGGGCAGGCCGTTTCTCGTATGGACCACGAGTCCGTTGGTGTATCTGGCCGCCCTTTGCGACTGACCCGATTGCGCCGCGAGCGCGAATCCGTAGGTGTCGTGTTGCCCGCCTCGTCCCCAGGAAAAGAGGAGAGGCACCATGCGCAGCATCGGTCTTGACGTACACAAGCGCTTCGCACAGATCGCGATCCTCGAAGGCAAGGGGCAACCGGTCCAGCGGCGCATCGGCACCACCACGGCCGCGCTCCGCGCCTTCGCGCGCACACTCCGTCCCGACGACCAGCTCGTCCTCGAGGCGACGATGAACACCTGGGCCATCGCCGACCTGCTCCGTGAAAGCGGCGCGCGCGTCGTGATCTCGAACCCCCTGCGCACCCGGGCCATCGCCGAGGCCAAGGTGAAGACCGACAAGGTCGACGCGGCGACGCTCGCGCAGCTGCTCGCCGCGGACTTCGTGCCCGAGGTGTGGGCGCCTGACGACGCGACGCGTCGACTGCGCCGCGAGGTCGCCGGTCGCGCCGCGCTGGTGCGCCAGCGCACGCAGGTGCGCAACCGCGTCCATGCCGCGCTCAACCGCTGTCTTGAGGACGCTCCTGTGACAGACCTCTTCGGTGTGGCCGGCCAGGCGTGGCTGCGGGAGGTCACATTGCCCGACGAGGAGCGCGCGCAGATCGAGGCGGCGCTGCGAGTGCACGAGGCGATCGAGGCCGAGATCGCGCTCTTCGAGCGGCGTTTGGCGCAGGTCGCCCTCGCCGACGACCGCGTCGAGCGGCTGATGACCATCCCCGGCATCGGTGCCACCACGGCGCTCTCGGTAATCGCCGTCGTCGGTGAAGTCGCCCGCTTCCGCCGACCCGCCAAGCTGGTCAGCTATCTCGGCCTCGACCCGAAGGTGCACCAGTCCGGAGAACGCGAGGCCTGGATCGGCAGCATCAGCCGCGCGGGGCACGCTCATTCCCGCAGCCTGCTCGTCGAGGCGGCGCACGCCGCGGTCGGCAGCCCGGGCCCGCTGCGCGCATTCTTCCAGCGCGTCGAGCGACGTCGCGGTACGCAGGTTGCGCTCGTCGCCGTCGCGCGCAAGCTCGTCGTCCTCGCCTGGCACCTGCTCACCACCGGCCAGCGCTATCGCTTCGAACGTGCGACGGTCTCACGCCAGAAGCGCCGCGCGCTCGAGCGACAGCTCGGGATCCCAGCGGTGCGTCGCTGGCCCGCACCAGGTCAGCCAAGCGTGGCGCTGCGGCGCGAGCACGAGCTCGCAGCCGCGGCTGAGGCCGAGGTCGCGTACCAGTCAGAGGTGGCCGCACGGATGCAGAGGGACGCGGCCGCCGCCAACGGGGAAGCGACGATGA
>WNGA01010833.1_pt1 | contig 12456 bp, 12 predicted proteins | sample 5400061 | NCBI WGS metagenome assembly WNGA01 (sample SAMN13153366, study PRJNA577476) | soil metagenome | isolation source: 100 cm soil or saprolite under grassland replicate 2 | place: USA:California | collected 2016-06-15
TGGCGTCGACGGGAGCCGCGCCGCCGTTACGTTCCACTCCGGAGGAAACGGAATGATCACCGTTCGGAAGGGCGACGCGCGTGGGCACTTCGACCACGGCTGGCTCGACACGAGGCACACCTTCTCGTTCGCGAGCTATGACGACCCGGAGCACATGGGCTGGAGCGAGCTCCGCGTCATCAACGAGGATCGCGTGCAGCCGGGGGAAGGGTTCGGACGGCATGGACACCGCGACATGGAGATCCTGTCGTGGGTGCTCGAGGGTGAGCTCGCCCACCGGGACTCGACCGGAGGCGGCGGCGTCCTGCGGCCGGGCGAGGTGCAGCGGATGAGCGCGGGGACCGGCGTCCAGCACAGCGAGTTCAACGGCTCGAAGGAGCGGCCGGTCCACTTCCTCCAGATCTGGATCATCCCGGACCGGTCCGGGTACGCGCCCTCGTACGAGCAGAAGGCCGTACCCGCGTCGGCGCGACGCGGGCGCCTGGCGCTCATCGCCTCGCCCGACGGAGCAGACGGGTCGACGACGATCCATCAGGACGCCCGCGTCTACGCGACGCTCCTCGGCGGCGACGAGCGGCTCAGCCATCCGCTGGCGACCGGTCGCCGCGGCTGGGTCCAGGTCGCGCGCGGTCAGGCTGCCGTGAACGGGCAGGTCCTGTCGGCGGGCGACGGCGCCGCGCTCTCGGACGAGCGCGCGATCGAGCTGGCCGGGCAGGGCGCACCGGCCGAGGCGCTGGTGTTCGACCTGCCTTGAACGTGCGGAGTGGACGCGGAACGGCCGAGGAGGCCTCAGCAAGTGCGGGCCGACCATGCGTCTAGCCGCTCGCATTCGAGGGAATCGTGAAGTTTTCCTGGACGCCCCATGCACTTTACGCACATTTCGCCCGGGCGCTCGCGAGCGTAGCTTCAGCGCCATGTTCAACGCGAAAGCCTACGCCGTCGCCAGCGCCACCTCGCCGTTCGCCCGCACCACCATCGCGAGACGCGATCCCACCGAGCACGACGTCCAGCTCGAGATCCTCTTCTGCGGGATCTGCCACTCCGATCTCCACCAGGCCCGGAGCGAGTGGAGCGGGATGCCGACCGTCTACCCGTGCGTCCCCGGTCACGAGATCGTCGGCCGCGTCAGGAAGGTCGGCTCGGCGGTGACCCAGTTCAAGCCGGGCGACCTCGCCGGCGTCGGCTGCATGGTTGACTCGGACGGCACCTGCCCCGAGTGCCAGGCGGGGTTCGAGCAGTTCTGCGCGAGCTCGACCTTCACCTACAACTCCCCGGACAAGCACCTCGGCGGCGTCACCTACGGTGGCTACTCCGACAGCGTGGTCGTGGACGAGCGCTTCGTCCTGCGTGTCCCGTCGAATCTCGACCTCGCCGGGACGGCGCCCCTGCTCTGCGCCGGGATCACCACCTGGTCGCCCATGCGGCGCCAGGGCGTCACGAAGGACAAGAAGGTGGGCGTGGTCGGCCTCGGCGGGCTGGGCCACATGGGAGTGAAGTTCGCCCGCGCGCTCGGCGCCCACGTCGTCGTCTTCACCACTTCGCCTGGCAAGAAGGAGGACGCGCTCCGCCTCGGCGCCCACGAGACCGTCGTCTCCCGCGACGCCAACACGATGCGGAAGCACGCCGGCAGCTTCGACTTCATCCTCGACACCGTCTCGGCCGACCACGACGTCAACGCCTACCTCCAGCTGCTCCGCCGCGACGGCAACCTCACGCTCGTCGGCGCCCCGGACAAGCCGCTCCCCGTCTCCTCGTTCGGTCTCATCTTCGGCAACAAGAGCCTCTCGGGCTCGCTCATCGGCGGCATCCGCCAGACCCAGGAGATGCTCGACTTCTGCGGCCAGCACGGCATCACCGCCGACGTCGAGGTCATCCCGATGCAGAAGGTCGACGAGGCCTACGAGCGCCTGCTCAAGGCGGACGTGAAGTACCGCTTCTCCATCGAGATGGCTTCCCTGAAGTCGGAGTAGGCCGGAACGAGATCATCCGGCCCCGCCCGGCCAGCCGCCTTGAACATGACCGGTCGGTGATCGGTTCCCTCTCCCTCCAGCCGAAACGGGAGTGACTACATGCAGAAGCGCAAACTGGGAAGCACCGGTCTCGAAGTCTCGGCCCTCGGCCTCGGCTGCATGGGGATGAGCTTCGGCTATGGCCCGCCCTCGGACCGGCAGCAGATGATCTCCCTCATCCGGACGGCGCTCGAGCGCGGCGTCACGTTCTTCGACACCGCCGAGATCTACGGCCCGCTCACGAACGAGGACCTCGTGGGCGAGGCGCTGGCGCCATTCCGGGGGCAGGTGGTGATCGCCACGAAGTTCGGCTTCGGACCCGCCTTCGAGGGCGACACACACTGGAGTCGTCTCGACAGCCGGCCAGAGCACGTCAAGCAAGCCGTCGAGGGTTCGCTCAAGCGGCTTAGGGTCGACACGATCGACTTGCTCTACCAGCACCGCGTCGACCCCAACGTGCCGATCGAGGACGTCGCCGGGGCGGTGAAGGACCTGATCCTCCAAGGCAAGGTGAAGCACTTCGGCCTCTCCGAGGCCGGCGCGCAGACGATCCGCCGCGCCCACGCGGTCCTGCCGGTGACCGCGCTCCAGAGCGAGTACTCGCTGTGGTGGAGGAAGCCGGAGGAGGAGGTGATCCCGATGCTCGAGGAGCTCGGGATCGGCTTCGTGCCGTTCAGCCCCCTCGGCAAGGGTTTCCTGACGGGGAAGATCGACGAGAACACCACGTTCGACAAGGACGACTTCCGCAACATCGTGCCGCGCTTCACGCCGGAGGCGCGCAAGGCAAACCAGGCCCTGGTCGAGCTGCTCGGCCGGGTCGCGAACCAGAAGAACGCGACCCCTGCGCAGATCGCGCTCGCGTGGCTGCTCGCGCAGAAGCCGTGGATCGTGCCGATCCCGGGGACCACGAAGATGAACCGGCTCGACGAGAACCTCGGCGCGGCGAACGTCGGGCTGACCCCCGGCGACGTCCGCGCGATCGACGCCGCCGCGTCGAAGGTCTCGGTGCAGGGCGCGCGGTACCCGGAGCACCTGGAGAAGCGGACCGGTCGCTAGGAGGCCGTCACGGCAAGGAGGACACGATGAGCAAGGGCATCGAGGGGACGATCGTCAACATCAAGGGCGTGCTGTACGGCGGAGTTGCCCGACTCGATCACGGAGCGGGACATCAGCGAGGGCATCCACAAGTTCTACGAGGCGTTCGCGATCCCCCCGGACTCGTTCGCGCGGGCCGTCGCCTTCGCGATGAGCGAGCCGGAAGAGGTGGACGTGAACGAGATCCTGTTCCGGCCCACGCGGCAGGAGCTCTAGCTCCCATCACAGGAGGTCACCCGTCTCGAGCGACGAAGCGGCCGGACGTCGCGCTCACCGCTGCCGAGCTCGGGCAGCTCGAGGCCGCCCTCCCGCCGACCGCGGGCCCTCGGTACAGCGAGCGGCAGATGGCGGAGATCGACCGCTGAGGAAGCCAACGACCCATCCGACGAGGGAATGTGAAGACCAGGCTCGAAGCGCAGCAGACAGGGAACGAAGTTCAAATGAGCCGCGCCCAAACCCTCATCAGAGCATGACGGCGACGATGCGCTTCCGCTCGAGGCACGCGATGGAGGTGAGACCATCATGAAGAATGCCATCGCTCTCGCGGCCGTGGCGATGACGTCACTCGCCGCCTGCAACGCCAACAGGAGGGTCGGAGACATGAAAGCCACCAGCAAACGTCCGGTCGCCCTGACGGAAGCGGCCATCCGCAACCACGAGGAGCTGTTTCCCGGGTACAAGTCCAAGGTGGCGGAAACCGACCCGGAGCTGATCGAGATCTTCGACAACTTCGCGTTCGACGAGGTCCTCCGCCACGGGAACCTGGACGTGAAGACCAGGGTCATGGTCATCCTGGCGTCGACGATCGCCAGCCAGGCCTTGAGCGAGTACGAGATGATGCTCGGCGGCGCGCTCAGCGTGGGCGTCACCCCGGTGGAGGCCAAGGAGATCCTGTACCAGGCCGTGCCCTACGTCGGGATCGCCAAGGTCCTGGACTTCATCCACGCGACCAACGAGGTGCTGCAGGCCAGGGGCGTGGAGCTGCCGCTGGAGGGTCAGTCCACGACGACGCCTGAGACCCGGTTCGACAGGGGGCTGGCGCTGCAGAAGGAGATCTTCGGGGATCGGATCGACAACATGTACGACGCATCGCCGGCCAATCAGCGCCACATCCAGCGATTCCTGTCGGCCAACTGCTTCGGCGACTACTGGACCCGGAGCGGGCTGGACACGAAGACGCGGGAGCTCCTGACCTTCTCCATGCTGGCGGCCCTGGGCGGCGCCGAGCCTCAGCTGAAGGGGCACGTCCAGGGCAACCTCGACGTCGGGAACGACAAGGAGAAGCTGATCGCGGTGGTGACACAGCTGCTGCCGTACATCGGCTATCCGCGGGCGCTGAGCGCGCTGAATTGCGTGAACGAGGTGATCCCCGAAGGGCAGCGATAGGCTCCGTGGCCGACGGCCAGCTGTGCCCGGCCTGGACGACTCGGGATGACGCGCCTCGCTGGCGCCTGCGGGCGAGGTCGCATAGAGGAGCTTGACATGGCCTTCACTCCCCTCAACGCCCTGAACTCGTTCATCGCGGTCGCGCGCCACCGCAGCTTCGCGGCGGCTGCGAGGCATCTCGGCGTGTCCACCTCCGCGCTGAGCCAGTCCGTTCGGCAGCTCGAAGCGCGCCTGGGCGTCACGCTGCTCACGCGGACCTCGCGGACGGTGGCGCTCACGGACGCGGGCCAACGTCTGCTCGAGACCGCTGGCGCGGCCGTGGATCAGGCGCTGGAGTCCCTGAAGACGGTGTCGGCCCGGCCCGGCGAGGTCACCGGCCGCGTCCGGCTTTCGGTACCGGCTCTCGCCGTGACGCTGGTCGTCGCTCGACTCCTGCCGCGGTTCATCGAGCGGTACCCCAAGGTCGAGGTCGAGGTTCAGGTCGAGAATCGGTTCGTGAACATCCTCGCGGAGGGCCTCGACGCGGGCATCCGCCTGTCCGAGGCCATCGAGCGCGACATGGTCCAGGTGCGGCTCACGGAGCCGGGCCGGTTCGTCGTCGCGGGCGCTCCCTCGTACCTCGCGCGACGCGGCACCCCGGAGAAGCCCCAGGACCTGCTTCAGCACGACTGCCTCTGCATCCGCGCGTCCACGAGCGGGGCGCGGTACGCGTGGGAGCTCGAGCGCGGGAGGAAGACGTGGCGCGTTCCGGTCCAGGGATCCGTCACGACCAATGACACCGAGCTCATGCGACTCCTGGCCGTGGCGGGAGTCGGGCTCCTCTACGCCTTCGAGCCGATGATCGTCGACGACCTGCGCAGCGGGAGCCTGCGTCTCGTCCTCGAGCCCTACGCGGCGGCCGTGCCGGGATTCTTCCTGTACTTCCCGAGCCGAGCCCAGGTGTCGCCCGCCCTCAGGGCGTTCGTGGACGTCGCCCGCGAGCTGGCGGGAATGTCGAAACAGCGGGCGAGCTGAGCCGCGCCCGACGCGGGAAGACGTTCGAGCTCTACAGCGACGCCGGTCCTTCCCAGCGCGAGTTCGCGCGGGATTGGCTCACGCGGGGAGCTGCACGGACCCCGGGTGCGCGTACACGGGAACGAGGAACGTCGAGGCGAAGTCGACGCCCGGCGCGGCGGCCTTCACCGACAGCTCCCAGTAGCGTGGCGGGGTCGCGGAGAGGTCGGAGCCGAGCCCGGGCTCCCGGGGAAGGTCGAAGGACAGCATGAGCCCGGCGCCCGCGAGCTGGGCGGCTTGCACCGTCCGGATGTCGGCCCACATCTGCCGTCGGGCGACGTACGTCGTGCTCTCCCTGTCGTAGCGGGTCTCCTGGATCCGCTCCTCGATGCAGCGGAGCGTCACTTCGAGCTCCTGGAGGCCGCGCGCATGGCGCGGCGGGGCGAGCCGGACGTCCACCGTCTCGCCGAGGAGGAAGGGGAACCGGCCGAAGTGGAGAAAGGTCCTCCCGTACTCGAGGCGGCGCGCGAGCAGGTAGGCCGAGCGGCCAAAGGACGCGGCGACAGCGAGGTCCAACACCGCGACGATGGACCGCATGGCCCAGATTCCAGAGACCTGCAGCCGCGGGTCGACGAAAGCGATGTAGTTGAAGGGGGCGAGGAAGGTGGCGGCCACCGTGCTCGAGAGGAACGCGCTCCCGGCGCTCCGGCCCACGTCGCCGGCGATGCCTCGTGGATCCCAGGCGTAGTCGGCGCGCCAGGGCTCGGACCGGTGCCGCGCCAAGCGCTCCGCCCGCCGCCACTCGCGCCAGTAGTACCGCACCCCGCCGAGGATGAGCGCGGCGCCCGCGACGAAGAACATGGCACCGAAGGCCTTCACCAGGCCGGCAGGAGCGTCGCGGCCCGGGCGCGCCGTGACCAATGCAAGGAACGCCCCCATTCCGGCGAAGGGCAGGCCGAAGAGGATGCCCTTCCAGCCGAGGAGGGGAAAGCCCGTCCGACCGCCTTGCCGCTGCTGCGGGAGCTCGCGTGGCGTCGCGTCGATCACTCCGACAAGATAGCGGATACCGCTGCCAGGGTATGAGTCACCGTGAGTCACGATGGATGAGAGAGTGGAGCGGTCGCCGTTTCGCCGTCGGCGAAGGGATGCGCGCCGGCTCCGCCTGTGTGACCGCCGCTGGGGGCAGCAGTCAGGCGTGGCGCGCTTCCGGCTGCGCCACGCCGGTCGCGGCGGCCGCCACCCCGGCCAAGCCTCGGGGGAGCTCCACGGTGAACGTCGCGCCGTCGCCGGGGCGGCTCGCGACGCGGATCGTGCCGCCGTGCGCTTCGACGATGCGGCGGCTCACGTAGAGCCCGAGCCCGAGGCCGCCGTAGTGCCGGGTCGAGACCGCGCGCTCGAACCGGTCGAAGATGCGGGCCATCTTCCGGAGCACGTCCCCCCACATCGCCGCGGCGAAGGTCGGTCCGAGGTACACGGCGAGCAAGAGCAGGCCCGTGGACGTCACGAATCCGACGCTCCCGTAGTAGGTCCAGGCGGTACAGGACGTCGTCAGCGAGAGCGCGTACACGAGCGGGCTCCGCGCGAACGCACGCGCCCGGCCGTCGCGCCGCTGCGCCCACGTCGCCAGCCCGACAGGACGACGAGGTAGGCCGTCACCGCGGACGAAGCGCCGACGCGTGATTTCGCGCGTGGCGACGGGCGAATCCGCACAACGTCCGAGACTGGGCAACTTCGGGAGGAGTCGCGTGTCGAACCGAAGTGGCCGCAGCCGGCCCGGTCCACCAAGCGAGGGAATCTAGGTCGCGGCGTCACGACCGAGCCGCTCGCCGGCGACGCCATGCACGAGGTCTCACCCGAGCTTTTTGAGTAGCCAGCCCATGTTCTCGCCCAGGGTCTTCATCGTCCGAAGCGCTTCCTGATCGCGCTCCACGTCGCCCTTCTCGAGGCCGATGCCCACGTTCCAGTACGAAGAGCCGGGGACGATCATCTGATTGATCGTGAAGAAGTGGTTCATCGTGTCGAACGTGTGAATCGCGCCGGCCCGACGGGCGGACACGACCGCGGCGCCGATCTTGCGCCTGAACATATCTCCGTTCGATTTCGCGACGGAGCCGCAGCGGTCGATCAGCGCCTTCATCTCGGTCGTCACGTCGCTGAAGTAGGTCGGTGACCCGAGCAGGACGCCATCAGCGGCGAGTATCTTCTCGATGCAGGTGTTCACGATGTCGTCACCGCGAGAGCAGCGCTGGTTCAGCTTGGTCCGACAGCCACGGCATCCCGTGCAGCCGCGGATGTCCTGACCCGCCAGCTGGATGATCTCGGTCTCGATGCCTTCGCGCTCGAGCTCGTCGAGTACGCGATGAATCAGGATGGCGGTGTTGCCGTCTTTGCGGGCGCTGCCGTTGAATGCGACGACTTTCATCGGGGTCTTGCCTGTCTGGAGCGGCTCCGGCGGAACCGGGCGAGCCGTCATGTGCGCGGTTCTATGCTTGGAGCCAGATCCTGGCGTCAGGATTCCCGGGGGCGTGCGTCCAGGCATCGAGCCGCGCGCGGTGTTCGCGATGAAGAAGCGGCGGGCCTGTCGCGTCGTCGGGCTCGCGCCGGCTGCGACGCGGAGCGCGGCGGGCCTACCATTTCTTTGCGAGCGGGTGCTTCAGGCCTTCGTACGTCGACCCGCCGCGGAGCTCGAAGCACGCATCGATGCGGCACGGTCGGCCATGCAGCAGGGCCGCCCCGTGCTGCTGCTCGATGACCGCGATCGCGAGGACGAGGCCGACATCATTGTCGCGGCAGAGCGACTGACGTTCGACGTTATGGCTCAGCTCATCCGGGATTGCAGCGGGCATGGCGAAGGGGCGGCGCTTTGTTGCGTTCCGGCCTTTTGACCGCGGTCAGGTGCGCCGAGTTTCGTGCACAGCGCACTTGGACGACGCGACCGCGCTTCGATGAAAGCAGCGACGAGGCCGAGCTTTTCGGGGGGGATTCTCGCTGCGGGACGCATGCCTCCTCCAGCGCAGGAGCCGGATCCCTTGCTCGAGCAGGACCGGGTGCGCACGCCCTGGTGGAGGACGCGCCGTGGAACGCGACCTCCGGTGGTCCAGCTCCCGAGCGTGGGCCTACTGCGACGAGCCCGAGCCGTGAGCCGCTCCGGACCCCGCTGCGCCTTCGTGGGCCTGCACCTGCACCGACGCTCCGACCGCGCCGTCGGCACCGACCGCCGCGATCGCGAGGTACCGGCGCGGTGAGGCCGGGGACCCCTCGCCGGGCTGGACGAGCTGACGGATGGGGCCGACGGCGTTCACGACCGCCGCGCCCGCAGGGTTCGCCATGAACCGCGCGATCGGCTCCCGCTGGCCGCCGCCGTCGGGCTGCTCAGAGAGGAGGAGCACGTAGGGCTTCTTCGGCTCGAGCCCAGCGGCAGCGGCCTGGACCACCTGCGTGAGCCCCTGGTCGAAGAGCGCGACCGTGGTGGCGGGCCCTTCGCCGTTCACCGGCTCGAGCCGGAGGTGCGTCGCAGCCGCGATCGACGAGACGGGCTTCAGGTTCTGCGCCGCGGCGCCGTCCGGCACGGCACGAGGAACGTAGACGAGCGCCTGGCCCGCGTGCCCGCCGGGGATCGTGGCCACCACCTTCTGCGCGGCGGTGTCGATGGCGGCGACTGCGTCGGCGTTCTCGAGCGCGACGTACATGCGCGTGCCGTCGCCGGACGGCCACAGGCCGTGCGGAAGGTCTCCGGTCGGGATCGTGGCGACGCGCTCGAAGTCGCTCGTCCGGTACACCTGGACCTGGTTGAGGCCGCCGACGGTCACGTACGCGAGCTGGCCCTCTTTCGTGCGGGCGAAGTTCACGTGGTTCGTGAGCGGGCCGGGCGACAGCGTCTTGAGGTGCTTGAACGGAGGCTTCGCCTCGAAGACCATCGCGCGGCCCACGTCCTTGAGCGTGAGCCACACCTGCTCGCTATCCGGCGACGCCGCGATGTTCGGGCAGAACGGCGACTCCTGCTTCACGTGGCCGGCGATCTTGTGGTCCTTCGTGGTGATCGCCACGGTCTCCGGCGAGAAGCTCGAGCACACGAACCCGTAACGCCCGTCGGGCGAGAAGATGACCATGCCGGGGCCGTTAGGAACGCGGATGCGGGTCTTATCGGCATACGTCTTCCCGTCGAGCACCGAGACGTAGTCCTCGCCGCGGACGCTCACCCAGATCTCACGGCCGTCGGGCGTGAAGAACGCCTCGTGGGGCGAGCGCCCGACGTAGGTCACGTGCTTCACCGCGTTCGTGGCGGTGTCGACGAACGTGACGGAGTTCGATCCGACGGAGACCACCGCGAGCGTGTGGTGGTCCGGGGAGAAGCCGAGCCCATGTACGAGCAGCTGGCCCTTGTAGAGCGGGCTCAGGCTCTCGGGCTGGGCATCGCCGAGCTGGATCACCCCGAGGTTCCGGTTCGTCGAGGGGTCGATGACGGAGACCGTGTTCGAGTACTGCTCGGCGACGTAGACGCGGTCGCGCGCGCTCACCGGGACGTCGGGGGCGCTCGCGGGCAGCGGCGCCTGGCCGGCGGACGCGAGCGAGGGCAGGGCGAGAATAGCGATGGAAGCCAGGACGGGCGTGCGCATGGGGACTCCTCCTTCACTTGGTGGCGGCGTGCGAGGGCGGCGGCCCGTCGAGAATGGACTGCATGAGGGCGATCTCCTGGCGCTGCTCGACGATGATCCCCTGCGCGAGCCGCCGGAGCCGCTCGTCGTTCCCGAAGCGCAGCTCGGCGAGCGCCATGTCCACCGCGCCCTGGTGGTGCGGGATCATCATCCGGGCGAAGTCGCGGTCCGGATCCCCCGTCGGCGCGACGTTCATCGCGGCGTCCATCCGGCGCATCGCCTCGCCCATCATCGACGTGAACGTGTCGGCGCCCGCCATCTCGCCCGCAGCGTGAGGCGGCGCCATCTCCATCGCGTCGGCGCCTGCGCGTCCGGGGCCTCGGTTCAGGAACACGGCGAGCGCCGTGAGGGCGGCGAGCGCGACACAGGCGACGACGGTGAACCGCATGGCAGCTCCTCGCGACCCGGTCCGGACCCTCGCCATGGACGTCGCTGGGACACCCGGCGTTGCACGTCGGAGCGTGCCCGCTCCGAAACCGCTGCAGCTATGCGCGGGCCTCCGCGCGACGTGAAGCCGGGCGCCCGCCGTTCAGCGTGAGCCGGCATGACCACGGTCAGGCGAGCCAGGCACAAGGTTGGTCATTCGCGCGCCTCGTGACTATGGGGGCGGCGAACGCACGCTGCCGGAGAAGCGGAGCGATCGGATGGCGGGCGGTTCGTCCTGGGGGCGCTACATCGGCGGGACGACGTCTCTCCCACGACCGGGTTCGCCGTCTGGGGCGTGCCGGCCGTCGCGCCGCGCGCCGATGCGGCGCAGCCGCGAAGCGGAGAGACGGACAGCGGCGACGACCCGGTGGTCGCCTCCGTCACCAAGCGGCTGGAGGCGGGTCGGAACACGTTCCGTTTCGACACCTTCGGCGACGAGGCGTTCTGGGGCGACGTGCTGAAGCTGCACCAGGCGATCGAGGGGCAGGCGCGCGGCGGCGTGGGTCCGGGCGTGAACCCGAAGGCCGCGCTCGGGGTAGGGCTCAAGGTCGACCTCGACGCCCTGCCGCCGGAGGTGGTCACCGCCCTGAAGAACGGGCAGGTGAACCTCGACGACCCGGCGACGACGCTCGCGCTGCTCAAGGCGAACGCGGTGGTCGGCGTCACCGGGCGGTTCGGCGACGACGGGAACCTGCGCTCGATCGGGATCCACTGCGCGCTCTGCCACTCGCGGGTGGACGATTCGTTCGCGCCCGGCATTGGGCACCGGCTCGACGGCTGGCCGAACGAGGACCTCGACGTCGGCCAGATCGTGAACCTCTCGCCGGACCTGACCGCCGTCGCGCAGCTCCTCGGGGTCGACGAGGCGACGGTGCGCACCGTCCTGAAGAGCTGGGGTCCGGGGAAGTTCGACGCCGAGCTGTTCATGGACGGCAAGGGGATGCGCCCGGACGGCAAGACCGCGGCGACGCTCATCCCGCCGGCGAACCGGCTCGCGGGCGTGAACCTCCACACGTTCACGGGCTGGGGCTCGGTACCGTACTGGAACGCGTTCGTCGCGAACCTCGAGATGCACGGGCAGGGGACCTTCTACGACCCGCGGCTCGACGACGCGAACAAGTTCCCGATCGCGGCGAAGAACAAGTTCGGGCACGTCCAGGCAAAAGAGGACCTCATCACCCCGAAGCTCGCGGATCTGCAGCTCTACCAGCTCGCCCTCGAGGTGCCGACGCCGCCCGACGGGTTCTTCGACGCGGCGGCCGCGAAGCGCGGCGAGCAGCTCTTCACGGGCCAGGCGAAGTGCGCCCAGTGCCATGTCCCGCCGCTCTTCACGGAGCCCGGCTGGAACATGCACACGGCGCAGGAGATCGGGATCGACGACTTCCAGGCGAACCGCTCGCCCGACGCCCACTACCGGACGACACCGCTGCGCGGCACCTGGAGCCACATGGACCACTACGACTCGCTGCTCGGGCTCGGGCTCAACGACGCCCAGAAGAACGACCTCGTCGAGTACGTGAAGTCACTGTAGCGATCGCCCATGGGCCGCTGCTGCGACTAGCGCCCTGACCGGCGGCGTGGCTTCCGCACGGCGCGGACGCGGCCGCTCTCGCCACCGCCGGCGTAGAAAAGGTCGCGCTGGTCCGACTCCAGCCCGCTCACCGCGGTCCCCTCGGGCATCGTCAGGCGGGTCAGCACCTCGCCTGTCTCGGGGTCGACCTGGCGGATGTCGGCGTCGTCGCCTTCCCAGGTCCCGTGCCAGAGCTCGCCGTCCACCCAGGTGACTCCGGTGACGAAGCGGTTCGACTCGATCGTGCGCAGGATCGCGCCAGTGTCGGGATCGATCTGGTGGATCTTCCGGTCGCGGTATTGCCCGACCCACAGCGTACCCT
>WNGA01010238.1_pt1 | contig 12454 bp, 10 predicted proteins | sample 5400061 | NCBI WGS metagenome assembly WNGA01 (sample SAMN13153366, study PRJNA577476) | soil metagenome | isolation source: 100 cm soil or saprolite under grassland replicate 2 | place: USA:California | collected 2016-06-15
GTTCAATTGCACGTACAGCCGGGAAATTGCCGACATCTCGCCGGCACGGATTTTGTCCGAGGTCGTGAAGTACAATAACGCTGCTCCTGCGGCCGATTGTATTCTCATAAGCTGCACCGGATTGCGCAGTTTGGAGATTGCGCAAGAGGCAGAAGATGCCACAGGCTTGCCTGTAGTTACGTCCAATATGGCTTCTCTTTGGGCGGCGCTCGAGCACCTGGGCCGGACAGGCGAGGTCGTGCCGAAGACCGCACTGTTCCGCTCGTCCGAGAAGGCGCGGCATTCGCAATTGCGCCAAGCGGTTTCTTGATGACTGCCGCTGCAGACTGAAGGATCATGAAATTCTCACTACGCATCTCTAACGGCTGCAGCGGACATGGGCGTGACGGAGATTCAGCTGTCAGTGCGAAAGACGATCACGATCAGCCCGCCCCGCTTGCGCGAATTCATCGAGTGCCTCCTGCGCGCCGTCGGCTGCGAAGAGCCCACCGCACAAATCGCGGCGGAGATTTTTCTCGAAGCCGATCTGCGGGGCATTGGGCTGCAAGGATTGGATCATGTGCACACCATGATCCGAGCGATCCAACGTGGCCACGTTGACCCTCGGGGAAAGCCGCGGGTCGTCAAGGAGGGCGCTGCTTTTGCATTGATTGATGGGGCCAGGGGACCGGGCCAAGTTGCCGCATCGTTGGCGGTCGAGGTGGCGCTCAGCAAAGGTCGCGAGGCCGGCACGTGCAGCGTCGGAATTGGCAACAGCAGCGATATTTTCATGCTCGGTTATTATGCCGAGCGGATAGCACGCGGCGGGCTGATCGGCTTGGTATTCACCGGGTCGCCTCCGCAAGTCCATCCCTTTGGCGGCGTTGACCCGACCTTGGGAACGAATCCGCTTGCCATCTCCTTCCCCACGGACGGGGATCCTGTGCTGATCGACATGGCGACGAGCGCTTTGTCGGCATCGCGAATCCGTCAAGCATCGTATTTTGGCGAGACTGTTGCAGACGGCGTCGGTGTCGATGCAAACGGCACGCCGACCAATGTCCCAGCCGAAATCCGATCAGGCGGCGCCATCGGCCCATTAGCCGGCCACAAGGGCTTTGCTTTGTCACTCGCAGTCGCGCTGCTGTCCGGCCCCTTGGTCGGCGCCCAGGTGGGCCACGAATTGCGGGGTTGGTTCAGTGAGGAGAAAGGGCCTCAAGGCATGCGGGGACATTTTATCCTCGCCATAGACCCCGGGTGTTTCGGCGATGCGCAAACCTTTCGCCGTGCGGTTACCGCCTATCTGAACGAGATCAAAGGGTCGCGAAGAGCAGCCGGCGTTTCGACAATACTGATCCCGGGGGAGCGGACCTTTGAAACGCGAAGGCGCTCACTGCAGGAAGGCGTGCTTCTTTACGAGGCCGTTTGGCAACGAGCTGCAAAGCTCGCACAGGAGCTCGGAGTGGCAGTACCAGTGCCGATTGGCGCATAATCTCTGTAACGGGCGCAAACGCCTTCACGTCGCACACGTGCGTCAGGGCGCAGGCCTTGGCGATCGCGGCGAAGTCCTCGTCGATGTAGCCCTTAGCGACACTTGGCCCCGCTTCGGCGGGGCTTCCTTTGTATGGCGAGGTTCGTAGCCAGTCTAGGTGTAATGGAGTATAATTCGCATCTTATGATTGATCGCGCTCTTTGGTTGCTTGGCCAAACTGTCATCGGGCTTTTTGTCCTCACGACCATTGCGGCTCTGTTTTTCTGAAGCTACGCAACGGTGGTCATGGCATCGTCTATGTCCCGTACGGAAAAAAGGCGTAGGGGACGACCGCGAACGGACCCTACTTCGATCCATCTCGCTTTGCCGGCCGATCAACTCGCCGCGCTGGACGCATGGATTCGGTCAACAGAACAACGGCATGCCTCTAGGCCAGAGGCGATCCGTATCATTTTGGCAAACTATCTCCTTCGGCGCGGCTATCTGAGGCAGGCGAATACAGCCGCGGGCGGCACCGCTGGCGCTTTTCATGCAAGGAGAGCAGCCGGCAAGCAGATTGATCGAGCCCTCGAAGATTCAGGCCAACCGGAGCACGTAAAGGCGCGGCGTAAACGACGGTTAACGACCATTCCCCCAGAGCTCGCGAAGCCGGGCCGCGCGAAGCCGCGATCAGGAAGCTAGCGTGTGGTTAGCCATCCCCGGAGGGTGGGTAATCCTTTATCCTTGCCGGGTCAATGCGAGCCGCGGGCGCCAGTTGGTTGCGACACCGCGATTGCGGGCGCGATAAAGGTGGCGACTAAAGCAGATCGGCTCCGTTCGGTTCCGTCTCGGCGGGATGTTTGCCCACGCGCCATACTGGCTCACAAGCGCTCTGATCCAATCAGCGTCAAATCCACGATCAGCAAGCAACATCGCTCCCGATCTCAGGCCGGACAGCAGGGTGAGAACAAGGCGGTTGTCGTGCGCCTCGCCAGTGGTCAGCGCGAGACGGACAGGCAGCCCACTGGTATCGACGACTGCATGAATCTTGGTCGTCAGTCCGCCTCGCGACCGGCCCATCAGTTCATCTGGATTCCGCGTCAATCCGCACCAGCTTACTACGACCGCATCATGGATCATTGTCAGCAGGCCGGGTTGCAGCCAGGCGTCGTGCAGGAGGGAATGGATGGTTCGGCACTCTTGAGCCTCGTCGCAGTCGGAATGGGACTGAGCTTCGTGCCCGCATCCGCCCGTCCTCGATGTCCCGAGGACGTCGCGCTGGTTCCAGTGCCAGATCTCACCGTTGAGCTGACGCTCGAATTCGTGTGGCGGGCCGGCGAAGACTACTCTGCACTCGCGCGATTTATCGAAATCACAACTGGGATTGCAGCCGTGAACACCTTGCCGGCGTAATGCTGAACGTCCGGTATTGGGCCCAAAGCGAACCTTGCCGAAGCCATTAACCGAGACTTCCGGCGAACCGCTCCGCGAGGCGGTCCCGTCGAAAGGACTCAGCGACGAAATCCACGAAGACGCGCGTCTTGGCAGGCAGCAGCATGCGGCTTGCGTAGTAGATCGAGATTGGCCCGCCATCGGCATACCATTGGGGCACGAGGCGCACGAGCGCACCGCGCTCCAGATGCGGCAACGCGTGCGGGACCGCGACGAGCGTCACGCCGAGGCCGAGCAGCGCGGCCCGGCACGTCGCCTCGGGATCGTCGAGGATGATCGTCTCCTTGAGCCTCACTACAAACTCGGCCCCGGCGGCGTTGCGCATCAGCCGGTCGCGAATCCGTCCGGTGCGCGACGAACGCCACGCAATTCCGTCAAACGCGGCAAGGCCGGAGGGATCCGCTGGGGGTGTGCGCGTCTTGAGGTAGTCCGGCGACGCAACGGCGATAAGGTGCAAAGGCGCGAGGGGCCGCGAGACGAGGCCGGGCGCCAGTTCGATGCCGCCACCAATCGCTGCGTCGTATCCTTCCGCGATCAGATCAACCTGCCGTGTTGCGAATTGCCAGTCGGGACGAATGCCGGGATAGCGCGCAAGAAAAGCAGGGAGCAACGGCAGGATGTAATCAGCCCCGAAGTTCAGGCCCATGCTGACCTTAAGCACACCCGCAGGCTCGCCACGGTCCGTGGCGACGCCTGAAATCGCTTCCTGAAGTCCATCCAAATTTTCCCTTATCGCGAGCAGGAAGCGTTCGCCGGCGTCCGTGAGAGTGAGCTTCCGGGTGCTGCGCTGGAAGAGCCGGACGCCCAGATTGCGCTCCAGCATTGCGACGTTTCGGCTGACAGCCGCCGGAGTCAGCGCGAGCCGCCGTGCGGCCGCCGAGAAACCGCCTGCCTCGGCGCTCCGGACGAAGGATTCAAGGTTGGCGAGCGTTTCCAATGCAACCTTCAAGGAATGCTTGTAAGTGATTCCATCGATTACACGCTAATCCTGGACCAATAATTCGTCATTATCCACCCGTGAAAACGTCAACAAGGGACGATTGTTATGCCCGCCACTTCAACGAAAGCCGGGCTTGAAGCCCTGCTCACTCCCCAGGATTCGGTGCTCGTCCTGATCGACCACCAGCCGTTTCAGTTCGCCAATCTGCACAGTCACGAGCCCACGATGATCGTGAACAACGTGATCGCGCTCGCCAAGACCGCGAAGATTTTCGGCGTGCCGACGATCCTCACCACGGTGCTGGAAACGCGCGGCGGTTACCTGATCAAGGGTCTGCAGGACGTATTCCCAGATCAGAAGCCAATTGATCGCACCTTCATCAACACCTGGGAAGATCAGCGCGTCATCGATGCGGTGAAGAAGACGGGCCGCAAAAAGCTAATCATGGCCGCACTCTGGACGGAAATCTGCCTCGCTATGCCGGCAATCGAGGCGGCTGGCGAAGGTTACGAGGTGTATGCGGTCACCGACGCCTCGGGCGGAGTGACGCGCGAGGCGCATGACATGGCCGTTCAGCGCATGGTCATGGCGGGCATCGTTCCGATTACTTGGATGGCGGTCGCAGGCGAACTTCAGCGCGACTGGGCGCGCGAGGACACCGCGCGGATGGTTGGCGAGTCAATCTTCACTGCGCACGGTGGCGGCACCGGCATTGCCTTCGCTTGGGAATTGCAGCTTCTCAATCAGAAGGCAGGCGCTCCCTGAGCCGAAGCACGATTGGTATGGACTTCGCACCAGAGGTCGAGGCGCTTCGCAGACGACCAAGCATCAGACGAAACTGGAGCATGTCATGATCAACAACACGAGTGAGGCCGCGAAGGCGGTCGTGCGCCGTAATACCGAAGAAGTGCAGGGAGGTGGAAACTTCGATGTATTCGAAGAACTCTTCGCCGACGACTTCCTCGATCACACGCCACAGCCCGGACGCACTCCAGACAAAGCCGGCGCACGAGAACTCTACAAAATCCTCAGGGCCGCGTTCCCCGACTTTCACGCTGATATCCACTGGCAGATCGCCGATGGCGACCGGGTGACGACGTACAAAACCTATCACGGAACGCATCGGGGTGAATTCCTGGGCGTCGCGCCGACTTGGCGCAAGATACAGTTCGAGACCGTCGACGTCATGCGGGTGCGCGATGGCAAGATCGCCGAGCACTGGGGTGTGGCGAACCTCTTCTCTCTAATGCAGCAGCTCGGGGCATTGCCGCGGTGAAAGCGTAGACGCGGCGCCACCATTAAGTTGACCACTGTACGTCCAATCGAGCACCGAATGACCATCGGCATCATCGGATCAGGCAATATCGGAACAGCGTTCGCGCGTAGGCTAGCCAGCGCAGGTATCAAAGCCGCAATGTCAAACAGCCGCGGTCCTGAATCCTTGAAAGATCTCGTCCGCGAACTCGGTCCCTTGATCAAGGCCAGTACGCGCGACGAAGCCGCCCGCGCCGACATCGTTTTCATCGCCGTCAACTGGACCAAATTGCCGGCGGCGCTGACGGGATTGCCGGATTGGGGCGGACGCATCGTCATCGACGCCAACAATCCGATCGAGGCGCCCCTATTCAAGCCGGTCAATCTCCAGGGCCAAGTGTCGAGCGAAGTGGTCGCCGATCTCGTACCCGGTGCGCACGTCGTGAAGGCCTTCAATCACCTTCGCGCGGAAGTCCTGGCGGGCGATCCAGGAGCAGATGGCGGCCGGCGGGTGCTGTTCTATTCTGGAAACGACAGGGCGGCGAAGGCGGAGGTCGCCGCGCTGATAGACCGGCTCGGCTTTGCCGGCATCGATCTCGGATCGTTGGCGGTCGGCGGCAAGCTCGCTCAGTTCCCCGGCGGGCCCCTGCCGAACCAAAACCTCGTCAAGGTCGGATGAATGTCCGCTTGTGGCACATCGCGTCATTTCGTGGCGACGCAGCAATTCAGTCGCTTTCGGAGCGAAGCGGACATTCAGCGAGCAGCGCTTACCGAAACGGATTTATGAGTACGCGCCCTAGAATCTTTTGCTGGCACTCACGCCCGAGACGCGAGTCGGGCCTATCGTGACTTTGTGGCACGCGGTCTTCCGCGACCGATGCACGGATATTCGTCGGGCACTCCTCTCATCGGTATCACGGTCGTGCAATGCAACGTGGTGCTGTATCACCCCACGCGGTTGCAGCGGCTGTCGCTGTTCAACGCGCATGATGATCGCCGAAGTCCCTGTCGCTTCGCAAAGATCAACCAGGTCGAGCGCTAGCAGAAGTGAGGACACTCGGTTCACTGAAGAGACCCAGTCAGCAAGGCGCTGGTAGTTATCCACGAACCAATTAAGTGCGCCTTGGACCGTAACGAATGCGGCGGCAACCTGCACCACTTCACCGAGTGCCATCGCGCCATTGAGATATTTTGGCGCACAAAGGATCCAGGCGAGCACTGGGGCGAACAAGAAGTTCACGTGTCCGACGACAGTCGTTCGCATGAGCTGCATACACAAGGCGCGCCAACGGGCAATGACCTTTTCCAACGCCGAGCCAAGGTCCCGCCTTTGCTGCAACCCGTTGTTCCCCGGCACCGTGCCTTCGCCGACCTCGCGTAAATGTGCTGCCGTGGATCGCAAGCCTGCCTCGGCTTGGTTCTTTTCTTCTATCACAGGCGTAAGGTGGCGGCCGACAAACAGCATCATCCCTGCCAATAAAATGGAATACCCGATAACCGCGATCACGAGATATCCGGGCAAAGTGAGAGAGAAACCGAAGGCATGAACAACGAGATCGCCTCCCACAATCCAAAGGATGCCAAGAAACGTGATCGCGTTAAGCAACGATGCGAGCAGACCCAGCGCAAGATCGATGGGCGCATCGGTTGCCACTCGTGCGTCCTCGGCAATCCGGTACTCCGGGTGTTCGTGTCTTCCCGGAATGAATTTGAGGCGGCGGTAACGATCATTTCCCGACCAATAGTCGATCAGGTGTTTGCTCAGCCACACGCGCCAATTGCGCTGGGCTGTCATTCGCCCCCATACGGAAAGAAGAGCAAGCACCAGGCTGGCAGCAGCAAGCGGCACAAACAACCGCGCTTGCACCCAAAGCGCACTTTCATCCTTTCGCTCAAGCGCGTTGAAGAAGTCCCGGTTCCAGAAATTCAGCCAATACTGGACTAGCAATTGCAGCAGAACGACTGCGATCAACAGGCCGATCACGCCCCAGACGCCCCAGCCGGACCAAAATCCCGAAGCGCTTTGCCAAAAACGACAGAGGAGAAGTCTCTGATCAGGAGCTCGGTAGGTGTGTAGCTCCGTGCCTCTCTGAACGCTCCATCTGCTTATCATTCGTGCTCCGTTGCCGGTTGATCGCAGCAACGTTGGGGCGGCCAGAGTTAAAGCTTCGTGAACGCTCTGGACGTTTGGTGGCCGTCGAGGCGCTTTTAGCCGCACTCGCCCGACCCGCCAGTTGCGGCGCGCACCTCACGGTCGATCTCCTGCACATCACCCGCCGATAGGTGAGGGCGAAGAGGCGCGTGAAGTTAGCTCGCGCAGGAATGGGTTCTCTCAAGACCCTTTAAAAGAGGCCGAGCCCCGTGCGGAGCAAGGGCCGGGTTCCCAATTTCACGCCCAAGGCACCCGCCGCGGCGGCCTCGATCTTTCATTTTTGGCGACGCTCGGGATCGTTCTCATGCAACGATTGTACGTCAGCTTCGGAAGCGGCGGCCTGATCTGCGGTCAAGTCGCTTTCGCTTTGGGCCAACGCCAGCCAAGTTTGGGCAATTGCGCGCCAACGCTCACGGCGTGCTGTGTCCCAGTCTTTCTCCGCCATGGACACGCAATAAGCTGCTTGGGCGCGGTACTCGTCGATTTTCGACATAAGCGCAGCCGCTACAAAGGATGAACCCTCCCCGACCCCAGGTTCCTCTCCGCCAGGCAACTCCTTCGGGTTAAGAAACCCTGCCTGGTCTTCTAGTCGGCCAACGCGGGGCAATCACAGCAGTTCCAGTCGAAGCCCCGGCCCTCACCGCCGCGCCAGCGCAAACCTAACCGGCCTGCTGCGGGAGGAGAGCTTGTTCGATCTTTAACGTTCCGAATCGTATCGTAAGATCGCGCAATCGAGGTCTGACCTTTATCAATCAGGCCGCGTTTAGCACTAAAAGGGGAGAAAATTATCGGCGCCGAAATTGGCGCGCCATGGTCGAGGCATCAGCATACAATGACGCCGATCTGATCCGTCACAAATGGTTGTGTGACGCGTGCTATTTTCAGTTCGAGCATCCCCGCCGCGCGGGCTGGTCTAGCAAATTATTCAGGGCTTACCGCTGTTGAGGCTCGGCATGAAATTACCCGACGGCTTCACTCCGCGCCGGATTCATGCATCGGGCCGCATGGCACGCCGACTTCTCGCAACCCTGCCCTTGCTGGGGCTTGCAGCAACACTCCTTCTGTCGCCGCGTATCGGCCTGGCTGACCACGACACGATACCGGATCCCGCACCGCGATCCACTCACAACAAGCTTAGCGCGTATTCGACGCTCGACCGTAACGCAATTACCGTGTCTGGCCTCTCATCCGGTGGATTCTTCGCGCATCAGTTTCACATCGCGTACTCGAAACTCGTGAACGGAGCCGCGATTATTGCTGGAGGCCCTTTCGGCTGCGTCGAAAACATTCCCAATCCGTATTGGCCGTTGTGGACCCTCGATCGGCTCTCGGCGGCGCTGGTCGTCTGCACCCATTACTATGGCGATCGCTTCTATGGATTGCGCCCCGCCGGACCGAAGGTGGACGACTCGATCGAATTCATAAGGAAGGCGGCACGGGACCGAACCGTCGACGACCGCGCCAATCTGGCGGACGATCGCGTCTGGCTCTTTGCCGGAGCACAGGACGAAATCGTGCCGCCGAGCATCGTGAAAACGTTGAAGGCGGTCTACGAAAGGCTGGGCATTAGCGGGGAGCGATTACGACTCGAGGAGCGCTCGGCGAACCACGGGATGCCGGTGAGTGCCTTTCTGGGAGAGAGCAGACTTCCCAAGCGAAGCTGTGGCGAGCACAAGCCGCCGTACATCATCGAATGCGGCTATGAGGCGGCCGAGCGGCTGTTGGCGCATCTTTATCCTGGAACCTTCGAAGAAACGCCCAAGGATCCACACCAGAACGGAAGTCTGATGCCGTTCGATCAGACCGAGTTCTCCGGCGATGAAGCGACAAGCATGAGCGGCGTCGGCTATCTCTACTTCCCGACGCAATGTCGCGAACAAAACTGTCGGCTCCACATCGCGTTTCACGGCTGCAGGCAGAACGTGGACAGCGGGGATGCGGATCGCATTCACGACGACTTCATCCGCGACGCCGGTTACAACCGCTGGGCTGCCGCCAATAACATCGTGGTCCTGTATCCGCAGGCGACACAGTCCACCATCAACCCAAATGCATGTTGGGATTTCTGGGGCTATACCGGCACAGAGTATTATGGCCAAAAGGGCAAGCAGATGCGCGCCGTGAAGGGCATGGTCGACCGCCTGCTTGGACAGCAGAATTGAAGCATCGCCAACTGCAAACGATTGCTCGCCGATCACCCTTGATGAAGCTCTGCCTGGCCGCTTTGTCGCGACGTGCTGCACCCGCAGACGGGGCGGGCCGCCGCGGTGAACCTGAAATCCTAAGACTAGGGTGTCTGATCAAGCGCGGAGCGGAACTTCGGCTCAAGCAAACGTCCGCTCCTCGACGATCACGGGGAACTCCATGAATCCATCTTCTTTTCCGAAACCCATAGATGGTATGACCACGCCCAGGTTCGCCGCGGTTGCGACTTTCATGCGGCTGCCATTCGAGGCGGACCCCGCCAAGCTCGACATTGCGCTCGTTGGTGTGCCTTCGGATGGTGGAACAACGAACCGGGCTGGGGCACGTCACGGTCCGCGCGAAATTCGCAACATGTCGAGCCTTGTGCGACGTGTTCATCATGTCAGCCGCATCGCGCCATATGAACTGTGCCGAATCGGCGATCACGGAGATGCGCCTGTCAATCCGATCGATCTGATGGACAGTCTCGCGCGGATCGAGCGCTTCTATGCAAAGCTGCATGCCGTCGGCACGGTGCCTCTATCCGCTGGTGGCGATCACCTGATTACTTTGCCGATCCTACGCGCTATTGCCCGCGATCGACCGGTGGGCATGGTACATTTTGACGCTCACTCGGACACCAGCGACAGCTATTTCGGTGGCCAAAAATATACCCATGGAACGCCGCTCCGACGTGCCATCGAGGAGGATCTGCTCGACCCGAAGCGAACGATCCAGATTGGGATTCGCGGCTCTCTCTATGATCTCGACGACGAGAAATTTGCGCGCGACGTCGGCATACGCGTCATCCACATCGAGGAATTTATCGCCCTCGGTGTCGAACGGATCATTGCAGAAGCGCGCCGCGTCGTTCGAGATGGCCCCGTTTATGTCAGCTTCGACGTAGATGGACTGGACCCCGCCTATGCCCCTGGCACCGGCACACCTGAGATCGGCGGCTTTTCTACCGCCGAGGCGCAGCGCATGGTCCGCGGTTTGCAAGGCCTCAATCTGATCGGGGGCGACGTCGTAGAGGTGTCGCCGCCCTTCGATCCCAGCGGCAACACCGCCCTCGTTGGCGCCACCATGATGTTCGAGATTCTTTGCATCCTCGCCGAGGCCGTAAACCGCCGAAAACAGTGACGCGGGCGTACCAGCGCAGGGGTTGCATCGCAGAAGTCTCGGAACTGTGCTGCGATGCGTCCTGAACGCGCGGCGAGACAAATCCAAGCGGCGCACCGGTCAAAGTTAACAGCCGGGTTCGTGGCGATGGTGCGTTTGTGGGCTGTCGAAAACGCAGCACATCGTCCTTCGCGCTCGTCGTTCCGCATCTCTAGGGCGCGAACTCATAAAGACGCCCCCGCGAATGGCTTGCGAGCCGTCTTGCCTCCGATAGCGACGAAGCGTTGCATTGCATTGCAGCGAAACGATGCGAGGTGCCAAAATCAGACAACTACCTCTTTCGGCGGAAAGGTTTTTACGCCTTGTGCCGAGGCGCGGTTGGCGCCTCAAGCGGCAAAGTTGGGCGGCCGTCTGTTCGCCCACGGGCGCGCTTGTTCGAGCTCATAAGCGAGCGCCAACAATGTAGCTTCCGCACCGCTGCGTGCGGCAAACTGAGTACCGATAGGCAGGCCGGCAGCATCCCAATGCAGCGGCACCGACATGGCGGTCGTACCGCAGATGTTATGCAAGGATGTGTACGCTGCGTAATCGCGGAGCATCTCCTCAAGCTCCTCGAAAGAAAAAGCCGCTTGATCGCGCATGCCAATCTTGAATACAGGGCTACGCAGCACCGGCGTCAGCAGAACATCCCATTGCCGAAAGAACTGATCGAGAGTGGCAGTCCCGGCCTTCAACGTCGGTAGCACAGCGGCAATTTGCGCATCGAAAGGTCCATTGCGGATGGCATCCGCGCGCAAGCCGAGCGCCCGCGATTCAAATGTATCCTCCAGCCTCGCGATCTGCTTCGCTTCGGCAATTGAATCCACTGTTATTGCGACCTCAACGGCTCCCAGCTGCCGGGCGGCATCACTGAGCTTGGCCTGATCAAGTGGAGGTCTCGCTTCGTCGACCGTATGGCCGAGCTGCCGACAGAATTCTGCCGCGTTGGCGACAGCCCTCTTCACTTCAGTATGAGGCGCTTGGCCAAGCATGCCTTCATACATGACAGCGATTTTGAGGCGCCTTGGCGATGGGCCGGAGACAAAGCCCAGCTTGGGAAGCTGAGTGTTGGGGCCTTCCACGAGGCTAAGATATATCGCGGAATCGCGCACGGTCCGGCTGAGACCGCCCTCGACCAGGCGCGGCCATGGCGAGGTGCCAAAGTTTCCCGGCAGCAGGCGGCCGCGCGATGCCTTGAGGCCAAAGAGGCCGCAATGCGAAGCCGGTATGCGAATCGAGCCTCCGCCATCCGTGCCGTGGGCTAGCGGCAAGATACCCGCCGCAACGCATGCCGCCGAGCCACCGCTCGATCCGCCAGGGCTGTAGTCCAGGTTCCACGGATTGCGCGTCGGCCCATAGAGCACGTTCTCGGTGCCGTCGATCAGGCCCATCTCGGGCATGTTGGTGACGCCGATGAGGACGAAGCCGGCGCGCTCGACGGCGGCGAAGAAGGGTGCCGTCTTGTCGGGAACGTTGTCGTGCAGCGCTCGCGATCCACGAGTCAACCGGACACCGGCGATAGTGGCATTGTCCTTGACCAGGAACGGAACGCCGGCAAAAGGGCCCTCGTCGAGGGCAGCCGATGCGCGACGCCGCGCGCGGTCGTAGCTCTTGTAGACGACCGCATTCAGCTTTGGATCGGTCGTTTCGATCTTGCGGATGGCATCCTCGATGACCTCCGCCGGCGTGATCTGCCTCGTCCGGATCAGCTCGGCCAAACCCACGGCGTCAAAGCACGAAAGATCAGAGAGCGGCGGCGCAGCCGTGGCGGAGCCTGTAGCTCCGCTACGAAGGCTGACCCTGGGGGGCTCTTCGTACTGCGTGGCACGCAATTGCGTGCCGGCCTCCATTCTTGTCACTG
>WNGA01010242.1_pt1 | contig 12452 bp, 10 predicted proteins | sample 5400061 | NCBI WGS metagenome assembly WNGA01 (sample SAMN13153366, study PRJNA577476) | soil metagenome | isolation source: 100 cm soil or saprolite under grassland replicate 2 | place: USA:California | collected 2016-06-15
GCCTTGTTGTCGTTCCTCGGACTGCGGATCAACAAGCTGCGGGTGATGCCCAAGCGCTTCGTCGCCGTCAGCAATCCCGAGACCGGCCTCTGGGGTCGGTGGGCGAAGCTTGTCGTGAGGCGACCGTGGCCGGTGGCTTTCGTCGGCACGGCGATCGTCGCGGTGCTGCTGAGCTTCGGGCTCCAGCTCAACCCCAGTGAGGCGCAGGCCAAGGACTTCCCCGGCATGGGCGACGCCATCGTCGGCCGAGATGCGCTCGAGCGAGCCGGGATCTCGCCGGGCGCGATCAAGCCCTTCGTCGTCCTCACGCCCGAGGCGGACGCGAGCGAGGTCGTCTCGCGGGTGCAGGATGTGGACGGCGTCGAGGGCGCAGCCGCCCCGCCCGAGTGGAAGCGGGACGGCAGGGCGCTGGTCGAGGTGATCCCGTCACATGACGGCTCCAGCAAGGCGATCCGCGGCACCATCACGCGCGTCAAGGACGCGCTGCCGGCCGGAGCGAGCCTGGGCGGTGTCGCACCGGAGGACCGTGATTTTGTCCACGCGGTCTACGGGAACTTCCCGTACGTGCTCTTGTTCGTGATCCTGCTGACCTACGTGCTGCTGGCGCGGGCGTTCCGCTCGCTGCTGCTGCCGCTGAAGGCGGTGATCCTCAACCTCGTGTCGCTCGGGGCGGCCTACGGGATCATCGTCTTCATCTTCCAATGGGGCCACGGCGCAGAGGCGATCTGGAACGTGCCGGCGACGCAGTCGATCATCCCGTGGATTCCGCTGATGATCTTCGCGTTCCTGTTCGGGCTGTCGATGGACTACGAGGTGTTCATGCTCACGCGGATGCGCGAGGCGTACGACGAGACCCGTGATACGCGCAAGGCGATCGCCCTCGGGCTCGCGCGGACGGGCAAGCTCGTGACGAGCGCCGCTCTGGTGCTGATGTTCGCCTTCTTCGTGCTGTCCACGAGCCCAGGGACGGACATCAAGCAGTTCGGAATCGGGCTCGCCGCGGGGATCATCTTCGACGCCACGGTCATCCGAGCCCTCCTCGTGCCCGCACTGGTGCGGCTGATGGGACGCTGGAACTGGTGGCTGCCCCACTGGGCGGCCCGCCCGCTGCGCACACGAGCGAGCGCGCCGGTACCCGAGTCCGTGTAGCCGAGGTCGGGCCGCCGGAGCCCGGCCGCCCGCCGCAGCTCGTTTGGAACGTGTTCGGCGGAGGAAAAACGTCGCCACGGGGCCCAGCGCGACAACGGGGGTATGCGGTGATGTCATTTCGGTCAGGTCGGGTCGTCTTTGCCGTGCTCGTACTCGGAATCGGCGCGGCACTCTTCCTCGGGTCGGCGCAGCGGGGGGCGATCGCGGCCAGTCCGCCTTCGGGAACCGTGACGCCCACGGGCAGCGTGTCCTGGAACGGGACGCCGCTGGCCGGCGCGTCGGCCGGAGAGTCGTCGTGCGTGGAGGGTGTCAACTGCGACACGTTCGCGCTGAACGTATCCGGTACGCCGGGAGACTGGACCGGCAAGGTCGTCGACGTCCGGATCGCGTGGCTGAACCCGGCGAACGACTTCGACCTCTACATTCATAAGGGCACGAACGCCGGCCCCGTGGTGGCGGACTCGGGGAGCGGCGCCCCCGACACCGACGAGGAGGCGACGTTCGACCCGTCGGCTGATGGCACCGGCCTGTACTCGGTTCACGTCGTCTACTTCTCGGTTGCCGGCGAGGCGTACCACGGCACCGCGTCCGCGCAGGCCAAGCCCACTGCGCGAACGGCGAACTACGTCCAGGGCGGCATCTCCTTCAGCCCGAACGTCACGACGAAGGCACCCGTGGCGGCGCGCGACGGCGAGCCGAGCAACCGGACGGACGTCTTCGGGAACAACTACGTGGTCGGGATCCGCGGCGTCCCCGCCGGAGTCGACCTGTGGTACGTCGATCTGAACAGCGACCCCTACATGCGCAACTGGGTCTACCGCGGGCAGCCGGACTCCTTCACGGGAGACGAGCAGACTTCGGTCGGAGCCGACGGAGGCGGTGACGTCGACCTCGCGGTCGCCCGGCCGGACCCCGCGACGGGTGCGATCACGAATCCCCCGACGCTCGCGTTCTCGAGCCTCGTCCTGAGCAACATCTCCGTTGGGAAGTCGACGGACAAGGGGCAGCACTTCACCCTCAATCCGCTGGGCAACGTCCCCGGTGGCGCCCCGATCGACGACCGCCAGTGGAACGAGTTCTACGGCCAGAACAGCGTCTATCTGCTCTACCGCACCGTCGCCCCGACCGTGTCGCAGATCCAGCGCTCTGACGATGGTGGGTTGACCTACGGGCCGGCGGCCAGCGCGGGCACGATCGGACAGGTCGGCTACATCGACGTGCACCAGCCCTCGGGGACCGTCTACGTCAGCGGTTCGTCCGGCAAGGTCTGCACGGGTACGCCGCCGGCGCCGGGCGTCGCGCCGACGACCCTCGACTACGTGTGCCACCAGGCCGCCCCCACGGCGGGCGCGGCGAACATCTTCATCCCGGTGAAGGTCGCCGAGGACAGCACACCGAACGGCACCGTCTATGTGGCGTACTCCGACGGCCACGACATCTTCCTCACGCACTCGCTCGACAAGGGAGCGAGCTGGAGCCAGCCTGTCAAGGTGAGCAACGGTGCGGAGACTGCCACAAGCCTGATGCCGTGGCTCGAGACCGGTCCGACCCCCGGTTCGGTGGGCGTCGTCTGGTACGGCACATCGAGCTCGTCGAACGTTGATGGCGCGGACTGGAAGGTCTTCTATGCGCAGACCTACGACGCGACCTCGGCGAGGCCAACGTTCCGCCAAGTCACCGTGAGCGACCACTTCATCCACGGCAGCAACATCTCCACAGGCGGCACGCTCGGCACCGCCAATCGCAACCTGCTGGACTACTTCCAGGTCTCCTACGACCCGAACGGCGCGGCCGTGATCGCGTACACGGACGACCACAACGACTACGACGGTCACACGTACGTGACGCACCAGATCGGCGGGCCCGGCCTCAACGCGACCAAGGGGAACGTGCCAACGCCGGGTCCCGCGCCTGCCCCGCAGTCAGGGCCGTATCCCGATGCCGCCGATGTCGGCGGCGAGGCAGGGGCGCAGGTAACCGACTTCAGCCACGACGTCGCCGACGGGCTCCTCGTTGTCACGCCGACCGACGACCCGCTCGACATCCTTTCGGTCAAGTACTCGTGCGAAGGGACGGGATCGAACATCCAGCTCGTCGCGAACATGAAGGTGTCCGGCCCGCTGGCGAATCCGCCGCCCGGACTCAACTGGCGGTCGAGCTTCACCGCGAACGCCGCAAACTCGGTCCTGAGTCCGACCGGGGACTACAGCTTTGGTCTCTCCGATCGGGGAGACCAGTTCTACGTGCGCGCGTCGACCGATCCGACGCAGCCGCAGTTCGCTTTCGGGACGGCGGTGCGGAACTCCGACGGCACGATCACGTATACGCGCCAGGGGACGGCGACCGGGTCCTTCAACTCCGGGCCTCGTACGGTCACCGTCAAGGTGCCGCTGAGCGCTTTGAACCCGTTTGCTACAAAGAGCCCGATCGCTCCGGGCTCCGCCCTCGCCGGATTACGAGGACAGACGTTCACGTCGAACGTGAACGGCAAGCGGGACCTGTCCCGCGGCGGAACGCAGTACACGATCGGTTGTGCTCCGCCCGCGGCCGATCTCTCGGTCACCAAGGCGGATTCGCCCGACCCGGTGAAGGCCGGCCAGAACCTCACCTACACGATCACCGTCCGGAACAACGGGCCCGATGCGGCGACCGGGGTCACGTTGACGGACCAGCTACCGCGGAATGCAGGCTACGGCAGCACCTCGACGACGCAGGGCAGCTGCTCACTGAAGCCGGAGAAGCTGGAAGTGGCGTGCAGCCTCGGCACGATGCCGAGCGGTGGTGTCGTGACCGTCACGATCGTGGTCAAGCCGAACAAGAAAGGTCAGATCACGAACACGGCCACGGTCTCGGGCTCGTCGCCGGCCGATCCGAACACGGCGAACAACACCGCGTCGGCGGCGACGACCGTGCAGTAAGCGAAACCGAGGGCCCGGCGTCGACGAGCCGGGCCCTCACTGCTTCTCTGAGACGGCGACGAGCAGCGCCGCCTTCTCGAGGCATTCCGGCAGCTCGTTTACCTTCCACTTCCCTTCGACGCCCTTGCCGGAGAACCCCGACTCCGCCTCCCACGGCTCGGCGTCAGCCTCTCCCGGCTGGAAGCCGGCTTTCGGCACCCGCCGGTGGAAGAAGGCGGCCGCCTGCTTCAGGCTCAGCGGGACGACTCCTCGCACGAACGTTCCGCCCCCACCTTCCCCGACGGAGGTGACCACAGTGTCCGGCGGAAGCGGGAAGGCCCCCGGGAAGGAAGCAGGAAGAGGCGCGCTCGTCGCCTTCGCGTCACACGACGGCAGCCCGGCGGACGCAGCTCCCTGCTCGCGTTCCTGCTCCGCCTCGCTCTCACCACCACCGCCGCAGCCGGCGAGCAAGAGTCCTACGGCGAGAACGGATACCGCCAGCTTCATCCGGCGAACGGAAGCGCGTTCCCGGCGTGTTTCGCGAGGTCGATCAGCGGCTGCACTGCGAAAAAGGAGCCGACCGTGACGACGAGGCAGGTGAAGACCGCACCCTGGAGGAGCGCGTCGCGCGGGGGTGAGCCGCCGATCGGCGCCAGCTGCAGGTCCTCCGTACGACGCATGAACATCGCGCGCACGATTCCGAGGTAGTAGTAGAGGCTGACAAGCGTAGCAATCACGCCGACGATCACGAGCCATGTCCAACCGTGTCGATACGCGGCGGCGAACGCGTAGAACTTGCCGACGAAACCGCCGGTGAGCGGGAAGCCGGCGAAGCCGAGCATGAATGCCCACATCGAGATCCCGAGCAGCGGCCGCTCCCAGCCGAAGCCCGCCATGTTCTCGTACGTCACGGGGACCCCGAGCTCGCGCTCGCGGGCGGCTACGACAGCGAACGAGCCAAGCGACATCGCCGCGTACGGAACGAGGTAGTACAGGAGCGCGCGCGCGCCGAGCGCGGAGTTCGCCGCGACCGCGATCAGCATGAAGCCGGCATGGGAGATCGACGAGTACGCGAGCATGCGCTTCACGGTCTTCTGCACGAGCGCGGCGAGGTTTCCGATCGCAAGGGAGCAGACCGCGACGACCGCCACCGCGACCGTCCAGAGGTGGTCGTTCTCCGGGAACGCCGTGACGAGGATGCGCAGCGTGACGACGAGCGCGACCGTCTTGGTCGCTGCAGCCATGAATGCCGTCACCGACGTGGGCGCGCCCTCGTAGACATCCGGCGTCCACATGTGGAACGGCGCCGCCGAGGCTTTGAACCCGAGCCCGGCGATCAGCATCGCGAGCCCGAAGAGCAAGAGCGCGTCCTGCCCTCGTCCTGCCGCGGCGATGCCGGGGAAGTCGATCGCCCCCGTCGCGCCGTAGACGAGTGCGGACCCGAAGAGCAGTACGGCGGAACCGAAGCCGCCGACGACGAGGTACTTGAGGCCCGCCTCGAGCCCGGCGAGGCGGTCGCGATCGATGCCGCAGAGGATGTAGAGGCAGATCGAGAACCATTCGAGTCCCAGGAAGAGCGTCATCAGGTTGTTCGCCCCGGCGAAGAACGTCATCCCGGCGCCTGCCGCTGCGAGCAGCGCGTAGTACTCCGCAACGTGCTCGTCGCGCGAGCGCTCGCGATACGAGATTGCCGTCGCGAGCAGGCCCGTCCCCGCGACGATGATTCCGGCCAGCTCGGCGAGGCGATCGCGGCGGATCGCATCGGCGACGACGCCGTGTCCCTGCGCCGACCGGACGTAGAGCGCGACCGCGAAGCCGAAGGCAACCGCGTACCCGAGCGCGCAGAAGACGGCAGCGGCGGGCTTCCTCGACGAGCGCGGGACGAGGACCGCGCACAGCAACGCGAACGCCGCGGCAGCAAGGAGCGAGTTGACGGGCGCGAGTGCGAACCAGTCGACGTGAGGGCGGTGGATCATCTGAACTCCGCAGCCACGTCGGCCTGAGCTCGATCGCCTCGGAACGAGTGTTGGGTGATCGCTGCCGGCCAGACGGAGAGCGCCAGAAGACACGCCACGAGCGGAACGGTTACGCCGAGCTCCGCCGGCCGAAGATCGAGCGCGGCGTCCGTGACGGCGGGCCCGACGTCACGGTGCAGCACCGCCGAGATCAGGCGCAGCGTGTACATCGCCGCGAGCACGATCGCGACGGCACCGACGACGGCCCAGCCCCAACCGCGGCGGAAGACACCCGCCAGGATCAGGAATTCCCCTGCAAAAGCCGATGAAAGCGGCACTGCCAGAGCGATGATTCCGGTGGTCATCAGCACGGTGGCCAGTGCTGGGCGGCCGCGCGCCATCCCGCCGAGCCGTCCGAGCTCGCCGGTCAGCGTTCGTCGCTCCACCATCCCGGCGAGCAGGAACAGCGTCGTCGAGATCAGGCCGTGGTTGACCATCTGGAGGACGGATCCATCCAGGCCGAGATCGTTGACGGCGAAGACGCCCATCGTGATGAGCCCCATCTGCGCCAGCGAGGAGTACGCGATCACGCCGCGCAGATCGGGCGCGCGGAAAGCGAGCAGCGACCCGTAGACGAGCCCGATCGCGGCGAGGGCAAGGATCGGCACGCGGAAGTCGTGCGCGGGTTCCGGGAACTTCGCGACCGCGATCCGGAGGAAGCCGTAGGCGGCGGCTTTCGAGACGACGCCGGAGAGTACGGCGGCCACCTCTGGCGACGATTCGCGGTAGGCGTCCGGCAGCCAGCCGTGCAGCGGAAAGAGCGGCGCCTTGATTGCGAATGCGGCCACGAAGCCGAGAAAGATCCAGTCGCTCGAGCTCGCGCCGATCTTGACGAGGTCGAACGTGTTCTCAGACAGGCCGTACACGATCACCGCGGCGAGCATCAGCAGCGAGCCCGCCATGGTGTAGATGACGAACTTGAGTGTCGCTCCCATCCGCCCTGGTCCACCCCAGACGCCGACGAGTACATAGAGCGGGATCAGCATCGCCTCGAAGAACGCGTAGAACAGCAGGAGGTCCTGCGCGGCGAACACGCCGACGATCGCGCCGGTGAGGAAGAGCATCAACCCCATGTAGGCGCGCGCTCGTTCGCGCCCGGCCCAGAATGCATACGCGATCGCCGCCGCCATCACGACGACCGTCAGGCCGATCAGCCAGACGGAGAACGCGTAAACGCCGACGTGGTACGAGACGTCGAGGTCGCTGAACCAGCTCCAGCGATCCGAGAACTGCAGCCCGCCGCCGTCGAAGTCGAAGCGAACGAGCAGCTGGATCCAGACGCCCACCTCTACGAGCGCGGCGAGGAGCGCGAGCGCGCCGGCAGAGACGGGGTTGAGCGGCAGCAGCCACACGACCAGCGCGGCGACGAGCGGGAGGACGATCAGAAGCGTGGTCATGAGTGGCTCACTTGACTGCGACGAAGACGATGGCGAGGACGGCGACGCTCGATGCGATTGCGAGCGCGTACGTGCGAAGGAGCCCGGTCTGTGCGCGTGCGACGAGGCCGCCGACGTCGCGCGTGTCCTCTCCGAGCTCGCGGCCAGTGTCGGCGATGAGCGGCTGCTCGACCGCGCGTCCCAGCATCCGCGCGATCCACACCGAGGGTGTGTAGAAGAGCGCGTCGTACAGCTCGTCGAAGTAGAACTTGCGCTCGAATGTCCGCTGCGCGAAGGCGAAGCGCGGTACGGCGACGCGTCGGACCCCGTACACCAGCCACGCGGCCGCAATCCCGGCGAGGCCGAGCACGAACGCGAGCGCGCTCGAGACCGCCTCCTGCCAGCTCGTCGGGCTGATGATCGGCTCGGCGACGGTCCCCAGCCAGGTTTCGACCGGGTGCCATAAGGGTGCCCATTGGAGCCAGCCGCCGATCAGCGACAGGACCGCGAGCACCCCAACTGGAGCCGCGAGCGAGATGCCGACGACATCACGCTTGATCGCGTGGAAATGCTCCCGAACGAAGGGGCTCGGCTCTCCCCAGAAGACGAGGAACAGCATCCTGAACGTGTACAGGCCGGTGAGGAACACCCCGGCGATTCCCACCGCCCAGAGAACGTAGCCGTACCAGCCGCGATCCATCGCTGCGGCGAGGATCGAGTCCTTGGAGAAGAACCCTGCGAACGGGAAGATCCCCACGAGCGCAAAGGATCCGATGAGGAACGCCTGGTACGTACGCGGAAGGAACTGACGCAGGCCGCCCATCTTTCGCATGTCCTGCTCGGCGGCGAGCGCGTGGATGACGATGCCTGCCGCCATGAACAGCAGCGCCTTGAAGAAGGCGTGCGTCATCAGGTGGAACATCCCGTTCGCGTAGGCGCCGAGCCCCGCGCCGAGGAACATGTAGCCGATCTGCGACATCGTCGAGTATGCGATCACCCGCTTGATGTCGACCTGGACGAGGGCGATCAGTCCCGCGAGCAGCAGCGTCCCCGCGCCGAGTCCCGCGGCGAGGTCGGCGATCTTCGGAGCCTGCTCGAAGATCGTGTGCGTGCGGACGATCAGGTAGACGCCCGCGGTCACCATCGTTGCCGCGTGGATGAGGGCGCTGACCGGCGTTGGGCCCTCCATCGCGTCCGGCAGCCACGTCTGCAACGGCAGCTGCGCCGACTTCGCTACGGCGCCCCCGAGCAGTCCCAGCGCGACGAGATTCGCGGTCGTCGAGCTGTACTCGCCGCCGAGGATGCCGAACTCGAGCGAGCCCGCTTTCTTGATCAGCAGGAAGAACGCGAGCGCCATCGTCGCGTCGCCGATCGCGTTCATGACGAAGGCCTTCTTCGCCGCCGCGATCGCGCTCGGTCGCTCGTGCCAGAAGCCGATCAGCAGGTACGAGGAGAGGCCGACCATCCCCCAACCCGCGAGGAGGAGCAGCAGGTTGCCGCCCTGCACGAGCAGCAGCATCGAGAAGACGAACAGCGCCATGTAGGCGAAGTAGCGGCGCTCCTCCGGGTCGCCGTCCATGTAGCCGATCGAGTAGCCGACGATCAGCCCGCCGACGCCGGAGACGACCAGCATCATGAAGACGGACAGTGGGTCGATCATCACCTCGAGGCCCGACTGGTAGGAGCCCCCTGAGAGCCACGTCCACGCTGTCGAGACGATGCTGCGCTCCGCGCCGCCGCGTCCCCAGAGCGCGATGAAAGTCGCCAGCGCCCCGCCGAAGGCGACGAAGCACGAGAGCGTGGCGATGTACCCGGCGCCGCGCCGCGAGAGTCGCTGGCCGCCGAGCGTGATCAGTCCCGCAGCCGCCAGCGGTGAGAGCAGGCAGATCCAGGCCCCGTAGATCACTGCTCGCCCTCGGAATGCTGCGGAGGGGTGAACCCCATGACCCTGATGCCGCGCTGCCCAAGACGGCGGAGCTTGTCGCTCGCGGCGCGGCCGAGCAGCTCGAGCAGGTCGTGGCTCAGTGGCGAGTCAGGCGGGAACTCGAGCCCCACATACGTCCCGTCGCCGAACCTGAGCCGAAGCCAGATCGCATTGTCCTCCTGGATCTGGATGTCATAAACCTCGACGTCGATCGGTGGAAGCTGGGTGGGCGGGTCGGACGCGCTCATCCGCGCAGGGTGTTGAGGCGGTCGACGTCCAGCGCGACGTGCTTGCGGTTGAGCGCGACGATCAGCCCGAGTCCCACGACGACCTCGGACGCTGCCACCGCCATCACCGCGAGCGCGAAGATCTGGCCGTCACCGTCGCCGAGGCGTCGCGCGAAGCCGATCAGGGCGAGGTTCGCGCCGTTGAGCATGATCTCGAGCGAGAGCAGCACGATCAGCGGATTCCGGCGGAGGAGCACTCCCAGGGAGCCGGTGGCGAAGAGGAAGCCCGCCACCCCCAGATACCAAGCGCTACTGGGCCCGAGCATCATGCTCCTTAGCCACATGGCCCGCGTCGCGTGACTTGGGCGCGTAGCGCTCCATCACAGCGGCGGGACCTCCTCCGCAGCCCGGCGGGAGTGTGCGCCGAGGATGACACCGCCGATCGCGGCGACGAGCAGCACGATCGAGGTGATCTCGAACGCGAGCAGGTGATCGGTGAGGAAGAGGCGCCCGATCTCTCTCGGGCTCCCGAACGCACGTGTGATGTCCTCGGAGTGCGACAGCCGTCCGCCCGCCTTCGTTCCGATCACCACCACGATCTCCACCAGCAGCGCCGCGGCTGCCAAGACCGCCCCGACCGCCTGCCAGCTCGGACCTCCTGCCCACGGCGACTCCGTCCGCGGCCCGACGTACGCGATGACGAACAGGAACATGACCATCACCGCGCCCGCGTAGACGAGCACCTGCGCAGCTGCGACGAACTCGGCCGAGAGCAGCAGGTAGAGGACGGCGAGCGATCCGAGATTCCCGATCAGTGCGAGCGCGGAGAAGAACGGGTTCGAGAACGAGACGACGGCGACGCCCGAGCCGAGACATGCGAACGCCGCGGCAACCCATACTGCCCAGACGAGGACATTGCCGACGCTCGCGACGATCACGAATGTGCCTGGTAGTAAGGGATCGGCGTGTCGTAGAGGTCGCGGTCGGCGACCGGGACCTTCTTCATCGGCTCCGCGAGCAGCATGTCCTTCGTGTAGATCAGATCGTCGCGCGAGTACTCCGAGATCTCGTACTCGTTGCCGAGCGTGATCGCGTCGAACGGGCAGGCGAGCTCGCAGTAACCGCAGAAGATGCAGCGGCTCATGTTGATCTCGTAGATGCGCGCGTAGCGCTCACCCGCGGAGACCCGGTTGTCGGGCGTGTTCTCCGCCGCGACGACGCGGATGCAGTCGGCCGGGCAGGCGGCCGCGCAGAGCGAGCAGCCGACACACTTCTCCAGGCCGTTCTCGTGCCGCCAGAGCCGGTGACGGCCACGGAAGCGCGGGTAGACCGGCCGCTTGTACTCGGGGTACTGCTGCGTGATCGGCTTCTTGAACAGCTGCCGGAACGTGACGGCGAAGCCCTTGACCGAATCGATCGGCTGCGGCACTAGACCCAGACCACCAGGAGGGCGGTGAGAACCGCGTTGATCGTCGCGACTGGAAGCAGCACCTTCCAGCCGAAGCGCATCAGCTGGTCGTAGCGGAGTCGTGGCACGGATGCGCGGATCCAGATGAAGACCGACACGAAGAGGAAGACCTTGAGGAAGAACCACAGCGGACCGAGGAAACCGAGCACCGGGAAGTGCCAGCCGCCGAAGAAGAGCGTCACGGCGAGTGCCGAGAGCGTGATCATGTTGATGTACTCGGCCGTCTGGAAGAGGCCCCAGCGCATGCCGCCGTACTCCGTGTGGTAGCCCGCAACGAGCTCCGTTTCGGCCTCGGGCAGGTCGAAGGGCGGGCGGCTCGTCTCCGCGATGCCGGCGAAGACGAAGACGAGCAGACCGGCCAGCTGTGGCACGACGAACCACATCGTCGCTCCCTGCTTCGAGACGATGTCGACAAGACTCAGCGACTGGCCCATCAGTACGACGCCCAGCACCGAGAGGGCGAGGGAGACCTCGTACGACACGAGCTGCGCGCACGTCCGCATCGAGCCGAGCAGCGAGTACTTCGACTCCGACGCCCAGCCGCCGATGATGAACCCGTAGACCCCGAGCGACCCGAGCGCGAAGATGAGGATGAGTGCGATCGGCACGTTCGCGATCTCGCCGTTCACGTGGTAGTGCCAGATGTTCCAGCCCTCGCCGAACGGGATCACTGCGAAGGCGGCGAGCGCGGTGAACATCGAGATCACCGGCGCGGCGATGTAGAGCGGGTCACGCGCGGCGACCGGGAAGAAGCTTTCCTTGCGAATGAGCTTGATCAGATCCGCGATCGGCTGGAGCAGGCCGTACGGCCCTGCGCGGTTCGGGCCGTAGCGGTTTTGCATCCGGCCGAGCAGCTTGCGTTCGAGCCACGTCGTGTAGGCGAACGCGGCCATGACGAGATTGATGATCACCGCGGCCTTGATCAGGGAGATCCACCACGGCTCGGTCACTTGGCGACCTTGACTTGAGGTTGCAGGTCGCCGGCGTGGTCTTCCGCGATGCGCACGACGCCGGCGCGCAAGTCCTTGCTGAGGCGGGCACGAAGTGTGACCGACGTGCCGTTCGAGCTGACCGTGACCTCGTCGCCGTTCGCGATCTTGCGCCTCCGCGCGTCCTGCTCCGAGAGCTCGACTTCGGGTTCGGGACGCTGGAACTGCAGCTCCGAGACGCGCTCGACCGCGGGGCCGGAGAACAGCGCCCGGTAGCGGACGAGGCGCAGGCCCTTGCCTCGTGACGGCCTGGAAGGTGCCTGGATCGGTGCGGCCGATTCGGTCGGGGAAGGCAGGGCAGCGCGCTCGCCGACCTCGCCGAACGGAATGCCGCCGAACGCGATCGCCGAGACCTCTGCGAAGACCTCCGATGGATACGGCGAGAGCTCGACGCCGAACCGCTCCGC